>Ga0157378_10001097_pt1 | contig 24690 bp, 19 predicted proteins | sample M65metaG_FD_115309 | JGI IMG/M metagenome (GOLD analysis project Ga0157378, IMG submission 115309) | Miscanthus rhizosphere microbial communities from Kellogg Biological Station, Michigan, USA - M6-5 metaG | ecosystem: Host-associated > Plants > Roots > Rhizosphere > Soil | place: USA: Michigan...
ATTGCGCCGACGCTCCACTGTGCTTACAAACGCGCGACCGAAAATACCATCGTCGGCGAGCGCAGCATGGGTGATGCGCGTTTGAACTATGACGAGCTGACGTGGGGATGGTTCGATCGCTTCTTGAAAAGTGAGGACAACGGCTTTCTCCAGAAAACTCCCCGCGTTCGCTATTTCACAATGGGCATCAACAAATGGCAGACGTCTGACACATGGCCGCCAGCGGGCGCGACGCCGCTAACGTTCTTTTTATCAAGCGGAGGCAAAGCCAACAGTCTGAATGGCGATGGCGCACTAATGGCTGCGGCCGCCACTACGGATGCGCCGGACAAATTCGATTACGACCCTATGAATCCCGTGCCGTCATACGGCGGGAACGTCTGCTGCACCGGCACCGCAGTGCAAGGCGGCTCGTTCGATCAGCGCAAGATGGAAGAACGGAATGACATCCTGGTTTATTCAACTGATCCTTTGAAAGAAGGATTGGAACTGAGTGGCCCGATCGAAGTCACGCTCTATGTCTCGTCGGATGTGAAAGACACGGACTTCACAGTCAAGTTGATCGATGTCTACCCGGACGGCCGCGCTTACAATCTCGACGAGACAATTCAGCGCCTGCGGTATCGCAACGGTTATGACAAGCCGCTCGCGTGGATGAAACCGGGCGAGGTCTACAAGTTCAGCTTCTCACCAATGAACACAAGCAACTTCTTTGAAACCGGCCATCGCATTCGCATTGAGATTTCCAGCAGCAATTTTCCGCGTTTCGATCGCAACATGAACACCGGCGGCAACAACTATGACGAGACCACTGGCGTTGTCGCGCATAACGTCGTACATCACTCGAAGCAGTATCCTTCGTCAGTGACGATCACGGTCGTGAAGAGGTAGGTGCAGGGAAAAGCTGCTTTGCCCAAAAAGCGCTTCTCGTCCACTAAGCAGACGACGTGCCACTTCCATTTTTGTGCAAAACCGGCAAACGCCCGCTTATAACGCTTGCGCTGAACGTGTGTTCGTCGCTAAAAGAGTCGCGTCTCTGTTCTTCAAAGACTGAATGATTTGAGCCCATTCAACGCGGCCACGCGAGAGCTTTTTGAAATCGCGAAGTTTGTCAGTCTCCAGTCCTTGTAACATCTCTGCGGCCTTGCCCGTCTTTATAGCTCTCTGCGCCGCTACAGACAGCGCCTGAAAAGCTGCATTACCTGACTTTGCTTCCGAGGCGGATAATTTTGCGCGTTCGTAAGGAAAGCGGTAGTCGTTCGGAAATTCTCTCTCCAATCGCGCAATGTCGCGCATCTCAATGCGTCGATCGGCAGCACTTCCTTTTGTGTGGCGCTGTCTCAAGTCTCGCAGTTCATCATCAGCTGACGCAGCCGTCATCCTTGTTGGCAGCGGCGTCTCAACGGGAGTATTTGAGACCGCAACCGTCGGCACGTAATCCTGCGCGGACTGTGAAGTTGAAGTCGCGGTTTGGGCCGCCACCGCCGCCGTCGTTAGCTGAGGCGAGGGTTTCAGCCACCACATGCCGACCATTCCTGACACCAAAGCCGTGCCGGCGACGACCAGCACCAGCATTAGCTTCAGTCCTGAACCATTTCCACGCTTTAGCCTCTTCTGTTCACCAGGCAATTCCCGCCGAAAGGCCTCAGGTCGCTGACTATCTTCGAATGGCTGAACATTTTGAACGTCATCCATGTCGATAATCAGTCTGCGCGAAGGGTTCTTAGGCCGTTTGAATTCAGCAGATTTCGTGGACTGCATTGGCTTCCCGCAGTTCCAACAAAACGCATATTTGTCCTCAATTGCTGAGCCGCAATGTTCGCAGACGCCACCGGATGGCTCCGTCTTCGGTTGGGCCGTAACCAATGGTGCAGAAGCAGGCGCTTCGGTTTCGATATCGGCCGGATTGATTGACGGTGCGGGTTCAATCGGAGCAGCCACCGGCGGCGCGGGTGCCTGTTGTTGATGAAGTGCTTCGCTGAGTCGAACCTTACGCGTTCTGCGTTTGGGGTGATCATCCACTACTTCCAAAATGCCCTGTGACTTGAACGCCCAACCACCCTCGGTGCGTTCGGCCAAGGCCGGTTCATGAATGAAGACTTCGCCCGCGCGAAGCTCAGCGCGATGATGATAGTAATCCTGATAAATCTCGTAGAACTCGCGCGGATCAGAGAATTGAGCGAGCCGCGGCACCAGCATTACTCGAGTGCGCTCAGACACGTCAGGCACGAGGACAAACTCTCCGTCCTCGATCTCAATGAACAGTCCGGTGTCGTAATCGAAAGTCACGTTGGATTTGTTCGACGCCTTGGTCTTGCGCAGAAACTGTGACACCAAATTTGGAAACGATGGGCCGATGTCGAGTCGCTCGCGGCAAATGGGACATGTTGTTAGCGCGGTGGTGAACGAGGTGCCCAAGTCGTCACAAGCGTGCTCGCGCACTTCCCCCGAACTCGTCTGCAAACATCCGGGACACGCGGGCCGAGTTACTCCATCAGCGGTGAGTGTGAAATTTTTCGAGTCCACCGGCGTATTCGATTCGAAACTTATGGTGAAGCAGCGATCACAGACGTACATCTGCGACGTTCGCCGCGCGCACACCGGGCAAACCGCGAGGCTTTCACCGTTCTCAGATATCGGACAGAAGTGCTCGCAGTTACAGCAGTACTGCCAATGCAGCTCCGCCGGTTGACGTTTGTCACCCGCGAAATTCAGTTCACCGAGGATGTGACTGCGATTGTCACACTTGATCGGATTTTGGCGCGGAGCGAAGAACCCTTTTTCATGCACACGACAGAATACTTTCATCTTAGTTGCTCCCTTCGACGATGCTCCCGGCCTCAAGCGGTACGATGCTCGATGCATACACCCTGGCTTTCGTCGGGAATTGTCCGCGGCGACGGCGATTTTTTGGGAAGAGCGTTACTTCTGCACAAAATACCCCAAACCGAATTCAATATTCAGGAGAGTTGCGCCGGGGGTGGGTCGGCGCCAGGAGACGCTGCAAGCAACTGCGCGAGTAGATTAGAGCAAGCGAACACGATTTACAAGGCGAATTTACTCGAGAACCCCTGACAACTCCGGCGGTAGGTTAGGGATGCCACATAGCCTGCGCGCAAATAGAGAGCCCAGGCCAATCACGGCCTGGGCTGAAATTCTATTTTAAGCTGGATTCGGACGCCCGCTTTACTTCAGCATTAATTCCCGCGCGGTTTTCGTTGCGAGAACTTCTCGGATCTTCGACCGATCCTCGTACCCTTTCATCTGCGTATCGTCATTGCCCGAAGTCTGCAGGGCCAGTGCGTCTGACTTTTCCGTGTCAGCTTCCATGGCCGCGAGACTCTTGTACTCGCGCAGGATTAACAGATTCCATGACGAATCATCGTCCAGTGTGCGCAGAATCTTGTACGACTTCATGTAGCCTGCCTTCACTTGGGCGTCTGATTCCTTTTTGAACTCAGTGTCGAGATAGCCAAGATAAGCCTGGTCCATGCCGGACTTGACTCTGATAGTGGTGACTGTCCAGACGGTGCCGGGACTGTAGTATTTGTAGACTTGGGCCGTTGCAGTGACGCCGAGCGCGAGGGCTGCGGCAAACACTACGACTAACATTTTTCTTGAAATTCTTTTCATCAGGGGTCTCCTCAGTTTTGAAGTTATTTTGATTCGCCCGCGCACTCTATTCGAATTAAGCAACACCGTCAATGTGAAGGAATCCGCAACATCTCTCAAAAGCACACGGGGAAAATTATTTTGACAACACGCGCACCGTCGTTATACTCGCGCAACATTCGCGGCAATGGACTTCAAGTACAAACATTTCCGCCAGCGACGACTTTATCCCGCAGCCCGCGAGGCGGTGTTCGAGCGAGCGCGCGCGGTCATGACGGAATCGGTTGGATGGTCAATTACAAACGAAACATCAGAAGGATTCACTGCCTCAGGTTCAAGTTTTGGACACGTCGGAACCGCAAATATTCAGCTTCGATCAACCGGCACTGGGACCATGGTCGACGTCGAATTACGCGTGGAACGCGCTGGCTTCAGCGGCTTTATGCTGTTTGATGTGGGCGGCTACTACAACATTCAAATCCGTAAGTGGCTGGACGCCATCCAAGCATCTCTTCACCAACAGGAAACGACCGGTCAACCATCATCCAGCGCTCCGCCGTTGCAGCCGCCAAACAAGAGCGCTGCCTGTGTCTTCCACGGCTGCCTCTTGCTCATCGCGATCGCATTTGGACTGTATTTGCTTGTCACGGTCATCGGCGCGGTAATTGGTCTTGCGACTGGCAACCTGTTTCTTCTCGGCAGAAATGGCAGCCTGACGGTTCACGGGCCGGCCGCGCGCGCGATCTCCGCAGTGATTCTCCTATTTGGTGCGTGGGTCGTTTGGCGCGTCATGAAAAAACCCGGCAAGCCGTCAATTATCCAATAAGCGAATCATCGTAAGCCAAGAAATTCTGTCCACTTACATTCACCAACCATTCACCAGTGAAGAAGCACCTTCTCATCTACGGCATTTGCGGTGGGCTCCTAATCGTCCTGCTCAAGACAATCGAGTATCGGTTTCTGATCATCGAGCGCTCAATTGAAATCTACGGCGGCTTGATCGCGTTGTTCTTTGCGTCAGTGGGCATTTGGCTTGGCCTCAAGCTGACGAAGAAGAAGGAGACGGTCGTCGTCAAAGAGGTTCCGGTCGAGGTCAAAGTCGAAGTGCCGGTTCCCACACGCGAACCGTTTGCAATCGATCAGACGCGTTTGCTGCAACTGGGAATCACCGCGCGCGAGTTGGAGATACTAGAGCTCATCGCCGGCGGCCTCAGCAATCGCGAAATCGCTGAGAAGCTTTTCGTCAGTGAGAACACAGTCAAGACCCACTCCAGCCGCCTGCTCGACAAACTCAGCGCCAAACGCCGCACGCAGGCAGTGCAAATCGCGAAAGAGATGCGTCTGATTCCGTAAGACAGAGTTATCCGCAGATTACACAGATTCCGCAGAAGACAACTTTGGTCTTTGGTCTTTGGTCTTTGGTCTTTGGTCTTTGATTCCTGGCTTCCGCCTACCGCCTTCCCGCCATCTGCTTTCTGCCTTTTGCTTTTTTGTTCTGCGTAATCTGCGCAATCAGCGGATAGATCGGGTCACTCGAAAGGGTGATTCTAACGGAAACGCTCAAAATCATCAGAAAGTATGACGACAAATCTCGGGATGGGCGGTAATCTCGGCGCCGTCTTGACTAACTAGCGGGTCGGAACTTGAGACCCGAAACTCGAAACTGTGGGAGAACTCAAATGAAAAGAATCGTTCTGGTATTTGGCCTGATTTCCGGCGCGCTGATGGCGGCCCTTATGTTTGCGACGCTGCCGTTCCTCGAGAAGATCGGCACCGACAAAGGCGCAATTGTTGGCTACACCTCGATGGTGCTGGCTTTCATGCTTGTCTTCTTCGGCATTCGTTCATACCGCGAAAACGTCGGCGGCGGGACGATTACCTTCGGCCGCGCGTTCGCTGTCGGGATTCTGATTGCTGTGATCTCGTCGGTCTGCTATGTGCTCGCCTGGCTGATCCTCTCTCACTACTTCATGCCTGACTTTGTCGACAAGTACGCCGCGCAAGCTATCGAGCAACTGCGAGCCTCAGGCGCCAACGCCCAGGCGATTCAAGCCAAGCAACAAGAGATGCAGCAATTCAAGCAGCTTTACAGCAACCCTCTCTTCAAAGTCGCGATGACTTTCATTGAGCCGTTTCCCGTCGGCCTGCTGATCACTCTGATCTCTGCTGCGATTCTGAGGAAGAAAAAGTCGGCTCAACCTGCATGAGGAAGAATTGATCCGCAGATATGGCTGATGGTGAAAGGATTTAGAGGATTAGCAGGTAAGAGTAATGAGTGATGAGTGATGAGTGATGAGTGATGAGTAATGAGTGATGAGTGATGAGCAATGAGTGATGAGTGATGAGTAATGAGTGATGAGTGAGAGTGATGCCGGATGATGAAGACGAGAAGTAACGCCGCTGCCTCCTGCGCCTGCTTTCTGCCTCCTGGTTACTGCGGTCCCCTTCTACGCCTGCTGCGCTGGATATAATCGCTCGAACTCAGGATCACCGTGCAGCAAAGCCAGGTCAGGATCCTGGCGAGTCCAAATCGGATCGCGATAGCCCGTCTCCCAGGCCTTCCGAAGTGCATTTAAGGCGTCGGCGGCTTTGTCCATCGCACAAAACGCGCACGCCACGTTATAGAGAATCATCGAATCGTCGGGGCGGAGGATCATTGCCATGTCAGCCTCGCGCTTGGCCTCTTCAAACCGACCCTGAATAGCATAGTCGCCCGCCAGTAACACACGGACGCGCGCATCCTCAGGCACCTTCCGGACATGCTCTTCATACATCGCAAGTTCACGATGCAGATAGTTTTTGAGCGCATCTGACTTGCCCAGCGCCCCCAATGCGTTATGGATCGGAATCGTAGTGTTGTAGTTCTCGCCGGCATGGGCCATCGCCTCTTCCGTCATATCCACCACTTCCTGATACCGGCCAGCCGAAAAAAGAGCGCGTCCCAAAAGATAGTATCCACCGTCGAGATCCGGATCTTTCTTGAGTGCAGCCCGCAGTCTTTCGACCGTATCGTCGTAACGCCCTTCTGCAAACATGACCCAAGCCTCAGCGCAGCGAATCTCCGGCGCGTCGTGGCCCTGGGCGCTCGCCTTCTGCGTTGCGGTAATCGCCCGATCGATCCATTGCTGCTTGCGCTCAAAATGGTAGTAGTACTCGGCGCAGACTTTGCCGAGGCCGGCGTGCGCCAGCGCAAAATGTGGATCGAGCGCAACTGCGTTCTCATACATTTGCAACGCAAACTGCAAGTCCTGCCGTCCCACGCGCCGCGCGTAATTCCTCCCGCGGAGGTAAAGGTCGTAAGCCTGGAGGTTTTCGGTCGGTTTCGCAGAAAGCGCCCGCTGTTCCTGAGGCGAAAGCGTAATCCGCAGGGCCGCCGCGATTTTCTGCGCGATCTCGTCCTGCACTTCGAACACATCCTCCATCTCGCGGTCGTATCTCTCAGACCAAAGCGGAAAATCCGTAGCCGCATCAACCAGTTGCGCGTTGATGCGAAGACGCGCGCCAGCGCGCCGCAGACTGCCGGTCAATACGTAGGACGCGCCGAGTTCATTCCCGACTTTTCCAGCCGTTACTGATTTGTCTCGATACGCCAAGACCATCGCCCGCGAAAAGGTTTTCAGCCCGGCGATCTTCGAGAGTTCGGTAGTGATGTCTTCGGTGATGCCGTCGCGCAGGTACTCGTCTTCTTTCATGCCACTCAAATTTTCGAAATAGAGAACGGCAATGGAGTGATCGGTTGAAGCGGCGCGGCGTGTTCCACTGCCAGAATCAGCAGCCGCCTGCCGCGACGCTGATTCGAGATCACGCCTCAAGCGCTTCAAGCCTGTCTTCAGGTCTGTGGCACTCTGATAGCGCAGGTCACGATCTTTCTCGAGGGCTTGTCCAATGATCCGGCCGAATTCCAGCGGCAAGGATTGATTAAGATGATTTGGCGCGGTTGGCTCGCGATTGAGAATCGAATCAAAGACGACCGCTGAGGTGTCCCCTTGGAAAGGAAGAAAGCCGGTCGCCATCTGGTAAAGCACCGTGCCGAGCGAAAAAAGATCCGTGCGGGCATCGGTGATTTCTCCACGCGCTTGTTCCGGCGACATGTAGGCGATCGTGCCGATAGTCTGGCCCGCTGAAGTAAGCTGATCCTTGCGCACGGTGGCCACCATTGAATTCGAATCAGCAGCCGCGCGACCGTCTATTTTAGCGACCCCAAAATCGAGAATCTTTGCCTGCCCGCGCGACGTGACAAAGATGTTGGCCGGCTTCAGATCGCGATGCACGATCCCTTTGGAGTGCGCGGATTCAAGCGCGTCAGCGAGCTGAACGCCGAGCGTCAGGACCAACTCCAGATCGAGCGCACCGCGACGAATCTGATCCGCGAGTGACTCACCGTCGAGCAGTTCCATCACAATGAAGTGTTCAGCATCATGTTGCTCAATGCCGTGGATGGTGCAGATGTTTGGATGATTCAGTGCTGACGCGGCCCGCGCTTCACGTTGAAAACGCTGCAAGAGACCTGCATCGTTCGCCAACGCGGGCGTGAGAAACTTGAGCGCGACATGGCGGCCCAGGTTGGTATCTTCCGCTTCATACACGATACCCATACCGCCCTCGCCGAGCTGCGAAGTTATGTGGTAATGCGAGATAGTTTTACCCAGCAACTAAAACCTCCAGGACAGGGGAATGATGAAAAACTGAGCTGGTGGGACGCGCATAGTATTACAAGGCCGCGCACCAGGCAATACTAAGTTAGTGCTTTGTGCTTTGTGCTTTGTGCTTTGTGCTTTGAACTTTGGACTTTGGACCTTGGACCTTATGTCTTTTGCTTCCTGCCTTCTGCTTTCTGTTCTTTGTAATCCGCGGATAGATCTATCGAACCTTTCTCCTCTCAATACCGTTTACATTTTCGATCGTCTATTCACCATTCACCATTTACCGCATCATGATCGACACCCAACACCCTAAAACGATCGCTCGCATACTCGGCCTACTCTTTCTGTTTGTAATTGTCTGCGGCGTGTTCGCGCAAGGCTTCGTTAGCGCAAGACTGATCAACTACCGCGACGCCGCCGCAACCGCCAATAACATTCTGTCACACACCGGTCTGTTCCAATTGGGCTTCACCGTCTATCTCATCGAAATGGTGGCCGACGTTACGACCGCCGCGCTCTGGTACTACTTGTTGCGGCCCGTGAGTAAACCGATTGCGTTGACCGCGGCATTCATCCAGCTTGCAGGCGATGTCATCAAAACTTTCGCGCGCGTGTTCTTCATCGCGCCGCTGTGGGTGTTGGGTGGCGGCTCGACAATCTTGCACAGCTTCACGCCGGAACAAGTGCAATCGCTCGCGCTCATTCTCCTCAGGTCAAATGACATCGGCGCCGCGACCGCGATGGCATTTTTCGGATTCTCGACCACGCTCAACGGCTATCTAATTTTCAAGTCAACTTTCCTGCCGCGTTGGCTGGGTGTAATGGGGATGATTGCAGGTCTCTGCTGGCTACTCTACTTGTATCCGCCACTCGGTCGCGCCGCGTTTTCGATAACCGCGCTCTACGGTCTGTTGGTTTCCGTTGTGATGATTCTGTGGCTGCTGATACGCGGTGTCGATGAAGGTAAGTGGAAACAGCAAGCAGCGGCGGGATAGTCCGCAGATTATGCAGACTGGTCTTTGATCTTTGGTCTTAGGTCTTGGTCTCGGATTTTAGGTTGTTGAGTTTTCAATTTTCATTTTTCAATTCTCAATTTTCAGTTTCTGCCGTCTGCCTCCTGCTTCCTGCCTTCTGCTTTTTGCCTACTGCCTTCTGGCTTCAGTTCCGAGCAACGTGATCAGGCCGTCCGCCAGCAGACCCCGCCAACTCAACCCATCATGTCCACCGACGTACTGTTGAAAGTGCACTTTGTATCCTTTCGCCAGGAGGATGTCACGGAGCTGACGCGTCGCCTCCAGAATGTCTCCACCACTCCCGTTCGTGTCTCTTTCAAATGCTCCGACCGCAAAATAAAAACGCAACGGCAGCTTGGGACTCGCAAGGAACTCTTTTGCGAGAAAGTTCCCTTCAGTAGTGGAATCCAGAAAACTGTCGCCACCGCGCCCGCCCGATTCCGGGCAGCGCCCGCCACAAATCCCGCCGTTATGTTCGGGTGACCACCAAAACGCGCCCGATAGGCTAAGCACGTTGCCGAACACCTCTGGATGACGGAGCGCGACGTATGTTGACGCCAGCCCACCCGCGCTATAGCCGCCGAGCACGATCTGGGATGCGTCCCTGGTAACGTTGTAGTGACTTCGAATCCAGGGCAAGAGTTCGGTCGCGAGCACATCAGCGAACTGCGGATTCGCGACCAGATCTCCCAAACGCCGGTTACCGACGTTGTCAACGAAAACTGCGACCGCCGGCGGAATCCTTGAAGCAGCGATCAGATTATTCAACGTGGTCAACGGATAGGGATCGTCTGCCAGGTCTTCCCCATCAAAGAAAATCACAAGTGGATAAGCTGGCCCATCGGCCTTGTAATTCGGCGGAGTGTAAACGGAAAACGGACGGTCAATCTTCTCGAGCGCGCTTTTGATGGTCTGTTTCTCGACGCGCCCTTCAGGCGTTCCCGGTTTGGGGATAAGCCATGGCTGCGCCGGGGCCGCGGGCAACTCCGCGACGCTGCGACATCTGAACTTGCTGGAATTCGGCGGACATTGTCGTTCATGAAGATTGAGCGGATCGGCCTGCCGCGTTGCCGCGCGCTGACCAGCGCGTGGACCATCAAACGTCAGCGGATCGTTCGGTGACAGCGCATAGGAAAACCGCGCGCTGCTCGGAAGCTTCAAGGTCAAATACCAGACATCCGAGTTGGCAATCCGATGCATGGAATAATCGGCGGGTGAGCCAACCCCTTGAAAAGAACCGATCACCAGGACATTTCGCGTATCGTGGATGTTTCGCCACAGAAAGGTCACCAGTTGATACTTGCCGTCTGAACCAGACGGCTCAGTCAGTGGCGTTCCCTCGGCGGCCACCTGTTTCCAGAAGCTGTCCGTGTTCGCTTGACCCGCGGCAATCTGATTACGGAGAGACTGAATCCGTTTGGTTGGGAAAGGATCGTTCCAGGGCTGAGGTTTGAGACGCTCGTCGAGCGAGATGACTTCGCCGATTTCCAATTCATAACTGGCTGATTGATCGCCCGGATTCTGGATCTTGAATGAATATGCGCCCGAGCCTTCCGCGCCGTGCGCGAATGTGACTTTTCCGTCACCTGAAGTTTCGACCAGGCGTCGCGCAATCGTTCCGTCTGGATTCAGTAGAAAGAAGTTGATGCGGCCCTTGTATCCAATCGAAATGTTGAAATAGTCCCCATCATTCACGCTCAGTGAGTAGAGGTCAGTCTTGCCGGGATCGATCTTTTTTGTAACGGTTTGGTTTGGTGATAGCCGCTCTTGCGCGGACGCAGTCAGGCCGGATGCCAGGAGCACGCAGATTGAAAGGATGATGACGATTCTCATGGTAGATCTCAGAATGGCTTTGCCTCAAAAGTCCTTCGCTGGTTGCTCTGAAGGATCTCAACTGAATCATCGCCGCGGAGCGGCGAGATGTTTATAGCTACGCGATTGCCCTTGTCATCTCCGCAAAGAACGAAATGTCCGCATTTCGCTCTTTCCGGAAGACGTTAGAAGACCGTGTACTCTCTTATAAACATTGCGTGCCTACGGCACGTTCTGTCCCCGTTCGCTCGAGCGATTACTTTTGAGGCCAAGGCTCTCAGAATACTTTTCCTGAATAATCGTAACGCTCGACGGCCCAGCATTCTATCGCTGGACGCGCTCTCTGTCTGTTATCCGATGAAGATTTGGTACGGTCTTAACAATGCGAACGGTTCTGCGATATCTGGCGGGCGTCGTACCCACGTAAGACTTAAACACCTTCGAGAAGTGGCTCTGATCCGCGAAACCTGCCCGCAGAGCAATGTCGGCGAGTGAGGTATCGCCTTTCGCGAGTTCGCCACATGCATGTTCGATTCTTAACTGGCGCACAAATTCGCCAATCGACATGCCAAATCTTTGACGAAAAGCCGTGGCCAGGTAAACGGGATGAACATCGACTTCAGCCGCGATCTGCGTGAGTCTGAAGGTTTCGGGAAAGTGTTCGAGAATCATTTCGCGAGCTTGCCTGAGCCATGCTGGCGCGTTCCCACTTTCACCGCGAGGCCGTCGCGCGGCCTCAGCCAGGAGTTCGAGTGCCAGGCCTTCGATCGCCAATTTCGCGGCCGTGTCCGACTTGTGAAACTCGCGATTGAGTCTCGCAACTATCCGCGACATTGCACCACCACAGAACTCGGAAGCGCTGGTGAGCGTGAGGGAATCCGCGCGCAGCTTTTCGATCCAGCGAGGTGAGATCTCCATCACGAAGATTCGGGCCGCTGCGTCGTGAACACGGTCTTCATGTGTTAGACCAGAAGCGCGAAACGTCAGACTGGAGGGTTTGCAAACAACCTCTCGATGACCGAATCGTTCGGTGTAGGCTCCTTGCAGCACGAAACAGAAATAGGAGCTTTCGTGCGCGTGTGGGAGCAATTTGCAGCGCGCATCATATGCGGTTTCCGTCAGGATAAAATCCGCAACTTTGAGGCTTTTGGTGACGCGCCCGTGCAGACAGCCGGGCTTTAGCTTTTCGACCATCTCTCACCTCCGCAGGTCGGCAGAATAATCCGCAGATTACACCCGAAAGGACTTAGATCGTAGATCTTTGGTCTTTGATCTTTGATGGCGATTTTATGAAAGCTGGACTATTGCATGAACCGCTCAAGCCCTCGGCCTGAGTGTGACCGCGGCGATGCGCTACAGCAATGTTCGTGGGATGAGGTGAGGGCATAAGAACTTGCAATGTCCCTTTGCGTTTCTTTGCGGCTTGGCGCCTTTGCGTGAACCGCGCCTTCCCCAATCTCTGTAATCTGCGGATTCCATTTCGTACGCCTGCCTTCTGCTTTTTGCCTTCTGCCTTTTGCTCGCCGCTCACTGCTCACAGCTCACTGCTCACTACCTCACTGCCTTTCACTCATCACTCATTACTCATTACTCATTACTCATTACTCATCACTCATCACTCATCACTCATTACTCATCACTCATCACTCATTACTCATCACTCATCACTCATCACTCATCACTCATCACTCATTACTCATTACTCATTACTCATCACTCATTACTCATTACTCATTACTCATCACTCATGACTGCTTTACTGCCTTCGTCCGCACGAACGCGTACTGAATCGCCGGCAATGAATTAAAGTTCGCCGCCTTCCCGCACTGCTCTTTCGCCGACGCGGCATCACCTTTCGCCGAATACGCCTGGCACAAGCGATACAGATCGTAAGGGTTCTGCTGATTCGCCTGCTTCAACTCGGCGACCGCTTTGTCATAGTCCTTCTCTTCCATCGCGATCAAACCCATCAGTTGGTGCGCCTGCTTCGTCTGCAGCGGATTCTTTACCCCGTTCATAAAAGCCGAGCTTTCAGTCTTCGCTGTTGCCAGGTCCTTCTTCCCTAAAGCCACGCGCGCCAGATTGTAATGATGGAACAGCGCGGCATTGTCCTTGATCTCCTGTGACAGACTTGAGTCCTGCGTCATCTTTAGCAGCTTCTCGAACTGCACCTTCGCCTCGTCGTACTTGCCCATTTCCAAAAGAATGTTCCCGCGCAGTTGCAGGTCGCCGGTCATTCCCGGCACATCGTTCGTCTTATCGCCCAACGCGTATTGCTTGTCGACATCCGCGAGCGCCGCGTCCCACTTGCCTGAATCGACATCGACCACCGTCAAAGCAAACAGCGCCGTCCGCCGTTCCGCATCGCTGCGCGCTTTCTCGGTAATGTGGTTTATTTCGGTCGCGGCTTCCGACGCCTTGCCTTGATACAGCAAAGCCATGCCGATGCCCTGGTGCGCGTTGATGAAGTTCGAATCAATAGATAGCGCCTTGCGATACTGCGTGATCGAATCGTCGAACTTGCCCATCTTCAAAAGCAGTTCCGCGTACGAGTCATACGGATTCGGATCGTTCGGAATCAGCTCGATGTATTTCTTGAACGCGTTTTCCGAGTTTGCGTAATCGTTATTCTGCCGGTACGCATAACCGAGCAGGTTGAACGCCGAAGAAAACTTCGGCTCCAACTCGGTCGCCTTCTTGTAGTAGGTGATGGCCTGCGGAAAATCCTGCTGCCCGAAATAGTAACCACCCAGGGCAAAGTTGGCGCGCTCATCATTCGGATACGCGGCGACCAGTTGATCGAGGTATTCCTTCTGCTTCGCCGCATTCCCGTTCGCGCCCGCTTCTGTACCGAGGATCAAAAGCTTCTCACCATTCGAAGCCTTGTCCGCGAGACTTACCGCCTTCTTCAAGTGATCGAAAAACTCTTTCCCGGTAGGACTTACGCCGGCGCGATTCAGCTCGGCATAGGCAAAGTTCGCATCGAGCGAGATCGCCTTGTCGTAATGTGCGATCGAATCCTGCACGAGCAACTTCTCGTTGAGATCGCGGCCGGTCAAGAATTCCTTCCGCGCTTCTTCCGAAGAAGTGGTAATCGGAATCTTACCGGCGGCGGTTGAGTTCGCAGGTTCTGTCGTCGCGGCTGAGTTCTTGTTCGTGCTCTCAACATTCGCGCACCCTGTTAGCGCGATGGTGGCGGCGATAATCGGGGAAAGTAAAAGCAGTCTGGACTTGTATCGAGGCATAGCTGTTCTCCTTTACGGTCTGACGCGCGGACCTCTGGCGTCGGATATTTGCTTTTTAATGTCTGGGCTGTCTCTTTGCGCCTATCTCTTAGCACGTCTGCGGCGCAGATGTCTGTTAAGAGTTGTGAATTCTGATTAAGCGCCAACGGCGCGTCATGTAATAAGCGCCAACGGCGCGACATGCAATAGCCCAGACCAACGGTCTGGGTTAGAATCGCCCGCGAATCCCCGAGTGCCAACGGCGCGAAATGCATTAAGCGCCAACGGCGCGGGTTGTAATAGCCCAGACCAACGGTCTGGGTTACGGCGCGTAGATGATTCAAAGCGCCAAAGGCGCGACATGTAATAGCCCAAGGCCATCGGCCTGGGTTGTTGTCGTAAATCAATTCCGAGCGCCAACGGCGCGAAATAATTACGACATCGTTGATTTATCCCGCGCCTTCAGCGGTCAAATTAAGCGCCGAAGGCGCGTCATGTAATAACCCAGACCATCGGTCTGGGTTACGGCGCGTAAACGATTCAAAGCGCCAAAGGCGCGACATGCAATAGCCCAGACCAACGGTCTGGGTTGTTGTCGTAAATCAATTCCGAGCGCCACGGCGCGAAATAATTACGACATCGTTGATTTGTCCCGCGCCTTCAGCGATCTGTCATTCAATCACGCGCTACCTAGGCCGTTGGCCTAGGCTTTTACTGGGTTACCGGTGTGTAAATGATTTCAAAGCGCCAACGGCGCGCCATGAAATAACCCAAGGCCATCGGCCTGGGTTGTTGCCGTAAATCAAATTTCAAAGCGCCAACGGCGCGAAATAATTACGACATCGTTGATTTATCCCGCGCCTTCAGCGCTCTGTCATTCAATCACGCGCTACCTAGGCCGTTGGCCTAGGCTTTTGCATGTCGCGCCTTTGGCGCTCGCCTCCTGCCTTCTGAACAGTAGGATTATCGACAAGGCGGCAATTCGTATTCTCATTCGCATCTCCGTGAGTTTCGAAAAGGGAAAGGTTCTTTTTCCTTTTTCCTTTTTCCTTTTACCTTTTAACTTCTGGCCTGCCTTCTAGAGAGTCTCAATCTCCTCACCCAATCCCAGATATTCCCAACGCAACAACGCGATCGGCACATTACCGTTCTTCCACAGATAGTCGTGGAAGGCGCGCAGGCCGAATTTCTCTTTCTGATTAAGCCGCGCGTCCGCCAGAAACTTCACAATTTGCAGTTTGCCAATCTGATAAGTGATGGCCTGGCCGGGTGAAGAAGCGAAGAACACGGCTTCCTGACGGGCGGTGGCACGATCGACGGGGACAATCTTCTCCAGATAGTCAGCCGCCTGATCGATCGTGAAGAGGCCGGTGGCCAGCTTCACGTCCACCTCGACGCGCAGGGCCCGCAGGCGCATGAAGTTGTACATGATCTCGCGCAGTTTCGGACGATCGTCAAAGAAACCAAACTGCAGCATCATCTCTTCGGCATAGAAGCCAATGCCTTCGTTCGCGCCGGAATCGTAGTAACGCCGGCGCAGGTGATTTTCGTGCGCCCACGAAAGCGTCATTTGAAAGTAATGGCCGGGCACGCCTTCGTGGACGATCAATGGTCTCGGATCTTTGGCAATCGACAGCGAGAAGTAATCGAGATCCGGAGACGGCTGCTTGATGTAACTAACGCCATCTTGATCGAGTCGCGTGTCTGAAGTCAGATCGTCAGTTACACCCATGAATGACAGCGGCTCGACGTACGGCGGCAGCGGCAGATTGCGATAGTGCTTCATCCAATCCGGCACCGTAAGAATGTTCTTCGCTTCGAGAAAACGCCGCGCCGCTCCTTCCCAGAATTCTTCCTGGGCCATCTGGGTCTCTTGATCGGGATACAACTCGAGTTCCGGCAAGCCCTGGTTGCGAGTCTGTTCGCAGCTCTCGAACGCCACCGATCGCTCCCATTCATGCGCGCCCATCACCAGCAGTTGCTCCGGCGTGAAAGGCATGAGCGCGACCTGCTTCAGGAAATAGACATAAGCCTCGCGACCGACGGCCGTCTCTTCCGTCATGCCGTCGAGTTCAGCAGTCAACCAATCGTGCAAAGATTCGAGCGCGGTGATCGCGTCGCTGACCGACTGATTGAACTCTTTCGGGTCGACGCCTGACAGCAGCGAGCCAAGTTCAGTGCCGACCTTTGTGAGGCGCGACCTGACGTCCACTAACTTCTCGAGCGCGGCGAGCGCAAACGGCCTGACTGCACGGCCTTTGAGATTCTCTTTAGCATTCGCGACTGTGTCCTTAAAGCTTTGGAGGTAGCGAATGATTAGGCGGCTGCGCACTTCGGTAAATGGAGGCGGCGTCAGCAAAGAGAGGAACAGCAACCCCAAAGTCTGATCGACATAGAAGCCGGGATTGCGCTCGTGTCCGCAGGTAACATTCAACTCCCAATCGACGCGCGCGATCGCCGATCCAATCAGGCGGTAATCAACTTGCTGGTTGACCTCCCACGCGCTCGCATCGATTCTGTCGTGGCGCTTGGTGAATTCTGTTAATTCCGTTCGTCTTCGTTGAATCGCATCGCGTGACCAATCAGGCACCCAATCATCCGGACGCTCAATACGCGGAATGTCATCACTGGATATTGGTTGATTAGCGCCGCGCCAGACCCAGAAGTCTGCGGCGAGTTTCTGCAGTTGATCGTAGGTAGATTCTGTCATGTTCGTTCCCGGAATATTACCGCGAGTGATGAGTGATCGGTAATTAGTGATGAGTGATTATGAGTGATGAGTAATGAGTGATGAGTAATGACAAACGGAGCCAGTGCGCGAAGCGCACGTGAGCATAAAGCCTGGGGTGCAGCGAGCTCAGCGAGCAAACCCCAGGATCACAGGAACAAAAACAAAGAGTCCGCGAAGCGGGCGAAAGATGAGTAATCTTTCGTGCGCCTCGCGCACTGCCGGCGCTTGCAGTATTGGAAAGGGACTCTGCCGAAGACGGGTGATTACGAGATCATGGTCTTTCCCGAAGACGAGGCAACGCATCCTCACTATCGGCTGATATTTGGAAAACGTAGGAAAGATGAAAAGAGTTTTATGGCTGCTTGCGTTTCACCTTCCGACTGCAAAAGACCTTGTGTCAGGCGCTGTGGTTCCTTTGTACTTCAAAACATCCTTTGTGCTTCAACCATACCGTTGCGGTCTAAACACGTCCCACTTCTTTTCTTATCTCTTCTCCGCTGGCTTTTACTCCGGAGGAAACATCTATCCATACGACACCTGACAAGTCGGAAGGCAGTTCAACGTCACCTTTTCTCAATACTATTATGCGTGCTTCCCGCCTTCCCAAAAGCCCATAGAAAAAGCCTAGTTCAAAGACGACGTTTTGGCGTGCACGCCTTTTTTCTGCGTTTGTCTTTGGGTCAAAGGACTTGTCGTCGGGAGACAACAAAACAAAAACGAAATCGACGATTCCAGCGTGCTCTTCAAATTTTTCGATGATCGTTTTGCCGCCGTTTGTCTGTTCTCTAAGCACAACCGGAGCCGGCCATTTCAATGTATTCTGCAGGTAGTCTTTCAGCTCGGCCAGCAAAGTCTCATCGTGTCCGTGAACAATGAAAGTCCTCGGACGTTCAACCTCGACTGCGAGACCGAGTTTCGCTAAGGCACTTAATAGTCGGCCGCGATCTTCATGCTTAAAAACAAACGGTACATCCTGCTCACGGGCCCACTGATGAGCTTCCCCGCCGGTAATATCTGATGAGAGGAGCACTAAAGGAAGAGCCGAACGTTGTTGGCGGAAGCGTCGGGCCAATGCGATCCCCGCGAGATAGCCGCCGCGGGCTTCCTCTGACGGAATGCCCGACAGTTGGGCATTGTTCGGCAGCATAATGTCTATTATCGCGCCATCATAATCCGACAGTTTTTGTTCCAAGGCCTCATGTGTCGATCTAACAGTCACGACTTCTAACCCGTTATCAACCAAAAATTCGGTGACCCGTTGTGAGAAGAAAAAATCGTCTTCGATCAGAAGGATTTTCATTTCAAGTCAAAAGTTAATCACGCCTGTCGCCTTAGTTTCGATGAGCTTTGCCGCGGTCTCAAGAGGCGTTTCTCCCTTTCGCAGATACAAGGCACCTTGTCTTTTTAATTTCTCAATCTTGGTTTGATCACCAATTACGGAGAGACAAATCACTCTTACGTCTGGAAACTCCTCGCGAACAAGCGACACGAAGTGGAAGCCGGTTTCTGACGAGTCAATACCGGGAAATGCCTCTCCGCTCGGCATCATGATGTCGGAAACCAAGACAGACACTTCATTCGAGTCGAGAAAATCAACTGCAGCACTCATGTCCGTCAAGCTGACACAATTAAAGCCCTTTGCTTCAAGTACCAAACGAAGAGGCTCCGTGAACATTGGTTCATCATCAACGAACAATATTGTGTGCTTCTTCGGGCTCATTTTAATTTGGGACGTGGGAACTCTAGCGCAAAACGGGATATGCGGCCTTGAGCATCGACGTGAATGGCTCCCTGATGCAGTTTCATAACACGAGAAGCCAAGTACAGTCCTATTCCCGTACCTGCCGCGACTTTTTGCCGAGCAGCTGCTCCTCTAAAGCCTCTTGCGAATATGTTTCTCTTCTCTTCATCCGAGATCGGAATCCCCTTGCTTTCAACAACGATGCTAACTGTCCGGTCATCGGCTTGTGCCAAAAGATTGATCGTCTCACGAGAGTCGGCATATTTCACGGCATTTTCTAGGAGATTGGATATCGCTTGCGCAACGAGATTTTTTTCAATCGCGAGTTTTTTTGAGCCGAATACTTTATGAAATGTCGACTCCGCGACGACAATCTTATTCCCTCGTTCAGATGCCTGTGGCTGGAAGTCATTCGCCAAGTTTATCGCGAGTCTCATCATGTCAATCGGCTCAGGTTTTTCGCGAAACTGTCCAAGTTCGAGATCTGCTTCCAAGTTCGACATGAGAGCAAAGTTCTTAATTAGATGGACCAAAATCGTCGCTTGGGAATAGATTGAACTGAGTAGGTTGCTTTTGCGACCGATCGGTACTTGAGGATCCTTCAAAGCTTCGATACTCCATTTTATTGCTCCTAATGGCGCGGTTAGCTGATGCGCGACATTTTGAAGGTATTGATTCGAGGATGCTCTTACCTCATTTAGCTCGGCCTTTAGCCGTTCATTTTCACTTACTAGAGCGGCAATTTGAGATTCATTCATACGAGTACCCTGTTCTGGTCTCATTGTTAGACCATTTTGAGGTTCAGTTTACGATCTGGCAGTGGATCGCGGGCGCGTCATCAAAACGGCCCGGATTCTAGCATGCTTCGTTGCGCACCGCGCAAGTACTTCCCATTATTGGATTTCAGCAATTCTGGATCAGCCCGTGTGCATCAATGAAACGGACTTCGCACGGGGCTTCATTGTGCGACCTTGTGTGCAAAGGCTAGATCAGGGGTCCGGCCTGCGATTTTTGCGATTCTCCATCATTAGCCGCTTGTTTATTTTGGCGGCAGCACAGGCAGGCGGCAGGCGGCACGCGGCACGCGGCAGGCGGCAGACTAATGTGGCAATGCTGAACGCGAAACAAAATTCTGAGGTCAGGCCTGCCATTCTGCGATTCCATCTTACCGACGAAAGGATTCGTAGTGCTTGAGGTTTTCCCTTGAAGGGAACGCGAACGGGTATTGCGGCATTGTCGGCTCCAGAGATCGAATCCCCAGATTACGCAGATCCGTTGAATCAGGGGTCAGCCCTGCAATTCTGCAATTTTAGGAGCGGACACTAGATGTTTGTACTCAGAGCAGTTGGCGGAGCGCCCACTGCTATCGCGTCTGTCAACGCGTCAAGCAGATCGTGAAAAGAGCTCAAGGCCGATTCCAAGTAGGCAACTGCAGAACCGAAGTCGCCGCTATCCAGTTTACGTTCGGCCATCTTAAGGTTCGCAGCCATCAGGGATTTTGAGAGCCGATATTGCTCAGGAACGTAAGAATTAGACACGTCAATCACTTCGGCCTTCTCTACAATATAGTCATAGACGCTCTGGTATTCGTTTAGAGCCAGATTTAGTTGTCTCGGGTCATTTAATACGTAGGATGGTGCCCAACGATATTTGGACATTGCAACATCGTTATATGTGACAGCTAGATCTCCCCAAACATTGCATGCGTGATCATCAACTTCAGGCCTTATCCTCAAAATCCTATGGCACCGAACTATGTCTTTCGCATTCTGCCAAGAAAACACCCCTATGAATTGTCCTATGGGTAGCACGGCACGATCACGCGGGTGATCAAAGATTCGTCTATGTACACGAATCTTCCGCGCTAATGATTCCAGAAATATCTCACGGGATATTGCGAGAGCCTCAATGTCCTTATCTGCCTCATCTAAATCAACAAGTAACGGGTCACCGTGGGCTTCGGGAAAGACTTGAAACAAAACTCTTCCTCCACTTTCCAAAGCTCTCCGTGAAAGAACAACCGTAAGATAAGGGTCTACCAGCTGCTGAGCGAATAAATACGCACTCTCGATAAATCCCCTCTTAAAGTATGTCGTGTAAAACATGCGGATAAACTCAATCGAAGCGGAATCGTCCGCCGTGCCGAAAACTGTCAATAGGTAAGGAGCTGATTTTATCAGCACAGGCAACGCATCTGCAGAAAAGCACGACATGAAAATGGCTGCTTTGAGGTTTGGCTGTCCATCACATAGCAATCCAGCGATTTTCTCGGCAGTTAACAACTCGCTCGACGAGTCAGAAGATTCCAGACAGAAGCCTTTATCCGATCCGTGCCCCGAGAATTGAATAATCGAATAATCAGATTCGGCCAGCGCTTTCACGACGTCTTCAAGGGTCGCCGCATGTCGGCGGACGATCGCATCGGCTGGCAGTTTCAAGTTCTCGATTACCTCGTCTATAGCGCGGTGCTCTTTATCCAGCCTCAGGCGATCCGTATCGGACGGATTGCTATACACGATGAGGACCTTATCAGCTTGTGTCATTTAGCTAGAGCGCCCATTTAGCAGAAAAACTAAACGAAAAACTGTGCTGCAGTCATTCGTAAGAACGGGAGATTTATAACATCCGATTCCCTAGTCGAACAAGATTATTGACTCTGATCGAAGCGCTAAGGCGCTCCGCCCTTTCAGACGTCTGCTACGCGGACGGATTCAAAGGTCAGGCGTGACCGATCCGATCCGTCAAACCTGCATCCTAACACGCCGTTTCACAGTGTTACGTGACAATGCTGAACGAACGCTGTTCGATAACTCAATTACACAACCTGACCGGCGGCGAAAGCCGAGGCCCAGGCCCACTGAAAGTTGTAGCCACCCAGTTGGCCGGTTACATCCACCACTTCGCCGATAAAGCAGAGCCCGGGAACGCGCCGGGCTTCCATTGTTTGTGACGAGAGCTCTGCGGTAGAGACGCCTCCGACTGTCACTTCGGCTTTTCTGAAACCTTCCGTTCCGGCCGGCGTAAGCTGGAGCCGGTGAATGTTATCCGCAATTTCCTGAAGCTCCTTGTCGTTGTACTGCTTGAGCGGCCGCGACGCTCCGTAAAGATCGCACCAGGCCTGCGCAAACCTCCGCGGCAAGTAACGTGATAAGAGCCCGTACATATTCACCAGCTCAATCCGTGAGCTGTGTCCTACAGTCTTCGGCGCGCCCTGTGTCGGTCCTTCGGCAGAACCTGGTGCTGAATCGCGCTCGATTGTTCTGGCCCCCGAAATGATCTCCAAAACGTCTTCATCGGGTAGAAGGTTGATTGAGACGAAAGCGCCGGGGCGCCAGTAGTTTGAAACTTGCAGTATCGCCGGCCCACTCAAGCCGCGATGGGTAATCAAAATGTTTTCCCGAAAGGATGGAGATGGGGGAGACTCGGGAGACTGGGGACAAGTGACCACGGCGTCGATCGAGACTCCGCTTAACGGCGCCAAAGCTTTCAGAATCTGTGCCGGCAGCGTCAAAGGCACCAGGCCGGCGCGTGTTTCTTCAATGCGCAGCCCAAATTGTCGTGCAATGCGATAACCGAAGTCGGTCGCTCCCAGCGGGGCGATAGATAACCCGCCAGTCGCAATCACCACGGAAGAGGAGTGGAAAGTGCCTTGATTGGTTTGCAGCATGAACGAGCGCTCTGCAGAAGGTTCGTGGCGGTCCACGGAGCGGACTTCGCAGCCGCAGCGAATTTCCACTGAAGCGTCGCGACACTCGCGGAGCAGCATTCCGATGATCTGTTGCGAACTGCCGTCACAGAAGAGTTGGCCCAGCTTCTTCTCGTGATAAGCGATGCCGTGTTTTTCCACCAGTGCAATAAAGTCCGCGGGTGTGTAGCGGGCGAGCGCTGACTTGCAGAAGTGTGGGTTCCGGGAAACGAAGTTATCGGGGCTGGTCCCGGTATTGGTGAAGTTGCAACGGCCGCCGCCGGAGATGGCAATCTTTTTGCCCATCCGGTCGGAGTGTTCAATCACTAAGACTTTACGCCCGCGTTTGCCCGCCTCGATGGCGCAAAAAAGACCCGCCGCCCCTGCGCCAATGACAATGACGTCCCACTCATGCATGAAGAAAGCGGTTATGACGCGCTTTTCTCGTCAAACGCAAAAGTAAATAGTGAATAGGAATCTCAGACGCGTCGCTGCCACTCCTCCGGATCTCGCGCGGTGTGAAGGACGCCGAGCACGACGATTACGTCCGCTTCGACCGAAAAGTACACTCCGTAAGGAAACCGCCGGGTCAAAGCGCGACGAATGCCTAAGCTGAGGTCTTGATACCCCAAAGGATAATCAAGAATTCTCAAGTACGCGGCGCGAAGTTCTTCCAGAAATTCAAACCCGAGTCCAGATTCTTCACGCTCGTACCATTCGAAGGCAGCTTCGATATCAAGCTCGACGGCGGGAGTAGCTTCGAGTCGATACTGTTTCACTCAGGTTTCTTAACGAGCCGATCAATGACTTCGAACGCTGGCCGAGCTGCCGAAGGGTTTTCGCGATAACGGCGCAAGCGTTCCTCTGCAAGTTGTAAATGACTTTGAGGCACCGGCACGCCTTCGGGGTGTTGGGAAATCTGGTCCCAGAGCGCCTGGAGATAACGCACCTGTTCGGACTTGGTCAGCTCGTTAAATCCGGTCGGAGTCTCAATTGAAGTTCCGGGCATGGTCGAATATTAGCGGACAACAACGTCGCCCGACAATAGGCGGCAGGAAACAAGTGATAAGTGATGAGTCATGAGTGATGAGTCATGAGTGATGAGTCATCACGCTGAAGGCGTGAGATTCAATAGCCGTGGGCAACGTCCGCGCAAAGGGCAAAGCGCAAAGGGGCAAGGGCAAAAGGCAGTGAGCAGTAAGCAGTGAGCAGAAGGCAGGAAGCAGAAGGCGGAAAGCAGGAACTGAAAATTGAAAATCTAAGAACCGAACCCGAAATCTGAAACCCGAGACCGAAAACCCAAGACCCAACACCCGACACCCAATGCCTGACACCCGGCACCCAATACTGATCCCGAAGCGCTGGGCTACTTTCAAACGTCCGCTACGCGGACGCAATTGGCCCCCGCTTGAGATGGCCTGGTATCTCGATTCAGCGTCAGAGTCTGCTGCCCTAATTTGAAAAGTGGCACGGGCGTCCCGCCCGTGGGCCCACGCGCAGGATGCGCGTGCCACGTCGAGTGGCGATCCTCGCGCCCAACTCTCGCGACACCACCTGCACAAAAAATGCCGCGACGTGACATCGCGGCATTTCGCTTGACTTAATTGTTAGCTAGTTCATGGACGACCAAAGATGCCGCCGAGAATGCCGCCTCGATTGTAGCCACCGTTGTTACCGTAGCCGCCATATTGCTGATAGCCTTGCGAATAACCCTGTTCGAAACCGCTGCGAAAAGCCTGCGATGAAGCCTCGCGCCAATAGTGTGAACGCTGCGGGCTATAGCTCTGGCCGCGTTGCGCGTCGCTGGCGCCGGTGTTCAAGCCGTACTGGTAACCTTGATTGAATACCACTTGGTTGCCACCGTAGTTACCATAGCCACCGTTGTTTCCATAGCGACCATTATTTCCATAGGTGCCATAGCCACCGTTGTTTCCGTAGGTGCCATAGCCGCGGTTGTCATAACGACCGTTGTTATAAACACGAGCGCGTTGAATCGCCTGTTCGCGGCGAATGGCTTCTTCGCGACGAATCGCCTCTTCACGGCGTTCACGTTCGCGATCGTTGCGCCAATCGCGGTTCTGGGTCTGATTGTTTGACCAACGGTCGTCGCGATCGCGTTTGCGGTCCTGACGATAGTCGCGGTCACGTCGATCCTGTGCCTGGGCCGTCATGCCTGCGGCTGCGGATATGCCGAATATAAAAGCGAGCGTTAAAATAACGCCGCCAATC
>Ga0157378_10001100_pt1 | contig 24676 bp, 28 predicted proteins | sample M65metaG_FD_115309 | JGI IMG/M metagenome (GOLD analysis project Ga0157378, IMG submission 115309) | Miscanthus rhizosphere microbial communities from Kellogg Biological Station, Michigan, USA - M6-5 metaG | ecosystem: Host-associated > Plants > Roots > Rhizosphere > Soil | place: USA: Michigan...
GAACGAGTCGAGATGGGGACGCTAAATCATGAAGGCATCGCCGGCGCAGCCGCCGCCGTCGATTTTTATGCTTCGCTCGCCAACCTTGGAACCCGGAGCGATGGCGACGGTGTCAGTACCGGGAGCGGTAGCGACCGGATCAAGAACTCAAGTCCCGACCGGCGCGCCGCGCTAAAGCAATCCTTCGCCGGTTTACGCGACCACAGTTCTCCGCAAATCAAACATCTTTGGCATTCGCTGGAGCGAATCAAAGGCATTCAAATGTACGGCCCGCCCGCGGACGCCGAGCGCACCCCAACCGTTGCGTTTACGATTGAAGGTGTCGCCTCAACCCAAGTCGCGCGGCGCATGGCAGAACGCGGCCTGTTTGTTTCGCACGGCGATTTTTATGCGCAGACCGTCGTCGATCGTCTGGGATTGCAACCGGAAGGGCTGGTTCGCGTCGGCTGTGCGTGCTACACGAGCGACGACGAAATCGAAAGATTGATTGAAGCAGTCAAGGAGATCGCTCGCGCTTAGCGCTTTGCTCTTTGCCCTTAGCTCTTTGCTCATCCCATGAAGCAGTATCACAACATTCTGCGTTCAATTCTCGACACGGCACTGAGCAGGGGTTGAGAGCCCAACCAAGATCTTGTCTCGTCACGCATCGAAATAGCGGAAATTGCACGCACAAATCCTTTCAATCTAACCACACTGTGCCCTCTTAACTGGCGCGCGATCGCCAGCACTCATATTTAGTTTTATTGTTGCATCGAAATATGTTTGACGTGTAGATTGTCGAAAAGAAACCTACCTCTTTCAATGGTTTCACAGGAGTCTCATTAACATGACTCTCACTCAGCATTCGGCACCAGGCTCAAACGCAGGCTTCGACTATCAGTTTGAGCGGGCTCTCTATTGGCTTTCAAAGAGTCCGGCGGGATTTACCATTGGTATCGAGACTAGTGACGATGTTTCTATTCAAAGTACACAAGGAACACTTCTACTCGAGCAGGACAAGCACTCTATACAACAAGATGGTGAGCCATTTGGCGATCGGTCGAAAGGTCTATGGAACACCTTAGCAACCTGGATTGAAGCGCTAGACACCAAAGAAGTACCTGAGACAACTCGCTTCTTGATGGTAACAAACAAGACGTTACCCGAGTGTATTGCTCATCAAATCGGCCGGGCCAAATCAGAATCCGAAGTCGCGGACTGCGTTGCGGCACTAAAGAAGGCAAGCCAGAAACCGCCTAAACGTGTATCCCAACATATGAAGCGCGTAATGCGCTCCGAGTCCAAAGCAACTCTTCAACGGCTGATCTCGCAATGCGATCTTGCTGATGCGTCTACGTCGGCGGCCGGGCAAGCCCTGCGCGAACAGACAGTTTCCCATCTCCAACTGCCCGCATGGTGTGTGGCTCAAGGAGATTCTATTGTTGATGAGCTTTTAGGCTGGCTGCATAAAACTGCCCTTGAAGCTTGGCAGAAGAACCAACCAGCCTGGATTCAACGAGATCATTTTATCAACCAGCTTCACGCGATCATCGATCGACGAAAACGACAAATAGCTCGTGAACGCTCGGAACATCTCATTGAAGTAACCGATGCCAAGGTTGGAGAAAACAAGGGCAGTCGGTTTGTCAAACAGCTGAATTTGATCACAGACGACGACACCGTAGTGGACAGCGCAATTCGCGACTGGGTTCGGTGCAATATCGAAAAAAGCCGACTATCTGTGGAGGGAAATATAACTGATGACGACTGGAGAGCGTTTGAGACGTCGTTGCACGCTCGATGGGGAAAGATCCGAGTAAGGGTTATCCGTATGAAACAGGGAGTCGAAGAGGGAGATGTGGGCTTTGAGATTTTCACAGAGACCACTGAAGACTACCGTGAGAAGTTAGCTGGCAGTGATACGGAGCAGGTCTATCTCACTGCGGGCACCTACCATCGCTTGGCAGATTTACTTCGAGTTGGCTGGCATCCTCGTTTCGAGGAACTGATGAGCGAAGGTCCCAAATCGTCATGATAGATGTCTTGTTTGAACAACATGTAATTCAAAATACCGGTCTCGCGGCGGAGGCCATATGGGAAGCTGTGCACGCCGCCCACGAATCCAAAGGACGCGCTGAAGGCGTTTCGTTCCCTCTCGCGTTCTTGGTCCTCCCTCTTACGTTCCATGAACGCACCGCGAAAATATTAGCGTCCAAAAGTCAGCCCGGTGCACTTTATAAGGCGCTCGCCGATGAACGTGAGATCACGATCGGTCTTCAGCAACGTATGCAGTCGATGTCGGATCGCACTTTCCATGCATTGTCTATCGGCTTCCAGTCGGGACTCCTGCGTCTCGACCAAGATACTCAGCATCAGTTAATTCCAGGTAGAAAAACCCAACCGATAACACATCTGACGAGTGAGGTTAAAACGATCCTAGGCGCTGCCAAGAGAGTCGGCCACGCCTTCTCGGAGATGACAACAGTGCAACTCTCAACTCACTTAAACATACGATTCTAATGAAACTCACAATTCTAAAGATAATCCTCTGGCCCAAGGATTTGCAGTTTAGTCCCCGTGTGATTCCTTTCGTCTCTGGTAAGATCAACATTATCACGGGCGAAAGTGGTTCGGGGAAATCTACCCTCACCTGGATCATTGATTATTGTCTCGGCAGCGAAAAATGCTCCATACCCGTTGGTTTGATTCGCGATGTGAGTGGCTGGTTCGGACTCCACCTTCAACTCGCGAACACCGAAATGATCGTTGCCCGCCGCAACCCAGGCGACCAACAAACAACGAGCGATCTGTATTGGATTGAAGGCCTGAGTTTGGCTGTGCCCCACTTAGTTCAAAAGAATGCTCGCGTAGAGGACCTTAAGAACCGGTTTAACCAAATCGCTCATTTACCCGCGCTTGATTTTTCGATCGAGGATCGAGTCGGGTTCGGCGGACGCGCAAGTTTTCGAGACATGGCTGCGTTCAACTTCCAACCTCAGCACATAGTTGCCAATCCGTTCACGTTTTTCTATAAGGCCGACACGACCGAGCATCGCGAGAAATTACAAGTAATTTTTCCACTTGCGCTCGGTTCGATAAATGCAAGCACGTTAGGCAAGCAGCGCGAACTAAAAGATACGGAGCGAGAGCATGACAAGTTAAGCCGAGAATTGAATGCGCGGTTAAATGCGGCTCGCGCCTGGGAGGCAGAAGTTGAGAGCTATTACTTGCAGGCCAGGACGCTTGGACTTCTACCGGATTCTGTTCCTCCCCAACCGGGTTGGCCTTTAGATAAATATGTAATCGAGTTACAGAAGGTTCCGGAGACCGTCAAGGCGATGGATCTTCCCGATATCCAAGAGGGAACAAGCGAAGCCGGCGTCGTTGAATTGACACATCTTATTACTGAGGAGGATCGCCTCGCCCAGGAAATTGGTTCAATTCGGCGACGGTTAAGCAAGATTGATCAGCTGTCAACTTCCGTCGGAGAATACGGAAACACCCTTACCGGCCAAGAGGATCGCATCAAGGGCGTCGGCTGGTTTGAAGAGAAACTGGGGGACACTCACCATTGTCCCGTATGCGCCGCTGTTCACACTAATGGTAATCCTCGTCTGGCCGAGCTCAAGACGCTGGCTAGCGACCTAAAACTTCTAACCGCTGCGGTTTATCAAGCTCCACCCAAACTTGACCAGGAACTCGCGGTGTTAAAGCAGGAACTCCGTGACCTCGAAGGCGCTATCTCCAAAGTCCGCCAGAAAAGAAAGTTTCTTGAAGATCGATCTAACGCGCTGGCGTCACAACGGCAACGCGTTCGCCAAGTTTATCTCTTCGTCGGACGTGTAGAACAGGCGCTGGAGAATGTTAGCGCGAGTAGTAACGTCGATGAGTTGCGCCAAAGGATGAAAACATTGGCGCAAAGAATCACGGAGTTGCGGCAGGACCTCGATCCGCGAGCCCACGCGCGCCGGCTCGATGCTGCAATCGATACAGTCTCGGCGACAATTGCCAACTATGCGGGTCTTCTGCAACTCGAGCACGCAACAGAGAACGTTCGCCTAAACATTCGGGAGTTGACACTTCAGTTTAGTCCTCTTTCCGGCCGCACCGATTTTCTTTGGGAAGTAGGCAGCGGGCAAAACTGGGTGGGGTATCACATTGCAGGATTGCTGGCTCTCCATGAACACTTCATCAACTTGCCCCATAACGTAGTACCACGCTTCCTAGTCATAGACCAGCCGAGTCAGGTCTATTTCCCTGAAGCTTGGCCATCAATAGAGCATGCGCCAAAAGGTCAGACGGAAATTGGTGATTCACCGGACATTGATGGAGTTCGTCGCATCTTTAGTGCGATATCGCACTTCCTAGAGGAGGTCGCAGGAGAATTTCAGATTATCGTCACTGAGCATGCTGGGTCGATTACATGGGACGGTATTCCCAACGTTCACCTTGTGGGCAACTGGCGCCGCGGGCACGATGAGTTTTTGATTCCGAGCGACTGGCTTCAACAGAAAGACGAAAGTTAGCCATAATTTGACTGCCCTCCGATGCTCTGTCGAAACTTATTTTTTCAATTACTGCAGGTTTAGAAATCGCGACTAGGGTAGACAATCGAATGAAACAATATCTCGGCCTTCTTAGACACATCCTTGATGAGGGCGTAGAAAAAAGTGACCGAACAGGCACCGGCACAATAAGTACTTTTGGTTATCAAATGCGCCTTGATCTGAAGAAAGGTTTTCCAGTTGTTACGACTAAGAAGCTTCACCTCCGCTCAATTATCCATGAACTTCTTTGGTTTCTAACGGGTGACACAAACATCAAGTATCTCAACGATCGCGGCGTAAGCATCTGGGATGAATGGGCCGACAATGATGGAAATCTTGGACCTGTCTACGGCAAACAATGGAGAAAATGGGAGTCTACCGATGGACGCGTTATCGACCAGATTAGTGAAGTCATAAACCAGATCAAGACCAATCCCGATTCTCGCCGGCTAATCGTTTCAGCATGGAATGTTGGCGAACTCGACAAGATGGCTCTTGCCCCATGTCATGCTCTTTTCCAGTTTTATGTTAGCGACGGCGAACTATCTTGCTTGTTGTTCCAGAGGTCGGCCGATTCGCTGATCGGGCTTCCGTACAATTTGACAAGCTACGCCTTACTAACCCACATGATGGCCCAACAATGCGATTTGAATGTGGGCGAATTCATTTGGACCGGCGGAGATTGTCACATTTACTTAAATCACGTTGACCAGGTAAAACTGCAACTAACTCGAGCACCTTATCCATTACCCCAGTTGGTGATAAGGCGCAGACCGACTTCAATCTTTGAATACAAGTTCGAAGACTTTGAAATCGTCAACTATCAAGCACATCCTCACATTGCGGCAGCCATCGCGGTTTAGCCGATAAATATGCGTAATAACATCCATCGCGAGGCCCATCTATTTATCAACTATAGGTCAGAGGACACTGGGGCAACCGCCTCGCGACTTTATGATGAGTTAACACGCCAGTTTGGGCTGGCCCAAGTATTTCTCGACCACGAACAAATTGAAGCTGGTGAGAGCTGGCCGGATGCGCTCCGAACAGCAGTTACGAATGCGACCGTGATGTTCGTACTAATCGGCGATCGCTGGCTAACCGCGCATGATCCTCACACCGGCGACCGACGCTTAAACCTGCCAGATGATTGGGTACGTCAAGAAATCGAAACGGCGATAAACACGGAGATGGCTATCATCCCTATATTGATGGAAGGAGTACCTCCGCTCAACGAGCAGGCGTTACGAACTGTACCAACGATCCGGGCATTAGCTGAAATGCAGGCTCTGCCTCTTCGACGCAAGGATTGGCAGCGCGATCTGGCTCGATTAACTGAATACCTTGTCACCGCAGGTTTCAGCCGTAAAACAGATAATGTAGATAAGCGGGCTGATCTGCTTGTTGAATTAGTATTGGATCGAGTTGCTCCCTATCGCATGATTCAAGCTGGCAGGCCAGTCATGTACGGTACGATTAAGATGCCTAACGGCAGTAATGCGTTTGGCGAGGGCGTTAGTCTCCAATTGACGCTTGAGAACCGGTCCAAAATCGAAGTAGTCGTCATTCGTGTTGATGTCCTCGTTGAGGAGTATGATCCATCGCCGCTTTACAATTTTGAGTATTCTGCTTTTTGGAATTCCAGCCCGCGACTGGAGATTCCTGGCTCGACTCGAACGGATCCCCTCGAACTTACTGAGCGCGAAGCGTCCGGCAGCTCTGTTTCTGTAACAGATAGAAGATTATTTTTGCGGCCTTCGCTGGATGTGGAGTCCCAACACACGTTGAACTTCTCTCTCGTGGCTAAAGCAGCGGGACTTTGGACGGTAAAAGTACGCGCAGAGGTTGTCGACGCCATGCGGCTGACCGATTCCCGTTTCGTAGAGTCACCTACACTTTGTATCGTAAAAAACTAACTAGATAGACTTTGACTCGTGCTCGAATACCCTGATAAGGAACGCTTTGACGAAGCCCTCGGTATTTATCAAGAGGCGCAGGAAGCTGGGAACTATGACCGGGCGCTAGATATTTTCTTGGAGTTGCTAGGAAAGGGCGAGTTACCAACGCCGGTCCGTCACTACTGTATGGTACTAGGCGGCGAGTGTATGAACCGTCTCCATCGCTTTCACGATGCTGAGCCGCTGTTGCGTCAGCTTCTTCAAGAAATCCAATCTGAGCCTGATGAAAACGACGGCGTCGCAGCGACGGCGACTCTCGGACTGGCAGTCGCACTTCGTGAAACAGGAGCTTGTCGTGAAGCCATCGACTACTTCTTAAAGAGCGCCAAGTATTTTGACGAAAAGGGCGATTGGGCATCCGAGGCCAACGTGTATCACACGGTTGCTTTACTCTGGCAACAAGAATCTCAACTGGATCGGACCGCGGCCTCTCTTGATGCCGCTTGGGGAATTCTTCAGTCCCACGAGCCAACCAGCCTTCATCTTCGAGTACTCTTCTCACAAGGACATTGCTGCTACCTGAAAGGCGATCTCAATTCGACCATTCGTTTTGAAGAAGATGCTCTAGTCGTTGCCCGACGGATTGGAGACACCGCCACTGAATCTCAGTTAATACAAAACTTGGCAAAGTTTACCTTCGATCTACAGGACTTTCGGCGGGCAATCCACTATAACGAGGCGAAGTTGAACTATGTAACTAGGGTAGGTAATCCAGAAGATATTGCCCAGACAATGACGATTCTTGGTTGCTGTTACTCCGAGACGGGAAACGTCCACCGGTCAATTGAGGTCTTTGGTAAAGCTCAAGCTTTGTTTTCTCAAGACGGTCCGGAGACGTCACTAGCATATGCGTTGTGTCTCGTTGGCAAAGCAAAAGCACTTGTAGACCTGAAGTTATACGATGAAGCTAAACCACTGTTGGCAGAAGCTAGAGAACTCCACAAGCAACACCACGAGCCTACTAAATGGATAGACCGAATCGAGCAGCGCAGTCTCCGAGAGGCCCGGGCTCCGCTGCGAGTCGACTGCGCTCACCGCGTCTTGCAGATCGCATTGTCAGGAAGCTCGCGGAATACCGACCACAAAAATCCCCAACCCGCATTTGATTTAACCACTGTGGGATACCTCACAACAGATCTAACCGATTTTGATAGAGATTATCTCGCTAGCCTTTACCGCGAACTCCAGAGCAACCTTTTTCAGTTGCAATTCTCAGGCAGCCGCAATCAAGATGCGCCAGGCACGTTTTTGATGCCTCTCAAATTTGAGTATGTCGAAGACGTTGAAGCCTTTGAGATCAAGTGGAATGCCTATAAGCGAGAAGTAGCATATGCTGACCGGTGCCAAAAGCTTCAGGAAGAGTGGGACAGGATTAGAGAATTGTTTTCGTTTGCTGAAGGCCAGTTCCGTGGCGACAAAACAGAACTTCTTGATTATGTAACACAACTTTCAAGAATTGCCGAAATCGCTGCCGAGTTGGATAACCGCGATTTGCTTCGCAGTGTATCGCTCCACGCAGCGGATTTTCTTGAAATTCAGACTAACGATCCCATGTTAGCCGCGCTTGTTTGGCCAGTCAGGGCGCGAGTGATTGTCGCTGCACATATAGTAGCCGCCTCAAGCTGCCGTGAATATCTGGGAGTCGAGCTTCAACGCTCGTTCGTTCAAATTAAGGCTCTCTTCGGGATGCTCGGACCATCACATCGTGCTGCTGCCTTAGAGTTCGTTGTAGAGCCATTATTTACTGGAGCAAGTAAGATTCTTGGGAAAGATGGCTATGCTGTTTTGGTAGAGCTCGTGGGTGATTTGTCAGATGTGTTGGACCCGACAGACCGCTTACGCTACGCAATAGCGGTTGGTGAAGCCTCGAACCCACAAGCAGGAGTTCAGATTGTAGATCGCCTTTTGGGGCAGATTCGGTTAGACAATCCTCGGTCGAGGATTACTCTCGCTCCGGAGTTCGAACTTGCCATAGCTATTCAGCGCTTCAAGGCACTTGCACCGAATCTTGAAGCGTGTCGGCGTCAGTATGGCCCTTACGCCAAATACATACATAATGAAGTGCTTGGATGGAGTCCCGATATTTTCCAAGCAAATGAGTTCGAAACGTTCTCCTCTCAACCCTTGGCGTTGGCCTACGCTGACGAAAACTTGGCGGTAATGGACAAGCGCCTCAAAGATATCGACTATGCGGCCACCATGCTGCACGAGATGATGCATCAAGGGCGTCGAGCGGGTCAGCAGTTGTGTACAGTTGACGGCGAATGGCTTCTCGTGAAGCGCGACGTCCCTACCGCTTCTGCCTTAACCTATTTTTTGTTCCTTGATTCAGAAGATATAAGGACGCAGGATCCGCTGGTCGAACAAATCCAGACGTTAGTCGAACTAGGCCGTCGGCACGTGGCGTCATATAGTGAAGAGTCAGGTTTGCACGTGAAAAACATGCTTCGTTACTTTGATGATCTGGGTGCCCACGAAACGCGTGCGTCTTATTCTTGTGCGGCGATCCTCCTGGGAATGGCTTTCGGTTATCTTGTTGACCGAGACAAGGTGTGGTCTTACATTGAACATCTTCAAGTAATGGATCACGAGGAGGCTCTTGTTTATGGGAGCAAGAATGCTTCCCTATCCTTTTGATAATTCTCCATGGCGTGCAGAGTTCTAAGTTTCTCACCCCGTTGCAGCTGCCAGATGGCGCAGAAATGCGACTTAACCGCAGATGACTTTCGATCGGGGTCTTCTCCTCAGATTCAAAGGCATGCATCCGCACCGGGAAGTCCCTGTATTTCGGGAAGAACGTTGAAATGGAAAGCCTATTAGTTGAACGGACTTGGGTCGGCTCAGTGCGGCTGAGCATTCTGCACAAAAGCTACAAATGGGAAGTACCGTTATAGCGGAGTCTTAAGGGCAAAGTGCTGTCCGTTTCGAGGATTTTGAAATAGTTAATTATCAATTTCATCCTCATATTTCCTCTCCCGTAGCCATATAACGCCACCCGTTAATGCTCTCGATGCTTCTTCGATCCACTTGGATGGAGCATCAATTCTTCTGCGTTAACGATAAGGTGCGCTTTTGTTGATTAGTCCTCGGAGTTCGGGAACGGTGGAATGTGTTCTAATGATCGACACGAGAAAGTATGCGTCTCTCCAAGTGCGATCTAACTATTGACACCCTCATTCCAAAAGCGTATTAACTCTCTAAATCCGCACGGATTGAGCTGGTTCCTCAGAGCCTGCGATTGCCGCATTCTTCCGATGCCAGCGTGCAAGATCTCCCTATCCAAATAGATCTGTTGAAGTAAACAGCGTGCGACGTATTACCTTCCATCTTCTCGTCCTAGTTATTTCACTAGTAACCTTTGGCGCAATGGTTTTTTACGCAGCCGCCCAGAATACGATTTCTTCAACCACGAACATTGAAAAGCCAAAACGAGAGGCGAGTAGACGCAAGCCGAAGCCAGGCGCCTCCAGGGCTCGACAAGCCTCGACGTTGGCGAAGAATACCGGTCGTTGCGATCCGACTCGACAAGAACAGACCGATCTATCGGGAACCTATACAGGCAAGTCAAGGCATGGCAATGAACCTGCTCAGGATACGACTCTAACGATTACAGGCAACACTTTCACGATAACGTCGGGCTCTGAAACTCATACTGGTCGCATCACGGCAGTGACGACGTGCGGCTATACGGCCGTCACAATGATGTTGGGCGATTTCACGCCTCCTGCACCGGGTCCGAATCCGCCACCAGCATTACCCGCGATGTCTCTCCGAGCCAAAAAAGTTGGCGACAAGCTTTCGTTAGTCAGCGTACCGGGCGAGACAATGAACGTTTCGTTTACTACAGGTGGGGCTTCCAGTCCTCGAGGAAAGCGGCCGAGTCCCAGGTCCGTGGGGGTCGCAACTCCAACTCCAGCCGTTACGCAATCGCCCACGCCGAGCCAGCGTTCGCCAATTGACGAGGCTATCAGCAAACTAAAACCAGCCAACATTGTCTTTAACGTTCCGCCAGTAATGCGATTGGAGGAAGTGGAAAAGATTGAGCTTCTTCTTAGCTTGAAACAAACGATAGACAACCTGAGGGATTCACTGCGTAAACAGGGTGTCAACGGCGACGTCAAGAGTGCTTCAATCACGATCAGCGACAACGGACAGGCAATTCTCACAGGCGACGGATTTGAAATAACGCCAATAACTGCGGACATCTTGCCCATAAGCAGTCAGGAGACCACAACGTGGCAGTGGGATGTGCGACCGCTCAGAAGCGGAACATTGCATCTTCACGTCGTCGTGAATGCCATGGTTGATCTGAATGATCGATTGGGTTTTAGGCCTCACATGATCAACAGCTACGATCAGACATATCAGGTGGCAGTTCCTTGGGGAAAAGGCGCGGTCGCCACCTTCTGCAAAAATAATCTACAGTGGTTGTGGATTGTGGTCGTAGCACCGGGCGGTTTGTGGTGTTGGAGCTTTCTACGGAAGAAAAGAAATAAAGCCGGGTTTGTATGAAGACGGTGGGATGACTCTCAAACGGGTCTGACCTACACTTCACTGATAAAAACTGCTTAAGGACAATATGCCATCGAATGAGGAAGGAAGATTGCGCGGGCTTGGAAGGTCTGCTAGATCTCCGCTACGAGCACCTGAACCTGGTTGGTTATGAATCGCACGCCAAGATCGCCGCGCCAGTGGCAGTTTGAGTCACTGTTTGACGATTAGGGCGAGACCTACAATGCACAGGATCAGGCCTACTACGTTTCGTCCTGACAGTTGATCCTTGAAGACCAGCAAACCAATCGGAACCAGAACGACTGCGGCCGCCGCATTGCTGGCAACGGCGGCAATGCTGATTCTCCAGCCAGTCCGATAGGCCAGCAGAAAACCCAACTCGATCAAAGCGGCCGCCGCGCCCAGCGTGAACACCGCCCAGTTCGACGCTTTGAACGTCTCAGAGAAACTCCTCTTATCGGGATAGGCGAAAGCGCACAACAGACACAATGCGATACCCACGAGGTACGCGATCGCAATCACATAGAAAGGATTCGTCTCCTTCGGAACCGCTTTTTGAGACAGGTGATAAAGCAACATGCCGGCGACGGTTAGGGCAAACGCCAAATAATATCCGCTCATTTTTTCTTCCAGTGCCCGGTGTAGTCGAAAGACGACGAGATGATACGATACATGCGCTACGAGATCACACATAGACCTCAATCAACCTGAATGGCAATCATCGGCATCGTCGCGGTAGATCGGAATCTGGCCATTGGCAAAGAAGGCAAACTTCCCTGGCACTATTCGGCCGACATGAAGTTCTTCAAAGAAACCACTACCGGGAATACGGTGGTGATGGGCCGCAGAACCTGGCTGACGCTTAAGGGCCCGCTGAAAAACCGGCGCAACATTGTAATCAGCCGCGACCCGGCATTTGTGACTGGTGATTCGGTTGAAGTCGCGAACGATGTGCAGCCCGTCGTCGAGAGCGCGCGGCGAGACGATGGCCACTTGTTTGTGATCGGCGGAGCCGAGCTCTACCAGGCGTTCATCCCTTACATTGATCGTTGGCTGGTGACTGAAGTTCCGCTGGCGGTCGAAGGCGCCGACACTTTCATGCCTCGCGACTTCCTTAATGGATTTGAACTAACAGAAATGCGCCAGCTCGACGAAGATCTGCGGGTGAAGATTTACGATCGCCTGTAAGGTCCGTAGCTAATTCCCGTTGTCCCGGCTCATCTCCAACAGATCGTGACGAGTGATAATGCCCGTTATCCGGCCGTACTCTTCGATGAGTACCGCCTGACTGGTACGTAACTTTCGAGACACCACATTCACATCATCGTCAACATCGACGGTAGGAAAACTCTTGTCCATCAGCTCGCTGACCGGGGCTTCCAGCAGCTCACGCTCGTTAAAAACTTTCGACAAGAGGTGATTTTCACGGAGCGAGCCAACCGACTTGCCGTCTTCGAGCACCGGAATTTGCGTCAGCCCCATCTCATTCATCTTTGCCAGCGCTGATGCGACCAGATCGCGCGGCGAGACTACCACGAGTTCCTGCGGCGCTCTCGCGCCTTTGGTTTCACTGATTAATCCGGCAGTGATCTTTTGCGGCTCGAGCAAACGTTTCTCTTTCATCCACTCGTCCGAGTGGAATTTCGACAGGTAATGTTCGCCGGTGTCGCAAACAATAAAAACAATGATCGCATCGGCATCGGCTTCACGCGCCACCTGCAGAGCGGCGGCACAGTTCGTTCCAGTCGAGCCGCCACAGAAAATTCCTTCGACGCGGCTGAGCTGGCGCGCAGTTTCAAACGAGTCGCGATCGCTGATATTCAGCACTTCATCGACGTATTGCAGTTGCGCATTCGCCGGCAATACTTCCTGACCGATGCCTTCAACTAAATAAGGAGTGGTCTCGGGAATCTTGCCGGTGTCTTTGAACGTCTTGTAGATAGAGCCGAAAGGATCGGCGCCGATCACTTTGATATTCGGGTTCTTCTCTTTCAGAAAACGGCCGGTGCCTGAGATCGTTCCGCCGGTCCCGATTCCGGAAACAAAGTGCGTGATCTTTCCTTCGGTCTGCTCCCAAAGCTCCGGCCCGGTCGTGCGATAGTGAGCTTCCGGGTTCGCCGGGTGCGAATATTGGTCGGGATAGAAAGAGTTCGGCGTCTCGGCAGCAATGCGTCGCGCGGTTGAAACGTAATGGTCCGGCGTCCCGGGTTTGGCTGAAACCGGCGTGATGATGACGTCGGCACCGAGCGCTTTCAGGTAACGCGATTTCTCGACCGAGGCTTTGTCGGTCATGACAAAGATGCACTTGTAACCGCGGCAAGCGGCGGCGATCGCCAGACCGATGCCGGTATTTCCGGAGGTCGCTTCCACGATGGTGCCGCCGGGTTTCAGCTTTCCCTCGCGTTCGGCCGCTTCGATCATCGAAATCCCGATGCGGTCCTTGACGGAGAAGCCGGGGTTCAGGTTCTCCATCTTTGCGAGAACCAGAGGTTTCAGTCCTTTATTAAGACGATTCAGCTTGATTAGCGGCGTATGCCCAATCAGGCCGAGCACGCTGTCGTAATATTTCATGTGTCCTTCTGGATTCGATTAGCGCTTGGCGAAATTAAGAACAGACATTCTGTGCGAAACAGTCACGTTTTGCCAAATGGAATCTAGTTGTGGGCGCACGATTGGCTCCTGATTTTGATCATGCTCAGCGAGGCGACCGGGCCGTGCTTAGCGTTGCTCCCCGTGCCTCTCCGCGACTATCTGATGAAAAACTCGCTAAAAAATCATAACTGCTAAGAGCCCGACTACCTAAATCCGACACAGAGATTTTGAAATTAGGTCACGTCGCACGGAGTCGTGTGCTTGACTAGTTTTTTTCCCGCCGTATAATTTTCACTTCGCGTGGGCCGTTAGCTCAGTTGGTAGAGCAGCTGACTCTTAATCAGCGGGTCGGAGGTTCGAGCCCTCCACGGCTCACCATGTTATTGATTAGGTTAGGTTAAGCTAGGACTTACAGCTTCCATTTAGCGTTTGCGATTAATCGTAGACCCGCTGACTGGAGGCTGTATGGTTTTAGAAGACCTATTTGAAAAGTTCCTCAAAGAGAAAACCTTTCTAGCTGGCGTCTCTCCAAAGACAGTCCGTTCTTACAAACAGGCATTTAACGCCTACCAGAGAGTCCTTAGTGGGAATTCCGCCGAGGGCTTATGTGCACTACCGACTAAGGACACCCTGAAAGACTTTGTAATTGGCTTACGTGAGGCGGGGCTGTCTCCGGGCGGGTGTAATGTCTACATCCGGTCAATGAACTCTTTTCTGACCTGGTTACACGAGAATGGTTATGTTACGGAGCCTTTAAGGCTCCGGCAGCTTCCTCAGGAAAAGAAAATCATTCCTGTCTTCTCAGAGAAGCACGTCCAAGCTCTGATTAGATTCCGTCCAAAGGACCAATACGAATGGCGGTTACATACCCTCATCATGCTTCTGGTCGATACCGGGGCAAGAATTGACGAAGCTTTGACCTGCCTTGTCTCAAACGTTGACTTGGATAATTTGGTTGTTAAGGTACGGGGCAAAGGTAACAAAGAACGCTTACTTCCTATCTCGGTCGAGATGAGGAAAATCCTTTGGGTCTACGCAACGCGGCATCGATTCAAGGTTCCTTCGGATTATCTGTTCCCTACTCGTGACGGCAATCGGCTGGAGTATCACAACACTCTTCGGGGCCTTAAGGAACTCTGTGGCCGGCTTGGAATAGAAGGGGTTAGGCTATCGCCGCACTCACTTCGTCACTACTACGCGGTTAACTTTATTCGGCGCGGCGGAGACTTGTATCGACTGTCGAGAATCCTTGGGCATACTTCCCTGTCGACCACTCAGATTTATCTTCGGAGCATGGGAGTAGAGATGGTACAAGAGATTCATCAACAGCTTTCACCATTGAGCAAGAATCTTGTGTCTTGAAAGGAGATAAGATAATATCCGCGCCGCTTTTTAGCCTCAGCCCACTCCAGCTGGAGTTTTCCCATATGCCATTCTTTACCTTGGACGTTGCCAAGTTTATTCTTCCTGTCCTCGCGCCATTAGTTACGGCCCTTATCGCTTATTTCCTTAAACTTCGTAACGAACAGGAACTGTCGAAGCTAACGCAGAGGAGAATTGAAGCCGCAGAATCAAGAGCAGAAGCTGAGCCAAAAAAATCAAAACCCGCGTGGGATTTAGCACGAGCGACGCTTGAGGCATATTTCAATCGCAATCTAAGTCAAATCTCATCCATTTTTTGGTTAAGCGCGGTGGTAATGACTGTTGGTTTCGGCACTATCATCTGGGGCATTTTTCAAGCTATCCAATCACCTAATAGTTTGGAGGCCGCAAAGCTGGCAAGCCTATCAGGCATCGTAACTGAGTTCATCGGAGCGACCTTCTTATTCATTTACCGGTCAACCATTCAACAGGCAATTAATTATTCGAAAACTCTTGAACGTATTAACTCAGTCGGTATGGCAATGCAGATTCTCGACACCATGCCAGATGAAGCGAAGTCGGATGATTTAAAGAGCATTACCAAAGCTTCGATAGTCCAAATGCTAGTCAGTAGGTCATATGCGGAGAAGCCGGAACCATCACCAAACAGTTCAAACTAAGGGTTTCAACAATTCCTCCCAAAACTTCTCTGTATCAACGCCAGTTAATACCAGCTTTAGATAGCGCAAGGCATTTACTAACCAATTCTCACTCCATTTTGGGGGATGTTCACTCGGAAAAGCTGTCGTATCTCTATCGTTGCAAAAGCAGAAATTCTGCTTCTCATCATTCGTTTCCATTAAACAACCAGTACATCGATATACCTTCCACCCCAACGCCCTACCGAGTGCTTGCCAGAATAGAGGGTCTTGGGAGATATAGGCTTCAAACATTTTAAGAGCAGTTGCTACCCCAAAACGCCGTAATGGAGCTAAGTAAACTTTTCCGTCGCCAGGGTAATGCCCTTTATACCCACCCTTTTCTAGGGCTAATTTAATTGCTTCGGTCATGCAGTATTTAGGTTAGCGCCCGTCTAGCGGGCTTGTGATTTAAAATATCTTTCTGACCCTTGTTCTTGGTAAAATAGAGTTAATGAGAAAGAGAAATGGTAATAAAAAACTGAAAGCGCTGTTGGATAGATACGACTTATTGGACATTCCGGTAACTGTTAAATCTGGTAAGAAAGTAAACGGATTAATAGTTTGGCTCAAACGGGGTAAGAAGTCCTCCGGTCCGTCTGGTCTCCAGGCGTTGTGGGCCCCTAAACCCTAGGCGGCTTCTCTGTTGTAGCCGCAATTCAAATTCGCACTTCTCCGCTCTCAGTCAGTTACGTTAGCTTGACGAGAAACGAGTTCAGGCGGACAATATTCTCGATGGATTTGGGCATGGGTCTCGCCATTGTTGGTGGAGTTGCTGCGGCTGTTTACATCGTTGAGACGGCCGGCAAATACGGGTATGCGCTATACAGAAACTCTTCCAGTCTACATTCTCCTAAAAAATCTGCTATCGGTGGGCAGGGGCTTTTAAAAAAAATTAATTAGTATTGACAAGCGTTCCAAAAAGGCGTACAAACTCAAGCCATTGAATGCAACATCTTGCCGCGAAAGCGGCTTTTTTCATTTAGGGTGCAAACAGAAGACGCAAAGAGATTACGAACAAAGTGGGGCGACAAACCCTGCGACCATCCTTCATTCGATAAGGAATACTATCTGGGCTCCCATACCAATGAATGGATTTGTCGGCAATGCGGCGGCGAATTCAGCAACGCTCAAAAAGAAAAGATAGAAGCCTCACGGAAGAAGTAGCTCGAACTCCTGAATAGCCTCACGCTCACTCATCATTGTCTGAGCTTTCTTAATCACATTCCGATACCGGTCGGGGTGCTTCTTCTTAAACCATCTTGTAAAGACTTCCGGTGTCTTGTGAGCTGAGAAATCTGAATTAAAGGTATGATGCGATGGGCAGAGTACGACTAGGTTATCAAGCATGAATCTTGTTGTCTTACATGCCCTGCCTTTGAAGTGATGGGCTGCTAGATATTCTTTCCTTCCACAATACTCACAGGCTGGTCTAAGTTCCCTGACTAACTTACTTGCCTTTATGTCGTATGGGCCTAGTCTTATTTTCTTTATCTTGGAATAGGACAGATTGGGTTAGGTTAAGATTTGCAAGCCATACTCAACTGGATAACCTTCTTCGTTACATTCATCTAAGTAAGCATTAGCCTTATCTACTGCCGTCTGAAGTCCGTCAACGTCCGTAGCGATAATGCTGATAGTGTTTTCTTCAACTGTACCGTCTTCAGCCTGACACTCTCTGATGTCGTATAGACCACTGGTAAGCCGACGGATAATTACTTCATTGTTCGCGCTCATATGGTATTTAGGTTAGAAGAACACAGATACTCAAAACAATCGAACAAAGAAAACATGCACAGGCAAATCCGAACAGGAAAACAATCGAAAAGTCGTCATGATTCATAAGCGCTGGTATTTGTTAATTTCAAAAATCTTGGTTGGAACTAGCGCGGCCATATTATCGATAAAATCTCCGACTTGCTTGTGAGGGTATTCATTGAAGAGTTTGCGGGCTTCTTCGACTGAAAGAATGTAAGCGAGGTAAGGAGTGCCGATTATGAAGTAGTCTGATTGGGTATGTTCCAGGCTTTGCTGTTCAAGACAATAATTACCAGTAGTGTCCGAAAGAATATCGTACTTGATTTCGAGAAGTATTGAGCTTCGTCCCTTGGTGATTTGAATATCGTAGGCCGGTACATTTCCCTTGGCTCTCTTAATGGTCCAGCCGCGCTGCCTAAAATAGTCTTCGATGTAGTCTTCGAATATTTGGCCCCTCCTAATATCTTGGGCCATCTTCGCGTACAGATAAGTGAGAGTTAATTGTTAAGTCGTTTTTGAACGCTCGCGTCTGCTGCCTTCTTCGCCTGAAAGTAAAGTCTTTCAGCTCTATCGTGGTCGGTAACACTTTCGGTTCCTCCCCACCAACCCAACTCCCAGCCTGCTCTGCCACAAATTACCTGATGAGTCTTGCACTTCCGCTTAATGTAGATTTTGTTAACGCGGTTATATGAACTCCAAATATCGTAAATCTCACAGCCTTTTGCGGAAGAGTGATAGCGTGAGTGGGAAGTAGCGTCTATAGGGTCCATTCAGGATTAGGTTAGATTCGCTTCAGGCGAACCGATGGCTGGCGACAGGATTCGAACCTGCGGAGCCACCCATCTAGGAAAGGGTAAGCTCATACTCCTAGTTTCCATTGTATTGCGTTCAACCACTCCGCCACACCAGCTAACTTAATTCTAACAAGCCTATTATTTTCGTCCAGGGTAGTTATCCACAGCCTACTATTTGATATCGGCGCGGCCGCCGATTAAACCAATGAGTGCAGCTACACCCATTTTCCATGCATCAAGACAGTTCTGAAACAGAGTGCTCTGCATTGAAGTAGGCGCATCGGTGTAAGCGATAACAATAGACATAATCCAAGAAGCAAGGATTACGGCAACAGCGGTAACGAATACTAGTTTGAACAGCGGCGGGAACGCCGGGTTATTTTTTCTTTTCATCACTATGATAGACCTCGACTCACCCGCCACTCAGGGCGGGGAAAAATCAACACGAACCGGAGACACACTCCGGCCTACACGGGTGCGATTTTTAACGGAAACGAATTTCCGTTACGCGAGTTGGTCGATAGGATGAAGAGAACGGGGATTTACAGTGAGAGGTTTGTGAAGCGCCTTAAAGAGAAGCCAGCATGATGCGTCATACACCTTGCCGATTTGCGCGTAAACATCCTTCAGGCACGCAACCAGTTCGGTAACAACGTCAACGGTGACACTAATGCGCTCGTGATACTTATTACGTACAAAGCTTTGAACGGTTTCGGAATGGGTTCTGAGCCACTGCAACATCTGGTCGGGCGACATAAAGCCAGGTGCGCCCATAGCCATGCAGAGGTCGTAGACCCGCCGAAGTTCGTGCTCTTTGTGTGGTCTCCAAATAACCATAATAGCAACCTACTGTCCTATGACAGTATCTTAGAGGATAACACGGAAACTACCATATTTGCAAGTGTTTTTTAACACTGCCGCTATATGTTGTGGGGGAAATCGACTACGCAATTAGACAAAACCGCTACTTAACGCGACTGATATCCTTGACTCATGGAAAACACACAAGAGCTGGAAGGCCAGATGGCTATGCTTCCTGATGGCCAAAATGTAGTTATCGAAGAAATGTAAGACAAAGTCGCCACGGTGCGGCGAATAGACGGAAAATGGAAAGGCAAAATAGCAGTATGCGCGGTTTCGCGGTTGGAACAACTAGGGGATTAACTTAAGCGATGTCACTGGATGAATTTCGTTCCAGCCGTGTTCTGCGTCAGTGACAAAAGCGCCGGTAACTTCCACGCGCGTTCCCTTTTTCTTTCTGATGTTGGCTCTTATTTGAACTAGGCTCGGTAGGCTCTGCCTGAAGTTAACGCACGGTTTCTGCTTTACGGCGCTGCCTTCAGTTGGTTCCTTCTGACAAATAGGTTCAACGACCAGATGCCCGCCCTGACCGCTTGGAAGCTTTTTACGATTCTTGGCGTTTAATAAATTCTTGAACTGACTGTCAAGCAACAGTCTGATGTGAATATCGCCGTCACCTTCCCCCTTCATCCAAACAATCGTCCCCGTCACAGTCTTACACCTATCAATTACCCTAAGCCGGTCTTCAGGCTTTTTGAACTGTCTCGGGTCGCCAGGAAAAATATGCTTCCACAAGCTCTCATCACACTGCGGCGCCGGTAGAATCACTTTTGGTTTAGGTGTTTCAATACGTGCACCGGTGATAAGAAAAAGTGCGGCAAGGATTATCGTCACGAGGAACCTCCGCACCGGATTTTATCATCATTAATTGACATCCATCTTCAAACAAATAGAATACGCGGCACTAGGGGCGTTGCATCGTGGGGTGAGGACATGGTGCTGAGAGGCTGAACGTCTCCGCTCGACCTTGAGAGCCCTGGGCAACCGGGGCTTTCGGTTTTTAGAAACAATTATGGGCTTGCGAATCATCAATCTATTTAACGACCCGACTCCAAACGGATTCATCAATCAGCGTTATCTGCAAACAATGCTGAAATTGTCGGAACTTACTGACATGACACCGGACGAAAAAGAAAGCTTTCTAAATATCTTGCTGCTCGTAAGTAAGAAGCTGGTCGCGACTTGGAAGCATTACAACAACTACATCACCATCGAGGACGAACTTATTAAGCAGGCTGAGGCAAGTCAAACAATCGAAGCTCAACAAGTTCAAAGAATCAGTTACTCCCAAGACCTATTTTTAGAAATGGATGAGTTCTTAGTTCAGTTCAAGAGCACCCTTGATTACCTTGTCAAACTACCTATCCCACTAGTGGGCAGACGCTGGAATTTGAGTACCTTTGGTGAGCGGGGCGGCAGCGTCCGAAAGGCTCTAAAGCGAAATTTACCAAAGGAATATGCACGAACCGCAAAGATGGTTGAAGAGCAGGTTCTCGATGTGCATAAACCTTGGCTTGAAATGGCCATTGAAGCTCGGGACCGACTAAATCATTTTCTTGAAGGCGGCGCGAATTTTGAGGCAATGCTTGTTATCAAGGTAACAAAAGATGGCAAAGAAGTGGTTCATGTTCCAATGTGGGATGAGAAAAATACAATGCGCCATACCGCGGAAGTCATATTCTATAATCTAGTAAAACTTGTTGAGGATTTTACCGCTTGCTTCCTTACGGCGCGTTTAAAGGATGAAACCACCCTCGTTCATAAACCTGTTGACCGGTTTGCGATTGAGTCTCCTTGGCGAATTATGTCTCTAATCGAATTCAGAAAGCTCAAAGAACGCGATGGAGGGATAGAATACGAGGAAACCTAATCCTATTGGGCTTCCATGATAAACCCTAAAAGCCTGGGGTAAGCAGTCTTTTTACTCGGCAGTATCATTCCGTTGTTTCTCGGTACTACCTATCTCTAACTCTCCTCGGAGTCCAGTTGGCTCGTTGGGTAATCTTGCAGCGCAAAGAGAATTCGCATAACGCTACAAGCAGTTCATGGGCTGTCCAGACCGAGATTATCTTCGCTTCCCGGTAAGCTCACCTATGAGTCCGAATCATTTAACTTGGCATCCAAACAGAGGCATCATCGGTTCGCCTGACCTGCTGTTCAGTATTTTGTTTCTAGAGATTATTCGCTAGCGGCTGATGGTAGACCATCGCTATGGATGTGGTCCCATAGACTAATTACCATCATGCGCTAACAAACAATTTGGATTTAGGTTAGCCGCGCTCTAGGCGCGGGTTTCTTGCTTGCGACTGGTGCTAGGGCTCGTGCGTCAGGTTATTTTCTAACCTCGTGGGCGGAACCACAGGACTACCACCATGCGTAAACAAAAAAGGCCGTCATCCCTTGCGAGGTATGAAACGACCTTAGTTGTTGCAAGGGATTTTTGTTTATTTGTTCAGAATATAAAAAGTGCAGTTCCTAAACTAGGTCTAACTTAAGTAAAGCAGACAAGAGCGAACCTCACAAGACCCTACCTGTGGATAAGTCGGATTAGTGGCTTAGATAATAGGATAAAAGTTTGTTAAAAGACTTCTCCGTCGTCGATTGGTTGAAACTTGGGATTAGGTTGTTGAGCTTGAATCCTCTTTTTTTCTTCTTCGCTTCTGCTCCGTTCCTGTAAGGTCTCAAAAGCATGTTTATATAATTCATTAACATGCTTTACCCATTTACCAGGACGAAAACTAAAAACCTGATGGTTATACTCGTTTAGAACCTCCTCATATCGTCTCTTAAATAAAGAACGAAACACGACATCAACTGTTACCCCGTAAGTTGGCGAACCTGAACTGACATGGCTGGCTAACCAACGAATCCGTATCTGCGAGTCCTCATATATCCTTCTTAGATGGTTTCCTCTGTCAGGATTGCCGAAGGCGTTAATAATTGTGTAAACACTACCAACTGGGGCTTTAGGGGCTGGGTCAGACATGGGAGTTACCTCACATCTAAAGTCTATGCTCTAAACATTAACCGTTCCGATTCAAGTATTTCCTTAACGATATTCATAAAAATTTGGGGTTGACCAGCAATTGCTGTCGATTTATTTGAGTAAAGGTGGTACAGGACCTTTTTGTCATTGAACCCAGTAATCAGCAACGGTTCGATTTCTACGAAGCGCCTGTTGTCAGCTTTTCTGCGGAACGTTACCACCATAGCAACAGCTACCATTTCATTTGGGTTGTTTAGCGTGCCAGCATTGATGAAGAAGGTCGCGGCTTCGGTTGTTATGGTAACTTTTTGTCGTGGCCCTAAACTGCTGCTGACTTTCAGACCATTTGACGGCACGTCACGAGAAGTGATTTTCATTGTATCTGCCTGAATCCGATATAAGACCGGCGTTAATTCAACACTTACGATTTCGTGCTGACCTGTGTTTTCAATTACTAAATCATTCTTTTCTGTAGTCGGTGCTGATTCGAGCGAGATTTCAATAGAAGGTGGAATTGAAAGGGAGAAAGCTTCCTCCTGTTTTTTTATTTGATTCCAACCAAGGGTCACCAATACTGTTCCGATTAAGGATAAAGCTCCTCCGACCCATATATATGTCCAAGCACTCATGATATGTCTTTGTGGATAAGTGAGTCTTGACGCTTTATATCAGCTTGCTATTCTTAGGTAAAGGTCGAGGACGCCGCTTATTGCGGCTTAAACTAATCTAAAAACCTCACAAATGAAGAATCTATATCTCTATGGCGCTAGTGACGACTGCCACGAACTGGAGTCGGACTTCGGCGTCCGTGCCGAAAGTTACAGCGGACTCAAAATAGACGATGTCTTCGTTAACTACACTTTCGACGGTGACTGGAAAATCAACTTGAAGGGCAATGTTCCTAAGACGTGGATTGTTCGAAAGATTGAAGGCACTTGCGACTTCATTCATATTCAGATACCAGACGGAGAAGAAGTCAAAGTATATGAACCTCACGAAGTCGAAGAGATTCGATGGAAAGAAGTTCCCCCTCGCGACTCCTAGAGAGTCGCTAACCTAACTCTTAATTCCCTCACAATGAAATCAATCAACGAACGTTTCATAACGTTCTCCCCGAAGTCTGCCCGCCTACCCTATCCCGACGACTTAGAGCTGGGCCAAGACATCACAGTAACTATCGGTACTCGCTCGTTCATCTACAACGTCGTCAAGGTGGAGTTCTTCGACAATCAAGACGGACAGATGAACGTAAACTACATCCTTAAATCAACATTAGAGTGAAGAACAGACAGTTCAAGTTTACTTTGGACCAACTAGCGGACTTCATCGCCCAATACACGAACGACGGCACCGTAGAGAAAGATGTCTGGCAATGGTATCGGTGGTTTCAAAGGAAAGTTAATAATTAACCTAACCTAAGATGAGTAAATACCCATCAACTAACATTACTTACAGTGGACTAGAAGACAAAGGTCTAACTGTAACCATCCTAGACGAGAAGAAGAATAAGTGGACCATCTGGAAAAAAGACTATGACAACCCAGAGCAAGACTCCGATGCCTGGTCCACACTACAAAACTACAAGATAGGTGAAGGCTTTGGAGTGGAGTACAGCGAGAAACCTGAGTCCTTCACTAATCGAGAAGGCAAGACCATCAACTTCACCAGACGAACTATCTTCAAAATACTGCCTTTAGTATCGCACCCGACTCAGATATCAGCTCCGGGAAAATCGACCAACCTGGGGCATTCTGGAGCGTCTCAGAGGGCCTCTGGTAGTGTCGGAGGCCGAAACTACGACCAAGAGGGCTATGAAAAGTGCCTATGGAACTATTTCACTGAAGTTGCTCAAGGTGATTTAGACCGGTTTGGCTTCGCCTTGACTGAGAGCATTCCGTGGGATGCTTTCCAAGCCATCAAGGCTGATAGTCGAACACGTTTCTCCCCTCTAAGAGAAGCTGTAGCTCGTCATGCTCCAAAGGTCTTATCGCCTGAAGAAGATTTGCCGGTGATTCAGCAAAACGAAGAAGATGAACACGACGATATAGCGAAAGACATACCTTTCTAAAAATTAATCTAATCTAAAATGACAAAAGTAGTAGAAATAAGTGATGAGACTTACGAAGCATTAAAAGACCAGCTCTTAGCTGATGGAGGTAAGGAGATTGAGAGTTATCAAGACTTGGTAGGAGAAAAAGTATTCTTCCGTACTGTAACCTATCATGCGCTCGGTGAAGTCAAGAAAGTTGTCGGGCGGTTTGTTCACTTAAAAACCGCTTCCTGGGTCGCGGATACAGGACGATTTATGAACTTCATCAAAGATGGTGTTCAGAGTGGTTCTGAAATTGAGCCAGTCGGCGAGATGTTCTTAAACATGGACACTGTAGTGGACTTCTTTATTTGGAAGCATTCGTTACCCAAAGAACAGAAATAGTATGACCATCTCTACCATCGGAAATATTAATACCCTGTATTGGTCGAGGTCGGGGTCGAGGTCGAGGTCGGGGTCGAGGTCGAGGTCGAGGTCGGGGTCGAGGTCGAGGTCGAGGTCGGGGTCGAGGTCGGGGTCGGGGTCGGGGTCGAGGTCGGGGTCGAGGTCGGGCTCGAGGTCGGGGTCGAGGTCGGGGTC
>Ga0157378_10001101_pt1 | contig 24655 bp, 20 predicted proteins | sample M65metaG_FD_115309 | JGI IMG/M metagenome (GOLD analysis project Ga0157378, IMG submission 115309) | Miscanthus rhizosphere microbial communities from Kellogg Biological Station, Michigan, USA - M6-5 metaG | ecosystem: Host-associated > Plants > Roots > Rhizosphere > Soil | place: USA: Michigan...
GGCGGCCCTCGAGGAAGCCGAGCAGGACGCCCGGGCTGCCGTCGGGCGGGGAGTTGTCGAAGACGACGCGGGCCGGGCCAAGCTCGCTGGTCGCCTGGCCCGAAAGGCCGCGCTCGCGCCAGAACGGCCGCTCGTAGATCGCCATCGTCTTGATCACCGTGCCCTGCGGCATCCGTTGGGTGAGCTGGTCGCGGCGGGCCGGCAGCGGGGGGTCGTAAAAGATTCGCCCGGCAAGCGTGGGCGGGACCGCGACGATCGCCCGTCGCGCCCGCAGCACTACTCCGCCCGCCTCACCGCCTGGTCCATCGGCGTGGAGCACGACCCTGTCCGGCCCGTGCTCGATCCGGCGCACCGGCGCCTCGAGCCGCAGCTGCTGATGGCCGAGCTGCTCGGCCATTAGCAGCGCCAGCCGTTGCGATCCACCGTGGAAGCGGTCCTGCTGGGCACCGCCGTCGGTCCCGACCAGGGTGTTGAAGCCGCCGCCCGAGCGCGTGTAGAAGAGGACGTGGAGGAGCGAGACGTCGCCCGGCTCGGCTGCCCAGACCGCCTCGGTGGCGAGTTCGAAGAGATGGCGGGCGGCGCCGGTTCGGGTGTTGCGCCGAACCCACGAGGCGAGGGTCTGGCTGTCCCACTCCGCCGCCTTTGACGCGTTCCAGGGCGAGTCCAGCGGCACCTGCCGTGCCATCCGGTCGAGCCTGATGCGGGCCTGTTCGAAGTCGGCCAGCGCCAGCGGCGAGATGGCCTTCGAGAGGTCGCGCAGCAGGGTCAGGCGGGCGTCGGTCAGCGCCCCCGTGAACGAGGTCAGTTTGCCGCCGACCTCGAGCAGGTGGCGGCCCTCGTCGTGGGTGGGGAAGGTTCCGACGCCGAGCTCGACGGCCAGGGCAGCCAGCCGGTCCTGGGTCGGGCCGATCCACTGGCCGCCGACCTCGACCACCTTGCCCTCGCCGATCTCCTCATTGAGCAGCCGTCCCCCGACGCGTCGGCGAGCCTCAGCCACAACAACCGGCACGCCAGCTTCCCCTAGGCGACGGGCTGCCATCAAGCCCGCCAGGCCGGCGCCCACGATCGCCACGTCAGTTTCGAATGCGCGACTCATCGGATGACGACGAGGATACGGTCGATCGGTAAGTCGCCGCAGCTACTTGAACGCCACCTCCGCCGGCCAGTTGCTCCGCTCCTAAAGGGTCCGAATTCCCCGATGGTCGGCATGGGCCACAACAACCCGAGCAGCGTCTCGCTCACTTCTCAGGGCGGACTGCAGCTCTTCCACCAATCTCGGTGCTGCCCCAAGGGTCGAGATCGTGAATAGGGCGCCGCCCCCTCCCGCCCCGCTCAGCTTGAAACCGTCGTGTCCGCAGTCCAGGGCAAGGACTCGCAGACGCTCGAGATGTGGCGTCGACGAGCATTGATAGTCACGCATCGCACAGTGAGCTTCGTCCAGCAGAGCCTTGACGTCACCGAGCTCCCGATCTCGTATCGCCGACCAGATGTCGGTCGCGCAGCGATCAGCGACCTCGACGTATCGTTTGATCGAAGGATCGCCTGCCGCGAGGCGATGTCGGACCTCTGCGATGAGGGTTGGAGTGTGCTTCGGTATCCCCGAATCGATGATGACGAAGCACCATTCGTCTGGCCACAGAGACTGATCGATCACCCTCGGGACAGCATCACTCGCCCCGTCGAGAAGAAACGCACCTCCATGGCCGATGCAGAGCTGGTCCATTCCACCGCCGTTAGCATCCCTCCTCTCCAGCTCGAAGGCGGTCTCGATCAACTCGTCTCTCGTGAGGGCGCTGGCGCCGCATGACTCCCGAGCGACCTGGAGAAGACACATCGCGAGCGCGGAGGAGGTTGCAAGACCGCTGGCTGCTGGCGCATCTTGCTTCACTGAGATCTGAGGGGCCGAAGCGGGCGGCCGCCCTAGTGAGCGGAGAACATGGCTCCAGACGAGATCGAGCATGGGTCCGTCGTATCCCGGACCATCTGCCGGCGCCAGCCGAGCAGTGGTGGGTAGATCGACGGCCACACAGACCGACCGGAATCCGATCCAATCAAGATTCTCCCCGGCGAGACAAGCCCTGACTGGAGCCTGCCAGCCAGCGCCCGGGAACGAAGTCAGGGCGCGCCCGCTCGTTCAATCGCCTCCCAGTCTTCTGCCGTCCCATCTTGGAGGTCGGGCAGGGCTCCGGGCTGATCGTGCCTGACCCGCTCCGTCGCGTAAAGGATCGGATCCCACAGATCGAGGCCCGGTTGCGCGGCCAGAACATGGCCCTTGAGTTGGCGCCAAGGCAAGTCGCCCGGGTGATCTCTGTCGGCCTCGAGGATTGCAATCGCCGCTCGGGCCTCGTGACCTTTCTCGTCTTGAGCGCGTGCGACATTCTCCAGTCCCTGCCGCATGGCCGCGTATGCAGCAGCCGGATCCATCGAATGTTCGGGCGAGCAGGCGTAGAGCCTCTCCTTTAGAGCGACGGCAGCGTCATCCGCGCCTCCGCCGCCGGCGACCTCACCGAATAGCTCTTCAAGTTCGGCATCGGAAAAAAGTAGGGCGGCCTCGCGAAGGACATCTGCAGGCTCATCAGCCGTGTGGATAAACGTGAGCATCCTGCCTTGGGCGCCGACCAAGCTTCGAAGCTGACCGGAACGACGACGGCTCGGATAGGCGGATCCCTTTAGGGCCGAGAGGCGAGCCGGACCCGGTATGCGGCAAGGACTCGACTCATCGACCACCACGAGAAATAGAGCTGGCCCCATCGACAGGAGATCCTGTGCGAGGGCGCGCCGATCAGGGGTTGCGACATTCCAGTGATACATCCACATCTGGTGAACGTTGCTCGCGTCGAACCAGACTTTCCGGGCGGCGACGATCGCGAAGCCATGGCGTCGTAGGAACTCGAACGTGATGTCGAGTTGGCGGGTTGCGACTGCCTCGGCCTTCGCGGTGATCGTCGCCACGCGCCGCAGGCTGCTCCAGTCGAGGTGAGCCGAGGCTGCGTCCAAGCCGGCTTGGAACCATCTGTCGGATTCGTAGACAGCGCCCTTCTCGGCAAGGGCCGTAAGGTCGGTGGCCCTCATCAGATGAAGAAGTCGAAATCTTCCCCTGGTGCGCCTTGCTCGTCGCCTGCACCTATGGCTTCGATCTCCAGATTCTGCTGGTGACGGGCGCAATGGAAGCCACAGTCGCGGCTGGGGTCAACTGCCTCCCGTTTGGCGTTAGCCCAGAGCTCAGCGAACGGCTGGGTTACAGGGTCGCCGAGCTTCGCCTCTGGATTGCCGCGGTGATACGGGCAGATGAAGGCGCCAGAAGGCGTCAGCAGCGTTCGAAGCTCGGCAACGTTGCAACGCTGGTAGGACTTCGACTGCGCGTGGGGGTCACCGTGACGCAGTGCCGCCATCGTTGAAGAAGCGACCACCGAGAAGTCAGGACCTTCGAGCGCTTCAAGCGCTTTGACTTGGGCATCGACCTCCTCGACCAGCTGATCCGACCGTGCAATCACGAAGTGGTCCATGTCGAACATCGCCTTGACCTCGAAGTAGCGGCAACCGATGTCCTTCGCGAGCCGCCCTGCTTGCTCAACCTCGCTGTAATTGCTGGCGACCGTGTTTCCTTCGCCATCGTCGCGCTCCATCAGCAGGAAGGAATAGCCGAGGTCGCCCTTCATCTCGGGCGCGAGAGCCCGCATGTTCCCCACCACCTGGGAGAAGCGTGACCTGCCGCGTCGGTCGGGCCGGAACAGCTGGTAGGTCTCGCTGGTAGCTGCGTCCATCGAAACCCGAACCCAAGAGGCGTACTCCGCCAAGAGCTCAGCGTGTCGATGTAGCTGCGTTCCGTTGGTTACCAGACCGATCTTCAGCCCCGCGGGCCCTAGGACCTCGAGCGCGCGTCGGGTGCCCGGGTGTGCGAGCGGCTCCCCGCCTCCGATAAGGATGACGGCCTTGACTCCCGCGTCGACCAGCTCATGTGCGAGCTCCTCCAGCCGCACATCGGTGAACCGACCCTTGTTCAGCAGCTCGCCGCTGATGCACTCAGGACAGGCGAGGTCGCAAAAGGTAGTCGGATCCAGATCGACGACCAGCGGGGCGGCGAGCTTCTCGCCGCGCGCTACGCGCTGGATGCTCGGCCAGAGCGATCGCTGGTAGAGCTTCGCAACGAGATCGAGCCTGGGATCTTCGAATTCTCGAGAGGCGTTGTCATCCGCAACTGTCGCCTTCATTTACTCCCCGTCCGCTGTGTGCTCCGGAACAAGCGAGCCACCCTAGGCGAATCGGACTTACTCGCCCAATTCTGCTTTTGCGTACGCTGAAGGCGATGACCTATGTCGGTTCATATTTGTGGCGGCTTCGGCAGGCGATTGGCAATGAGCTAGTTCTGATGCCGGGCGCGATGGTCTTTGTTCAGCGCGAAGACGGACACGTACTCCTCACTCAACGAGCGGACGACGGATCTTGGTGCGCGCCGGCCGGCGCGGCGGAGGAGGGGGGAAACTTCTCCCAGACGGCAGTTGACGAGCTAGCTCAGGAGACCGGGCTCGTCGTCGCCAAGGCGGACTTCATTCCGTTCGCCTCTCTCTCTGAGGCGGAGCTGCATACGATTCGATACCCGAACGGCGATGTCACCCACTGCTTCGCGATGCTCTTTCTAGCGAGGAAGTGGACGGGAGATCCCCGGCCCGATGGACAAGAGACGACCGCGATGATGTTTGCGCCGCTGGACGCCCCTCCTGAGCCCCTTCACGCGCCTACGGCCGTTGGTCTCGGGCTCCTGGGGTCCTACCTTGAAACTGGGCGTTTTCAGCTGCGCTAGTTGTTCATCTCGGCGCCACCCGTAGTCAGCCGTCAACTGCGGACAGGTAGCGCTTGAGTTTCATCAGGCGACGTCGTAGATCCTGGGCGTCATATTGGTCCGGGGTCCCCGCGAAATCGACTTGCGGCCTAGAAAACTCGATCGGCATCTCCTCGCGAACGGGGGTTAGCCGTCTCGACAATCTCAACCAGCGAATTGGCATTCCGTGAGCGACGACAAGCTGCACATGCTCTCTGCGCTGCTCGAGAGCTTCGTAGGCTCGGATGTACCGCCGGAGGGCGTCCAATTGGCTCTCCCCTCCACCAGGATTCGGTGAACCCATGCCCTCGCGCCGCAAGCGGTCGTCGTACCTTGAGGCAAGATCTCCCTCGAGTGCACCGGCCCTTGGCTCATTCAAGTTCGGGAGGACAAGCCGTGGGATGGTTCGTCCCTCGAGCGCCACGTCTGCAGTAGCGATTGCACGTTCGTGTTCGCTGGTGACGCAGAGGTCGATTTGCTCCTCTCCCAGGAGGATCCCAAGGGCGATTGCTTGTTCTTCGCCGCGCCCGGTGAGCGGAGACGAGATCCGGGGATCGGCGTTGATTCGACAGGACGCGTTGAACTCGCTCTCGCCGTGTCGAGTCAGCAGCAGGGTCTTCATGCCTGCAGCTTTACATCGGAGGCCAGATCAGGCCATGCCTCTAGGTCGCCACGAGGCCCGACTATGGGTATCGATCGGGGTCTGCCATCACATAGAGCGCCATTACAGGAGTAACTAGCGCTCCTAGAACGACAGCAAAGGCCGTCTGCCCTGCGACGAACTGGTCTCTGGTGAGATCGGGAAAACCAAGGAAGAGGAGAGCCAAGATCACGGGTGGAGCCAACGCCACCACGGCGACAACGCCAGCAATAACCCCGCGGCGCCACAGATTTGGCGGCAGGATCGAGAGCCACCGATGGCCGGAGCGCAGGTGGCTCACCGACGACAATGAGCCCGACCTGATGTCTCGACGTATCGCGGTGGTAGTCAAGGTGCAAGTGATCAGGGGCAAGAGAAACAGAGTGCCAATTACGTTCCAGAACGTGCTGGTTTCGATGAGAGGCAGGCCCCACATCGGCACAGTCTCTTGGGTCCGAACGCTGATCCAGGCAATAGCTGCGGTGATAACCACATTGAAAGCCGCCGCGACCAGCAGCGCGCGGTAGATGATCCACCGTCGGTGCGAAGCCGGCAACTGGTTCCATACCGCAACGACCCGCACGATCGACCGAACCTACCAGCGGGCCAATTTCGCGGCGAACGCCGCGAATAGGGATCCCGCCCAACCGAAGTCAGCCTCAACATCTTTTTGCGGACGACGTCGCGGTAGAAAGGATTGACAGTGGCATGGCTCAGCGAGACCGCCTCCTAGAGGGAAGCGTGGCCCTGGTTACGGGCGCCAGTAGTGGCATAGGCGAAGCGACCGTCCGATCGCTCGCGGCGCAGGGCGCCGCGATAGCGGCCACGGCTCGTCGTCTCGACCGCTTGGAAGACCTGGCTGGCGAGGTTCGAGGCCTTGGAAGCCAGGCGCTGGCGATCGAGTCGGATATCGGTGAGCCTGATCGCGCGATCGCCATCGTCGATCAAACCGTGGAAACCCTAGGTCGCCTCGACATTCTCATCAACAACGCTGGCGTGATGTATCTGGGCCCACTCGAGGGCGCGCCGGTCGGCGAGGTGGACCAAATGATCGATGTGAACCTCAGAGGACTGATCCACACGACCCGCGCGGCGTTGCCCCACTTGATCCTGGCCGCCGAAAGCGCGACGCGCGCTTGTGCCGATGTGGTCAACGTCAGTTCTGTGGCTGGCCGTGTCGCCGGCGACGAGTCTGGGGTTTACAGCGCAACGAAGTTCGGCGTCGGCGCTTTCACCGAGTCCCTTCGCCAAGAGATGGTCGGTCGGAGGGTCAGATCCATGCTCATCGAGCCCGGCACGGTGGATACGGAGCTGATCACCCACGTGAGGCCCGGGATCCGTGAGCGAGCGCTCGCGGCCGTTTCGGATGTACGTCGCCTCGACGCTGTCGACATCGCGAGCGCGATCGCATTCGCCGTGACCAGGCCGTGGCATGTCTCGATGAATGAGATTCTGATCCGTCCAACTGAGGAACACGGATGAAGCCACATCCGAGGCGCCGGCTCCCAGGAAGGTGCAGTTTGAGTGGAAACAGGTGGTTCAGTAGCGTCAAACGGGATGGGTCAGGCGGAACTAACGCATCCGATTGAGCGACGTCTGGAGCGGCAGGCTCCTTTTGAGTGGGGGGACTTGCCGCGTCAGGCGGCCTGGAATGAGGAGTTCCTGAGCGATCTGGCAGGGGACCCTGATGCTCTGAGGACGTTATTGGAAGCCGTCCGGGTGGATCCCCAGCGGCGAGCGATGTGCGAGAAAGATGAGTTCCGATACAAGATCGTCCTCTACGACGGAGAGGATCGCGGTTTTCGGTTGCGGCTGCACGCCTGGCGGACTGGCTTCGCCGATTGCGTACATGCTCACCGATTCTCCTACACGGCCAGGTTGCTTAACGGCGGATACCAGCACAGTCTCTGGAGCACTGGCGACCAGGAGCTCTATCCCGAGGGCCTTGAGGAGTTCCTGGAGAAGATGCTGCCTCGCGATCACCGCTTCGTCAGCCAAAACCTCGATCTGGAGAAAATCGCTCCGGTCCTGATTACGCCGATTAGGGCGGGGCAGACCTATACGCAGGACAACGCGGTTCTCTCCTCGACGGTTACCGAACCGGACACCATTTCAGTTTTTCTGCGAGGGCCGGCCGTTCGTCCCCACTCTCTTCAGTGGCACACCGACACGGGCATGATCGTTTGGCGCGGTGGTCAAGCATCGGTGCCGAGTTGGCGCCAGAAGGAGGTCGCCATGACGGATGACGACTTCGAGCAGGTCCTTTCAAAGCTCGCAACCCTCGCGATTCTTTAGACGTCAGACACGACAAGGCGGTTAGGAGCACTGCAGATCGGCGATCCGGCCCCAGGTGTTTCCCGGACTACATGGGAAGCAACCTGTCGATGAGACGCCCGCTGAGGACCCTGGTCATCGCTGGGTGCTGCATTGCCGCACTCGCGGTCGCCGGCCTGGGGGCAGAAAGCAAGCTTCACCAGACCTCCCTTTCGGTGTCTGGGACCGAATCCGCGCGAACCGGGGAACTACTCCGTCACTATTTCGGCGAGTCGGAACCCTTCATCATTCTTCTACAGGGTCCGCCGGAGGACGTTGCTGTCCAGGGCCAGCGGCTTGTCCAGGACCTTGAGCGGAACCCGCTCGCCACCACGATCTCACCCTGGAGTCGTGAACCGGTCGGCGAGCTGAAGCCGACGGCCCGGTCGGCCGTGATCTTCGTCAGCTTTCGCGTCGGGCTCGACGAAGCGGTCAAGCGGATCGTCCCGTACCTGAACGGACTTCTACGGCGTCGCATCTCGGCGCCGGTTCATGCAGTCCAGAGCGGCTACGCGAGCGTCTCCAGCGCAATTCAAGACGAAGCGGCTAAAGCCACTGCCCGTGGCGAGCTCATCGCTGTGCCACTGGTCCTGCTTGTCCTTCTGCTGGTCTTTCGGTCCCCCATCGCCGCATTGATCCCCCTCGCGTTTGGAGGCGCGACGGTGGTGGCTTCTCGTGGAATCCTCTCGATCGCTGCGAATTGGCTGTCGATCGACGCATTTGCGCTGACGGTGAGCGCCATGATGGGGCTGGCGCTGGGGGTCGACTACACCCTGCTGATGGTCTCGCGCTTCCGCGAGGAGCTCGCGGCCGGGAACTCCCCAGTTGCCGCAGCCCGATCCACCCGCCGCACCGCTGGTCGAACGATTGCCTTCGCCGGCGGCGCGCTCTTTCTATCGATGGTGGCATCCGCCCTGCTGCTTCCGGGTACGTTCCTCGTCTCACTCGCAGGTGCCGTTGTCGTGGTCGCCGGATTCAGCGTTGTTCTCGGCATTGTCGTCGTTCCACCGTTGTTGGCCGTGGTCGGCACGAGGATCGATCGGTGGTCTCTTCGAGGAACTGGCCGCACCCGTCGCGGAGCACTGGATCTAGTTGATCCGTTTCTGCGAAGGCCGGGGGCAGCAGTTGCGTTGATCACGGTCTCTCTCATCCTGCTGGCCCTACCAGTCATCTCCCTGAGGGTCGGGCCGCCGAACCCGGACCAGCTCTCGTCAACGAATCGTGCTCGTCTCAATGCTGAACTGGTCAACCGAGAGATCGGTCCTGGCTGGGCCGCGCCCTATGTGATTCTGGCCGCGACCAGTCGGGGAGCAATCACCAGCCGTTCCAATCTCGAGGCCCTGAGGCGGTGGGAACGATCCATCGCCAGGATCAGCAGTGTCGATGCCGTGGTCGGACCCGGCGCGATTGGGCATCGGATTGAGCCGGTGACGAAAATCGGCCGCGGCCTGCTTGCCCAGGGTCGACCTGGCAGCGAAGCCATGGAACTCCAGCGCCTTGGATCCCACCTTGGTCGAGCTGCCGAAGGCGTCACGAGGCTACGGAGCGGTATCGCACAGGCGACTTATGGCGCTGGTCTCTTGAGTGACGGGTCCCAAAATGTTGAACGCGGGGCCCAAGCCATTGAATCCGGCCTGCATGTCGCGGCCGTGGGCAGTTCTCGAGCAGCTGACGCAGTCAATCGCTTTGCGGCCGGGGCTCACGAGATTCGAACCGGCCAACACCGCGCTTCTCTCGGGGCCCTGGCACTGAAGTACGACATCCAGGATTTGATTCCCAGACTTCGCCATAGCACGCTATCCCCTTCGCGCAGGCTGCAGCGCGAACTGAGAGAAATGAAAGAAGCGATTCCCAATCTCGAAAGCCGAACCACGGAGGCAGAAGCACAGTTGAGCCTCGTTCTTGTGGAACTCGCGCAAGTGCCAACGCCCCCTGGGGATCCCCATCTCTTAGGGGCCGTCAGCGCCGCTCAAGCCGCAGGTCACGCTCTCACGGGCGAAGCAGCACCCACGAGCACCGTCCCCTCAAAGTCCGTATCGGCCGAGCTCCAGAGCCTTGGAACGGAATTGATCCGCGCCAACGGCCGGGCGACGGAAATTACGGCGGGAGCCCTGGGAAGAGTCGGGGATCTTCGTGAAGCAACACCTCTAGTCAAACGACTGGTTCATGGGCTAACTCGGCTCGAACAGGGCGGGAAAAGGCTCGACACCGGCGCCCACCGTCTCGCTAACTCCGCTTCTGCACTTGCAGACGGTCTGCAGAGTGGCCTAGATGGATCGACCGCGCTCTCGGGAGGCGCTCAACAGCTTGCTTTGGGGACGTCGTCGTTGGCAGGCAATTTGAGCCAGGCCTACAGCCTGTCCCGGCCTCTCGAACCCGGACTGACCAGGGCAGCAAAGGAATCGGCCACTGGTGGGGAATCACTTCGACGTCAAAGTGAACGCCTGCTGAAGCTCACGCCGGGGCTTTTTGACTCGGGGTACTTCAATCTCTCGGTACTGGATGGGACGCCGCCCGGCCTCCGATCAAGGGTCGAACAGGAGGTGAATGTAACTGGGGGCGGCCAGGCCGCTCGGATCTTGGTGATCCCGAAGCACGAAGGATCGACCGGACTCGATGAGCACCTCAGGGTCGCCGCAAGACGGCTCGGAGATCGGGTCGTCGGTCCGTCCGGAGTCTCAGGCGGACCCGCTGAGCTCAATGACTACTCACAGGCGAGCAGATCGCGGCTGCCGCTCGTGATCGCGGTCGTATCGCTGGTCACGTTCCTGAGCCTGGTCATAGTCCTACGAGCAGTAGTCGTTGCGGCCGCAACGGTTCTCTTGAACCTGCTCTCGGTCGCTGTGGCGTTCGGGGTGCTGGCCCTGATTGCAGGCCTTCCCAGTGGGTCGCCGCTGGGAGACTGGTCCTATATCGACACTATCGGGGCGGTGGCCATCTTTGCGATCGCATTTGGCGTATCCATCGACTACTCGGTATTCATCCTCGTCCGTATGAGGGAAGAGTTTGATCGCACTGGAGACCACGCTTTGGCAGTGAGGGTAGGCGTACACCGGACCGGCCGTGTCATCACCGGAGCTGCTCTGATGATGGTGGCTGTTTTTGCGGCGTTCGCTACTTCGAGCCTTGCGATTGTCAGTCAGTTGGGGACCGGCCTGACTGTGGCAATACTTCTCGACGCCACCGTGATCCGCCTCGTGCTACTGCCAGCACTGCTCTTGCTCATAGGCGAGCGCAGCTGGTGGCTTCCGAAGCCCCTCGACCGACGACTGACGGCCTCCCGTCTCACCTAGAAAGGACAGCACGTTGCGTACCTTCGCCTCGATAGCCCTAGTCGCGGTCATGCTTCAACTGCTGTCGTTCGCGGCGGCTGACGGGGCCGAAGTGACCAGGGCACAGTACGTCGAACGTAGTGAGCCGATCTGCAAGGCGAACACGTTGAGAAGCCGAAGCATCCTTAAGGGCATTCGCGAGGACGTACGCGAAGGAAAACTTAAGCTTGCAGGCGGAAAGTTCAGCAAGGCGGCCAAAGCGCTGAAGGACGCCATCCAACGGATAGAAGATCTTCCTCGGCCGTCCGCCGACGAAGGACTCCTGACGAGATGGTTTTCGAAACTGGCCGGCGAGGTCCGGCTTCTCGAAAAAGTCTCAGGTCGTCTGCTCCAGGGAAGCAGCGTGGATCTTGGTCGGTACGTGCTGGAACTGCGCCACAACGCAGATGTGGCGAACAACGTTGTTCTCACTTTCGGATTCGAATATTGCTTGATTCAAACGGCGAGGTATATCTAGGATGAAGAAGCTCGCGCTCATCGTGATCGCTATCGCGGTCGGCATTGGAGTCGCAATTGCGTCCGCCGCGCAGGTCGGCTCCGAAGGTCAGGTCGCGACCTTTGAGGCCAAGCTAACCCCGGGGAGTCTTCCCCGCGACCGACTCGCGCCCATCCAGATTCGAGTCGAAGGCGAATTTCAAGCGACCCCAGAGAATCATCTAGCGCAGCTGGTCTCGATAGAAATTGGTGTGAATCGGCATGGGCAGATGTTCACCAACGGCCTTCCAGCCTGTCGCTTCAGCCAGCTGCAGGCGACCACCTCCAAGACGGCCCTGGCGGAGTGCGGCAACGCTCTGGTCGGGCACGGCGTGTTGACCGCCACGACTGCCTTCCCGGAACAGAAACGAACCCACTCACGGGCCGTGATCCTTGCGTTCAACGGGAGGCGGCCCGATGGAGGAACGCAGATCTTTCTGCATATCCACGGCAGCTCGCCCGGCCCGTTCACGGTGGTGATCCCAATCAAGGTGCGGCGCACGAAGGGGACCTTCGGAACGACCTTCTTCGCCGTCATGCCTGGATACGCGAGGCGCTGGGCATATCTCACGAAGTTTCGCTTTGTAATCGGGCGGCACTATGAGGTGAACGGGAGGAGGCAGAGCTTTCTGCAAGCCAGCTGTCCGGCACCAAAAGGCCTCAACGGCGCGGTGTTCCCGTTTGCAAGGTCCACCTACAGGTTTATGACTACGAAGACTTTGCGCACGACGCTCGTTGGGGGCTGTCATGTCAGAAAGGAACGCTGAGTGATACCGCGGGAATATCCCGGCTCGGGACGCGGGATGGCCAGGGAGACGAAAGGAAGGTGCGGTGCTAATGAGAGGTAGGAATGTGGCATGCGCAGTGGGGACTATCTGCGTCTTGTTGGCGCTACTCGCCTCGGTTGCACTCGGTGCCGAAACGATCGGCGAATACAAGGGCGAAGTGGAACCGATCTGCAAGGTAAACGCTGATGCCAACAAGCGGATTCTTTCAGGAGTCCGTACTGAGGTTCGACAAGGGAAGCTGAAAGCCGCCGCGGCTCAATTTGCCAAGGCTGCGACTGCCTTGTCGAAGACCCTCAAGGAACTGGAAGCCGTGGCCAAGCCAGCTACCGAGGCGCCTCGACTTAGTCGATGGCTGTCGTACGTGAAGGTGGAGGTAGATCTGCTGCAAAGAGTTGCCGTGGCGCTCAAGGCTGGTGAAGCGAACAGGGCGCAGACGTTCGTAGCCAAGCTCACTCACACGGCGAATCTGGCAAATAGCCAGATCGTCATCTACGACTTCCGCTACTGCAAGATCGAGCCATCGCAGTTCACCTAGCAAGGCGACATGGCGCACTCAGTTCATGTCAGTAGCTAAGCGGCCGCTCGCGGCAGGGTGAAACATCTGCCTTTCTCGCTGCGGCGGCCGCGGTCAGTCTTGGCCCTATCGCTTGTAGTGGTTGTTGTTCTTGGAGTTCTCGGTCTGCATGTCGAGCACTCACTGAAGCCGACGTCGCTTGAGGTGCCCGGCACCGAGTCGTCGAGTGCCGAGCAAACTCTGCATAGATACTTCGGCGACTCCGCACCCTTTGCGATCCTGCTACGCGGCCCCGCTGATGCGCTCGAACGCCAGGGCCCAAGGTTGATTCACGCCTTGCGACGTAGCCCCGACGTCACCACGATCTCCCCCTGGGATAAGGGCAGCGTAGACCGGCTACGTCCCGGTCCAGATCGCGCCTTGATACTCGTCGACTTCCACGTCGATATTGAAGAGGCGGTTGACCACACGGTCCCCTACCTGAATGACCTTCTTCACAAAAAGATCAGAGCGCCGGTGCGGGCTGTGGAGACCGGCTACGCGAGCTTGTCGAGGGCAATTCAGGACGAATCGATAGGCGCCACCGAGCGCGGTGAGCTCATTGCGCTGCCGGTGTTGTTGATCGTTCTACTCCTGGTTTTCCGATCTCCGATTGCTGCTCTCATCCCTCTCTCCTTCGGCGCAGTGACGGTGATCACCTCACGAGGCGTTCTGAGTCTGGCTGCGTCCTGGCTTCCGATCGATGCGTTCGCCCTGACCGTGAGCACGATGATGGGTCTCGCCTTGGGCGTCGACTATGCGCTCCTGATGGTCTCCCGGTTCCGCGAGGAGCTCGCCGCCGGTGCCGACCCCAGAGGTGCCGCCGCCGCAACCCGCCGCACGGCTGGGCGAACCATCCTCTTTGCAGGAAGCACGCTGCTGCTTTCGATGATCGTGTCGGTCCCACTGCTTCCCGGGGCACTGCTTGTCTCCCTCGCAGGGACGGTGATCATTGTGGTCATCCTCAGCGCAGCGGTGGCTACCATCGTCGCGCCGCCGTTGTTGATGCTCATTGGCGGCAACATCGACCGATGGCGCATCGGATCGACATCAGAGAGCCGTTCGAGGCTCTTGGCAATGGTCGATGCTTGTCTGCGCCGGCCGCTAGCAGCTAGCGTAATCATCGGCTGCGTTGTCCTGGCTCTCGTCGCGCCGATTCTCGCACTCAAGACCGGCCCACCCTCACCCGAACAGCTTCCTACCGACAGCAAGCAGCGGAACGAAGCGGAAGAGATCGACGCCGCGGCTGGCCCCGGTTGGGAGGCACCCTTCATCCTCGTCGCCTCGACGTCACGGGGCACGATCACGGAACAGCCGCATCTCGCAGAGATCAGTCGCTGGCAACGAAGGATCGCGTCCGACCCCGGGGTCCAACTGGTGATCGGCCCAGCGCAGGTCTCCCGCCAAGTGGCGCCGCTCCAGAAGGCATCCACGCATTTGCTTGGCGACGGTTCCGGCAGTGGGCAACTAGGCCAGCTGAAGCAACTCGGGCCAAAGCTCGCGCGGGCTGAAGGTAGCGTTGCCGAAATCCGATCGGGCCTCGCCGACGCTGCTGCTGGTGCCGGGCTCCTGGGAGTTGGGTCCGGGCGCGCAGAAGGCGGCGCAGCAGAGATCGCCGGCGGTCTCGAACGCGCACTGCGCGGCGGGGAACGCGCCTTGGAAGCGATCGACCGGATAGTCAAAGGCTCCGGCGATCTTGCTCAGGGACAGGGGGAGGCGAAGGCTGGCGCGCTGTCTCTAAAACTCGGCCTCACTCACCTCCTCCAAGATCTTCGGCCTAACGGGGTGGGACGCGCCCGCCGCCTGAGGGACCGACTCAACGCTGCGGCGAAATCCGATCCTGACCTTGCCCCGTTTGCACTTGAAGCGGCCGCGCTGGTCGAACACCTCGTGATCAATCGCAGTGAATTGCAGCTTCTGAGAGGCGAATCCGAGCGTCTACATGCCGGCGAGTCCAGACTCCTGGCTGGCAACACCAGACTGCACCTAGGGGCGCAGAGGCTTGCCAACGCCGGTGCGGATTTGCCTGCAGGCTTGACGGTGCTGGCGACCGGTGCGCGGCGCTTGGCTGCCGGTCTCAGCGAACTGCGTGGGGGGGCCGCCGCCCTCGAGCGAAGGTTGAGCGAGGGCTTCCACGAATCCCTTCCGCTCCAAGGCGGCCTGCAGCGCGCCAGCGTGAAGGTCACCGCCGGGGCTGGCGCCCTCGATCGCCAAGTCGGGACGTTGCATCACCGCTCCCCTGGGCTTTTCAACTCTGGGTATTTCGTCCTTTCGGCCCTCGATGGCGCACCCGCAGCCGAACGCCAGCAAGCGGCGTCAACGATCGATCTCGAGCGGGGAGGCCAGGCTGCTGCCATCCTCGTCATTCCTCGATATACGTTCAATACGAGGGGTTCGATCGAACTCTACGACCGCCTCAAAGACGACGCAGAAGAACTCACCGCCTCGACTAGGATCCAGGCGAGTGTCACGGGTGGAGCGGCTCAGCTGACCGACTACGCCAGTGCCACCCGGGCGGCCATCCCAATCGTTGTCATCGCGATCACGATCGCCACCTTCCTCGTGATGCTCCTTGTTCTCAGGGCCTTCCTGCTCGCAGCTCTCGCAGTCCTCCTGAACCTCTGCACGGTCGGAGTTGCGTTTGGCGTTCTAACGCTGCTGTTCAGCGTTCCCGCCGGCTATCCGCTTGGTGGCCATAGCTACGTCGACGCAATTGGAGCCACGGCCATATTCGGCGTCGTTTCTGGACTCTCGATCGACTACGCGGTCTTTCTCCTGACGCGAGTTCGCGAGCGCTACGACGAGGGCGCCAGCACCGAGGCGGCGGTCAGGTTCGGTCTTGAGAAGACGGCGCGAGTGATTACGGGCGCGGCCGCGATCATGATGGCGGTCTTTATCGCGTTCGCCGGAGCACCAATAGCGACGATCAGTCAGCTTGGGGTCGGTCTGACGGTCGCGGTGCTGCTTGACGCCACCGTGGTCAGAATCGTCCTGTTGCCGTGCCTCATGCTTCTATTTGGCGACCGGGTTTGGTGGCTGCCGCGGCCTCTGAGGCGGTTGCTGCCTGAAATCGATCTGCATGGAGAGACCCAAGTTGGCCAGCCCGGCTAAGAAGACTGCGGATCCCGGGGCTCGCCTCTCAACGCCAGTAGAGACCGTGCGCGCCTTTGCCGGTGCTCTTGGTCTCGGTGATCTGGAGGCCGCCATGGCCTGCTTTGCGGCCGACTGTTGCTTTGTCACGCCCGATTCCACCGCGGTCAGCGGCCGAGGCGCGATCCGCGGGGTTCTCGCTCAACTGATCGCCCAAACGACCAAGATTTCTATCGAGTCGTCGAGCACGCTTTTTGCCGGGGACGTCGCCTTCGTGAATCAGCAGTGGCAAATCCGCGTTGGCGCGTCGGCTGACGCCGCATACCTTCAGCCCGTCAACCCGGTGCTAGTCCTACGTCACGAGGAAGGCAGTTGGAAGTTGGCGGTCGCTGCCCCTTGGACCCGGCGGTGAGCTAGATCTTGCCGTACCGATGCAGGTCATGGTCGGTGTTAAAGTACAAAAACTGGGTAGGGAAGAGCTTGGATTAGTCCCGAGGCCCCCCGGTGGAGGCGGCGATGGCGGTATCAGCGGCAACGAGTAGGGGGTCCACTTCCTCACCTCGTTGCCCTGTAGAGGTGATGGACGTCCTCGCCCGCATCTCGACGATCGCCGATCCCGACGCCCCCGAGATGGTGCTCAAGAGCCTCGCGCGCGAAGGGGAGCGAGGCCGCCAACTACGCGCGCAGCTGGCCGCGCGCTTCCCCGACCGCTCTGAGGAGGAGATCGAGGACGCGGTGCAGAGCGCCTGCCGCTCGTTCCTGGCCGAAGCTGAGGGGATATCGGGGCCGGGGCGCGTCTACGCCTGGATCCGCACTGCCGCTTACCACGCGCTGCTTCGCGAGCTCGAACACCAAGGCTGGGAGAGAGCGGTCGACCCTGTCGAGCTTGGCCGTGCCGAGTCTCTCGCCGACGAGACCGGTCCCGCTGAGGAACTGATCGCCCTTGAGAACGAGGCCGAGCTCGGGGCGCTCGTCCGAGAGGTCGCCGATTCGCTTTCCGAGCGCCGCCGCGAGATCCTCGCCCTCTGGGGCGCCGGGCATAACCGCCCGGAGATCGCTGCCCGCCTCGGCCTCAGCGAGCGCGCGGTGAAGCGCGACCTGCTGGCGATCATGGAGGAGGCCCGGGTCGTGCTCGCGCGGGAGGTAGGTGGCGGCTGCCTGGCGGGCGAACCGCTGGTGCTCCGACTCGCCTGCGGACTCGCGAATGCGGCCGAAGCCGCTCAGGCGCGCCTTCACCTGGACCGCTGTCGGCGTTGCTCGGAGCTCGCCGAGCGGCTCGAAGCCTGGCGCGAGAAGGTGGGTGCGGTGCTGCCGGTGCCGGCGGCCGAAGCAGCGAGCCCCGGCTTGGTCGAGCGCGTCGTCAGCCACGGCGCTCACGCGATCGGGTCGGTGAAGCAGCAGATCCTCGGCGGTGGTAGTCAGGTCAGCCAGCAGGCAGCGGCCGGCGTCTACGCGCGGGCCGTCGACCCGGGCCCGCTCGCCGGGATACGGCCGGGCGCGGTTGCGGCGCTCGTGGCTGGCTGCCTCGCAGTCGGGGGCGGCGCGACCTATTGCGCGGAACAGGGCGTCGATCCCCTCGGCGCGGCGAAGAACCTGATCGCTGGTACGCAGGAAGGCGAACCGTCCCCTTCTCCGTCATCGCCGGCGGCTACGGAACCCGCCACGGCGGCGCCGTCACCGACGAGCGAAGAAGCGTCTCCCGTTGAACCGGCCGTCACCGCTACGCCCGCCGAACCGACTGAACCGGAACCGAAGGCAGAACCGGAACCGGAACCCGAAGCGAGCTTCGAACCGTCTGCTCCGGTCTCGGCACCGTCGAGCGAAGAAGTGGTCGCCGAACCTGCGACCGAATCGGCCCCGGTGGTGAGGCCGTCGCCGGCCCCCGCCCCCAGCCGCAATGCCCCGCAGTTCGGAGGGCCATGATGGTGACGAGGCCCCCAATCACATCCCGCCGACGGCTTGCTCCATGCCTCCTCCTTGCCGCGCTGCTCCTCGTCTTGTTTTCTCCTGGCCGCGCGCAGGCAGGCGAATACACCATCACTACCTGCCAGGCCAACGGTGCCTTTGCCTCAAGCGCCTTTGAAGTCTTCGCCACCCGCGGCATGAAGTGGCGGAGGGCCTGCAACCCGCTCGGGCCCGGGCTCAGGGGAATGGTGACCGCCAACGTGCCGCGCAGCGGCCACGTCGCTGTCGGCGCGCAGTCAGCCTTCGTCCTTGAGGCCCCGCCCGAAACGGGTTTCCAGCGCCTGCGGTGGTCGGGCTACGCGCATCGCCGCGACTGCCGCTATGCGCTGCAGTTGTATGCGGTGAAGCCGGAAGGATCCACGGTGGCGATCCGGAACGTCCGGGCCGACCACGCCTGCCCAGGGGAAAAGACGGCGCAGGCCTCGAGCTGGCCGCGCCCGACCGCCTACGAGCTCGACGGCGCGACCCGGATCGTCCAGCGCGTGATCTGCGTGGGGGCGCCCAAGGCCGAATTCTGCTCTGCGAAAGGCCAGAACTTCCTGCAGACGTTCGTCGCCGAAGCGACGGTGAGCGATCCGACGCCACCCTCCGTCTCGGCCCTCGCGAGCGGCCCGCTGGCGCAGGGCGCGTGGGTGCATGGCACCCAGGCGGTCGGCTACGAAGCGAGCGACAACACCGGGATCAGGGGCGTGGGTGCCTGGGTTGGCAGCGACGAGGCGGGGAGCTCCTCACAGCCCTGCGACTACAGCCAGCGGGTCCCCTGCCCGAACGGGTCGGGCCAGATCCAGGTCGAAACCGGCAAGCTGCCCGAAGGAACCCAGCAGATGCACCTGAGCGCCCAGGACGCCTCCGGCAACGGCGGCGAATCAGCGCCGGTCACGGTGCGGATCGACAACACGGCGCCGGGTGCAGTGCCGGTCGCCGTCGAAGGCGGCGAAGGCTGGCGCAACCGCGACAGCTTCAACCTCATCTGGGCCAACCCGCCCGAACCCGATCGAGCGCCGATCGTCGGGGCGACCTACCGGCTCTGCCGGGTCGGCGGCGCGGAATGCAGCACCGGGACCATCGGAGGAGAAGGCGTCGCGGCGATAACCGCGCTGCCGGTACCCGCACCGGGCGAATGGGAAGCGCGGATGTGGAGGGCCGACGCCGCGAGCAACCAGCAGCCCGAAAACGCCTCCGTTCCCATTCGGCTGCGGTATGACCCCGAACCGCCTACGCTCGGCTTCGAGCCCCAGAACTCGAGCGACCCCACCCGCGTCGCGGTCCAGGTCAGCGATTCGATCTCCGGCGTCGCCGGGGGCGGGATCGAACTGAGTCGCGCCGGCTCGGGCATCTGGCAGGCGTTGCCGACCGACGATGAAGGCGGAGCCCACCTGGTAACCCGTGTCAACGACGCCACCCTGTCCGCGGGCGAATACGAACTGCGGGCGAGCGCCTCCGATAGAGCGGGCAACCTGGCGAGCACCACCGAGCGCCTCGACGGCCGGCCGGAGCGCCTGACGCTGCCGTTGCGGACGGCGACGTCGCTGAGCGCCGGCATTCTCGAGCGGCAAAAGGTTAGGAAGACCGTCCGACGCCACGGCAAGAGCCACAAGGTCAGGCGGACCGTCTCGGTCCTCGCCCCGAAGCGCGTCGTCGACTTCGGCAGTCGGCTCCGCCTCGCCGGCAGGCTCACCGATCGGGCCGGCCAGCCCGTTGTGGGTGCCCAGGTGCAGGTCTACGCCCAGCCGCCCGAAGAGGCCGAAGCGCTGGTTGCGACCCTGACCACCGGGCCCCGCGGCGGCTTCGTCTACCCCGTGAAGGCCACGAAGTCGAGCGACCTGCGCTTCATCTACCAGGGGACCGCCACCAGCCTGCCCGCAAAAGCCCAGGCCGAGTTGCTCGTCCACGGCCGCTCGACCCTGAAGGTGGATCGCTCGCATGTGCTGAACGGCCAGACGGTCACCTTCGCCGGCAGCGTGGAGGGGCGCCCGCTGCCGGCGGCCGGGAAGCTGATCGAGTTGCAGGTGCTGCTGGCGGGCGAATGGTCGACCTTCCGCACGATTCGCAGCGGCCCCGACGGCGCCTGGAGCATCCGCTATCGCTTCGCCCGCACCTGCGGGCGGGAGGTCTTCGAGTTCAGGCCACACCTGCCAGGCGAGGCGGGGTGGCCGCTTCTGTCAGGGACTGGGCCGCGGGTGGCGGTCCGGGTGAGGGGGCGGTCATGCTCTGGTGCCTAGCCCAGGACGACGAATCCGTGGAGGAACCGGCATGAGAGCACTGCGCGACCGACTCACCTACGCCAACGTCATGGCAACGCTGGCCCTGTTCGTAGCCCTCGCCGGCACCTCCTGGGCGGCGATCAGGATCTCCGGTCGCCAGATCAAGCCCCATACGATCACCGCCCGCCAGATCAAGGCCAATTCGCTCCGCGGGCACCAGATAAAGGAGTCGAGCCTCGGCATCGTGCCGCGCGCCCGCGAAGCGGCCCGGCTCGACGGGCTCACCGCCGAAGCTCTACAGGTCAAGTGCCCCAGCCGCATGGTCCCGGTCGACGACACCTGCATCGAAACCCAGGCGCACCCGCCGACCCCCTTCCACAGCGCCCTTCTGCAATGTGGCGGCACCGAAGACCGCACCACGCCCGGCCGACGGCTACCCACGTACCAGGAGCTCACGATGGCGCTGACCCACCAGGAAATCGCCCTTGCTGCGGGGGGCGAGCTGACCAGCGAGGTCTACCCGACCTCGGCAGGCCAGCCGCTGAACGTCCTCTACGTCACCGACGCGGTCGGCAGTTGGGGCCTCACTCCGGACAACGCCTCCGGGGCGAAGTCCTACCGCTGTGTCGCCGACCCCCTGAATTGATGAAGCCGCCAGCGAAAAGACAAGGAGACAAGCGATGGCAAAGCTCAACCAGTTCCTAGACTCGATTCTCGTCCGTCGCCAGGGTGCCTCGCGCGCGCGGCGAACCCTTGCCTTCGCGCTTGCCGTCGTCCTCCTCTTTGCCAGCGTCAGCCCGGCCTGGGCGGTCACGGTCGAAGTCGAAAGCGAAGCGGAAGGGAGTGCCCCTCCGGGGGCTCTGCCGGGACTCGAAGAAGGTCCCGAACTAGAACCCGAAGGCGAAGAAACGGCACTGGGGGAAGCGCCACCCCTTCCCGGTGAAGAAAGCGAAGAAGAAGCGCCACCGCCGGAATATGAAGAGCCACCGGCGTCCTCGCCTGCCCCCGAAACCTCCGAACCCGAAGTCCCGGCCGGACCCGAAGCGCAGACTGGCGCCACCCCACCCGCTGCGGAACAGGCCAACGAAGAGGGCGGAGGGCCAACCTACGAAGCGGCGCCTCCACCCGTTGTCCGCGGCGAGTCGATCGCCGCGGCGCCCGCGCCTTCGGTGCCGCCTCGGCACGAAGAACCGCAGGGAGACCAGAGCGTCGCACCGCCGCCCCCGGAATCGGAGTCGCCGGCCGCGCCGCCCGTGGAAGCGCCTGCTCCGACTACGCCGTCTCCCGCGGCGCCCCAACCGGCGGCGACTCCGCCGGCCGATCCCGCCGGCGCGCCCGGCGCTCTGACGGGTCGCCGCTTCCACGTCGTGCGGCCCGGAGAGTCGCTGTGGTCGATAGCGACGGCGCTGCTCCCAGCGGGTGCTGGCAACGCAGAGATCGCGGCGGAGGTGGGTCGGTTGTGGCGGCTGAATGAGGCCCGCATCGGGACCGGCGATCCGAACGTGATCCTGGTGGGAACGGTGCTCAGGCTGCATTGAGGGGTTCCCGACGTTGCGTGCCCGCCGGGGCGGCCTCGGCCTCGGCGGTTTGTCCGGGATTGACGTGGATCCCCCGCCTTCGGCGCTCGACTCGCTTTGTGGCCGGCGCCGAGCTAAGGTCGGCCACGTAAACGGATCCCCCCGACGCTCGCGCCAACGACGCCGGGGGGAAGGCACCGAAGAACAGAGCTTCGGCTGTAGCCCGAGCGGCGCTTCTGCCGCCTCCACGGGTGCTGCGCGGGGCCGGCGGTGCCCGAGAAAGGAGGCGCCGATGGCGATCACGATCGACGTCGATCAGCGCAACGCGCTGTACGACCTGCTGAGGCTTCGCCTGAGCGGGCTGGGCGACGTCAGCATGGCGCTGGAGAAGCGCAAATACCCGGACGCCGCGCGTCTCGGCCGCTGGTACGCGGCCGAGCTGCGGCTCCTTGACGACCTCGGCTGGGCCGAGCGCAGCGAGCGCACCAGCTTCGAGCTGACGATGTCGGCGGCCGAGCTGCGGCCGCTGCTCACCCGGCTGCAGGAGACGAGCACCCGATCGGTCGAGTCCTACATCGCCCGGCCGAAGCAAGACGAGGAGGACGCGCTGAGCGATCTGGGCGCGGCGGCCGCATGCGGCCAGGTCCTGAACGCCCTCCTGGCGATCGAAATGGAGGAAGAGAGATGACCACCATCGAGAAGACAAAACCCAACGAGCAGAAGGTGATCGACGCCCTGGCCGCGACCGAGGAGGCGACGGTCGACGAGGTCGCGGCGGCGGCTGGCATCGGGCGGACCAGCACCCGCAAGTACCTCAGCGCCCTGGTGGACGCGGACAAGGCCAGGCGCACCGGGGGCGGGCGGGAGGGGAAGCGCAAACTCCCCGATCGCTACTCGCTCGTCTCCGATGAGGAGGAGCCGGCTGCGGCAGGCGAGGCCACGGAGGTCCCCGGTGACGGCCCGGCGGAGCGACTGCGGCCGGGAGGCCTCGACGAGCTAGTGCTCGCCTATATGCGCGAGCACTCCGAGGAGGCGCCCTTCGGCCCGACGGCGATCGCCAAGGCCCTCGGCCGCTCCTCGGGCGCGGTCGGGAATTGCCTCGCCCGGCTGGCGAGCGCCGGGGAGAAGGTCACCCAGGTCGGCGAGCGGCCGCGCCGCTATGCGCTGGTGGAGAGCGAGTAGGTGGTGGGGGACCAAGCGGGCGCCGCGGGGGTGGCGGTCGCGCCAATCTCCATTCTGCTGCATCAATCGAGCATCAATTTATCTTCGAAGTTGCACAACGGCACTCCGATACACATTGCTTTCTCGCCGGGTCAGGCAGTTCCTCGGGAGCGAGAACGGCCGCGCTCGGCGCGCTGAAAAAGAGCCGGTCGAGCGTCGGGTGACTTCGCCCCTGCGTGCTCGATTAGTCTGCGCCGGTGATTCGATTGGTACGGGACGGTTCTGACGGCGACGGCTGCGCGCGAAAAGACATCTGGCCGTGACGCCGGCAGAGACGCCGCTGTGGCCGGACAATCCAACGGCTGAGGATCTTCTCGGCTTCCGAGACATAGCCGAGCCGATCATGGACGCGCTCATGCGAGATCGCCTCGACCCGGTCGCCGTCGGAGTGTTCGGCGATTGGGGCTCCGGGAAGAGCACGGTCCTCGAGATCATCGGATCCGACTTGGCGTCAAACGGGGAAGATGAGCACGGCAGCGATTCCGAGACTGCGAACAAGATCGTCGTCGTCCAAACCCGGCCGTGGGAGTACGACCCGAAGGTCGACCCGAAGGCGACGCTGATAGACGAGGTCTTGTCGGCCGTTAAGGCTGCCGCAGAGGAGCGGAAGAGCGGCCTCGGGAAGATGGCCGACAAATTCGAGGCGCTGGCCGCACGGATCAAGTGGTCAAAAGCGATCACGATGGTCGCGGACTCAGCCCTCACCCTCAGTCTTCCCAAAGTTTCCGACATCGCCGATGTGTTCGGACCAAAGGATGGGCCGGAAGATCCGACGCTGCGGGGCTTCCGGGAGGAATTTGGAGTGCTGATGAGCGAGCTCCCGGAGATCGAGAGGGTCGTCGTTCTCGTCGACGACCTCGACCGCTGTCTCCCCGAGACGGTTGTGGCCGCGTTGGAGGCGATGAAGCTGTTCCTCTCGGTTCAGAAGATGGCCTTCGTGATCGCCGCCGATCGCAGGCTTGTCACGTTGGCGATCGCGAAGAGCTACGGATCGTCGGCTCAGGGTCTCGAATTCGCTCGCCAGTACCTGGAGAAGATGGTCCAGATCCCGGTTACCGTCCCTGTCCTCGGCCTCGCCGACACCGAGGCTTATTTGGCCATGATGCTTGTCCAGCGAGAGTTGGAGGAGGAAACGTTCCGAAAGCTGGTGGAGCATTGCGACGGGCGTCGGCAAGCGGGTGAAGCTCGTGTCCTCGAGGGATGCCAGGACGGACTGTTGCCAGACGAGGCCGGTCCCGCGATCCAGCTGGCCGGCGTGCTCGCCCCGGTTCTCTCCAAGCGGTTGGAGGGAAATCCCCGCCGCCTCAAGCGATTTCTGAATGCATTTTGGCTCCGGTCCGCAGTCGCCGAGCGGCGCAGCGCGTCGCTCGAGCCGGGCGCGCTCGCGAAGCTTCTGATCCTCGAGGAGCTAGACCCCGTCGCCTTCTCCCAACTGGTCAGCTGGCTCGCTGAGGGCGAACTCAAGGAGCGCCTCGAGGAGCTGGAGAAGCCAGGCGAGGACGATGGTGCAGACGGGATGCGCGAATGGGCCCAGGTTTCACCGGCGCTGGCTGGTGAGGAGCTGGGTCCCTACCTTCGCCTTGCGGCTTCGCTCCGAAGTCTCTCGAGCCCTGGCGGACAGCTCCGCTCAGAGCTACGTAAGCTGCTGAAAGAGCTCACTGCGACGACCCAGACCAAACGGAAGGCGGCGCGGAAATCGCTGGCCAAATTGGGTTCCGAGGACCGAGTGGAGATGTCCC
>Ga0157378_10001103_pt1 | contig 24605 bp, 20 predicted proteins | sample M65metaG_FD_115309 | JGI IMG/M metagenome (GOLD analysis project Ga0157378, IMG submission 115309) | Miscanthus rhizosphere microbial communities from Kellogg Biological Station, Michigan, USA - M6-5 metaG | ecosystem: Host-associated > Plants > Roots > Rhizosphere > Soil | place: USA: Michigan...
AGCAACCGAGAATCTCGGTCCCCGCTCGACATGCGAAAGTGGCGGAATTGGTAGACGCGCAGGTCTCAGAAGCCTGTGGTCATTAGACCATGGGGGTTCGATTCCCCCCTTTCGCACCAACCACCCTCTACGCAGTGGCAGGCTTGTACCTGGCAGCACCGGCCAGCGCCGCCACGTTGCAGAGAAGCAGCCAACCTCCAAAGAGTCCCGCTGCATCCGGCCGGATGTTGGGAAAGATGCTGGAAAAGAAAATCGCGCTGAACGTGTCGAGAAACATCCCCGGCGCCACAAGAGCGATTCCGCCGAGGGCGTAGTACGTCGCCGGAATCGCGAATCGCACAAAGAGCAAGCGCGGAAGCCGGTACAGCACCAGACCCGAGACCGCCAGCAGCACGATGATCGACAGCGGACGGTCGGGACGAAGCAACCACTGACCCGCAACACGCAGAGCAATCGTCGCTACGAGCCAGATTGCGAATCCCACTATCATCAGACGCTTCATCGCAAGGACCTCCGTTCCCGCGATGTTGTACCGCGAATCCGGAACCATTGGCATCGGAACCGCCGTGTTAAAGTGCGCTGCGGCCCAAATCCATTTTTCCAGACATCAGCAGGGGGATCCCATGCGGCTTCGTGCGTCGCTTCTGAGCATCGTTGTTTTTGCGGTCTTTTCACTATCCGCGTTCGCCGCCGATCCGGCGCAGGCGCGCGCTGACTACGAGCGCCTGCAGAAATGGCAGTTCGCCAGCGCGCCCGTCGCAATCGCGCAGCCGGTCACGATCACGCGCGACACCGCCACGATCACGCTCACGGCAGGCAACATCCACCTGATGCAGCCGGTGTCGTCGGGCCGCGTCACCGGACTGGTCTTCGAAGGCGAGGGTCACTTCACGATGACCGTCCCCGATCGCATCGAAGCGGCGCAGCTCCGGCGCTTTTCGCGCAAAACCAGCACCTCGCTCGATCAGAAGTTCACGCAGCTGGTGCTGCGCACCTCGGACGACACCATCGACAAGCTGTTTCCGGCCGCCGCCAAGGAGCCGTTCGCGAAGAATTCGATCGCCGAGAATCGCCACAATCACTGGCTGATCGACCTCGCTTCCGACGTCGATGCCGCGGTCGTCGCCGGGATGCTGAATCCGGGCGCGCTGAAGATGACCGCGGCCATGAAGACCGCGGACTTCGACTGGATCACCTACGACTATGACTCGTTCCGCCGCGAGGAGATCCAGCTGATCCGGTGGGATCGGAATTACCCCGAGGTGTGGCTCAGCCTCGACCGCGCGGAAGAACGCAATGCCAACGGAGGACCGGGCGAGCACGACGTCCGCCCCGCTATCGTCAGTCATCTCGACGTGAAGGCGGACCTGTCGAAAGGCAAATGGAATTCGCGACGCGTCGGCATGACCGAGCAGACGATGCTCAACGGGCACTACACGATCGAGGAGACGATCGCCTCGAACCTTGACGGGCTGGTCGCCCTGCCGCTTCAGATTTCTCCGACGGCAAAGAATCTGACGGCCGAGGACAAAGGCCAGCCGCTGGCCATCCTGCGCGATCACATCGGCGCGCGAAGCGCTTCCATCGACAACGATGTCTACGACTCCACGTTCACTCTGATCTTTCCGGCGCCGCTGAAGGCCAACGAGCCGCACGTCATCACCTTTCACTACGAGCTGGAAACCGCGAATTACGCGTTCGGCAACAGCTGGTATCCGACCGTCCCCGAGGCCTTCGACCAGACCACGGCGAAGCTGGAGCTGAAGGTCGCCAAGCGCAATGAAGTGCGCGCCATGGGGAAACGCATCAGCGAGACGGAGTCGCCGGACGGCAGCAAGGTCTCCACCTGGCTCGTCGAAAAGCCCGCCAAGATGGTGACCTTCTCCACGGCCGAGCGATTTACCGAGGTTCCGCTCGAGATCGCCGGCGCTCCGAAAGTCATCTCGTTCGGCACGGTGACCGGGCTCGACCCCGGCGCGCGCATCCGCAACGCCGGAGCGGACGTCATCAACTCACTGCGCTTCTACGAGTTTCTTTTCGACGACAAGCTCGACACGCCGCAGATCTACGCAACCGCAATCGCCGCCGGCCACGGACAGGCTTTCGACGGATTCCTCCATCTCTCCGAGTTCACCTACGAGGAGCACCCCGGCGCCACGGAGCTCTTTCGTGCGCACGAAGTGGCGCACGAATGGTGGGGCCACAAAGTCGGCTGGAAGACGTATCGCGACCAGTGGCTGAGCGAATCGCTGGCGGAGTACTCGTCGATGATGTTCGTGCAGGCGACGGTGAAGGGCGGCGAGAAGTACTACGACGACATCATCAATGCGTACGAAGGCATCGTGATGGGCAATCTCGCCGGCGGCTTCAGCAAGTTCAGCCGTCCCTGGCTGATCGAGTTCAACAGCGCCGCACGCGCGCGCCTCGGGCCGATCGGCGTTGGCTATCGCGCGGGAACCGCCGAGATCCCGGCCGGCTACGAGATTCAGGCGTATCACAAGGGCCCGCTGGTGCTGCACATGCTCCGCACGATGCTGCGCCTCAAGACGCACAACGACGACGTCTTCATCAAGATCCTCAGGGACTTCGTCAAGGAGTACAGCGGCAAGAACGCCAGCACGGCCGACTTCCAGAAGATCGTCGAGAAGGACGCGCCGGGCAACTGGAGCTACTTCTTCGACGCCTGGGTTTACGACTCCGCGATCCCCACGCTGCGCTGGAGCTACAAGATCGAGCCGAATGCAACCGGTGGCGCGAAGATGACGGTTACCGTGAAACGAAGCGACGTGCGCGACGACTTCATGATGGCCGCCCCGATCCGCGTGGAGTTCGACGGCAATCGCGCCGGTACCTTCTTCATGCCCATCCGGAAAAACGAGGAGACGGTGACGCAGGAGTTCCCGGCCGTGCCGCGCAAGGTGATCTTCGCGCCCGATCATTCGTTGCTCGCAAATATCAAGCGGGAGTAACCTGTTGCGTCCTCGGGAATCCAGAATGCGCCTGACATCCATCGCCGCAGTCCTGCTCGTTACCGCTGCACCGCTCGCCGCCGCCGTTCGCACACCGCGCGAACTGCGGCAGGCTCCGTCCCCATCGGTTCCGAAAACGGGCGTGCGCGCGGAACTGCTGCACGATCTCGACGACATGCAGAAGAAGATCCTCTCGCTGGCGGCGGCCATCCCGGCCGAGAAGTACTCCTGGCGGCCGGTGCGCGGCGTCCGCTCCGTGAGCGAGGTCTACATGCACATCGCCGGCGGCAACTACACGCTGGTCAGTTTCGTCGGCGACAAGCCGGCGTTCGACACGCGGTCGCTCGAGCGCATCACGGAGAAGCCGCGAGTCCTCGAGGAGCTTCGCCGTTCGTTCGATTACCTGCGCGACACCATCATCAACACCAGCGACGCCGAGCTCGATAAACCGATCCGCATGTTCGGCAACGACAACACCGAGCGCTCGGCTTTCATGATGGCGCTCAACCACCTGCACGAGCACCTCGGGCAATCGGTGGCCTACGCGCGCATGAACGGCGTGGTGCCTCCGTGGAGCACTGAATAGAGCAACGCCTAGTCAGCGCCGATAACCGGTCGCGTACGCCGGTGCAACGACGCCGTCGACCAGCCGCTCATCGTCAACAGGCCACGACGGCGCGAGCGCCAGCGGAATGACGCCGGCCCAGATCGGCAGCGCGTAGTCCTCTTCATCATCCGCCGCCGGGCCGGTGCGAATCTTGGCCGAAGCCTCGGCGAGAGGGATGGCGAGGACAAGCGTCTGCCGGAGCTCGACTTCGTTGGGCGCACGGACGTCGCGGGCGCGGCCGGCGCAAACATGTTCGACGAGGGCATCGAGCACCCGCAGCTTCTCCTCGCGATCGACGACCTCGCGGCCTTTGCCGAGGACGACCACCGAGCGATAGTTCATCGAATGGTGGAAGGCCGAACGCGCCATCACCAGGCCATCGAGAAGCGTGACGGTCACGCAGGCATCGACGCCGTCTCGCAGCGAGCGAAGCATCCGGCTGGCGGCCGAGCCGTGAAAGTAAAGCGTCTCCCCGATCCGCGTGTGGATGGTGGGGATGACCACCGGCGAGCCGTCGACCACGAAGCCGACGTGGCAGATCAGAGCCTCATCGATGATGGCGTTGATGGTCTCGCGGCTGTACTCGCCCCGCGCGGCGAGGCGCTTGACGGTGGTCCGCGGCGATTGCAATGAGGTGCTTTGTTCTAGTACAGTATCGCTCATATGTCAGTACAAAGTTACCTCAACGGAACCACGGCCGTCAAGATCGCCGCCAGCGCCGAATCGGCAGTGGCCGGCGGGAAGATCGCGGCAGGCCAGCACCTTCCGCCCGTGCGCGCACTCGCACAGCACCTCGGCGTCAGCCCGGCCACCGTCGCCGCGGCCTATCGCATCCTGCAGGAGCGCGGCATCGCGCTCGCCGATGGACGGCGCGGAACCATCATCCGCCACGCCTCCCCCGCCGCCCCGCCCGCGCCGGCGCAGTTGCCAGCAAACGTGCGCGATCTGGCCACCGGCAATCCCGACCGCGATCTTCTGCCCGATCTGGCGCCGTTCTTTCGCAAGCTCGATGGCGCCCCACGGCTTTATCGCGACGAGCTCAATGATCACGAACTGGTGGCATTGGCGCGCAAGCAGTTCCTCGCCGACGGCGTTCCCGCCGACTCGGTGGCGGTCGTCAGCGGCGCGCTCGACGGCATCGAACGGGTGCTTCGCGAGCAGCTCCGGCCGGGCGATCGCGTTCTGGTCGAAGACCCCTGCTTCACCGGCGTCGTCAATCTGCTGCATGCGCTCTCGCTGGTGCCTGTGCCGGTGGCGGTCGATGACGAAGGCCCGCTGCCTGCCGCCATGCAGCGCGCCCCGATGGCGGAGGCGATCATCATCACACCGCGTGCGCAGAATCCGACCGGCGCCGCCATTTCGGCAAAGCGCGGACGACAGCTGCGGACGATCCTCCGGCAGCGGCCGGAGCTACTGGTCATCGAAGACGATCACGCCGGTCCCATCGCCGGCGCACCGTATGTCACGTTGGTGGAAGCGTCGCGAGCGCGATGGGCCGTCGTCCGCTCAGTTTCGAAATCGCTCGGCCCCGATCTGCGCCTGGCCATTCTCTCCGGCGATGCCCGGACCATCGCCCGCGTCGAAGGACGGCAAACGCTCGGCATCCGCTGGGTGAGCCACATCCTGCAGCGGATCGTGGTCGGTCTCTGGCGCGACAAGACCGTCCAGAAAAAGCTAGCCCACGCCGAACAGATCTACACGCAGCGCCGCGACTCGCTCCTCGCGGCGCTGCACGAACACGAGATCGAGGCACACGGGATCTCCGGCCTGAACGTCTGGATTCCCCTGCCCGAGGAGAGCGCGGTCGTCCAGGCGCTCTTCCAGCGCGGATGGGCGGTGGCGGCTGGCGAGCGCTATCGGATCAAGACTCCTCCGGCGATCCGCGTGACTGTCGCATCATTGAATGCGACCGACGCCCGTTCGTTCGCAAACGATCTCGCCGAGGTGCTCAGGCCCGCGCAAAGGCGGGCGGCGGGGGCGTGAGGAAGTTGATGACGGTCCCTCAAGGTTCTAGGATGACGCCATGACTGTCGACATCGATATTTCCGAGCTGGGCCCAAAGGCAGAAGCGTTGGTCGATGATCTCGCCGAAAACGGCGGGGAGATCCGCGTGAACCGCGGCGGAAAGACCGTTGCCAGGTTAGTGCACGCCAACATCACCTCAAGTGAGGAGGCGTCTCGCGCGGACGGACTCGTGCTTTACAAGGGCGAGTGGATGAGCGCTGCGGGTGCTGAGCGCGAGCGCTCGATCGAACATCTGCGTGGATCCGGCAAGATTCTCGGCGACATCGTTTCTCCGATTGACGACGTGGAGTGGGACGCCCTGAAGTGATCGTTGCGGACTCGCACACTCTTGTGTGGTGGATCCTCGCCCCGGATAAGTTGTCTCCGACTGCCAAGCACGCGATCGTCACGGCCGATGTCGTCGGAATCGCCGCCATATCATGCTGGGAAATTGCGATGCTCGCGCATCGTCAACGCATCGCGCTCGATCGCAGTCCCGCCGATTGGTTTCATGAGATCGTGCGCGTAAGAAACATTTCCGTCCTGCCTCTCACGATTGATATCGGAATCCGCGCCGCCGAGTTGCACGATGTCCTCCGCGACCCCATCGACTGCCTCATCGCCGCCACCGCCCTCACTCACGGCGTTGCACTCGTCACCAAGGACGAGCGCATCCAGCGAAGCGGCGTCGTGACTACGATCTGGTAGCCAATTCGCGGACGAACATCCCCGGCTTGTACGCGGTCACATGCCCCGTGAACGCCGACGCGGCCACCGTCAGCGGCGATGCCAGCCACAATTTCCCCGGTCCCGAGCGTCCTTTGTAATTTCGATTGATGGCGCTGATGGTCACCTGCTCGGAATCCTCGGAGACTCCCGGTCCGCAGCCGATGCAGGCGCCGCAGCCGGGGTTGAGGACGACAGCGCCGGCGCGTTCGAAGGTGTCGAGCAGGCCGTTCTCGCGGGCGAACGTCTCCACCGCCTGCGAGCCGAACTGGATGTAGAACTTCACCCCCTCGGCGACCTTCAGGCCGGCGTCGACCGCTTCCTTTGCCACCTGGTGATAGAAGAGAAAGTCGTCGATCTTGCCGGCGGTGCAGGAGCCGGCATAGGCGATGTCGATCTTCGTATCCTCGACGTCCTCGACGAACGCGCCGTTCGTCGGGTCGGAGGGGATGCCGTGATCGGGATCGCCGGGGTGCGCAACCATCGGGCGGATTGAATCGAGGTCGATCGTGTGAACGCCGCCCGCGTACTCGGCGTCGGGATCGGGTGCAACCGCCCGCGCGCGAAGGGCATCAACGTCGGCTCCCGGCCGCATCGCCGCGATCCAGGCGAAGGTCTTCTCATCCGCTTCGATGATGGCCGTCCGCGCCGCGCACTCGGTGGCCATGTTGGCCAGCGTAGCCCGCTCGTCCAGCGACAGCGATCGCAGTCCCGGCCCGGTGAACTCCATGATCCGGTCGAGAGTCATCTGTGGCTTGGCGTACTGCAGCAGGATGTAGAGCATCACATCCTTGGCGGTAACGTTCTCGCGCAGCGTGCCGGTCAGTTCGAAACGGATCGACTCCGACACCTCGACCTGCGTGAAACCGGAGTGCACCAGATTGGCGTACTCGGTCGATCCGACGCCCCAGGCCAGAGCGTTGTTCACGCCGCCCATGCAGGTGTGGCTGTCGGTGGCCTGAATGAAATCGCCCGGATCGATGATCAGCTCGCGCGCCACCTCGTGACAGATGCCGGGAGAGATGTTGTCTGTCGCCGAGAAATCGCGGCAGCCGGTGTGCTGCTGGAACTCGCGCTGCAGATCGCGCAGCGTCTGAATCTTGCCCATGAACGGCCGCATGCGGGCAACATCGTCGGCGTAGATGAGGTGATCTTCGAACACGGCAAACTTCTGCGGATTCTTGATTGCGTAGTCCGGCCCGTACTCCTGCTCGAGAAAGTAGTGCACCTGCGCAGTGGTGAACTCGTGCGTGTACCCGCCGTCGACTTCGACCACGACCGCATCGCCGGGCTTGACGTACGACTCACTACCCGCCTTCGCACCGACGAGATGGCGCGCCAGGATCTTCTCGCCCATCGTCATCGGACGCTTCGGCGTGTCCGGCATCGGCACCTGAATCTCGCCGCGCGCCACCGCCTTGGAGAACGGAAACAGTCCGCCCTCTTTGATGATCAGCTGGGTAATGGCGTCGTAGCCCTTGCAGAACTCGTCGATGGACAGGCCCTCGCCCGCCTGCAGGCGCGCCAGCATGGCGTGATCGGCCATCAGCAGACCCTGGTTGATGTTGTTGCCGGCGTGGATCGGGGCGAACGACGCCGCCACAGAGATGCGGATGCCACTCCAGACCTCGCACTGCGTGGCGGTCTCGCGCGAGCTGCCGACGCCTTTGCGGTAGCCGCTGACGATGACCTCGAAATTGCCGTTGATCAGCGCGTCGTGCTCGAAGAGGCGCTTGCCATCGACGATGAGTCCCGCGTACGCGTCGCGGGCGATGTCTTCCGGCTTGTGGCTGAAGCAGACCCAGGCCGGAGTCATGGCGTCGGTGTTGATGTCGTCGAGCAGATCGTCGACCGATAGATCCTTCATCTGCAGATCGAGCTCGCCGCGAAGCTGCCCGCGGATCAGCTCCGGATCCTTCGTCAGAAATAGGACGCGCTTGCCGGGCGTGAGTCGGATGGTCGGTTCGGGTTTCATGGGTGTCCTTTAAAAGGTTGCCGGGTTGCCAGGTTGCCGGGTTGCCCGCAGATATTTCGGCAACTCGGCAACCTGGCAACTTGGCAACCCGCTTACCGGATTCTATTCAACGTGCTGCCGAATCGCTGCCATCCCGTGACATGATTCCTCCCCATGCTTGCTCCGGGCAAAATGCTCGGTCCGTACAAAATTCTCACGGCCATCGGTGCGGGCGGCATGGGCGAGGTGTATCGCGCGCAGGATACCCGCCTCGGGCGCGACGTCGCCGTCAAGGTTCTGACCCGCAATCTCTCTCGAGATGCTGACGCGCTGCGCCGTTTCGAGCAGGAGGCGCGCGCGGCCGGGATGCTCAATCATCCCAACATCCTGGCCATCTACGACATCGGCGAAGAAGACGGCGTGCGCTACATCGTCTCCGAGCTGCTGGAAGGCGAATCGCTCCGCGCGCGCATCCGCCAGAGTCCCGTGCCGCCGCGCAAGGCCCTCGACTACGCCGCGCAGATCGCCCGCGGGCTGGCGGCTGCACACGAGCGCAACATCGTTCATCGCGATCTGAAACCGGAGAATCTCTTCATCACCCGCGACGGCCACGTCAAGATTCTCGACTTCGGTTTGGCCAAGCTGGCCGGTCCGCGCGTGCCCAGCACGACGCCGGCCGGCGAACACGATGTGACCCTTCCCACCACCCCCACCGAGCCGGGGCGATTGATGGGGACGGTCGGCTACATGGCGCCGGAACAGGTGCGCGGCGGCAGCGGCGACAACCGCTCCGACATCTTCGCCTTCGGCGTGATCCTCTACGAGATGCTCTCCGGCGTGCAGCCCTTTCGCGGCGAGTCGCCCATCGAGACCCTCAACTGCATCCTGAAAGACGATCCGCCCGATTTCTTCGAGATCAATGTGCGCGTTCCCGGCGCGCTCGATCGCGTGGTCCGGCACTGTCTCGAAAAGAATCCCGACGAGCGTTTTCAGTCCGCGCGCGATCTGGCCTTCGACCTCGGCTCGCTCTCCGGCCTCACCAGCCAGGCTATCTCCTTCCGCCGGAACTGGCACTTCCGAAAACGCGACATCGTAAAACCGGCGCTGGCCATCGTGGCCATTCTCGCCGCGACTTTCCTCGCGTACATGCTCGGACAGCGCCGCGGCACGCGGCCGCCGCCGGAGTACAAGCGGCTCACCTTCCGCAGTGGCACCATCTTCAACGCTCGCTTCTCGCCCGATGGCGAGACGGTCTTCTACGGCGCGCGATGGGGCGGCAAGCCGATGTCGATCTTCTCCGTTCGCGCCGACTCGCCCGAATCGCGCGACCTCCAAATCGGCGACAACACCGACATCCTGGCCGTCTCGCGGGACGGCCAGCTGGCCATCTCACTGCGACGCCACGTCATCGGTTACGTGCGCGAGAGCGGAACGCTGGCGCAGGTTCCGATCGCCGGCGGCGCGCCGCGGGCGATTCTCGACGACGTCGAATTCGCCGACTGGTCGCCGGACGGCCGGCTGGCCGTCGTCCGCACCGTCGGCGGCCGCTGCCGGCTGGAGTTCCCGATCGGCACTGTCGTCTACGACACCGTCGGATGGATCGGCCATCCGCGTTTCAATCCTGCAGGCAACGGCATCGCCCTGCTCGATCATCCGTTCCTCAACGATGATCGCGGCTCCGTCGTCCTGGTCATGCTCGCCGACAAAGCGCATCGCGTGCTGACGAAGGAATCGCAAAGCGTCGAAGGGCTGGCCTGGTCACCGGACGGCAAGGAGATCTTCTTTGCCGCCGAGGAGGGCGAGACCGCGCGCGCGATCAACGCGGTAACCATGAGCGGAAGACAGCGGCACGTCGCCGCCAGCGCCGGGCCGCTCTGGCTGCACGATGTCGCACCCGACGGACGCGCTTTGATCTCGCGCGAAAACGTCCGCGCCGGCATCGTCGGCATCCGCGGCAACGACCCGCCTCTCGATCTCTCCTGGTTCGATTACTCCGTCGTGCGCGATCTTTCGGCCGACGGCAAGACCATCATCTTTTCCGAGTCGGGCGAAGCGGGCGGCGCAATCTTCGGCGTCTATCTCCGTGGCATCGACGGCTCATCAGCAGTCAGGCTTGGCGATGGCACGTCTGAAGCGCTCTCGCCCGACGGGCAATGGGTGCTGTCCATTCCGCGCAATCGCAAACCGGCACCGCTGGTCCTGCTGCCCACCGGCACCGGACAGCCGCGGACGATTACGCACGATCGCATCAACCATCGCAACGCCCGCTGGTTCCCGGACGGCGCCCACATCCTCTTTCAGGGCGATGAGGACAACCGGCCGCCGCGCCTGTGGATGCAAAGCGTCGACGGCAGCGCGCCGCGCCCGATCACACCGGAAAACGTCTCGGGCACGCAGATCACGCCCGACGGCCACTTCGTCCTCGGCCGCGCCAACGACCGCAAGTTCTATCTCTACCCCGTTGCCGGCGGCGCGCCCGTTCCCGTTCCCGCGCTCAAGTTCGGCGATGTACCCACGCGCTTCACCGCCGACGGCCGGTCGATCTTCGTGGCCACCTTCGGAAAGATCCCGGCCGTGCTCTACAAAGTCGACCTCGACACCGGCACGCGCACGCTCACCCGCGAAGCGATGCCCGCCGACCCGTCGGGCCTGATCAACGTCGGCCCGATCTTCGTCACACCGGACGGCACGACCACCGTCTACAGCTACACGCGGCTGCTCAGCGATTTGTACGTGATGGAGAATCAGGCCCATTAGAATGCGGCAATGCCGCAGGTCGTGTTCCTCTCCCTCTTCCTCGGCTTGATCACCGGAACGCAGTCGGTCGTTCTGCAGGTCGACGGCGCGGTGAAGTCGGTGCGCATCGAGCTGCGAGGACGGGAGGTTGCGCGGCTGGACAGCGCGCCGTGGTCGGCGAAAGTCGACTTCGGAACCACGCTGACGCCCGGCCAGTTGACGGCGATCGCGTACGACGAACGCGGCCACGAGGTCGCCCGCACATCGCAGCTGATCAACCTCGCCCGCTCCGCCGCGGAGATGGAGATCGTCGTCAAGAGCGAGGGAGGGAAACCGTCAGGAGTGGAACTAGTCGGCTGGCATCGCCTACACCAGGCGCCGAAGAGCGCGAAACTGCTCGTCGATGTTATCGAGGTGAAAGTCGGCCGCGATTTTCGCGCACGTTTGCCGCAAGTGGACTGGTCCCGTCCTCATCTCATCTCCGCCGAGATGCAGTTCGAAGATGGCGAAATCGCCAAACGCGACGTCGCCATCGAGGCGGGATACTCGAGCTCCACCAGCTCCGAACTGGCGCCAATGCTGGTCATGACGAACGGCAACAAGCAGCCCGACTCGCTCGACGGCTGCTTCTCCTCAAGCGGCACACCACTGCGCGCCTCAGCGATTGAAAAGAACGATGCGTTCGTGGTCATGGTCAAAGACCCGGCCACCCGTCCGCAGTCCGCGGAACTTCAATTCGAGCCGGGGACCGCCGAACGGATTCTCTGGCCGGTCCCGCGTCCCATCAACGCTCCCGGCGAGCCTACGGCGATCGCGTTTCCGCAGTCGGTCAATCACGGCAAAGTGGCGACGGTTTCCTGGCTGTTGCGCGAACGTCTCACGCCGGCGCCCTCGGCCACGGAGCCGCGTCAGTTCACCGACGCCGTCGCCGTCGCGGCGCTCGGCTCGCTCGAGCGAGGCCGGCGGCGAGCCGTCATTCTCGTGGTGAGCAAGGCCCCCGACCGGAGCCTCTACCTCCCGCAAGTCGTGCGCGGCTATCTCGAAGAGGTTGGCGTCCCTCTCTTCGTCTGGTCCGCGGACGGAGCGCGGCCCGACCTGACCGCGGCCTGGGGCAGGATCGACGACATCTCCACCACCGCCGGGCTGCAGGCCGCCATTGGCCGCGTCAACGACGCGCTTGCACGGCAACGAATCGTCTGGGTTGCCGCCGACCCGCTTGCGGCGCTCAACGCCGAGGGGGCGGAACGATGTGGACTGACACCGGTGGCGCATCCGAAAGGGTAAAGAGGACCAATCGATGAAACGAATCGTGATCGCAGCAGCCATCGTTCTCAGCGCTTCCGTCTCGCTGGCCCAGCAGGCCGCGGAATCGATCGACGTCCGCGTCGTCAACGTCGACGTCGTCGTGCGCGATCGTGCCGGCAAGCCGGTCACCGGACTGACCAAGGCCGACTTCGAAATCTACGAGAACGGCCAGAAGCGGGAGATTTCGAATCTCTACGAAGTCCGTGCGCCCGCGGCTGCAACGTCTGCCAAAGCGCCCACTCCCGCCGAACCTTCGGCTCCGGCGGAAGGCGAAGCGCCCGTCGAAATCCGCCCCCGCAACATCGTCATGTTCGTCGACAACTACTCGCTCCAGCCCTTCCGTCGCGACAAGGTCCTGCAATCGCTTCGCAAGTTCATCGACGAGAAGCTCTCACCACAGGATCGGGTGATGCTCGTCCTCTGCACGCAGCAGGTGAAAGTGATCACACCGTTCACCAGCGACAAGAAAGCGATCGAGGCCGGCGTCGCCTCGATCAAGCAGGTCGTCAGTGCCAGTTCCAATCGAACGTCGTCCCTCGACCGGCTCAAGCGTCAGGTCAGCGAGCTCATTGACACCGGGAAAGAGGGAAAGTTTCCGTGGAAGGATCTCTACAACCAGGCGCTGGGAAACGTGGAGAGCTTCGTGGAAGAGGACATCTTCGGCGCCCGGAACACGCTGGCCGCGCTCGGACAGGTCACCGGCGCGCTTGCCGGACTCGAGGGGAAGAACGTGGTCATCTTCGCCGGCGCGCATCTTCCTGAACATCCCGGCGCGGAGCTCTACCTCTACCTCTACAACGCCTTTTCGCCCTACATGGGAAACCTGACCCTGGGCACGGAGACGGCCACCGGTAAGTCGGGATCGATGCAGCACTACTCCATCGAAGAGGCAGCCAAACAGGCCAGCGCGAACAACGTCGCGCTCTACCTCATCGACGCCGCCGACACTCGCGACGCGGGCAGCGCCGAGAGCTCGCAGGCGACCGATCAGGTCGAGCAATTCACCGCCTTCACCAACACGGCCGCGGCGTACCAGACGCTGGCGCGGATCAGTGGCGGCATGGCATTGACGAACTCGGACAATTTCGATTCGGCGTTCCAGACGCTCGCTTCCGATCTCAACGCCTACTACTCCCTCGGCTTCAAGCCTGCCGGCAACGCCAATGCCATGGGCAAGATCGTGGTGAAGATGAAGAATCCCGACTACCGCTTCCGGGCGCGGGAGACCTACCTGTCAAAGCCGCCGGTCGCCGAGGATGAGATGGGATCGCGCGTCATCGCCAATATTTATAAAACCGATGCACGCAACATCTGGGAAGTCTCGGTCACGCCGGGCGCTCCCGAAAAGGATGGCAGCGAGTATCGCGTCCCCTTCGTCGTTTCGTGCGCACCGACGATCACGCTTGCGCCGCAGGGCGAGAACCTCGTCGGAACGTTCACGGTCTACGTCGTCGTCGGCAACGGAAACGGGACGTCGAAGGTCATCAAGAACGCGCACACGGTCAAAGTTCCGGCCGATGCCGAGGATGACTTTCGCGAGAAAAAGATCACCTACAAGGCCGTGATCATGATGACGCCGGGCGAGAACGTCCTCTCGGTTGCAGTCGTCGATCAGGCCAACAACACCGCCGGATTTGCGAAGGCAAACGTCACCATTCCCTGAGTGGTTTGGGCACGCTGCATGCGTTGTATTTCCGATTATGAGAATCGCAACCGTACTAATCGCAAGCGCACTTCTCGCACTCATCAGTACCGCCGCGTATGCCCAACAGCCAGTGGTCATTACGCCGGACCAGACGCCGCCGGGTCCGGTTCTGCAGATCAGCCCCGACACCTCGTCGAACAGGCTCGACGTCGAAGTCGGCGCCGTCCGCCTGACCACGCACAGCGGCCGCTACACGTTCGCCTATCTGCCGCTGCTGGCGCCGCTGCCGGGCACCGCGTTCCGCCCATCGATCGAGATGCCGAACGCGCTGGCGCTGACGGGAACATCGATCCCGCAGAAACCGCACACGTACCATCGGGCCGTAATCAGCACGCGCTGACATCTTTTTCGTAACCGTTTCGGGCGAAGGAGCGTCACAATGGGCATGCCGATGAACCGCGCCGCCCTGCTGCTCATCCTTCTCGTCGCGCTGGCGATGCCGCTCCTCGCCGCGGACGCGCCGAAGCCCGACTACTCGACGGACGCGCTCTTCCGCTTTTCGCACGACTTCGTCGTTCACCCGCATTCTGCGATCGGCGACTTCGACCTCGGCAACCTCGGCGCGATCAACGTCTACAAATACGGTGTCCGCGGCAGGTTCAACTACCTCCCGTTCCTGGCGCCGCTGATCGGCACGCGCCTCATCGACACCGCCACCGTCCCGAACGCCTTCGCGCTGACGAATACGCCGATCGCCCGCTCCATGCCCTACATGCCCGACGAAGTCTCCCTCTCGCCCGGCGCGAAGAAGGAGCTCAAGCGGCTGCGGAAGCTGGAGAAGCAGGCGAGACTGACGGTTTCGGAGTAAGGCGTAAGCCGCAAGCGTAGCGCCGTCGGCTCGACGGCTGTACCGCCGCCGGCTCGGCGGCAATGAAACGCAAACCGCCAGCGAGCCGCTGGCGGTATAGCCGTCGAGCCGACGGCGCTACGCTTCGATCACTTCTTCAATCCCCAGAAATTGTCCGTCAGCCACGTCATCAACCCCGCCGCCGGAACCGGCCGGCTGATGAAGTAACCCTGGGCCAGGTCGCAGCCCATCTCCTCGAGACACTGCAGCGTCACCGCGTCCTCGACACCCTCGGCGCAAACCTGCTTGCCGAGGTTGTGGGCGAGGTCGATCACGGTACGGACGATGGCGGCGTCCGCGTCACTGGTCAGCATCCCCATCACGAACGACTTATCGATCTTGATCTCGTCGATCGGCAGCTCGCGGAGATGCGTCAGCGACGAATAGCCGGTTCCGAAATCGTCGACCGACAGACGCACGCCCATCGATTGCAGCATCGACATGATCGCCAGCGCGTGCGCCGGGTCGGCCATGATGCTGCTCTCCGTGATCTCGATCTTGAGAAAGCGCGGATCGACGTTCCACTTGTCGAGTGCCGCCTGCACTTTCGACGGCAGCGTCTCCTCGAGCAGGCTCTTCGCCGACACATTGACCGCGATGTGAACCGGCGCGCCGGCGTCCTGCCACAGGCGGCACTGCTGCAGCGCGCGGTCGAGGATCCAGTCGGTCATCATCTTGATCAAGCCCGTGCGCTCGGCGATGGGGATGAAGCTGACCGGCAGCAGCAGGCCGCGCGTGGGATGGTTCCATCGCAGCAGCACCTCGGCGCGCGTCATCAGGCCGCTGCGCAGATGCCGCTTCGGCTGGTAGTAAAGCTCGAACTCATCGCGCTCGATGCCGCCGCGCATCTCGACCACCAGTGACAATTGATCGGGATGGCGCGTCTCCACGTCATCGCGCTCGTGAAAGGTGAAGCCGGTGTTCGACTGCTTGGTGACGTACATGGCGATGTCGGCGCGGCGCATCAGCGTGCGCGCGTCGTTGCCGTGCTGCGGAGAAAGAGCGATCCCGATCGATGCGCCGACTTCCAGCACCTGCCCTTCGACCACGAACGGCTGCTGGAGCGTGTTCAGAATGCGGCGAGCGGTCATGGCCACGGAATTGGCGTCGAGCGCTGACGTCAGCACGATGGCGAACTCGTCGCCGCCGAGGCGGGCCACGGTGTCGTCCGCGTGCAACTGGTTGCGGAGGCGAAAGGCCACCTGCTTGAGGAGCACGTCGCCGAAGTGATGGCCGAACGTATCGTTCACGTCCTTGAAACGATCGAGATCCATCAACAGCAGCGCGACCAGACGGTTCTCGCTGCGCGCCGCCTCCAATGCCCCGGCCAGACGATCGAACAGCATCATCCGGTTCGGCAGGTCGGTCAGGCTGTCGTGCATGGCCTGATGACGAAGGGCCACGATCTCGTTGCGGCTGTCGGTGACGTCGCGCAGAAAGGCCACCCAGTGCGTCAGCTCGCCGCCGTCTTCGACCGGAACGAGCTGCAGATCGAGCTCGAACTCGCGCCCGTTCTTCTTGACCGCCGTGGCCTCGGCGGCAAACGCCTTGCGCGCGAAAACGCTCTGCAGCATCGAATCGAAAATGGCGTGATGCCGGTCGACGATGCCGAACGCCACCGGCGTCTCGCCGATGATCTCCTCACGCTCGCGGCCGTAGATGGCGCAGAAGCCGTCGTTGACGAAAGCGATGCGCGGTCCGAGCGCTTCGACCGCCGGCGTCAGGATGGCGATGCCCTCCCCCGCCACCCGAACCGCGCTGCCGAGGACGCGCAGCTGTTCGCTCTCGAACCGCTGCTCGGTCAGCTTCCGCAGCAGCGTCGACTCTTCGATCGACGTCGTCGTCCACGCGGTGCGCAGAGACGTGGTCACATCTTCGGACATAAGTAAGGTGAGATTCTAACCGCACCCAGCGGCTCAGAATGACACGGTTCCGGACAGTGGTATGGCTTACTTCCTCAGAAACTCCACGCTCCCCGAATACTTCGCCGGATCGAGCAGCGCCTTCGCGTCCTTCTTGTCCTTCAGATGCGCGTCCCAGAAGATCAGCGAGATTGAGCGGATCGTACCGAACGTGCCGCGGTCGCTGATGCCCGGAACCCGGTCGTTGGTCATGGTGTCGCGGTTCAACACCTGGCCGGTGCGCGGATCGGTGATCGGCGCTTCCTGCGGCGTCCGGTACTGCTCGCCCAGTCCCGTCGCCACGCCGGTGAAGGTCATGTGATTGGCGTTCTTGATGACGGCCAGGTACTTGTCACCTGCCGGAGCATTGTCAAAACCGGCGCGGCGCCACTCCGGAGTCTCGGTCTCGTTCGCGCCGAAGTCGCGCGTGCCGGTCATGAAGATCGACGGCACTTTCAGATCGCGCCAGGAATCCGCGGTCAGACCGCGATTCGCAGCCAGACCCTGCGGCGACATCGCCATCATCGCCTTCACGCGCGGATCGCCAAGGGCCAGCGGCGGCGTGCTGAATGTCTTCGTGCCGGCCACCAGCATCGCCGTGAACGCGCCGTACGAATGGCCGCCGACGCCGATGCGGGCGTGGTCCATCTTTCCAGCCAGTTCGGGATACTCCTTCTCCAGATCGGTGAGCGAATCGAGGATGAGAACCACGTCGCGAACGCGATCGCGCCACTGCGGCTCGCGCTCCTTCTCCCAGATCATCTCCAGCGGATTCGGCCGCGGTTTCCCCGCCTCGGCGGCATTCGCCGGCTGACGCGGGCGGCGCCGATCGTTCGCCTGCCCCTTGTCCTCGCGCCGCATTGCCAACAGGTCGCTCATCGCATCCTTCAGCGCGCCGGCATCGGCATGCTGCGGCCGGATGCAGACGTAGCCGTAACTCACCCAGTACGAAATCAGCCCTTCATAACCGTGACTCGACCCGCCGTATCAGGGCGAAAAGATGATGATGGGAAACGGCCCGGTCCCTCGGGTCGGATAGTCGATCGAGACCTCGAGGTTCTTGTTGCGCGCGCCGTCGTGCAGGATGGCGGACGGGATCACGCCGACCGGCGAGCTGCCCATGTCGAAGCCGTACGACGGCGAAAATGTCGGCGGAGTTGCCGGCGGGGGAACGACCCCCTGTCCGAAACCAGCCGCCGCAATCAGGCTGAATGTGAGAAAGAGTCGCTTCATGAAGCCTCCATAGGAACGTGCATTTGAATGCAAAAACGGGAGGCTGCATTCTCCGGGACGTTACGGACCGTTCACAACCAGCCCTTTTCGCGGGCGATCCGTGCCGCTTCGACCCGGTTTTGCGCGCCGAGCTTGCTGATGGCCTCGGAGAGATAGTTCCGCACCGTCCCCTCGGAAAGGTGCAGCGACTCGGCGATATCGCTCGTAGCCTGCCCCTCGCCGGCCAGCCGCAAAACCTGCCGCTCGCGATCGGTCAACGGGTCCGGCTCGCTCCAAGCCTCGGCCGCCAGCTCCGGATCGACCGCGCGGCCGCCCGCGTGAACGCGCCGGATCGCATTCGCCAACTGCTCCGCCGGCGAGTCTTTCAACAGATATCCCGTCGCCCCCGCTTCGAGCGCGCGGCGAAGATAACCGGCCCGGGCGAAGGTGGTCAGGATCACCACCCGCGTCGGCAACTCCTCCTGCCGCACGATGGCCGCGACTTCCAATCCCGTCTTCGACGGCATCTCGATGTCGGTCAATAGGACGTCCGGCCGATGCGCGCGCACCAGCTCGAGCGCCTCATCGCCGGTGCGAGCACGCGCAACGACTTCGATGTCCGATTCGATCTCCAGCAGCGCCGACAACGCGCCGAGCACCATGGCCTGATCCTCGGCGATGATGACGCGGATCATGCCGATCGTCCGATGGCGCTGACCGATTGCGGCCCTCTGGCCAGCGGCAGCATCACAGTCAGCGTCGTACCGCGGGAGCCGTCGCGCATGACACGCCCGCCAAGCGCTGCGATTCGTTCACGCATCCCGCTGATTCCGGCGCCATCGTCCTGCTCCCCGCCGCGACCGTCATCGGTAACGACGAGACGGATCGCGCCATCGACACGCCCGATCTCGATCGTTCACCGCGTGGCCTCGGCATGGCGGACGACATTCGTCACCGCCTCGCGAAGGGCAAGCGCGAGAATCGCCTCCTGCGCCGGCGCCAGCGGAACCGGCTTGCACTGCGTGGTCAGCTCGATCGATGCCGCGCGCAACATCTCCGCCGCCCCATCGAGCTCCTGCTGCAAGCCGGCGCGATAGCCGCGCACCGCCTGGCGCACCTCGGACAGCGCCTCGCGCGAGATGCGCTCGACGTCGCGAATCTCGTTCCGCGCCCGCTCGGGATCGCGATCGGCCAGCTTCGAGGCCAGCTCCGACTTGAGAATGATCAGCGAAAGCGTGTGGCCGAGGACGTCGTGAAGATCGCGGGCGATGCGCTCGCGTTCGGCAACCTTCGCCAGATGCTCGATCTCATCCTGCGCCATCCGCAATCGCCTGTCGGCGCGCCCCACCTGCGCAAAATGCGCATTCACCGCGCCGATCACCACCGTGAAGAACGCCGCCCACCACCAGAGTTCCGGACTGAGACCGATGATCAGCATTTCCGCCAGCAGCACCAGCAGAACGACGCCGATGATGGTGAAGGCCTTGCGCATCCCGCCCGTCGACCCAGCAAACGACGCCGCGAAAATGAAGAACGCTCCGGCGCCGTAGTTCACCGGCATGAAGGCAACACCCAGCAACGTGATCGCCCCGATGACGTAGAACAGCCGGTTCCCGCGGATGCGATATCCCGCCAGATAGATGACGATAAAGACCGCGGTGGCGAGCCAGGTGAGCGCAATCCGCCACACGCTCGCGTGCGTCAGCACCGGAAAGCCCGTAAACGGGATGATGTAGACCAGCCAGATGTACTTCGTCCAGCCGGAGTAATCGCGCTCGGGAGTCATGGGCATAGTCTAGCCGTGACAAAGCGTAGCGCCGTCGGCCCGACGGCTGGACCGCCAGCGGCTCGCTGGCGCTACGTTTGTGGCCTTCATTTCAACTTCACCTCATCCACCACAAAATCGAAGCGTCTCATGCCTGCAGTATCGGTTGACGCCATCAGACGCAACACTGCGAAACGTCAGCAGATCGAGATGACAACTGTCATGGAGATCGAAGAGCGTAGCGCCGTCGGCTCGACGGCTGTACCGCCGCCGGCTCGGCGGCAATCGATCCCCAAACCGCCAGCGAGCCGCTGGCGGTACAGCCGTCGGGCCGACGGCGCTACGCTTCTTCCCATCCTGCTAACCTTCCCATCGTGCCCGAGAAGATCCGCCGTTACACGCTCAAACAGCCCGCCAAACCGCAGAAGCAGTATCGCGTCCGCTACGAAGACGAGCTGAATCAGGAGCAGCTCGATGTGGTCATGGCCGGCGAGGGGCCGATGCTGGTCATCGCCGGCGCCGGGAGCGGCAAGACGCGCGCGCTGACCTATCGCGTGTCGCGGCTCATCGAAGACGGCGTCGACCCGTCGGACATCCTTCTGCTCACCTTCACCAACAAATCGGCGCGGGAGATGCTGAGCCGCGTCGAGCAGCTGGTCACCATCGACACGCGGCGCATCTGGGGCGGCACCTTTCACTCCATCGGCAATCGGTTGCTGCGCCAGCACGCGGCCACGATCGGCTATCGATCGAGCTTCACCATCCTCGACTCCGAGGACGCCAAGGAGATGATGGAATCGGCCATTTCCTCTCTCGGGATCCAGACGCTGGAGAGGCGTTTTCCGAAGGGCGACGTCCTCATCGACATCTACTCCTACCTGATCAACACCCGCACACCGCTCGAGCTGCATCTCGAAAACAACTACCCGCATTTCGGGATCTATCGCGACGAGATGATCAACGTGTTCCGCCGCTACAAGGAGCGGAAGCGCGAAGCGAACGCGATGGATTTCGATGACCTGCTGGTGAACTGGAAGCTGCTGCTCGACGACTATCCCGACGTCAGCGCTGCGCTGCAGCGGCGCTATCGATACATCCTGGTCGACGAATATCAGGACACGAACAAACTGCAGGCCGAGGTCGTCGACGCCATGGCCGCGGTGCGGAGAAACGTCATGGTCGTCGGCGACGACGCCCAATCGATCTACTCGTTTCGCGGCGCGTCGTTCGAAAACATCATCACCTTTCCGCTCCGATTCCCCGAGGCGAAGATCTACAAGCTGGAGACTAACTACCGTTCGACGCGGCAGATCCTGAGCCTGGCCAACGCTTCGATCGCTCAGAACAAGTTCCAGTTCCGCAAGGAGCTGCAGGCTGTTCGCGGCGATGGACCTGATCCAGCGGTGGTCGGCGTGGATGATGTGTTCGAGCAGGCTTCCTTCATCGCCCAGCGCATCCTCGAGCTTCGCGACGAAGGCGAGAGCCTCGGCGAGATCGCGGTGCTCTATCGCTCGCACTACCAGTCGCTGGAACTGCAGATGGAGCTGTCGCGGCGCCTGATCCCCTACGAGATCCGCTCCGGCGTCCGCTTCTTCGAACAGGCGCACATCAAGGACGTGATCGCCTATTTGAAGATCGTCACCAACGCGCGCGACGAGCTGTCGTGGAAGCGCGTGATGAAGCTCTACCCGAGAGTCGGCGAGAAAACGGCAGCCGAGGTGTGGGCAAGGATCGGGACGGCGCAGGATCCATTGCAGGCGTTTCTGAACAGCGCCGGAACGGTGGCCGCGTCTTCCGGCGGACGCCAGCGCACGCCGGTGCTGAAAGGCCTCCGCGACGTCCTCGGCATCATCGGCAGCGAGTCGATGCAGCACAATCCATCGGAGTCGATCCGCCTCATCGTCGAGCGCGGCTATGCCGACTACGCGCGATCGAAGTTCGCCAACGTCCAGGCGCGGCTCGACGATCTCGAACAGCTCTCCCAATACGCGCTTCGCTACGACGACACCAACGCCTTTCTCGACGAAGTGGCGTTGGCCAACCCGATCGCCGGCGAGGACGTGGCGGTGGTCGGCCCCGAGGACGAGAAGATCGTGCTGTCGTCGGTGCACCAGGCCAAGGGGCTGGAGTGGCGCATCGTCTTCGTCATCTGGCTCGCCGACGGCCGCTTTCCGTCGCAGCGCGCCCTCCGCGTTCCCGGCGGCATCGTGCGCATCAAGCCGAAGGAGTTGCATGAGGCCTTCGAGCTGACCGAGGCGCTGGTGCAGGGAGAGCAGGGACGAGGGATAAGGGACGAGGGAAAAAGCACTACGGAACTGGCGATTGATGAACTGCCGAGTGACATCCCTCGTCCCTCGTCCCTCGCCCCTGAAGTCGAGATCGTCATCCCTGGCGAAGAAGAGGAACGCCGGCTTTTCTACGTCGCCATCACCCGCGCCAAGCAGGAGCTTTACCTGGTCTTCCCAGTCATGGCTCGCGATCGCGGCGGACTGGACGTGCTCATGGAGCCGTCGCGTTTCATCCGCGAGCTGCCGGGCGATTCGTACGAGAAGTGGGTGATCGGTGCGGAGTAAAGCGCTGCTGCTGGCGGCGCTCATCGCGCTCCCGGTTCTGCGCATCGCATCGACCTACCGCGTCTTCAGCCAGACCGCCGACGAGCCATTCCACATCGCCGCCGGAATTCAGTGGCTGACGACGAATCGATACGACCTCGATGCCGAGCATCCGCCGCTGGCGCGCGCGATGTTTGCGCTCGATGCCCGGCTGCATGGCGCAAATCCGTCCGGCGGCGATGCGGTTTCGATCGGCAACGATCTACTCGAGCGCGGTGACCGATATCGCCGCAATCTTTTCGGAGCGCGTGCCGGCAACCTGCCGTTCTTCTTCCTCGGCCTGGCGATCGTCGGACTCTGGACCCGCCGACTGTTCGGCGATGCCGCAGCGTTGCTGTCGCTGGCGCTCTTCGGCGCGCTTCCGCCGATTCTCGGCCACGCCGCGCTGGCGACGACCGACATGGCAGCGGCAGCGACGACGGTAACGGCGTTGTTCCTGTTCGCTCGATGGATCGAGGAACCTTCGTGGGGCAAGGCCCTCCTGGTTGCAGTTGCTTGCGGCCTCGGGCCTCTGTCGAAGTTCTCGTTCCTCGTTTTCTTCCCCGCTGGCGCCGCGGCACTGGTCATCGCACATCTCCGTCTGTCACGCGTACCGCTGCGCATCGCCCAGATCGCCGCCGGTGCCGCGATCGCGTTCGTGATGGTCTGGGCCGGCTACAAATTCTCCACCGGCACTCTCAACGATGCGCGCCTCCAGATGTTCAACCCCCGCCTGCCGCCGCACGCCGCCGCCGAGTACGCGACGAAGCCGGGCTACGACTGGGTGCGCCTCGACCTTCTCGAGCGCTACTACCGCTACTCCGAGGATGCGGCTAAACGGACGGGACGCGGCGTCGACTTCGTCGATTGGGCGAAGGCGGCCGGATACCCGTCGCCGCTGGCAGGACGGCATGGCGACACGATGGCCGGCACACTGCCGCTGCCTCCGGCTACTTTTCGTGATCGTCTGTTGGAGCCGATCCGCGCCGGCTGGCAGAACCTGGCCGTTCATCATCGAATCCCGGCTCCGACGTTTCTCGCCGGTCTTGAGCTGGTCGAGCGTCACTCCTCCGCGGGCCATGCCGGATTTCTCCTCGGCAGCTATCGCGATCACGGCTGGTGGTACTACTTCCCGGTCATCCTCTTTTTCAAGACGCCGCTGGCGTTCCTCATCCTCGCGATCATCGGAATCGTGATGATGGTTCGCTCGAAGAATCCCGAAATGATCGGTCTGGCGCTTGCTCCAATCGCCATGCTCCTGCCAACGCTGACGACCGGCATCAACATCGGCGTGCGGCACGTGCTCCCGCTCTATCCGTTGCTCACCATCTGCGCCGCCGCGGCAACGGTGACCCTCTGGCGCCGGAGCCGGATCGCGGTCATCGTTCTCCTGGCCTGGTACTTCATCGCCACCGCCATCGCCCATCCCGACTACATGAGCTACTTCAACGAGGCCGCCGGAAACCATCCCGAACGAATCGCCGCCGACAGCAACCTCGATTGGGGACAGGATCTGTTGCGCCTGGCGACAGTGGTCCGGGACGAACACATCGACCATCTCCATCTCGCCTACTTCGGCACCGCCGACTGGCATCGGCTCTTGCCGGCAGCCGAGGAACTGCCGCAATTCAAGCCGGTACGCGGATGGGTGGCCATCAGCGAAAACGAGATGACCTTCGGCTGGCCAACGAACGAGCGCGATGCCTTCGCCTGGTTGCGGGCCTACACGCCGGTTCGACGCGTAGGCAAGTCGATCCGGCTTTACCGGATTCCGTGAACCGCTACCGGAAGCTGATCAGCTCCACGTCGAACACCAGCATCCCCGCGGGAAGCCCAGCCTTGCCTTTGTAGGCAATCTTCTCCGGAATCCAGAAGCGCACCTTCTCGCCCACGGTCATGAGCTGCATCCCCTCGACCCAGCCGGGGACCACTTCATCGAGCGAAAACTCGGCCGGCTCGCCGCGGAGCACCGAGGTGTCGAACATCCTGCCATCCGTAGTCCAGCCGCTGTAGTCGACCACCACTCGGCTGTGCTTCTTCGGATGCTCGGTTCCCGATCCGGGCTGCAGAACTTTGTAGGCCAGGCCGGAGGGAGTCTTGACGGCATCGGCGGGTGGCGCGGCGACGTCGGCAGGAACCGCGGGCGGATGAACGATGTCGACCAGCTCTCCATCGACGACGAACGTATCGCCGGCGGCGATCTTGCCGCCGCCGAGGGATGGCGGAATCCAGACGCGGCGCTTCTCGCCGATCGTCATCTGCTCGAACATCTCGCGCATGCCC
>Ga0157378_10001104_pt1 | contig 24588 bp, 21 predicted proteins | sample M65metaG_FD_115309 | JGI IMG/M metagenome (GOLD analysis project Ga0157378, IMG submission 115309) | Miscanthus rhizosphere microbial communities from Kellogg Biological Station, Michigan, USA - M6-5 metaG | ecosystem: Host-associated > Plants > Roots > Rhizosphere > Soil | place: USA: Michigan...
GCCGGATAGAGGCCGGCCAGAAGTCCGGCGCCGAGGGAGAGAAAAAGCGCAGCCAGGATCATTTCGCCGTCGAGGGCGATGTTCGAGGTCGCGGAGATGAACTTGCCGATCAGCTTCATGGCGCCGATCGAGAGCAGCATGCCCAGCGCGCCGCCGGCCAGGCCGACCAGTTCGCATTCGGTGATGTGCTGCAGAAAGACGTTGATCTTCGTCGCCCCCAATGCCCGCCTCACCGAGACCTCGGGGGCGCGCGCGAGGAACTTGCCGAGGAGCAGGCCGGTCAGGTTGAGCGCGCAGATGGCCAGGAAGAGGATGGAGATGGCCGCCATGGCCGTGATCTGCGGCGTGATCACGCCGAAGACGTCCATCAGGTCGCGCATCGAGGTGACGCGATTCATTAGCGGCCTCTCGAAACGGCCGTGCTTTTTCTCCTCGAGCACGTACCCGTCGACGAACCGGTGATACTGCGCCGCCTCGGCCGGCGATCGCAGCTCGACCCAGAACTGCACCCAGTCGGTATCGGAGTTGAGGAACTCTTCGAAGGTGTTACCGGCCGATTTCCAGCCGTCGCTGTTTCCGGCGGAGCGGATCTGCATCCCCGGCGTCAGCGAAAACGGCAGGAAGACCGACTCCGGTTGCGCGATGAAGTTTCCGTTCAGGTCGTACATCTTGATGAACGGCCGCCACGGCTTCAGCACGCCGACGACAGTGAATTCGCGATCTTCGATGCGCACGCGCTTGCCGACGGAGTTGACCCCGCCGAAGAGCTTCTGGTTCATTGCGTCGTCGATGACCACGACCTGCTCGGCTTTGGCGTCGGCGCGGCGATCCCACGGGCCGCCGTAAGCGAACGGGACTTCGAACATCGAAAAGAAGTCGCTGAAGACGAGCCGGGTCGCTTCGCTCGATGGACGCGCCACCTTCGGATCGGGATAGACGGTCATCATGGCGGCGAAGGACGCGGTCTGGTGCAGCGGCAGGTTCGAGCGCATCAACGCCATGGCGTCGCGATAACTGATCTGCGGCGGGATGGCTTCGCCCGGATTGTTTTGATTGGTCGGATACGGCGTGTGCGGATCCCAGTTGTCCATCCGTACGTAAAAGAGCTTGTCGCTCTTTCCCGGCAGCGGATCGCGGGCGAACATGTGCCGGACGGTGGTGAAGGTGGTGGAGGCGCAGATGCCGAGGGCGATGCCGCCGATGATCACCGCCGTCAGCACGGGATTGCGGCGAAGGCTCTTGATGGCGATGCGGACGTTGTAGAGCAGCATGTCGTCCTCACTTCGCCGATTTCAGCGCGCCGCCGAAGAGTGCCGGCGGACGATCGACGTCGATCACGCGGCCGTCGAACAGATGGATCTCGCGCGATGCCCGCGCGGCGCACTCGGGGCTGTGCGTGACCATGACGATGGTCGTGCCGCGCTGGTTGATCTCGTCGAGCAGGTCCATGATCTCGCGCGCCATCAGCGAGTCGAGGTTTCCGGTCGGCTCGTCGGCCAGAATCAGTTTCGGATCGGCGGCAAGAACGCGGGCGATGGCCACGCGCTGCTGCTGTCCGCCGGACATCTGCGACGGAAGATGGTGCAGCCGCGAGGACAGGCCGACCATCTCCGCGGCCTTCTCGATGCGCGTCTTCCGCTCCCCCGCCGGCATGCCGCGATAGCGCAGCGGGACGTCGACGTTGTCGAAGAGGTCGAGATCGGGAATCAGGTTGAAGCTCTGGAAGATGAAACCGATCTTCTGATTGCGAATGTGCGACATCTCGCGATCGGAGAGTTTGCTGACGTCTTTGTCATCGAGCTCGTAGACGCCGCTGTCAAAGGTGTCGAGCAGGCCGGCAACGTTGAGGAACGTGGTCTTGCCCGATCCCGAGGGACCCATGATGGCCACGAACTCGCCGGCATCGACGTTGAGCGAGAAATCCTCGAGGGCGTGCGTCTCCACGAGCTCGGTCCGATAAACCTTTCGTATGTTGGTCATGCGCAGCATCGATCTGTCTCCTGTCACCGCAGAATGAGTGTGTTGGCGTTGCCGAATGGCGAGGTGTCCGAAAGGATCACGCGATCGCCTTCGCGCAATCCGGTCAGGATTTCTACTTCTGATGCCCCGATCGAGCCGAGGGTGATGGCGCGCCGCGTGGCCATGCTGCCGTCGACCACGTAGGCGCTCCGCCCGCCGCTGGCTTCGACGAACGCGCCCCGCGGCAGCTTGAGCACGTTCTTCTTCGATTCGAAGACCAGCCGCGCGCTGACGCGCTGGTTCTGCCGCAAACCTTCCGGCCATTGCGTGTCGGGCACCGCACGCGCCGTGATCTGGTTGCCGACGATCTCCGGCGAGACCGAAATGATGTGCGCGGCATGGTCGCCGTTGCCATATCCGATCATCAGCGCCGTGCCGATCTTCACGTCGCCCGCATACTCCTCGGGGATGGTGATCTCGAGCTCGAGCGAGGTGAGGTTGATGACGGTGAGGATGGCCTGATTCGCGGCCACCGGATCGTGCTCGTTGACGGTGATCGCCGCCACCATGCCGTCAAACGGTGCGCGGATGTTCAGATCGTCGAAGCGCTTCTGCATCTCGTCGGTGGCTGTCTGCTGGCGATCGACCTGCAGCTTGCGGCTGCGAACGTCGAAGTCGACGGTTTCGTGATTGAGCCCGATCTCGCGCTGCGCCTGCGCCAGTTCCAGTTCAGCCACATGAACGTCGTCCTGCGCGCGCTCGTAATCCGGCCCGCTGAGGATCCCGGCGGTGCGTAGAAGATCGGCGCGATGCAGCCCGCGTTTGGCCGCATCCAATCGCACCTGCGCGATCGACACCGCCTGCCGTAGCCGCGCTTCCGACTGCGATCCCGCGATCTTGCCGCGCTCGAAGTCGGTGCGAAACGACAGCAGCTGCGCTTTCGATTGCTCCAGTGAGCTGCGCAGCTCCGGACTGTCGACGACCGCCAGGATGTCGCCCTTGCGCACGCCGCTCCCCGCCTTCGTCCGCAGCGTGACTACGCCCTGCGCCGGGCTGATGAGCGTCGGATGCAATGCCGCGACGACGCGCCCCTGCACGGAGATGTCGCGCACCAGATCACCGCGACTGACGACGCCGAACGAAAGCGTTGAAGCATCCACCGCCCGATCCGCCCGCGACCAGCGCCGGATCGCCGGAAAGGCAAAGGCGATGCCGATGAGGACCGCCAGAATCACCCCCGCCGCAATCATCCGCGCCCGCGTGAACCCCGACCCCGGCGCGACCACGCGGTCCATGGAGGAAGTGTTTTCAATCATTCGGATGCGGACTAGCGCAACCGAGGTGCCATGAGGGAAGTGATTGACGCGTCGCTACTTCTGCGATTTTGGTGTTGTCCGAGGGGTGTCCGAACGGACAGTTGTCCGCGGACGGGTGTCCGGGGAACTCACCACAAAGACACAAACATCACGAAGGTTTTCTTTGTGTCTTTGTGGTGCAATGATTTTTTGATGAAAGTCACCCGCACCGCCTCCGCCGCCTTCACCGCCGAGTTCGAGAGTGAAGAGGAATTGCGCGAGGAACACCGCACGAATCTGTCGATGGGCGGCCTTCGTCTCGCCACCACCGAGACGGTTGCGCTCAACGCCACGCTGCTCGTCACACTGCGCGGTCCGTGGGGTGGCGAATCGTTCGCGCGTGCGACCGTCGTAGCGCTCCTTCCCGAGGCCATCGCGCTGTCGATCGATGGCAACGCCGACGAGCATCTCGCGCGCCTGCTGGTCCGCCCGGCCGATGATTCCGCGGACGATTCCCTCGAAAAAAAGCAGAACATCTGGGACCGCGTCCGCGCCCTCTCCCAGATGGAGAAACTCCTCCTGGCGGTGAAAGCTGATCGCACCGAGCGAGCACTCCTGCTCCAGGACAACGATCCACGCGTACTTCTGTCACTACTTCGCAATCCGCGCCTGACCGTCGACGAGGTCGCGCGCCTGACGAAGTCCTCATTCCTGAATTTTCAGATCGCGGACGTGATCATGAAGACCACCCAGTGGATGTCGAATATCGACGTCCGCCTCGGCCTGATCCACAACGCCAAGACGCCGTCCGCCTTCGCACTGCGCATCCTGCCGACGCTGCCAGAGTCCGAGGTGCGTTCGATCGCGCGAGCAGGATCGAATATGGCGCTCAAGACTGCGGCACTACGGCAACTTCAGGGACGTTAGATCCGCAGATAACGCAGATGTCCGCAGATAAGACCGGCTTCATCTGCGTTCATCTGCGTAATCTGCGGATTCACCATCCCCGCACCGGCTGCCACTCGTCGACGATGGAATCGCCTTCGATGACGTGATACCGGTCGTACATCGCCGCGGTAAGGCACGAGTGATTCGGGATGATGCGAACGAGCGTGCCGACCGGCGGCGGTGCGGCCATCTTCAACTTACCGTGCTCCTGCGACAGCGAGACGAGACGAGCAGGAAGCGGATTCAGCGCAGCATCGCAAACGATCCCAAATCCAAACTTCGGATCGAGATGCTCGGGACTCACATCCTTTGACATCGCAAGGGCGCCCGCGTCGATGATCGCCTCTCCCCGTTCGGGATAGGAGCCGACAACTGTGGAGAGCACGGAGACAGCGACGTCCTTCATCGAACATGAGCCCAGCGTCGCCTGAAACGCGTCGAAGAAAACGTAGTTGCCGGGACGGACCTCGTCGGTGTCAGTGAACGAGTCGACAATGCACGTCGTCGGCGTGGAGCCGATGCTGCGAGTCAACTCGTCCAACCCGACCAGCGCGCGGAACCTCGTCAGCGATGCCGTTTCCTCGGCGGCGATGCGTCGGATCTCGTCGACATCGTGCACGTTGTACGAATGTCCGGCATGCGTCAGCAATCCCTGAAAATGCACAGCGGGCGAGCGGGAGAGGGCGATGGCCAGCCGCGCGCTGTCGGGATCGTTCGGGTCGACGCCGGCGCGGTGGTAGCCGCAATCGACCTTGAGAAAGACGTCGAAGACGGTGCCGTGGGCGGCGTGAAACTCTTCTACCGCGCGTAGAGCGGCGTGGCTATCGAGCAGGATATTCAGTCGTTCGATTCGCGCCGCCAGAGCCGCCGCGCGGGCCAGTTTTTCGGGTGCGATCGGCATCGCGTAGGTGATGTCGCGGAAGCCGGCATTCGCGAAAAACCCCGCCTCGGCCATGGTCGAAACGGTAATCGGACCGATCGCGCGGCCGTGCTGCATCCGGCCGATCTCGATGGTCTTGTGCGTCTTCACGTGCGGGCGGAAGGCCACGCCGGAGGAGAGGGCCTTGGCGCACATGCGAGCGCAGTTTTGCTCGACAATGGAGCGGTCGACGAGAAACGCGGGCGTCGTTACGTGCGAAAAATCATTCATATCGATATGGACGCATTCTATGCGTCCGTGGAGCAACGCGACCGGCCGGAGTTGCGCGGCAAGCCGGTCATCGTCGGCTGGCCGGGCGAGCGGAGCGTCGTCTGCGCGGCATCGTACGAAGCCCGCAAGTTCGGCGTCCACTCGGCCATGCCCGCCACGCGCGCCAAGCCGCTCTGCCCCGAGGGCGCGTTCATCCATCCCGATTTCGACAAGTACCGGGAAGTGTCGCGGCAGATCCGCGAGATCTTTCATCGACACACGCCGCTGGTCGAGCCGCTCTCGCTCGACGAGGCCTATCTCGATGTCACCGAGGAACTGACCGGGATTCCGACGGCAACGGAGACGGCGGAGACGATCCGCCGCGAGATCAAAACCGACACCCACCTCACCGCCTCGGCCGGCGTGGCGCCGAACAAGTTCCTGGCCAAGATCGCCAGCGACTGGAAAAAGCCAGACGGCTGTTTCGTCATCCGCCCGCACCAGGTGGAGCGCTTCCTCATGCCGCTGAACGTGCGCAAGATCCCCGGCGTCGGCAAGGCCACGGAGAAAATCCTGACCGACATGGGCATCGCCACCGTCGGCGATCTGCATTCGTTCACCGCCGACCAGCTGGTGGCCCGCTTCGGCAAATGGGGCACGCGGCTGTGGGAGCTGGCCCGCGGCATCGACGAGTCGCCGGTGGTGCCGTCGCAGAAACGGAAGTCGTGGTCGAGCGAGAACACGTTCGCGAAGGACATCACGATGGACGAGGTGGCCGAATACATCCGCGAGGAGTCGCAGAAACTCTGGAAGGCGCTCACCGACAAGCAGATGACCGGCCGCACGGTGACGGTGAAACTGCGCACCGGCGATTTCAAGACCGCGACGCGGCGGTTGACGCCTGAAACGATCCCCGCGAGCGGCGATGACCTCGCCCGCATCGGCACGGAGTTGCTGACACGATTCGAGTTCCCGCCCGGAAGCCGTTACCGATTAGCGGGGATCGGTGTTTCGAATTTTGTCGATGAGGATGATGAAGAGCCGGCGAAGGAGCAACCGGACCTATTCGTCGACGGGGCAGGCTCGTAGCGCGCGAAGGCGCGCCTCCACAATCCAGCCCCGCGCTCGGCGCGGGGTTCGGGTCGGACCGAAGCATTTGTGGCCGCGGAGGCGGCCACGACATAGCGCCGCGTTATAGCGGCCGCCTCCGCGGCCGCAACATCTCCGATCACCACCGAACCCCGCGCCGAGCGCGGGGCTGGATTGTTTGGCGCGCCTTCGCGCGCGTTCGCGGGTGTGACGAACGAATGCGCGAACGACGTCGAGTCCTGTGTAATGGCAACTCGGCAACCCGGAAACCCAGCAACCTCGCCCCATCCACTACAATCCCGCCACTTTTGCTTCCGAGGTGCTCATGAATCCCGTCCAACCCATCACTGTGGCGCAGTATGGAATCGGTCCCATCGGCGCGGAGATCGCGCGGCTGCTGCTCACCAAACCGTGGCTGCGCGCCGTCGCCGCGGTCGACGTTGATCCCAACAAAATCGGCAAAGACCTCGGCGAAGTCATTGGCCTCGATCGCGAAGTCGGCATCAAGGTCACCGGCGAGCTGACGACCAAGGCTGACGTGGTCTGCCACTCAACCGGTTCGCGTCTGCGCGACGTCTCCGGCCAGCTCAAGGATCTGCTCGAGCGCGGCTGCCACGTCGTATCCACCTGCGAGGAGCTCTCCTTCCCGCTCGACCAGCAGATCCGCGAGGAGCTGCAGCAGACCGCGCGAACGAAGAACGTGACCCTCCTCGGCACCGGCGTCAATCCCGGCTTCGTCATGGACAAGCTCCCGCTGACCGTGACCTCGGTCTGCCAGCGCATCGATTCCGTAGAGATCATCCGCATCCAGAACGCATCGACGCGCCGTGAGCCGCTACAGCGCAAAGTCGGCGCCGGCATGACGCCCGATGAGTTCCGCGCTGCCGTCGATGCCGGCAAGATCAAGCACATGGGTCTGCGCGAGTCCTTGATGATGGTCGGCAAAGGCCTCGGCGCGGAGTTCGAATCGGTGAGCGACGAGAAGATCGAGCCGATCATCGCCGAGCGCGAGGTGAAGACGCAGTACCTCACCTGCGCGCCAGGCCAGGTCGCCGGCGTCCACCAGACGATCTATGGCCGCGGCAAGATCAACGTCAGCCTGGAGCTGCGCATGTATGTTGGCGCCGAGGATGTGGCGGCGGACCGCGTGATCGTGCATGGCGTGCCGGACGTCGAGATGGTGATCAAAGGCGGCGTCCATGGCGACCGCGCCACCGCGGCGATGGTGGTGAACTCGATCCCGCGCGTCGTCAGCGCAAGGCCGGGCGTGCTGACGATGGACGACATTCCGATCTCGTTTCGGTAGGAAGCGTAGCGCCATCGGCTCGATGGCTGTACCGCCGCCGGCCCGGCGGCAACACGCAAACCGCCAGCGAGCCGCTGGCGGTACAGCCGTCGGGCCGACGGCGCTACGAAGTCACGACGAATGGTCGTACACGATCCGCCACCCTTCCGGCCGCCGGTGGAAGATCAGCGTGAAGCGGCCATGCGGCGCGTCGGCGGCGCGCGCCAGCTTCCAGGCGCCAGTGACGACGACGTCGTCATCGCCAAGCGGTCGAAGATCGACATCTGAGAATGTGAGAGTCCCCATCTTCGCCGGAGAGTCGTACTTCGCCTTGTAGCGATCGCGAACCTTCGTCCAGCCGCGCGTGACGTCGGTGCCGACGAACATCGTGGCATCGCTGTTCGCATAGCCGGCCATGTAGTCATCGATGTCGCCACGATTCCAGGCCGCGACCTGACCATCGAGAACCGCACGGATTGCGGTGAGGTCGGTTGCTGATGCCATCCCCAGGAAGAGGGAGAAAACGGCGATCGCTGACAGTTTCATAGAGTCTCCTACATCACCAGATCCGGCGTGCGCCCGTCACGATCGCTCCAGGCACGAATCAACGTCACATTCTGAAATCCGCGCGGCAGTTTCAACCCGCGCTGCGCGCGCTTGCCGATGTATGGCTCGAGATCGGAGCCCTTCAGATTCGTATGGCGCTTGCCGGCCTGGACGACAAGCGTGCCATCCGCACCGACGACCGCGATCCCGACCACCTTCTCCGGAAAGAGCTCCGTCTTGTGCAGCTTGATCGTCTGCACGCCCTTGCCGCGCGCCAGCAACGGCAGCTCCGCAGCGGGAAACAGCAGCAGCTTTCCGCTCGTCGTCGCCGCGGCGACGCGGTCGGTGTCCATTGTTCCTACGCGTTGTGGCCGGAGCACCGTCGCTCCGTCGTTGACATTGACCACTGCCTTGCCAGCTTTGCGATCGGTGATCAGATCCTCCAGCCTGGCCACGAATCCATATCCGTCGTCCGTCCCCAGCAGCCACAAATCCTCGGCGTCGCCCATCATCACTGAAACGAAGGTCGCGCCGGGCGCAGGTGACGTGAACGCCGTCAGCGGCTCGCCGTGACCCTTCGCCGACGGCAACTCGTGCGCGGGGAGCGAATACGTCCGCCCCATCGAGTCGATGAAGACCGCCAGCTGGTTGCTGCGCCCGCGCGCGGCGTGGAGAAAGGCATCGCCCGACTTGTACTGCAGCGCCGTCGGATCGAGATCGTGTCCTTTGCCCGACCGCACCCAGCCGCGCTCGGACAGCACCACCGTCACCGGTTCGGACGGAATCAGCGCCGCCGCATCGAGCGCCTTGGCCGCTTCGCGTTCGACGATCGGCGAACGGCGTCGGTCGCCGAACTCGGCACCGTCTTTTTCCAGCTCGTCGCGCACCTGCTTGCGAAGGCGCGCCTTCGAGCCGAGAACTTTCTCCAGCTCCGCGCGCTCCGCCTGGAGCTTGGCCTGCTCGCCGCGGATCTCCATCTCCTCGAGCTTGTTCAGGTACCGCAACTTCAACTCGAGAATGGCCTCGGCTTGCAGTTCCGAGAGCTTGAAGCGCGTCATCAGCACTGGCTTCGGCTCATCCTCGCGGCGAATGATCCGGATCACCTCATCGATGTTGAGATAGGCGACCAGATAGCCGTCGAGGATGTGGATGCGGGCGTTGACGTGGTCGTAACGATGCTGCAACCGCCGCCGCACCGTCTCGATCCGGAACTCCAGCCACTCGCTCAGCAGATCCTTCAGCGGGTAAAGCCGCGGCCGGCCGTTCAGGCCGATCATGTTCATGTTCACGCGGTAGGTCCGCTCCAGATCGGTGGTGGCGAAGAGATGCGCCATCACCTCATCGAGATCGACGCGGTTCGAGCGCGGCACCAGCACGATGCGCGTCGGATCCTCGTGATCCGACTCGTCGCGCATGTCCTCGATCATCGGCAGCTTCTTGCCGTTCATCTGCGCCGCGATCTGCTGTTGTACCTTCGCCCCCGACACCATGAACGGCAGCGCGGAGATGACGATGTCGCCGTTCTCGATCTCCCACTTCGCGCGCTGCCGGATCGAGCCGTTGCCGGTCTTGTACATCTCGCGGATCTCCGCCGCCGGCGTGATGATCTCGGCCTCGGTCGGAAAATCCGGCCCCTTGATGTGCTTCGTCAGCTGAGCGATGGTGGCGTCGGGATTGTCGAGCAACTCGAGACACGCACCGACCACTTCGCGCACGTTGTGCGACGGAATGTCGGTAGCCATGCCGACGGCAATCCCCGAGGCACCGTTGAGAAGCACGTGCGGGAGGCGGGATGGGAGCAGCTTCGGCTCGCGCAATGTCCCGTCGAAATTCTGTCCCCAATCGACCGTCCCCTGCTCTAACTCGGACAGCAGCGATTGCGCGAACTTCGAGAGCTTGGCCTCGGTGTAGCGCATGGCCGCGAACTCTTTCGGATCGTCCGGCGAGCCGAAGTTCCCCTGCCCTTCCACGAGCGGATAGCGCATCGAGAACGGCTGGGCCATGAGCACCATGGCGTCGTAGCAGGCCGTATCGCCATGCGGATGAAACTTGCCGATGACGTCGCCGACCGTGCGCGCCGATTTCTTCGGCTTGGCATTCGGCCCGAGCCCGAGCTCCGACATGGCGTAGACGATGCGGCGCTGCACCGGCTTCAAACCGTCAGCAACGTGCGGGAGCGCCCGATCGAGGATGACGTACATCGAGTAATCGAGGTACGCCTTCCGCGCGAAGTCGGCCACAGCCTGATGCTCGACCTCGGGGATGATGGGCGGCGGTGGTGAGAAGGAAGTCTGATCTTTCGATTTGCGGGTAGCCATGGGATGAGCGCGCGAAGGGTAAACCATCGCGCGCCCGATGGCGACCGGTACCAGCCGGCGGGCACTCGCCCGCCGGACGTTTGCTATGGAATGTATGGGAGGAGAACGAAGAAAATGTCGTAAACCGGTTGTCTGTGTATGCCGTGCCCTGAGCTGTTCGTGATCGAGACGAGCGACTCGTATCGGAACGCGTTTGCCCCAGGTGTCATGCCTGCCGGATCGGTGATCGTGGAGATCGATCGCGGTAACCCCGCTCCCGTCGAGCGACGCGAGCTCGTTCGGCTCCGAGATGGCGTTGTGGTTGAGATCTCGCCAGAGCATGAGCCGCGACCAGATCGGGTCCTGTTGGTCGATGACGCCATCGCCATTGGCGTCGAGCTCGCGAAGCGCCTCGAAACCGTTCCTGGCACGGTGGCCGTTCTGCAGCAGTGTGAAGTTGCCGAACAATTCGGCGCCACTCGTGACCTTGCCGTTATGGTTCCGGTCAAGCCAGAGAAACGCCTCGTCCGCTCCGGCGGCGGTCCAGCCCATGAGGCGGGGATAGCCGTTCCCGGCCATGTCGAAGAGTACGGGCGCATTCCTGCCGGTTAACCAATCGCCGCCATTTTCGAAATTGATGATGATCGGCGAGCTGTAGCAATTCACATCGATGCCCGGGAAGCACGGCAGATCTTCGTTGTTGCCGCCACCATCGTCGCCACCGGTATTACCACCACCGCCATCGTATGTGAAGTTCGCGGTCAACGTCGTATCCTGGCCTGGCATCTGGAAGGTGGCCGTCTCCTGTGATGAATTCACGATGCCCGACCAGCCGGTAAATCGATAATCCGGCGGCGTAATTGGCGAGTACTGGACCGTGGTCCCCTTCCTGGTGGCGATCGTTGCGCAGGGTGTTGAGCATCCCGTCAACATTCGTAGAAATCAATACGTTGTAATACGGCGCTTCCCAGTATGCGCAGTGAGTTCCCGATCCGGCCCCCTGCGTCGTGCCGTTAATGTCCTCGACCGCCGTTGCGTGGACCTCGTAACAGGTCATGTACGAGCCGGCAAAATCCCAAGTCCCTTCCGCGATGTCCGGGTGGTAGGGTATCGGGCCGAAATACTGCGAAGCCTGGTTGCTCCCGTTCAGCGTTGCGACCCCATATACATTTGCCGCGCGGAAATCCCACATGTCGTAGTCGTACCAGGCCTCGGCGGTGTAGGTCAGGTTGTTGTGAAAGGTGAAAATGAATGTAACTTGCACGTACAGGACGCCCGCGTGGGCGGCCGGGACGACGAACATGCAAAGTGCAATCGCGAGAAGGATCAGGCGCTTCATGGCCGGCACCCCCTTGCGACAAACAGGAGCTCCTGTGCCGGATCGATCTGCTGTGTGCCGTCTGATCGCTGCACCTCCGGAGCAATGGCGGTGTACAGAAATCGTTGGAACTTCTGTGCGCCGAACGCCGCCCGGGAGGACTGGAGAACGTCATGACGGGCTACGCAGCGGTCCACGTCCATCGGGAACGAGACCATCTTCCCGTCCGGCGCTCTGACTCGCTGAATGCTCGTGTTGCCCGGCCTCGACTTGAGCGCGAGGTAGGGCGCCGAGAGCCGTTGCAGCTTGTTCCAAAAGTCGGCCTCGGCATATCCCATCTCATGAATCCCCTTTGCAAGTGCGAGACGGGCCGGGGCGCGCATTTTGGGATCGGAATGCAGTCCCTGGAGTAGTACGTCGAGAAGCTCGGCCGGCAGGAACAGCTCGGGATTCCGTGCTCCGTCAAGAACGTGCTGCTGCGAGGGTCGAAAGCGGTCTGATGGCACCGCCTGTAAGTGAACCGACGGCTGCGTTCCGGCGTTCGCCGCGTGCGCCGCCGCCCGTTCGCGGATGGCCTTGGGATCAAATCGCGTTCTGACGCGGTCTTCGTCGCTCCAATTCCAGGCCGGATTCGCGGGCAATCCGGTCGCACCGCTGGACATCCGCACGTCCGGAGTTTTCGGGCTGTGCGATCTATGCTGATCGTCGTCCGAAGGCGATGCCTGCGTATCAACCGTTCCAATCGTTACCGTGGCGGCGTACACAGCCGTCGGGAGAAGAACGAAGACAAGAGCGAACGCGGATTTACGCACCTTTCCTCCTGTTCGCTTCGATTTAAGGATGCTCGGGGTAGCGCATGGCCGCGAACTACTTGCAGCGGCAATTGGCGTTGGCGGAGCTCGTCGCGGCCGTGCAGCACGCATAGCCGGCGTTGCACGTCACGCTGCAGGAGCCGTGCGTGTTCGAGGTCGAGCAGGAAGTCGAGCCGACGCCTCCGGAGTCACACGATCCGCCACCGCCCGATCCTCCAAGACCGGTATCGAGGTTGAACACGCAGCTGTCGAAGTCGTCACAGAAGTCGAGCGCAACGATATGCCGGCCCTTACCGCTCGGCTGAGTCGCGATACGGCGAATCTCGTGATTGAGGCCGTATCCGACATAGCGTGAGCCCGTGAACCCGATCGGTTGTCTCGGCGCGTGAGCATCGCCTGAGGCAGTGACCAGCGCATAGAACCACTCCTGATCCGCGGCCATGATTACCAGTTCGTCACCCCGGAACTCAATGCTGGCACTCTGGCTCGTTGCACGGAACGTCTTGACCGAGGCCTCCGTCCAGAAGCGGAAGAGATGGCGATACTGCCCACCATCGTCGACGAGGACGCCGATCGTGTGCGCGTCGATCGTGCCGATCGTGACCTTCCCCGCGAGTACGGTGTAGTCGTCCGCGGGTGGCAGTGGTCCATCGGTTAGAGGTTTGGCGGCATACACCGCTGTCGAGAGAAGAACGAGTGTCAGGGCCAAGGGCATCTTGCGCATCGCTTCCCTCCAAATCATGTCTGCTTATCTAAGGCAGGATAGGCTTCCTTCTTTGTCCAGTCTAGGGGAGATTTTGGCCATCTTTCCGCAGCGTGGCTGGTGAGCACGCGAACTCCCGGCGAATTGCTCGAAAGAACGTCCGGCGGTCGCCGAAACCAACTCTCGGCCCGATCTCGTCGATTGGCAGGGTCGTTTCGCGAAGAAGACGCGCTGCCGATTCCACCTGACTTCTGCGAATCGTTGCAATCACCGAGGCACCGAAAACCCGATTGAAGACACGCCTCAGATTGCGATAACCGACCCTGAGAAAGCCTGCCAGCTCCGAAGCGCGGGCGGCCGTCCTCTCGCGGCGGCAGTACTCCAGATACGCGGCGATTCCGGCCTCCAACTGCTCTTTCGTACGATTCATAAGAGCGATTAATTCGTTTCGTCCGCCCGAGTGAGAGGGACGCCATCGTACTTTCTCCCTATTTACTTCCACACTGCTTCCGGTTGCCGCGCTCTACAAATGGGAGAGAAACCCTCGGGACCAGAATCCCCGATCTCGTGATCTGTGGCCGGTCAGATCGTAGGGGAAGCTCGGTCTCCGCTGCGTAAGCTGCTACCCGAGGGAACCTCGGTAGCAGGCGGCGCCATTGACAGATTCCGATTTAGTACGTTCTAAACGTGGGTTGGTCCGATCGTGAGTTGGCGTAACAGGCTGCGCGCCGCCGTTGACGCCAACGGCCGTACGCAGAATGCCATCGCGGCATCGGCCGGAGTCTCACCGGAAACGCTCAGCCGAGTGCTTAGCGGCGTGCATGCACAACCGGCGTTCGAAACTGTGGTCCGCATTGCGCACGCAGTCGGGGAGAGCGTCGGGACACTGCTCGACGAGCCCGCCTTCTTCCTGGATGGCGAGCAGAGGGCGGAGATCCGACGTGTCGTGAACTACCTCAACTCCGCCATCAGAATGTCGCCGGCGATCGACGTGCTATCGGCCCCGACTGCGGTTCTGAAACGCACCGTCGATGTACCTCAACCGTACTACGCCCGAGGCGCGAGACTGGTCTATCAGGCGATCGGCGATTCCATGACGGAAGTGGGTATCCTCGATGGCGATCTCCTCTTCGTCCTTCCCACACGGGCGCTTCGAGAGGCGGCGAAACACATCATCGTCTGCCGCGTCGCCGGCGTTACTCTCGTCAAGCAACTTGAACTGCGCGCGGGTCATATTCGCCTTGTCAGCCGCAACGATCGCTACGGAGCAATTGAGGTTGATGAAGAGGGCGACCTCCAACTCACAGGAATCGTGATCGGCCGTCTCGGCGGCATCGGGAGATAGGCGATCCCCTCATATAATCCCCCTCCCCGATGAAGCCCACGCGTTCCCAGCTGGAGGACGTTCTCTCCTCTCTCAATGATCCCGGTCTGCGCTATGCCGACATCCGCTGGACGGCGACGCAGGAGCAGCATGTTCGTGTTCGAAATGGCGAGGTGGAGACGCTCTCATCGACCATCGACCGGGCCATCGGCGTTCGCGTGCTCGTCGGCGATGGATGGGGATTCGCGGCGAACAGCGACACATCCGCGGAGTCGCTAAGGAGGACGGCGAGGCGGGCGGTGGAGGTGGCGGCGGCCAGCAACATCGCCTCCACCCAGCGCGTCGTGCTCAGCGACATCGAGCCGCATGTGGCTACGTGGTCGTCGACCTACGAGATCGATCCGTGGTCGATTCCGCTGGAGAAGAAAATCGAGCACCTGCTGCAATCGACCGAGCCGATGCGCGGCGATGCCCGCATCCACCAGGTTCTCGGCGACATCTCCTGCTACCGGCAGGAGAAGATCTTCGCATCGACCGCCGGGAGCTACATCGAACAAACCACCACGGAGATGGGCGGCGGGGTTGAAGCCGTGGCCATCGACGGGAGCGAGTTTCAGCGGCGCACGTATCCCAATCCCTTCGGCGGCGACTTTCAGGCGGCGGGATGGGAGTTCATCGAACGGCTCGACCTTCCGCGCAAAGCACTCGACGTCCGCGATGAAGCATTGGCGTTGCTCACCGCGCCGAAGGCGCCCACCGGACGCTTCGATCTCATCATCGGCTCCGCGCAGCTGGCGCTGCAGGTCCACGAATCGTGCGGCCATCCGACGGAGCTCGATCGGGCCATGGGGCTGGAGATCTCGCTGGCCGGCGGTTCGTTCCTGCAACCGTCGATGCTCGGCAACTTCCGCTACGGCTCCGAGCACGTGAACATCGTCGGCGATGCCACCATCCCCGGCTCCATCGGCTCGTTCGGCTTCGATGACGACGGCGTTCCCGCCCAGCGCTTTCATCTCATCGAGAAGGGGCTGTTCGTCGGCTACCTCACCGGACGCGATACCGCGCCTGCGATCGGCCGTAAGTCGAATGGGACGGTCCGCGCGCAGACCGCGGCCCGCATTCCCATCATCCGCATGACAAACATCAACCTCGAGCCGGGCCCGACCCCGCTGGCCGACATCATCGCCGACACGAAGCACGGCATCTTCGTGGAGACGAACAAGTCGTGGTCGATCGATGACCTCCGCCTCAATTTCCAGTTCGGCTGCGAGGTGGCTTACGAAATCGAAAACGGCCGCCTCGGCAGGCTTCTGAAAAACCCGCTCTACACCGGCAACACCCCTGAGTTCTGGCGCTCCTGCGATGCCGTGGCTGATCGCTCCAGCTGGCAGGTGTGGGGACTGCCGAATTGCGGCAAGGGCGATCCGATGCAGACCATGCGCGTGGCCCACGGCGCGCCGGCGGCGCGCTTCAGGAATGTTGAGATGGGATAGCGGATGATCGAAGGCCGAATGTTAAATGTTGAATGTTCAATGTTAAATGTTGAATGGATTTTCAGCCCAGCGGAGCCACATTCAACATTGAACATTCAACATTCCACATTCAACATTTCGCTTCTCTCCTGACCATGCGCTCCCAACACGACTCCTTCGCCATCCTCGACGCCGCCCTCGACGCCGCGCGCGCAACCGGCGCCGTCGAAGCCGATGCCGTTTTCGACTCGACCGATCAGAACATCAGCCGCTTCGCCAATTCCAACCTGCACCAGAACATGTCGGAGATCGGCGCGGAGCTGACGTTGCGGGTGATCGTCGACGACGCCATGGGCGTGGCGTCGACCACTGTCTTCGACGCCGACGAGATCGCGCGAACCGCGGCTCTTGCGCGCGAGGCCGCCCGCCACTCCGATGCGCTGCAGAACTTCACCGGCCTCTATCGCGATCATGAGCCGCTGCCGGACGTCTGCACGTTCGACGACGCCACCGCCGCGATCGCTCCGGCCGACAAAGCGCGTGCCCTCCGCGAGATGTTCGATCGCGGACGTACCTCGGGAGTCGAATTCGCCGGAGCGTACGGAACGGGAGCGACCTCGGTCGCCGTTGCCAACACTCACGGCGTGCGGCGCTACTGCACCTTGACGGCATCCGATGCCACGGTCATCGCCATCGGTACGAACGGTTCCGGCTATGCCACGACCATCGATCGCAAGAACGTCGACGTCGTCGCTCTCGGCGAAGAAGCAACATTCAAGGCCACGCTGCGCGCCGACGCCATCGAAGACATCGAGCCCGGCGCGTACGACGTCATCCTCGAGCCTCCGGCGACCGCGGAAGTGGTCGACTGGATGAATCTCATCACTCTCAGCGGCTCGGCCTACGACGACGGGTCATCGTTCTTTGTGAACAACATCGGCAAGCAACTCCTCGGCACGAACTTCACGCTGGCCGACGACGCGCTCGACCGCGACTTCCTCCCCTTCCCCTTCGATCTCGAAGGCCTACCCAAACGCTGCGTGGCCCTGATCGAGCGCGGCGTCATCCAAACGCCCGCTGTCGACAAGGTCTATGCCGATCGCCTCGGCTTTCCACCAACCGCGACCTGCTGGAACCTCGGCGGGACCGAGCACGGCTCGGCCTTTCATCTCTCCATCCATGGCGGTGACGCCACACGCGAGGAGCTCATCCGCTCCACGAAACGCGGCATCTGGGTCACGCGCTTCAATTACGTCAACGGCCTGCTCGAGCCAAAGACCGCACTCATGACCGGCACCACCCGCGACGGCACTTTCCTTATTCGTGACGGCGAAATCGTCGCTCGCCTGCCCAACCTCCGCTGGACGCAGTCGATCGTCGAAGCTTTCTCGCGAATCGAAGGCCTGACCCGCGAGCGCCGCCGCGTGGCCACCTGGTACAACCCCTTCGGCGGTACGATCGCGCCGGTGATGAAGATCGCGGGATGGAACTTTACGGGGAAGCAGGAGGCGCTGGGGTGAGAAGAGTCAAAAGCGAAATGCTGAATGTTGAATGTTCAGTGTTGAATGTTGAATGAGGCTTCGCTCGGCCAAAAACCGGTGTCTTTCATTCAACATTGAACATTCAACATTCAGCATTCAACATTTGCCTTTGACGCTCCCCTCGTGGCACGACCCTCGCTCCGCCGAGGCCGAAGAGTAATGAGCCAATACATCCTCCGCCGCTTCCTCCAGATGATTCCGATCACCTTCGGGATCCTGACGCTTGTCTTCTCGCTCATCCACATGATCCCGGGCGATCCGGCGGTGCAGATCGCCGGCGAAGGGGCGCGTGCCGAGGATGTCGTGGCCGTGCGCAAAGCACTCGGGCTCGACCAGCCGCTCTGGACGCAATACGTCCACTACGTCACCCACGTTCTCCGCGGCGACCTCGGCACATCGTTTCAGACCAACACCAGCGTCTCCGAGCAGATCCGGCAGCGCTATCCGGCCACGATCGAGCTCGCCCTCGGCTCGATGCTGGTTGCGCTCCTGGTGGCCTTCCCGCTCGGCGTGATCTCAGCCATCTATCGAAACTCCTGGATCGACAACGTCGCGCGCTTCTTCGCGCTCATCGGCGTCTCGATGCCCAGCTTCTGGTTCGGACCGTTGCTCATCATCGCCTTCGCCATCGACAAACACTGGTTTCCCGTGTCCGGACGCGATGAGGGATTGAAGTCGCTGGTCCTCCCCTCTTTGACGATGGGCCTGGCGCTCTCGGCGATCCTCACGCGCATGATCCGCGTCTCGCTCGCCGACGAACTGACGCAGCTTTACGTAACCACCGCGATTGCGAAAGGCGTCACGCGCGCCCGGGCAATCTTCCGCCACGCGCTCAAGAACGCCCTGATCCCCGTGATCACCGTCCTCGCGCTGCAGTTCGGCTCACTGCTGACCGGCGCGATCATCACCGAACAGATTTTTTCCTGGCCGGGGCTGGGGCGACTTCTTCTAACGTCGATCTCGACCCGCGATTACCCGCAGGTGCAGGCCTCGATTCTGGTAATCGCGTTGACGTATATCCTCGTGAATTTTGCGAGTGATCTGCTTTACGGAGTGGTTGACCCGAGGATCAAGCTCGAATGAAGCGCCTCCTGAAAAACTTCGCCTTCACCGCCGGCCTGGTCTTGACGGTGGCATTGGTCATCGTCGCCATCGCCGCGCCGCTTCTCTCGCCCTTCGATCCCGATGCCCAGGACACTGCCCGCCGTCTGGAAGCGCCATCGCACGGCCACCTGCTCGGACTCGACGACCTCGGGCGCGATGTTCTTTCCCGCATCGTCTGGGGCGCCCGCGTTTCGCTGCGCGTCGGTTTCAGCGTGGTCATCCTGGCCTCGCTCATCGGCATCACTCTCGGCGCCATGGCCGGCTACTTCGGCGGCTGGATGGACACGGTGATCATGCGCATCACCGACATCCTCCTCGCCTTTCCCGGAATCCTCCTGGCCATCGCCATGGTGGCCGTGCTCGGTCCAAGTTTGAACAATGTGGTCCTTGCCTTGGCGACGATCGGCTGGGTCGGCTACGCGCGTCTCGTGCGCGGCCAGGTGTTGAAAGTGCGCGAGATGGAGTACGTCACCGCGGCAAAAGCACTCGGCGCCCGCTCGCCGCGCGTGATCGTGCTGCACGTGCTCCCGAACGTGATGAACCCCGTGATCGTGATGGCCACCCTCGGCCTAGCTGGCGCGATTCTCTCCGAGGCCGCGCTATCGTTTCTGGGACTGGGAGTGCAGCCGCCGACGCCGTCATGGGGCGCGATGCTGACCTCCGGCCGCCGCTACCTCGGCTTGGCCAACCATCTGGCCATCTGGCCCGGCGTAGCCATCATGCTCGCCGTGATGGGCCTCAACTTCCTCGGCGACGGCCTCATCGACGCGCTCGATCCGAAGTATCGGAAAGAGATGTAGCGCGCATAGCGCGCGAAGCGTAGCGCCGTCGGCTCGACGGCTGGACCGCCGCCGGCTCGGCGGCACGTAACCCCGCAAAACCGCCAGCGAGCCGCTGGCGGTACAGCCGTCGAGCCGACGGCGCTACGCTTATGGGCGTCTCATGAACACCACCACCGCCCGCGACGGTCCATCGCGAAACGTTCGCACCGGCGCGTAGCCATTCGCGTGCAGAGCCTCAACGCGCGATGGAACATCGAGATCAGTCTCGTACATCGCCACGGCATCTGCACGAACGGTATCAAGATGCTCGGGTGGCGTACCGATGTCGGACATCGGCATGCGATCGCCAAGGTAGAGCTTGTCGCCAAAGGCCCAGAGTTGGGAGGCGGCAATTGAATGGATCGATGGATTCGACGCCATCCACTCCGCCGCCATCACCGCCGGCTGCGATTTCCGTGCGAAGTAGCGGAGCCCGTACAGATTCCACAGCATCGATACCGCCACGAGCGCGACGGCGGTGCGATCGCGCATCGACGCGAATCCGATCGCTGCTGCGATGCAGAGAAACGGAATCATCACCTGCACGTAGCGCAGCTCCTTGTGCTGGATCGCGGAAAACGCCAGCAGCGGGATGACGATGAACCAGACGGCACGGCTGCGGCGCGCGAACCACAGCAGCGGCAGCATCGCCGGCGAGCACCAACGCACGAGGTTGGCGAAGTACCACCATGGCGCCTGGTACTTCACGCGGGATGCAAAGTCGGGCGCGACGAGCGTGAGGTGGGCGAATTTGATGATGCTGGAGAAGGGCCTCCCCCAGGTCAGCCAGTCGTAGACGCCAACGGTGAGGAGGATGGAGGCAAGACAGCCGCAAAACAAAAGCCCTGTCATCCTGAGCTGCCGATGCCCCGGTAGGGGCTGAGGACGGCGAAGGACCCCCGCATTGAAACCGGGAAGGGCGGTGGCCCGGTTAGAAGCCGGGGGTCCTTCGCCGTCCTCGAGCCCTCCGGGGTGTCGGCGGCTCAGGATGACAGTTATGACGAGTGGCGCCAGAAACACAATCTCACTGAACCGATCCGCAAACGCGACGCCCACCAGCATCCCCGCCACAAACGGCCATCGCTCCACGATCAACGCCGCCGCGACAACACACGCCGCAGCCAACGTCCGTGGATAGACCGTGCTCCCGAATCCAAGCGGAATCCAGTGCGTGGCGAAAAGCAGCGCAGCCACGAGCGCGGCTCGTTCATCGCACCATCGCAGCGCCAGTCGGAAAACGAGAACGATCGTCAACGCCGAGAGCGCAACGAAGGGAAGCGACGCAAAGAAGATCGTCGTCCGAGTCGAGAGTCCTCGGGTCAGCCATACCACCGGCGCAACGACGACGTCCGGCACAAACAGACTGCGAATATCCCACGGCGTGTAATTCAGCCCTCGCGCGCGGTGGAACGCCTCGGACAGCACCTCGACGTCATCCCCGGTCATGAAGCCGAAGTAGCGATACGCCATCCAGATCTGCGCGGCGGCAACTGCTGCGGTGATCGCAGCCAGCGATTTAGTCATTACTTTCAACAGGGCCGATCATCGCCAGGAACTCGTCCTCCGTCAGCACCGGCACGTTCAGCGATTTGGCCTTGTCGAGCTTCGAGCCAGCCGACTCGCCGGCGACGAGGTACGACGTCTTCGCCGACACGGATCCCGAGGGTTTGCCGCCTTCGCGCTCGATCAGCTTGTGGATCTCGTCGCGGGAGAAACGGGCCAGCGTTCCGGTGACGACCAGCGTCTTGCCGGCCAGGCGATCGCCGCGCACCGCGGCCACGTGCGTCGGCGAGACGCCCAAGCGCTGCATCTTCGCCATCCGCTCGCGATTAGCCGGAACCGAGAAGTAGAACGTGATCGCCTCGGCCACCTTCGGCCCAATCTCGGCAACCTCCACCAGCTCCTCCACCGTCGCGTCCATCAGCGCATCGATCGATCCGAAGTGATCGGCCAGCAGTTTCGCCGCGCGCTCGCCGACCATGCGGATGCCGATGGCGAAGATCACCCGAGACAGCTCCGCCGTCTTCGACTTCTCAATCCCCTCGGCCAGCTTGCGCGCCGACAGCTCTCCCTTGCCCGGAAGTTTCGCCACGTCGGCCTCGGGCAACTCGTAGAGCGAGGCGTAGTCGGTGATCAGTCCCGCATCGAGCAGCTGGGCGATGGTCTGGTAGCCCAGCCCTTCGATGTCCATGGCCTTGCGCGCGCCGAAATGGAAGAGCGACTCGCGCACGATGGCCGGGCATCCCTGATTGATGCAGCGGATGGCCACTTCCCCTTCGAAGCGATGCGTCGGCTCGCCGCACACCGGACAGTGCGTCGGCAACTCGATGGGCACGGTCCCCTCGGGGCGTTTGGCCACGAGGACGTCGACGACTTTCGGGATGATGTCGCCGCCCTTCTCCACCACGATGTGGTCGCCGACGCGTACGTCCTTGCGCGCCACCTCGTCGAAGTTGTGCAGCGAGGCGTTGACGACCTTCGTCCCGCCGATGTGCACCGGATCGAACTCCGCCACCGGCGTCACCGCGCCCGTGCGCCCCACGTACAGATTGATCGCCCGCACCACCGTCTCCGCCGCCTCGGGCGGGTACTTGAAGGCGATGGCCCATCGCGGCGCCTTCGACGTCGATCCCAGCTCCTGCTGCTGCGCGCGGCGATTGACCTTGATGACGATGCCATCGATGTCGAAGGTGAGATCGTGGCGCTGCTCGCGAATCGTCTGGATGAATGCTTCAACCGCGGCCATGCCCGCGAACACATCACGCTTCGGATTGAGCGGAAAGCCCATCGACGACAACATCTCGTACGCCTGTGATTGCGAGGTCACGCGAATCTCGTCCGCCGCGACGAGGTGATAGACGAACGCGCTGAGCCGTCGCTGCGCTACCAGTTTGGGATCCTTCTGCCGCAGCGAGCCCGCCGCGGCATTGCGTGGATTGGCCAGCACCGGGTGGCCGGCTTCTTCGAGCTGGTCGTTGAGGATCTTGAAATCGCCGGCGGAGATGTAGATCTCGCCCCGCACTTCGACGCGCTTGAACTTCGTGTCGATTTTCAGCGGCAGCGATCGCACGGTTCGAACGTTCACCGTCACGTCATCGCCGCGCACGCCGTCGCCGCGCGTGGCGGCCCGGGTCAGCGCGCCATTTTCGTAGAGCAGATCGATCGATACGCCGTCGATCTTCAGCTCGGCCTCGTATTCGACATCGTCAACGCCGAGGCCTTTTTTTACGCGCGCATCCCACTCGTGGAGCTCTTCGAGCGTGTAGGCATTCTCGATCGACAGCATCGGCGGCTCGTGAATCACAGTCGCGAAATCGCCCGTCATCGGCGCGCCACCGACGCGCTGCGTCGGCGAGTTGGGATCGACAAACTCCGGATGTGCGGCCTCGAGCTCCTGCAGGCGCTTCAGCTTCTGGTCGAACTCGAAATCGCTGATCTCGGGCGCCGCCTCCTGGTAATAGAGCCGGTTATGCCGCTCCAGCTCCGCGCGCAGTTTCTCGATCTCTTTCTTCGGCGTCATTGCGCGCGAAGTTTACGACGGCCGGCACGGCCGGCTACTCGTGTTCATGAATCTGCTGGGCCAGGTAGTTCGGCGCGCCGACCTGCTCGATCAGCGACAGTTGCGCCTCGATCCAGTCGATGTGCTCTTCCTCATCTTCGAGGATCTCTTCCAGCAGGTGGCGGCTGTTGTTGTCGTCGGCCTCGCGGCAGCTCTCGATCCCGGCGTTGAGGCGCTTGACCGAGTCGAGCTCGAGAGCGAGATCGACCTTCAGCTGCTCCGGCACCGTCTCGCCGATGTTGATCTTGAACAGCCGCTGCACGTTGGGGACGCCTTCGAGGAAGAGCACGCGCTCGATCAGGCTCTCCGCGTGTTTCATCTCCCCGATCGAATGCTTGCGAATGCGGTCATGAAGGTGCTTGTAGCCCCAGTTTTCGCACATCTCGCCGTGTACGAAATACTGGTTGATGGCGGTGAGCTCGGAGGTCAGCACGTCGTTGAGGATGTCGATGATTTTCTTGTCGCCCTTCATCGGAAGCTCCTTCGCCTTACGCTATCACGCCGCATTCTCGGAGCAGACCGCCGCGGCCGGCGCCGGCGCGAAGATCATCGGGACGTTCTGATTCGCCCGCAGCATCATCCGGAGGGAGTTGTGGCAGCCGCCGCAATCAGTTCCGATCCCGCATTCCTGCAGGTCGCCCAGCGTTTCCGATCCCGCTTCGATGGCTCGCAGGACGTCCCGTTCGTTTTTCGCACGGCAGATGCAGACGATCATTTGGTTCCCACCCGGTTAATTGAGATTACGTCTCAATATGTCGAGAACACGATCGGCTATTCCGCCGGCAGAGGATTGTGTCAACCATCACAGGCCAGTGTGATTGGTTACGGCCTGGAGAGATACCGCGACCGCTCCACCGTTTTCTCCACGAATCCCATCGCTCGCAGCCTTCCATCAACCTCGGACAAAAAGTTCCGCCGCCCTTTGATCAGGTTGAGGTTCAAGGCCACGAAGCGCATGCCGCGCGCTGTGTCGTAGTAGACGATCATGCGATCGCCGCCGATCATCTGTTCGGTCCCGCGGATCTCCGTCCATCGCAGAGTTCGCGCTCGAAACTGATGCAGCGGACGCAGGATCAGCGTCTCCTCCCCCACCTCGGCCACGGGACGCCGCGTGCCGAGCCACACCTTCAGGCCGCCAATCCAGAGCGTGGCGATGTAGACCCAGACCGCGCGCTCGCCGATCCAGCCATAGCGCGCGGCCGGGTTTGCAGCGAACGCAACGGCCATGGCTGCCGTTACACCAGCCGCCACGAGGACGATCGACGCGCCGGCGCGCCGCACCCACGGACGAAACGCGTAACTCTCAGAATCGCCGGGCATTGCCAGTCACCGCCCGATGCCGTACTCTCGTTCGGCGACCAAACCTGAGGCCGGTATGCGTTTCGC
>Ga0157378_10001105_pt1 | contig 24587 bp, 24 predicted proteins | sample M65metaG_FD_115309 | JGI IMG/M metagenome (GOLD analysis project Ga0157378, IMG submission 115309) | Miscanthus rhizosphere microbial communities from Kellogg Biological Station, Michigan, USA - M6-5 metaG | ecosystem: Host-associated > Plants > Roots > Rhizosphere > Soil | place: USA: Michigan...
AGAAGCGGGCGTAAGATCGCTCGTCCAATGGCTTCCAAGTGCTTCATGTGCGGTGCGGCGATCAACAAGGGAATCCTCTGCGAGAAGTGCGACAAGCCGAGAAAACCGAAGGCCGAGGCGAAGACGAGCGTTGCTCCGCCGCCTCCTGAACCGCCCCCGATTGCCCCGCCCGCACCGGCGAAACCCGTAGGCGAAAGCACCGCCACGCGCCGTTCCGCCGGTGCGGCGGCCGCTGCCGCCACCGCGCCCGTGCCTGAGATCGAGCCGTTCCCGAAGGCGCCATTGCTGGCATTTCCGGTGGAGTCGGCCTCGCCGGCGATCACCAGCGTGGCCAACGTGATCATGGCCGCCGGCGCGCCGGCGATCGTTCTCGGCGCCGACCGCGCCGTGAAGTTCATCACCGAGGAGGCCAAGAAGCTCTTTGGCGTCCCGCAATCCGACCTCTCCTCGGTGAAGCAGATCGAGACGCTGAGCGGCGCGCGCATCGGCGAGCTGTCCGTTCCCGCGTCGACGGCGCTGCGCATCCGCAATCGCAACATCCTCTTCACCCTCGTTCCGATCTCGGGCGGCGCCATGGGCGCTGTGCTGATGTTCCGCGAAGCGGACACGATGAATCCGTCGCATGCGTCGTTTTTGTCGTTCGTCAAAGAAACCGTTTTCACTCCGCTGCGGTCGCTGCGCGAATCGGTGCTGGCATCGTCGCGCACGCGCCAGCACGATCCGCTGCTCGAAGATTGGGCCGGCACGATCGATCAGATTCTCTCGTCGCTGGAGATGGCTCCCGAGGTCGAAGAGGCGGCACCCGCGGCACGGACGCCGAGGGTGGTCGACATCATTCACTCGGTGGCGAATCGCTTCGGTCCGTTTGCCGATCTGAAGAGCATCCAGCTGCAGGTCGATGTGCCGGAGCTGGACGAGCGTTTCAAGAATCACGAGCAGCTCAGCGACGCCCTCGGCGTATTGATGGACAACTCGCTGCACTACGTTCCGCCCGGCGGCCAGGTGGTCATCGGCGTCCGCTGGATGGAGCACAAAGGCAAGCCGCTCCTGCTCTTCTTCGTGATGGACAACGGACCGGTCGTGCCGGAACCGCTGCGTCAGGCCATTTTTGAGCCGGGCTTCGCCTGGAACCCGCAGGCCGCCGAGCGCACCGGACGCAGCCTCTTCAAAGTCCGCGAGTTCGCCGTCGCCCACGCCGGCTCGGTGTGGGTGGAGTCGAAGACCGGCAAGGCCTGCACGTTCTTCCTGCGCGTGCGCCCCGACGGCGCGCGATAGGGCAGCGCGCGTACAATCGCCGCCGGAGGTACGGCTATGCGGCGCTTTTTGATCTTCGTCTTCCTCCTTGCCTCGGCGGTCACATTGCGCGCGGCTTCCTACGAGGCGCGATCGCCGCACTACTCGGTGGCGATCGACGTCGTGACGCTGGGTGACTACGACGTCCGGTACGACGTCAAGATCACCGATGTCGTCACGGGCGCGTTGCTGGCGTCACGGCAGCTGGCGACGAAGCGCGGGGGAATGGTCGACGACGAATCGCATGAGCACGACCTGAACGTGTGGATTCACATCCGGGAAGGAGCCCGGCTCACGGCCAACGTTGAGCTCATGCGAGGCGATGACACCATCGACTCGATCCAGGCTTCCTGGTCCACGCGGCCGAAGAACCCGGTCACGACCACCTCATCGAGCGGCCCCCCCTTTCATGTCGGCGGCGACATCAAGGCGCCCGTCATCATCAACAAAGTGGAGCCTGTCTACAACGAGGAGGCGCGCAAGGCCCGCATCATGGGCATCGTCATCGTCGAGGCGACCATTGGTCAGGACGGCCTGGTGAAGAACGTGCGCGTCCTCAAGCCGCTGCCGTTCGGTCTCGACCAGGCGGCGGTTGACGCGGTGAAGCAATGGACGTTCATGCCAGCCACATTCAACGGCCAGCCGGTCGACGTCCTCTTCAACCTGACGGTGAACTTCAAGCTGCAGATGGCGCCACCGCCGCCGCCACCGGATTGAGGCCGGTATCATGCCCGGATGCAAAACGAGAATGAGGGCGGCGGAGTCAATCGCAGACATTTCCTGGAGCTTGCGGCGCTCGGTTCGGCGCTGGCGCTGGCAAAGCCGCTGACCGCGGTGGCGCAGACCGCTGCGCCGGCGACTCCGGAGCTGGAAGAGATCACCATCGGAGCGCTGCAGGATGGAATGGCCGGCGGCCGCTGGACTGCTCGTTCCATCGCGGAAGGCTACCTCGGCAGAATCGACGCCATCGACAAGCGCGGGCCGTCGATCAACTCCATCATCGAGCTGAATCCCGAGGCGCTGGCCATTGCCGATGCCATGGATCGCGAGCGGAAGGCGGGGCATGTTCGTGGGCAGCTGCACGGCATCCCGGTACTGATCAAAGACAACATCGACACGGCAGATCGCATGGCCACGTCCGCCGGATCGCTGGCGCTGGCGGAGAATCACGCCACGCGCGACGCCTTCGTCGTCTCCCGCCTCCGCGAAGCCGGCGCGGTGATTCTCGGCAAGACGAACCTCAGCGAGTGGGCGAACTTTCGATCCACACACTCTACGAGCGGTTGGAGCGGCCGTGGCGGGCTGACGAAGAATCCGTACGTGCTCGATCGCAATGCCTGCGGGTCGAGCTCGGGGACGGGATCAGCCATCGCGGCGAACCTGGCGGCGATCGGCATCGGAACGGAGACCGATGGATCCGTCGTCTGCCCCTCTTCGGCATCGGGACTGGTCGGCATCAAACCGACGCTCGGTCTTCTCAGCCGCGCCGGCATCATTCCTATCGCGCACAGCCAGGACACGTCCGGTCCGATGGCGCGCACCGTTCGCGACGCGGCCATCCTCCTCGGCATTCTGACAGGCTCCGACGAGCGCGATCCGATCACGGTATCGAGCCGGACGAAAGGACACGCCGACTACACGCGCTTCCTCGATGCCGGCGGCCTCAAAGGGGCGCGCATCGGCGTGGCCCGGCAGTATTTCGGTTTCAACGACGCCACCGACAAGCTGATGAAAGAGGCCATCGAGCTGATCAAGTCGCTCGGCGCGACGATCATCGATCCGGCCAACATCAAGACCAACGGAAAGTTCGATGCGACCGAGAACGACGTGCTGCAGTACGAGTTCAAGACGGACATCAACAAGTACCTGGCCGGCGCGCCGTCATCCGTGAAGTCCCGCACGCTGGCCGATCTGATCAAGTTCAACGAGGAGCACCGCGCCCAGGAGATGCCGTTCTTCGGTCAGGAGATCTTCGAGCAGTCGCAGAAGCGCGGCCCGCTGTCGGAAAAGAAATACCGCGACGCGCTGGCGAAGAATCACCGCCTGGCGCGCACCGAGGGGATCGACGCCACGCTGGCGAAACACAAGGTGGATGCGATCATCGCTCCTACTGGCGGACCGGTATGGGCCACCGATCTGGTCAACGGCGATCATTTCACCGGCGGGTACTCATCGGCGTCCGCGGTCGCTGGATACCCGCACATCACGGTTCCTGCCGGTCTGGCCTTCGGACTCCCCGTCGGCATCTCGTTCTTCGGAGGAGCGTGGAGCGAGCCGGCGTTGATCAAATTCGCGTACGCGTTCGAGCAGGCTAGCAAAGCGCGGCAGAAGCCGAGGTTTTTGGCGACGGCGGTTTAGCTTTCTGTCTGTGTACATCTGCGAAATCTGCGGATAACGGTTTCATCCGCAGATGACGCAGATGAAGGTAGTGGTCTAGTACTAGACCACTACCCAGATGAAAGCATCAAGGCACGGGGCAGACGCCGTGCAGCATTTGCCAGCCAAACGATGCGGCGATAAGGATGATGAAGGCGAGGTAGTACGGGAGGAGTTTGCGTCTCACGTCCGTTCAACACCGGGGATGGTCAGGACGAATTCCGCGCCGAAGAATTTCGACGGGGTGAAGCTGCCGGGGCGGTTTGGCGAGGCCAGCAGCCGCTCGACGGCCGCCAGCGCGCTGAGGACGGTGAAGGCGTAGCCCTCGGGTGTAGTCATGGTCATCGTCACTTCGTTCGATGCATTGGCCACGCGGCCCCATAGGTAGGTTCGGCCGCGGGCGCGTTGTTCTGCGCCGGGGCCGGTGCGTCGATTGACGAACGACTGCAGAAGGCGCTTGACCAGTTTGATGCCGAGGATCGGCAGGAAAAATCGGATGCGCCGCATGCGGGCGACCGACTTCGGCGAGGCGCCGGTATAGACGCGGATGTTGGGGATGCCGGTGCTGTGAAACGCCGTCGAGACGTCGCCCCACGGAATGGTCATGGCCCTGCGCGGGCCGGTCGAGAACGGGATTTCCTTTGCGTCGTAGGCCGGCGGAACGCGGATGATCTTTCCATCGCGGCGGATGGCGCCGCCTTCGTCAATGCTCTCGATCATGGTCTTCAACGTCCCGCGACTCAGCTCCGCGCGCGGCGTGTAGAACGCCAGCTCCAACTCTGTCGCGTCCGGAAGCCGTGCCGCAAGCATCGCCGCGAGGCAATCGGTGGGGACGACGTCGAAGCCGACGCCGGGGAGGAGCGTGACGCCGGCGCGACAGGCATCGTCATTCACGGCCATGATCGCTTCGAAGACGGCGATCTCGCCGGTGATATCGAGATAGTGGACGCCGGCATCGAGACAGGCGCGCACCATCGGCGCGCTGGTGTGGACGAAGGGACCGGCGCAGTGGAGGACGGCGTCGATGCCATCGAGCTTGGGTTCATCGAGCGGAAACGCCCGCGTTTCCAGCCGCAGCTCCTTCGCCAGCGGTGCGATCTTCTCCGCGCTTCTGCCGCCGAGGATTGGGCGGAGTCCGCGGCGAACGGCTTCACGCGCGATCAGCTCGCCGGTGTAGCCGTTCGCGCCGTAGATGAGAAAGGTCACGCGGCATTATTGCGCCTGCGCCGGTCCGCTATCATGGTTCGCCTGAAGACAGTCATCCTGGCCGGCGGACTCGGCACGCGTCTCAGCGAAGAGACAGTCATTCGCCCGAAGCCGATGGTGGAGCTCGGGGGACGCCCCATCCTCTGGCACATCATGAAGCTCTACGCGCACTTCGGCATCCACGACTTCGTGGTCTGCCTCGGCTACAAGGGCTACACGATCAAGGAGTACTTCGCCAACTACTTTCTCCACAACTCCGACGTCACCATCAACCTGCGCAACAACGAGCTGACGGTGCACCAGAACAGCTCGGAGCCGTGGAGTGTGACGCTGGTCGATACCGGCGACGACACCGCCACGGGCGGGCGGCTGCGCCGCGTTCGCCAGCATGTCGACGGCGATACGTTCTGTTTCACGTACGGCGACGGCCTCGCGGACGTCGACATCACCGCCCTGATCGAATTTCATCGACAGAAGAAAACGCACGCGACATTGACCGCCGTGCAGCCGCCGGGACGCTTCGGCGTCATCGACATCGAGGAAGACAAGATCCGCGACTTCGCCGAGAAGCCTCCCGGCGACGGAAGCTGGATCAACGGCGGCTTCTTCGTCCTGGAACCGGAAGTCTTCGACCTGATCGAAGGTGACGCTACCTCGTGGGAGCGTGAGCCGATGGAGACGCTGGCACGCAGCGGCCAGCTTTCCGCGTTCCGGCACCCGGGCTTCTTCCATCCAATGGACACCATGCGCGACAAGGTGCATCTCGAAGAGCTGTGGGCTTCGCGGCGCGCGCCGTGGAAAGTGTGGCCATGAGCCCGGAGTTCTGGCGAAACCGCCGGGTCTTCCTCACCGGTCACACGGGTTTCAAAGGGCGCTGGCTGAATCGGTGGCTGACGATTCTCGGTGCGGATGTCAGCGGCTATTCACTGCCAGACAACGACGTGCGCGATCTGCCTGCTCTGCGCGATGCCATGAATGCCGCGCGGCCGGAAATCGTCTTTCACCTCGCGGCGCAGGCTCTCGTTCGCAAGTCGTACGACGACCCCGTGACTACGTTCACGACGAACGTGATCGGCACCGTGAACGTCCTGGAATCGCTCCGGAGTGCTCCTTCCGTTCGTGCGGCCGTTCTGGTGACCAGCGACAAGTGCTACGCCAACTCCGGGGAAGGGCGGGCATTCCGCGAGAGCGATCTCCTCGGCGGCGACGATCCGTACTCCAGCAGCAAGGCATGCGCAGAGATGGCCATTGCCGCGTATCGCCAGTCGTTTTTTTTGCGAGAAGCTTCGCCGCGCATCGTCAGTGTGCGCGCGGGAAACGTCATCGGCGGCGGCGACTGGTCGAGCGACCGGCTCGTTCCGGACCTCATTCGTTCGTTCAAAGAACGGAAGGCGGCCCAAATCCGCCATCCCGAGGCCACGCGGCCGTGGCAGTTCGTCCTCGACGCGCTGCACGGATATCTTCTCGCCGCCGAGTGCGCATTCGATCACGACGAACTGCCGCCCTCCTTCAATTTCGGGCCGAACGCGCAGGAAGCGCGCACCGTGGGCTGGCTCGCGGCGGCGATGGCGGCGCGTTGGGGCGAGGGCGCCTCGTCGCACGAGGTGCCGGGCTCCCATCCACCCGAGGCGCAGACGCTGGCACTCGACAGCTCGCTGGCCAGGCAGGTCCTTCGATGGAAGCCGCTGCTCGACATTCCCACGGCGGTCATCTGGACGGCGGACTGGTATCGGAGCGAGCGTGACCTCACCAATTCTCAGATCGAGGATTTCATGGAGCGTATGACCGCATGACCATCTGCCGTTTTTGCAGTACACCCCTCACGGAGGTCGTCGCCGACCTCGGCGTTCTGCCGCTTTCGAACGCGCTGGTGACGCCGGACGGCCTCGGCGCGCCGGAAACCTTCTATCCGCTGGTCATCTGGATCTGCCATCGCTGCTTTCTGGTGCAGACTCCCGCTGCCGAAAAACCGGAGCGGATCTTCAGCGACTATCCCTATTTCTCGTCTTACTCGGACGATTGCGTGCGATGGGCGCGCGAGTACTTCGAAGCCATCCGGCGCCGTCTCGATCTCGGGCCGCGATCGCAGGTCGTGGAGATCGCCAGCAATGACGGCTACCTGCTTCAGAATTTTGTGAATGCCGAGATTCCTGCGCTGGGCATCGAGCCGGCCGCGAACGTGGCCGCCGCGGCACGAGCGAAAGGAGTGGAGTCGCGAACGGAGTTTTTCGGATCCGTGGTCGGGGCCGACATCAACGGCCGCGCCGATCTGCTGATCGCGAACAACGTTCTGGCGCATGTGCCGGACATCAACGACTTCGTGGAAGGACTGCGGCTGGCGCTCGCTCCTCGCGGGACGATCACCATCGAGTTCCCGCATCTCCTCCGAATCATCCGGTTTGTGCAGTTCGACACGATGTACCACGAGCACATGTCGTATCTGTCGTTGCGGGTCGTGCAGCGCGTTCTCGACGCGCATCGCCTCACCGTGACCGACGTGGAGGAGATTCCGGCGCATGGCGGTTCGCTTCGCGTGTACGCGCAACATCGCGGCGCTCAGGTCACTTCGCGCGTGGAGGGCGTTCTTGCAAACGAACGGGAGTTCGGTCTGGAAACGCTCGACGCTTATCGGGCGTTCAGCGAAGGCATCGCGCGCTGCAGAGACTCCCTGTTGCGCTTTCTGATCGATGCCCGCGAAGAGGGTAAGCAGGTCGCCGGGTATGGCGCGCCGGCGAAGGCCAGTACGCTTTTCAACTACTGCGGCGTGCGGAGCGACCTCCTTTCGTACACCGTCGACCGCAGCCCGCACAAGCAGGGGTTGTTCCTTCCGGGTGTGCGCATCCCGATCTATGCGCCGGAAAAAATCGCCGAGACGCGTCCCGACTATGTGTTGATTCTTCCGTGGAATCTGCGGGATGAAATCGTCGCCGGGATGGCTCAGGTGCTGGAGTGGGGCGGACGATTCGTCATCGCCATCCCGCGGGTAGAGGTGCTGGCGTGAAACTCGTACAGACGCCGGTGGCGGGAGTGATGCTCATCGAGATGGAGCCGGCGCGCGATGAGCGCGGCTACTTCCTGCAGACGTACGCGGACGAGCTTCACGGTTTGCTGCCGCACATCGCCGAGGGAGCGGTTTCGTGGAACGAAGCGAGGGGAACGATGCGCGGGCTGCACTTCCAGCACGCTCCGCATGGCCAGGCGAAAATCGTTCGCTGCAGCCGCGGCGCGATCTACGACGTCGCTCTCGATCTCGAGACCGGACGATGGTTTGCCGTCGAGCTTTCGCGGGACAACTTCAGGATGCTCTTCATTTCCGCCGGCCTGGCGCACGGTTACATGACCCTCCAGGACGACTCGGAAGTCAGCTATCTGCTGTCGGGCGGCTACAAACCCGAGGCCGGCGAAGGCGTGCGGTGGGACGATCCCGCCTTCGGGATCGACTGGCCGATGCAGCCGGTGCGAATGTCCGAACGAGACCGGACCTGGCCGTACGTGAACCGATGACCGACGACGCGTTGCACCGGCTTGGCCAGGACGCGCCCACGCGCGCGCGGATCATTGCTGCCCTCCAGCAATTCGAACGGCTGCCGCAAAACCGCTTCACCACCGTACGCGACGACGTCACCGGGCCGGTCGTGGACGCGCTGCATGCATCACTGCCGGTCGTTCGCAAAGAGCTGAGCAACGGATTGGTATTCGAGTTTCCGTACCGGTCGAAGATCGCTCGTGATTTCGTCATGTCCCGGCCCGAGAAACCGGACCACGTCTGGGAGCCGCAGACGACGAAGCTTCTCCTGCATCTGGCCGGAATGGTCATCGACGTCATCGTTGGAGGAGCGTACTTTGGCGATCAGGCCATTCCCATCGCGAACGCGCTGCGCGGGCGTGGAACGTGCCACGCGTTCGAGGCCGATGCCGCGCAGGCGGCGATGATCGAGCGTAACGCCTCACTCAACCACTTGGACAACGTGTGCGTGAATGCTCTTGGGCTTTGGAGCCAGCCGGCGACCCTTCGGCTGGTCGGTCACGATGCGCTCGCCGGCGCGATGGAATCGGAGACGGGAATCGCCGCGACGACGATCGATGCCTATGCCGCGGCCCTCGGTGTCGACATTGGCCTGATCATGCTCGATCTCGAAGGCGGCGAGCTACACGCCTTGCGCGGCGCCAGCGAGCAGCTCGCCCGGAACACGCCCTACATCGTTTTCGAGGTGCACCGTTCCTACGTCGATTGGTCGCGTGGTCTCCAGAACACGGAGATCGTGCAGTTTCTGGCCTCGCTCGGCTACACCATCCACGCCATTCGCGACTTTCAATCGAACTACGACCTCAGCGGAAGGGCGGTCGAGCTGGTTCCGATCGAGACGGCGTATCTCGACGGTCCGCCTCACGGGTTCAATCTCTTTGCTTTCCGCGACGCCGCGGTGATCGATGACGAATTGTTCCGGGTGATCCCGAACGTCAGTCCGAAACTCCTGTTTCACCGCGACCCCAGACTCCATCATCCGGCGGGCGGCCTGTGATTACGGTTCTCGGATCATCCGGCTTCATCGGTTCACACCTCGTTCGCTATCTGCAGGAAAACAAGATCGAGCACCAGGCGCCCGGGCGTCACGAACGGCTGGCCGGCCGTGACCTCGGGCACATCATCTATTGCATCGGTCTCACCGGCGATTTTCGCGAACGCCCTCTCGATGCGGTGGAAGCGCATGTCTCCAGGCTTGTGGAAACGATCCGCAGCGCGAGGTTCGACTCGATTCTCTATCTGTCGTCGATTCGTCTTTATCGCGGGAGCACCGGCGTGGCCCGTGAGACCGATGAGCTGCGCTTCAATCCTGCCGATTTCGAGGATATCTATACGCTCTCGAAAGCGACGGGCGAGGCGGTCGTTCTCGCACTCGGCGTGCGAGGGCGCGTGGCCCGAATCTCAAACGTCTATGGACCTGATCAGCGCGAATCGTTCCTCGGATCGATCATTCAGGAAGCGATCAGCGAAGGGGCGATCACGCTGCGCAGCTCCCTGGAATCGGAGCGCGATTACATCTCCGTCGATGCGCTCGCTCCGCTTCTGGTCCGCATCGCTACGAACGGCAATCAGCAGATTTACAACGTCGCCGGCGGTGAAAATTTGACGAACCGCGAGGTCACGGCGGCCATCTCGGCGCTCACCTGTTGCTCGGTTTCCGTCGTTCCCGGCGCGCCGACGACCGGCTTTGCGCGCATCGACTGCAGCCGGATCCAGCAAGAGTTTGGTTTCGCGCCGCCGCGGCTCCTCGATGATCTTCCCCGTCTCGTGGCGGAAGGCCGCGTCCCCCCCGAACCGAAGAGATCCGAGGGCCACGATGACGTGCCGGCGTTCGACGCGGCGTCCGACCAGTGGCTCGCCACCGCCTTGCGGATGAAGTATCCCTACACGTTCACCTGGATGGGGCGTCCGATCATTCAGTTCCCGGACGATCTGCTTCGCCTGCAGGAAATCGTCTTCCGGGCGCAGCCGGACGTCATCATCGAAACCGGCGTGGCCCACGGCGGCTCGCTCATCTTCTACGCCAGTCTCTGCAAGGTTCTCGGGCGCGGCCGCGTCATCGGAATCGACGTGGAGATCCGCCCGCACAACCGCGCCGCGATCGAAGCCCATCCTCTGAAACCGTTCATCACGCTCATCGAAGGGAGCTCGACCGATCCGAATGTGATCGGGAAGGTGCGGGCGCTGATCACACCGGAGGAAACGGTCCTGGTCATCCTCGATTCGAACCACAGCGCGGCGCACGTTCGCGCGGAGCTCGATGCATACGCGGCTTTCGTGACTCCTGGTTCTTTCATCATCGCGATGGACGGCCATCTCATGGAGCTCGGCGCGCCCGATCGGCCCGATTCGAATTGGGCCACCGACAATGCCAATGCAGGCGTCCGCGCGTTTGCCGCGGACCATCCCGAATTCTCCGCGGAAGAATTGGGCCTTCCGTTCAACGAGAGCCCGCTCATTCGCGCCGTGACTGGGTTTCGTGGCGGACTGCTCAGAAAGATCCGATGACAGCCACGATCGCTGCCCTGATTCCGACTCGCAACCGCGCCGATCTGGCCATGGCCGCCGTGCGATCGCTTCTCGACCAGGACTGCCCGATCGAGATTTTCGTTTCCGACAACTCCACCTCCGCGGATGGCCTTCGCGAGTTTTGTCTCGGCCAGAAGCAGGTCCACTATCTCCGTCCGCCGGCGGAGCTCTCCATGCCGGAGCATTGGGATTGGGCACTCAGCCAGGTCCTGGATCGCTCGCAGGCCACGCACATCACCCTCCACTACGACCGGAAAGTGTCCAAGCCGAGGGAATGGGGCGTCCTGCGTGCGATCGCGTCGAGGAGGCCGGAGCTGCTCATCACCTTCTCGGCCGACTTCGTCACCATCGATCCACCGCCGCGCCGGCTGTGGCAACCTCCCTGGACCGGGAAGCTCTACTCGGTGACCACCGCGCGGACGGCCGCGCTCGTGGCGGCGGCGCGGATCAACGACATGGGGCAGGCCTTGCCGATTCTGTCCAACTGCCTCATTCCCCGAACGATCCTGATCCGCATGGCCCAGCGATTCGGCAACATCTGCAATGGGACCAGCGGGGACGCGCCGTTCCTGTGCCGCTATCTGACCCTTGATGACCGCTATCTTCATTACGACCGCCCCATCGGCATCGGCTACGCGCCGCAGCGAAGCGCGGGCTTCGGGTACCTACGCGGAGAGGGCGGTGACTTTCCTGACTATCAGAAAATCTGGGGAGAACGGAAATGGCTGGAGCGCGCTCCCATCCCGGGCATCAACCTCGGGCACAACATGCTCTTTCACGAATATGAAATCGTTCGGGAACAGACCGGCGACCGGCTTTCGCCGATCGACTTCGACGCTTACCTCCACGCTCTCGGCGAAGCGCTCCGGCACAAGACGGATGCCGCCGAGCGGGCGAGGCTGAGGCAGATTCTCGAATCGTACGGCTGGCGCGACAACGCAAATTCGGCTCCTGCGCCGAGTACCGTGAGAAAGCTTCGGCATCTCGCCGGAAGCCTGCTGCGGCAACTGCGATTCGGTTCCGGACGGACGAGCGGTTTTTCCTTCCGCGACGATGAAGAAGCCATCCGTTTCGCGCTCGAGCACCCGTTAGCGATGACGCAGCACTCTCCTCATCTCGACACGATCGAAGCCGAGGAGGTCGCGACGTGAAGCTGGGATTGGTGGTCGCAACGAGAAACCGGCCGGCGTTCGCCGCGGCAAACATCCGTTCCATCCTGGGCCAGGATGGCGACTTCGTGCTGGTCGTTTCGGACAACTCCGAGCGAGCCGAAGACCAGGCGGAGTTGGAGAGGATTTGTGATGACGCTCGCGATCCTCGCCTCCTCTACATCCGCACGCCGGAGTCGCTCACGATGCCGAGCCATTGGAACTGGGCGATGGAGCAGGCGTTGGCCAGGACAGACGCCACCCACCTCGGCATTCAATACGATCGAAGATTGTGGAAGCCGGGAGCGATCCGTCTTCTGACAGCGGCCATTGCCGTGGCTCCCGAAATGACCACGATCTACGGCTGGGACAGCGTCTTCGCGTCGGAGGAGCATTCGGTGGCGTCGCGGTTGCGCGCCAGCGGTGGCCTCTACGCCATCCGCTCATCCGAGATCATCGAACGTTGCGCGCGTTCCGAGATCGTCGAGCTCGACCAAGTCTATCCGGCGCTGGCGAACTGCATCGTCCCGCGTGGCACGTTCGAGCGCGTTCGGGCGAAATTCGGCAGCATCTGCGACTCGGATACACCCGACGCAGCCTTTCTTTTCCGCGTTTGCGCCGTCGATGAGGTCCTTCATCACTACGACCGGGCGCTTTTCATCACGTACGGATACGCCTTCAGTAACGGCTGGGCATATTTTCGCGGCCGTCAATCGGGCGCATGGGCCGACTGGATCAGACTCTGGGGTGACCGGCCGTGGATCGAGGCTGCGCCCATTCCCGGACTCAGCCTCGGATACAACGTGATGTTTCACGAATACAACCTTGTGCGCCGCGTTGCCGGCGACCGCTTTCCTCCCATCGATCAGGAGCGGTATCTGGCCCACCTCGGCAACAGTCTCAAGTACATCTCCGACCTGGAAGAGCAGTCGAAGATGCGCGACATCCTGAAAGCACACGGCTGGCGGGAACCGGCTCCGGAAGTGCCGGCCCCTAAGCCGCTGTACAAGCGAATTCTCGGTCCGCCGACCCGCCCCTTGCGGCGCATCGTGAGCGCGGTGAGAAGAAAAATGCAACGGAGCCCTGACACGGCCATCTTCGCAAACGACGACGACGGTGTTCGCTACCTGCTCTCGCACGAATCCACACCGGATATCAGGAACGGGGAGCGCCTTGCCGCGCTCCATCCGATACCGGTCGCTTTCCCAGGCTGAAGGTTCTACCGGTGGTGCCGGTCCCGATCCGCCCTCTCGATATTCAGGCGCGCCATCATCCCGTTGGGGTGATTGACCGCCTCGCTGAATTTATCCATCGACAGCACCACCCGCACCAGCGTCGTATCGCTGTGATCGCGGGCGAAGACCAGGAGCGCAACGCGGTCGCCGCCGAGGGGGCGGGCATAGATCAGCGTGGTTTCGCCGTCGCGTCGCGAATGGCTCTGCACGAGTTGTTGCATCGGCTCGCCGGCGTGGCGGCGGACGATCTCCGCCATCCCTTCGCTGTCGTCAAAATGTGCGTTTTCGAACGTCGCCAGCTGGACGTCCGACACGCCGCCGGGACGGGCCACCCAGAGGGCGAAGCGGACCAGGCCGAACATCGGGATCCAGGTGCGGTGGACGTTGTAGCGCGACTCAACCGCGCGGACGATGTCGTTGAAATCGGCTCTCGCCGGAACCGCGCCGAGGGCGAAGACGCTCAGGAGAATGACCACAAGAACCAGGCGGCGGCGATCATTCATGATGCGAGTCCTTCCCGTGCTTTTCGTTGCCGTCGCGATAAATGTGCGGGATGCCGAACTGCCCCTCCAGGCCGGCCAGCTTCTCGATGTCCACGGGGCCGACGATGTTTACGACGGTGAACTCTCTAGGTTCTGCCGAGATGATCAGAAGTCCGGTCACATTGTCGCCGCGCATGTCGACATAGATGTCGACGTCTTCCTTCGTGCGGCTGGTCACCTTCACGATCTTTTTCCACGACGGCCCGAGTTGCGTGCGGATGCGCTCGGCCTGCGACTTGTCGTATTCGCCGTCGTGATCGAACTCGTAGCTGCGGACGTAGATGCCGGTGAGGCCGTTGATCATCTCCCTGGCCGCGCGCTCATCGGCATCTTTGCTGGACAGGAACTTGCCGGCCAGGCGGAGCATGGCGCCGTCGAGCGTGACGTCGGTGGTTTCGCTGGCTTTCGCGGCCATTTCGGGAAGGTCGAGATTGATGCGGGTCCCCTGCGCCGAAGCGGTGAAGGGAACGGCGGCGCTGGCGATGATGGCGAGCAGCAGGTTGACGATATAGCGGGTCATGGTTGGTCCTTTCGATTCAGTCATGTGCGACAGCGCGTTGAGCGACGCGCATCTTTGCGCTGGCGATGTGCAGCGCGGTCATGAGCTCGCGGCGGGCGCGCTCTCCTTCGATGCGGCGGTGCTCGATGATCTGATGCGCGGTCAGACCTCCGAGCCCCGCGGTGAGAATCACGGCGGCGGCGATGCGCCGCAGAGTCGATGCGGTGAACCGGTGGCGTTGTGGTTTCGGTTTCTGTTCGAGACGGGCAAGAACACGATCGGCGAAACCTTCTGGCGCGGACGTCCGCTCCAGCACACGATGCAGCTCATGATCGAGATTCATGATTTGACTCCCAGCCATTCCCGGAGCGCGGCCAGTCCGCGTCGAAGATGGCTCTTGGCGGTGTTGAGCGGCATGTCCAGCACCGCTCCAATCTCGGAGGGCTCGAGCCCCTCCTGGTAACGCATGGTGATGGCCAGCCGCTGCTGCGCCGGCAGACGCTGCAGCATCTGTCTGAGTTTCTTTACTAGGAATAGGTCGGTCTCATCGGCATCGTGCACGACCTCCGAGGCCTCATCGAGCGTGACGATGCGCCAGCGTCCGCGACGCGATTCGTCGATGCAGCGATTGGATGTGACGCGGCGCAGCCAGAACGTCAGATGCTGCGGCGTCTCGATCTCGCCGAGGGTCCGGTAGAGCTGCAGGAAAACCTCCTGCGCGATCTCCTCGGCACGGTCGCGGTCGTGCAGGAAGTTCCAGGCGATGCTGAAGACCATGTCCTGATGCTCGCGGATGAGCGTCCCGAACGACTCGTGATCGCCGGCCGCCGCGCGTTGCAGCGTGTCGTCCGGAACGGCAAACAGGAGTGGGGCCGCGGCGCTCATCTGAGGCTATATACGCAAAAAATCGCCGAACGAATGCAGATGCGCACGACTTTTGCCTCGCATCATGCCGGAGGCACTCATGCGCGATCGCCGTTACAACATCGTTTTCCTGATCTCCCTGCTGGTCTGTACCCTGGCTCTGCTGCCGAACGGCTGCCGCAAGAAGGAGCAGCCCGCGGAGACGAACTCGATCGGCAACGCCACCGATCGCAATCCCGCCAGCGGCACGAACGGCACCGGCGAGCCGGCCTCTCCATCGACCGCCACCGCCGCCTCGGCGACGCAACTCGATACCATCGCTCCCAGCTCCGCCGGCACCGCCGCGGTAGCGCTCACCGGCACGACCAACGTCTCCCAGACCGACACGACGTCAACACTGCAGGGTCCCGGCGGCACGAGCACAGCCTCGGTAGCCACGCGGACGGATACGACCGCCACGATCAAGACAACGACGGGAACGACGACTGCGGAGAAGGTGAAGAAGCACTAGCGAAGGAGCGCTGGCGTCCGCGCTGGCTGGCCCGGCGGCGTCTCGCCGCCGGACCGCCAAGACACCAACATTTTGCCAAGCACCACGGCGGCGAGGACGCGCGCCGAGCCAGCCGGCGTGACGCCAGCGCTCCGTCCGCCGCACTCCCGCGCGACTTGGTGCGCGAAATAATGTTCCAATAGCTGCATGGGAACGCGGCGGTCGGCGTTTCTCGCCATCTTTTTATTGATTGCCTCGGCGCCAGAATCGCGCGCGGTGATGACCTACATCTACCACGCGCCGGAGTCGTCGCTCGACGTTCGCTATCTCTATCACTGGGAGATTCTGCGGACGGCGCTGGAGAGGACGACGCCGAAGTGGGGCGCGTATCGGATGGTGCCCTCGGGGTTCATGACCGAGGCGCGGCAGGCCTTCGAGTTGAAGCACGCCACCGGCAAGCTGACCGTGATGTACCTCAGCACCACGCCTGATTTCGATAAGAACCTCATCCCCATCCGCATCCCGGTCGATAAGAACCTCGGCGGGTACTGTGTCTTTCTGATTCGCGCCGGCGATCAGCAGCGATTCGCGTCCGTCCGTTCGCTCGACGATCTCCGCCGGTTCACCTACGGTCTCGGCCTCGGCTGGATCGACGTCGACATACTCAAGGCCAGCGGTTTCAAGGTGGTCACCGGATCGAGCTACGACGGGCTCTTCGAGATGCTGGTCCACAAGCGCTTCGACATCTTCCTGCGCGCGGCCACCGAGGTGCTCGACGAGTATGGGCAGCGCAAGAAGGCGCTGCCGGCACTTCGCATCGAAGACAGCATCATCTTCTACTACCCTCTGCCGATGTACTTCTGGTTTCCGAAGACCGCCGAGGGGCGGCGCCTGGCCGCGCGCGCCGAGGAGGGGATGCGGATGATGATCGCCGACGGCACGTACGACCGTATCTTCGACAAATACCAGCGGCGGAAAATCGAGCAACTGCACCTGAAAGAGCGCAGGATCTTCAGGATCAACAATCCGTTTCTTGGTCCCGAAACGCCATTCAACGACAAGCGGCTCTGGTTCGATCCGAAAACCTACAAGTAGATGCCACTCCGCCGGACATCACTCGCCACGGTCGTTGCCGCCACGCTGGTCGTGGTGACCACGGCGTTGCTGGGGACGTACTCGATCATCACCTACCGGTCGGACGCGAAACGGCAGCGGGATGCGCTCCGGGGCCTCATGCTGGTTCAGGTGGATGAGCTTTCGGTCGCGCTGGCGCTCCCGGTCTGGAACTTCGATCGCGCGCAGATCAACCGGGTGATTGATGCGATGGCCCGGCCGAAATCGGTCTACGGGATCAGCGTCGTTGCCGCCAATGAGACCTTCGGCCGCGTGCGCGGCCCCAAGTGGAAGATCGTTCCTTGGGATGGGAAGTCCGCTCCCGCGGACATGATGGTCGAAGAGCGGCCGATCTTTTTTGGCGTCAACAAGATCGGAACCGTCCGCTTGCTGGTGACGCCGAGGGGTCTGCAGAAAGATCTCCGCGAAACGCTCATTCGCATCGTCGGCACCATCGTGGCGGTGGATATCCTGCTCGTCCTTTGCACGTACCTCGTTCTCTGGCGCGCGGTGGTGCGGCCTCTCACCGGGATCGAGAAATACGCGGTGGCCGTGAGTACAGGCGGCAAGCAGAGCGACGTCCCGCTCGCGGCGCCGGGCTTCACCGCCGAGCTGGAGAGTCTTCGCGCCTGCATCGAAACCATGGTCCGGCAGCTCGATCATCGTTACGCGGAGTTGAAGGAGCAGGAGGAGTTCACCAACACCGCCATCAACTCCATCAGCGGCATTTTTTTCGTTCAGGACCGGGAGGGGAGGTTCGTTCGATGGAACGACACCATGGATCGCCTGGCGGGAGCCGATCAGATTCTGCGGGAGCGCGCCAGCCGGACGCTCGTTCACCCCGATGATCGTGCGTACGTAGATCGGAAGGTTGCAGAAGTCTTCGAGAGCGGTCAGGCCGAGGTCGAATCGCGGATGAAGCTCACCGAGGGCCTGAAGAACTACGTGTTCAGCGCCCGGCGAATGGACATCGGCGAAAAGCAATTCCTCGTTGCCACCGGCGTCGACATCACCGAGCGCCGTCACGCCGAGGCCGAGCAGAAGAGGTTGCAGGAAGAGGTCGAGCGTTCGGCGGCGGAATGGAAAGAGACCTTCGACACCGTTACCACGCCGATTCTGATCACCGAGCGGAGCGGCGCCGTGGTTCGCGTGAATCGCGCGGCGCTGGAGTTGTGCCGGCTGCATCAGCACCAGCTCGCCGGGAAACAGATCGCGGAGATCGGAGCCGGCGAGCCGTGGCAGACCGCGGCCCAGCTCATTAACTACATCGCCGGCGAGCGGGCCGGCACGACCGCGGAGACGAGAGACGCTGACGGCAGAACGTGGGACATCATCGTCTCCCGCTTCTCCACCCCCAACGACGGCTCCGAGCGATTCATCCTGGTCCTGTGGGAGATCACAGGCATCGTCGAACTGCAGGAATCGCTGCGGCGGAGCGAGACCATGTCCGCCATGGGCACGCTGGTCGCCGGCGTCGCACACGAGGTTCGCAATCCGCTCTTCGGCATCTCGGCCACGCTCGATGCCTTTCACGAAGAGTTGAGCCAGCCCGGCTACGCCGAATGTGCGGCCACGCTCCGGCAGGAGGTGAATCGTCTCATCCACCTGATGCAGGAGCTGCTCGAATACGGCAAGCCGCCCGCGCTGCACATCGAGAGCGGCGACATTGCCGAGGTGATGAGGCAGGCCGTGGAGAGCCGCCGTACGGTGGCGCAGGGCGCCATGGTCGGGATACGCAACGAGATGACCGGCTCGCTGCCGACGCTGCTGATGGACCGCTCACGCCTGCGGCAAGTCTTCGAGAACCTGATCGACAACGCCATCCAGCATTCCGAGCCGGGCGAAGTGGTGCGCATCAGCGGCGCCGTCGTCGATCACGCCGGCCGGCACTGGGTGGAGTGCACCGTCGACGATGAAGGACCGGGATTCGCGCCGCAGGACTTCGATCGCGTCTTCGAGCCCTTCTTCACCCAGCGCGAAGGCGGCACGGGGCTCGGCCTCTCCATCGTGCAGCGCATCGTGGAAGAGCATTCCGGCAAAGTCTTCGCCTCGAATCGGCCCGAGGGCGGCGGGAGGATCCGGGTACTCTTCCCGCTTGCGGACAACGGAATGTCGTCGATGAAGGCCATCAACCATGAGTGAGATGACCCGAAACCGGGTGCTGGTGGTCGACGATGAGCCGGCCATCCGCATGGCCATCCGGCGCTATCTCACCTCCGAGGGCTTCGAGGTCTCGGATGCCGACAGCCGTATGGCCGCGCTGGCGCAGGCGCGCAAGGAGCGGCCCGACGCCATCATCCTCGACTACAAATTGCGCGACTGCACCGCGCTCGAGCTCCTCCCGCAGCTCAAAGCGATCGACGCCTCGGTGGCCGTGATCGTCCTGACGGCGCACGCCAGCGTCGAGCTCGCGGTCAGTGCCATCAAGGAAGGGGCCGAACAGTTCCTCACCAAGCCGGTCGAGCTGCCGACGCTGCTGGTGATTCTGAAGCGCACGCTGGCCACGCAGCGCAGCCGGCAGGTCGATGAGGCCGACCGCAAGAAGGAATCGCGCGACGTTCTCGACCCCTTCGCCGGCACCAGCGCGGCCATCAAGCAGCTCGAGAGCGACGTGAGCAAGATCGTGTCGACCGATCGACCGATTCTCATCCAGGGCGAGACCGGAACGGGCAAAGGGATTCTCGCCAACTGGCTGCATCGCAACGGCCGCCGGCGGCAGGAGCCGTTCGTCGATCTCAATTGTGCCGGCCTGTCGAAGGACTTCCTCGAATCGGAGCTGTTCGGCCACGAGCGCGGCGCCTTCACCGGCGCGGTGGCGGCGAAGCAGGGACTCTTCGATCTGGCCCACCGCGGGACGCTGTTTCTCGATGAGATCGGCGACGTCGACATCCAAGTGCAGCCGAAGCTGCTCAAAGTCCTCGAAGAAAAACGCTTCCGCCGCCTCGGCGATGTGAAAGACCGTTTCGCCGACGTGCGGCTGATCGCGGCCACCCATCACGACATGAACGTCCTCGTGCGCACCCGGCGCTTCCGCGAAGATCTCTACTTCCGCATCAGCACGATCGTCCTGCGTCTCCCGCCGCTACGCGAGCGGCAGGAAGACATCCCCGCCCTCGCCGGCGACATCCTCGGCCGCATCGCCCACGAGTTGGGCCGCTCCGGGATCACGCTCGCGGAAAGCGCCATCCGCGCCATGCAGGAGTACCCCTGGCCGGGCAACATCCGCGAGCTGAAGAACGTGCTCGAGCGCTCGCTGCTGCTCAGCGACCGCGGCGAGATCCGCCGCACCGATCTCCGCTTCGAATACCCCTCCGGCGACGGCGCCTCAGACGACACCCGCCTGACCCTGACCGAGATGGAGTCCCGCCACATCGCCCGCGTACTGAAAGAGGAAGACGGCGTCGTCGACCGCGCCGCGAAGCGGCTGGGGATCACGCGGAACACGCTGTATTACAAGGTGAGGAAGCACCGGATCACGCTGCGGACGAAGGACGAGTAGCGCGAACAGCTGTCATCCAGAGCCGCCGGAGGCACGACGCCGCGAAGCGGCGGAGATGCCGCAGGACGGCGAAGGATCTCAAGATGGGCATCACTGGCTGAAACGCAGCGTCTCATTCTCGCGGGCCTGTTCATTCGCGCTACCTTCGATCGATCTGAGTGCTGATTGGTCCTAACGACCTTCTTCGTGGTTTGAGAAGCTCTACTCATTGCAGATTCTGCAATCTTGAGATCCTTCGCCGTCCTTCGGCATCTCGCCGCTCTCGCGGCTCGTGCCTCCGGCGGCTCTGGATGACAAGTCGCCCCAATATTCGAAATCCGTGTTTGAAAATTCGAAATCCGCTCCGATTCCAATACCCAACACTCCCACTTAACCTATTCGAAAAAAACGCCTTGCACTGACCACAAGCCCCGCCAGCTCCATGGTCCCCCCGTTGCGATAGACGGCGTCCATGACGCCTGGAACCACTACCACGAGATCCCGGATGCTGCTCGTCGAAGACGAGCGGGTTGTCCTTTCGGCCCTCAAGAAGTTTTTTACACGCGAAGGCTTTCATGTCGATTGCGCCCGTGAGCTGGAAGAAGCGGAAGCACTGATCGCGACCTCCCATTACGCCATCGTCATCGCCGACCTCCGCCTCTCCTGGAGCTACGCCGTCGAGGGGTTGGAGATCCTGCGCTTCGTGCGGCATCACTCCCGCGGCACGCGCGTGATCATCCTGACCGCGCACACCGCGCCGGAGATTCAGCGCAGCGCGCGGGCGCTTGGCGCCGAGGCGTTTTTGCCGAAGCCGACGCCGCTGCCGGACATCGCCAAAGCGGTTCACCGGCTGATGGGAGAGGCATCATGAAGCGCCGCACGCTGCTTCACGACATCCTCGGGCCGGGCGGTCTGACCATCCTCTTCCAGCCGATCTTCGAGATCGCCGGCAATACGCCGATGCTCTTCGCCCTCGAGGCGCTCTCGCGCGGCCCGAAAGACTCGAACGTCGAGACCGCAAACGTCCTCTTCGAATACGTCCGCCGCAAAGGGAAAGAGGTCGAAGTGGACCGGGCCTGCATCGCCCACGCCATTGCCGCGGGAGCGGGCGTCCCGGGCTCGCCGGCCATCTCGGTCAACGTCCACGCCTCGACCCTCGAGCGCGATCCGATGTTCACCGAGTTTCTGGTCGACTCGTGCAGCGCGCACGACATGCCGGTCTCGCGGCTGATTCTGGAGATCGTCGAGCAGCAGAAATTCTGGGACGAGCGCGCCTTCTTCGACGCTCTCTACGAGCTGCGGGCCATGGGCGTGCGCATCGCCCTCGACGACATCGGCATCGGCTACTCCAGCCACCGCATGCTGGTGGAAGTCCGGCCCGATCTCTTCAAGATCGACCGCTACTTCATCACCGACTGCACGCGGAAGGACTCCTCCCGCGCCGCCATCGAATCGATCGTGTTGCTGGCCTCGCGTCTCGGCGGCCGCGTCATCGCCGAAGGCATCGAAACGATCGATGACTTCGAAACGGTCACCTCGCTCGGCATCGATCTCGTGCAGGGCTACTACTTCGCCAGACCTACCGCGCCGCTTCCCGTTGGCGCAGCAACCATCCCCAGCGAACTTTTCACAACAGAGAGCAAGGAGCAAGGCTGATGAGCCGAAAAAAGATTCTTCTCGTCGATGACTCGAACACGATCCTCATGATGGAGAAATTCATTCTCAGAAACGGTCCCTACGAGCTGGTCACGGCCTCGAATGGCGAGGAAGGCGTGCGGAAGGCGGCGGAGCATCTGCCGGACCTGATCCTTCTCGACGTGATCATGCCCAAGATGGGCGGCTTCGAAGCCTGCCGCCTGATCCGCAGCAGCGAAGAGACCAAATCGATCCCCATCATCATGGTCACCACCCGCGGCGAAGCGGCCAACGTCGAAGCCGGCTGGGCCAACGGCTGCACCGACTACGTCACCAAGCCGATCAACTCCATCGAGCTGCTGGCCAAGGTCCGGAACTTTCTCGGCGACGGGGTGAACCAGTGAGCACAGAGGAGAAGAACCGTTCGTACATCACCGTCGTGCGCGAGGAGCTGCAGCACTACACGCAGGGCCTTCTTCGCGAGAACGAAAAACTCCGCGCCATGGCCACCACTCTGGAGAGCGACAAGCGCCGGCTGGAGCTGGAAGTCATCGAAGCGCGCGTCGTCCTGCAGCAGAAGGAAGAGTTGCGCCTGGCCGCCGAGAAGTTCGAGGCCACGCGGCTGGAAACGCTCATGCAGCTGGAGAAAGCGCGCCACGATCGCGACGTGGCCACGCTCGAACTGGAGCGGCTGCGTGCCCGCTACGACGACGTCGAGCACGAGAACGAGACCTACGCCGAGAAGTACCACCAGATCGAGACCCAGAGCAGCAACCTCTCCAATCTCTACGTCGCCTCGTACCAGCTGCACGCCAGCGTGGAGCGGGAATCGGTGCTCTCCACCATCCAGGAGATCGTGGTCAACCTCATCGGCTCCGAGGAAGTGGCCATCTTCGAGTTTCATGCGGATGCGAACGAGTTCCGCCTGGCCTCGGCGTTCGGAGTCGAACAGACGAAGCTGAAAAGCTTCAAAGCCGGCAGCGGTCCGATCGGCAGCCGGCTGCTCAGCGGCGAAGTCTTCGTCAACGATCACGTCTCCGGCGGCGAAGACAAGCTTACCGCCTGCGTGCCGCTGCGGATCGGCGAGCGCATCACCGGCGCCATCCTTGTCTTCCGTCTGCTCGAGCACAAACAGGGCTTGCAGCCGGTCGATCACGAGCTCTTCGAGCTGCTGGCCATCCACGCTTCCACCGCCCTCTATTGCGCCAACCTCCACGAAGCGACGGTTCCGGCGGTGCAGTGATGACGGCGCTCAATCCAATCGAGAAGGGGACCGCGATGGCCGCCGCCGAACCGCTGCGCACCGTCTACCTCTATCCCGGCCAGCTCTTCACCGCCAGCCAGCCGCTGATGGTCTCCACGATCCTCGGGTCGTGCGTGGCCGTCTGTCTCTGGGATGAAGACGCCCTGATCGCCGGCATCAATCACTACCTGCTGCCGAGCGATCCCGTGCGCGGCCACTCCGATCTCCGCTACGGCAACATCGCCATCGAGCGGCTGATCGAAGAGATGGTCTCCGTCGGCGCGAAGAAAACGCGCCTCGTGGCCAAGCTCGTCGGCGGCGCCTCGATCATCGGCAGCGCCGGCGGAACGCGCGAGTCCATCGGCGATCAGAACGTGGCCGTGGCCCGCCAGGTGCTGGAAAAACACGGCATTCCCATCAACGCCCAACAGACCGGTGGCCAGCGAGGCCGGAAGCTCGTCTTCCACACCGGCAACGGCTGCGCTTACAGCAAGGAAATCTGACGATGAGCACCTTCACTCTCGATGACAACGATCGCCAGCAGCTCATCGACGCCTTCGTCGCCGAAACCGACGACGTCCTCGACGAGATCGAGCAGCTTCTGCTCCGTCTCGAACAGACCCCCGACGATGACGCACTGCTGCAGGAGATTTTCCGCGGCGTGCACACGCTCAAGGGAAACGCCGGCTGCCTGCAGTTCGACGACCTCACCCAGTTCGCCCACGTCATGGAGGAGCTGCTGGACGGGATGCGCGAAGGGCGCATCGACGCCAATGCCGCCGGCGTCAGCCAGCTCCTCGAAGCGATCGACGCCCTGCGCGACATCGCCGTCCGCTCGGTCAACGGCAACGGCGCGCTGACCGAGCCACAGCAGGACCTGCTGATGGTTCTCGCGGCCTGGGCCGGAACCGGCGTGGCCAACCAGCCGGGCCGCGATGCCGCCGTACCGCTGTCCACGCCCGCCGCCCGGTCCGCGCGCACGTTGCGCGTCGGCATCGACAAGCTCGATCGCATGCTCGATCTGGCCGGCGAGATCGCCACTGTGCGCGGTAACGTCCGCCAGTTGGTCGAGGAAACGAGCGACGAGAAAACGCTCGACGCCGTCCGCGAGCTCGATCGCCTCAGCTTCGACCTGCAGGAAGCGATCATGAACGTGCGCCTGGTGCCGGTCGGCCCGTCGCTCCGGCACTTCCACCGCGTCGTTCGCGACCTCGCCGCCTCGCAAGGCAAGCGGGCCATGCTCGTTCTCGAAGGGGAAGACGCCGAAGTCGACACCACCGTGATCGAGCAGCTGCGCGACCCGATCACGCACATGATCCGCAACGCCATCGACCACGGCCTCGAGGATCCGCTGGCGCGCACCGCGCGCGACAAGAGCGCCGCCGGCACCATTCGCATCACCGCGCTTCA
>Ga0157378_10001107_pt1 | contig 24535 bp, 19 predicted proteins | sample M65metaG_FD_115309 | JGI IMG/M metagenome (GOLD analysis project Ga0157378, IMG submission 115309) | Miscanthus rhizosphere microbial communities from Kellogg Biological Station, Michigan, USA - M6-5 metaG | ecosystem: Host-associated > Plants > Roots > Rhizosphere > Soil | place: USA: Michigan...
AAAACCATGTAAATAAACAATGGCGTAATCAGTGGGCTGCTTTAAAGAATCATTATACCAGATAATCCTTGCCTCATTATCCGGCTTCAATTTATGTTTGGATTCTTCAGCCGCTACCTTGTTGTCGAGATCAGTTCCTGAAGAAGCATTTTGTGCGGTTAAGGCGGAAGTAAATGCCCGGGAATAACTCGGTGTGGCCGGTCGCGGCCCCAACAAATAAATGATCGCAAGAACCAAAATGACGAGAAGGAAAAATTTCAGGAATTTCATAATGGATATATGAGGATGAAAGTAGGAAAGAAAATTGAGAGAGAGTAGGGGAACCGGGGACAGACCACAGACCACGGACCACGAAGACGTTGACGGATGACAGGTGACAGTTGGCAGATGACAGATGACAGATGACAGTAGTCGATTTTCCCAATACCTAATACCAATTACCCAATACCTTTATCTTAACCGATGCAATCAATGGCAAAGTATATCATGTTAATAGGAGCGATTATATTTCTCGCAGGGCTGGTTTGGTACTTCTTCGGAAATAAATTGCATTGGATAGGTAGATTGCCAGGCGATATAAGGATTGAGAAGGAAAATTTCCACTTCTACTTTCCCATCACCACCATGATACTTTTCAGCATTTTGCTCACAGTGCTCTTCAACATTTTCAAAAGATTGTTTTAAGCTATATATTTAGTCCACAGTCGGACGTCTGGAAACGGAAGCAAGAACGCTAATATTTTCCTTCTTATTCTTCCTTCTGACTCCTGACTTCTGACTCCTGAATTCCGAATTCTGACTCCTGAAATCTCTGTATGTCTTTAACCCAGCGTTCGCTCGCCCTCGATGTATTCCGCGGCATGACGGTTTGTTTCATGATCATTGTAAACACACCTGGCAACGGACACACTACATATTCACCATTATTACATGCCCAATGGCATGGCTTCACCCCAACTGACCTTGTTTTTCCTTCGTTTCTTTTTGCGGTAGGTAACGCCATGAGTTTCGTGATGCTCAAGTGGGCGAACATGAATCAGTCCACTGTTGTGTGGAAAATTTTGAAGAGGACTGCCTTGATATTCTTGTTGGGATACCTGATGTATTGGTTTCCGTTTTTCAAGTTCGACAAGAATCACCACATGATTTCTTTTCCTATTGCTGAAACGCGCATCCTCGGCGTACTGCAAAGAATCGCGTTGGCTTACGGCATTGCAGCGTTGATGATTTATTTTCTGAAACCGCGTGTTGCTACGCTCATCACTTGTGTTATTCTTGTCCTTTACTGGCCGGTGATGATCTATTTCGGTGAGGCCACAGATCCGTTGAGTTTAACCGGGAACGCAGGATTAAGACTGGACAAATGGTTAATGGGTGATAAACATCTTTATCATGGAGAAGGTATTCCATTCGACCCGGAAGGATGGCTAAGTACCTTGCCTGCTGTGGGTAACGTAGTAGGTGGCTACCTGGTGGGAAGATTTATTCAACAAAAGGGAAAGACATACGAAGGCCTTGCGAAATTATTATTGGCCGGATGTGCGTTGGTGTGCCTAGCCTATTTCTGGGACATCACTTTCCCAATCAATAAGAAATTGTGGACATCATCTTTTGTTCTGTATACAGTTGGACTCGATTGCGTTATTCTTTCTGCAATCATTTTCATTGTGGACTTTCTTAACAAGCGCAACTGGACCTATTTCTTTGAGGTATTCGGAAGAAATCCTTTATTCATTTATCTGTTATCCGAAATACTGGTAACGATTCTGTATTTGGTGCTTGTTTCACCAAAAGTAAACTTGCATGGTTGGATATATACAAACATTTTCAGCCACGCAGGCGCCTATCTCGGCTCACTCTTATTTGCCATAAGTTATATGCTTATCTGCTGGTTGGTAGGGCTTTGGCTCGATAAACGGAAGATTTATGTGAGGGTATAGATTTTTATACTTTCTTTCTCAATTAATTCGTTGTTATTCTTTGCAGCAGCAGGGTTATGCGGTTGATTTATATTACCTTTGCCCGCCGTTCAAAAACCCTTTGAACGCACAAATCTGTGAGGAGTATGGAAATAAGAAACATCGCCATTATTGCACACGTTGACCATGGTAAGACCACGCTGGTGGACAAGATCCTGCATGCTACCAAAGTATTCAGGGATAACCAGGAAACTGGTGACTTGATAATGGATAGCAACGATCTTGAACGTGAACGCGGCATCACCATCTTTAGTAAGAACGCCGCCGTTCAATACAAAGGCGTTAAGATTAACGTCATCGATACGCCCGGCCACTCTGATTTTGGAGGAGAAGTTGAGCGCGTTTTGAAAATGGCTGATGGCGTTTTGTTATTGGTGGACGCGTTTGAAGGACCCATGCCTCAAACCAGGTTCGTGCTTCAAAAAGCGTTGCAGTTGAATTTGCATCCGATCGTGGTCATCAATAAGGTAGATAAGCCGAACTGTAGGCCCGACGAAGTGCACGACGCAGTTTTTGAATTATTCTTCAACCTCGATGCTACTGAAGAGCAGTTGAACTTCCCCACTTTTTATGGTTCAGGAAAGAATGGTTGGTTCAACGATTCGCTCACACCAAGCACAGACATTACTCCATTATTAGATGGAATTCTTAAATACGTTCCTGCTCCTAAAGTGAATGAAGGTCCATTGCAATTGCAAATCACTTCACTTGATTATTCGTCATTCCTGGGTAGGATTGCGATTGGTAAAGTAACGCGCGGCATCATTCAGGAAGGACAACCTATTGCGCTTCTTCAAACTGATGGCTCCATAAAAAAGTCAAAAGTAAAAGAGCTGTATACTTTTGAAGCACTTGGAAAGAAGAAGGCGACGAAGGTAGAAGCCGGCGACATTTGCGCAGTTGTTGGTCTTGAAGATTTTAATATTGGAGACACTATCGCTGACTCAGAAAATCCTGAGGCATTACCGGTGATCAGTGTTGATGAACCTACCATGAGCATGCTCTTTAGCATTAACAACTCTCCTTTCTTTGGAAAGGATGGAAAGTTTGTGACTTCTCGTCACCTCAGGGACAGGTTGATGAAAGAAACGGAAAAAAATCTGGCGTTGCGCGTGGAGGACACAGACAGTGCCGATAGCTTCCTGGTGTATGGTCGTGGTATTTTGCACCTGGGAATTCTGGTAGAAACAATGCGTCGCGAGGGATATGAATTAACTGTAGGTCAGCCGCAGGTTATTGTGAAAGAAATCAACGGCAAAAAAAATGAACCATTTGAAGTCCTGGTGGTAGATGTGCCTTCAGATTTCAGTGGTAAGGTGATTGACATGGTAACTCAACGTAAAGGTGAGTTGCACGTGATGGAAACGAAAGGAGAGATGCAACATCTCGAATTTGAAATTCCTTCGAGAGGATTGATTGGATTACGTTCGCAAATGCTCACCAATACAGCAGGTGAAGCGGTGATGGCTCACCGTTTCAGTGAATACAAGCCCTGGAAGGGCCCGATCCCCGGGCGTAACAATGGGGTTCTTATTTCAAAGAACCAGGATAAGACAACTGCCTATTCTATCGATAAGTTACAAGATCGCGGATCTTTCTTCGTTGATCCGGGAGAGGATGTATACGTTGGACAAATCATTGCGGAACACATTAAGCCGGGCGACCTTGTTGTGAATGCGACAGAAGGAAAGAAACTCACCAACATGCGTGCGAGTGGAAGCGACGATTCGGTTCGTATCGTTCCAAAAATTCAAATGACGCTTGAAGAGTGCATGGAATATATTCAGCAGGATGAGTGCATTGAAGTAACGCCGAAAAATATTCGCTTGCGCAAGACCATGCTTAACGAAGATGATCGCAAACGATTCCAACGGATGATGAAAACGGAAGAGGCTTAGTTTAGCGTTTAAAGTTTGGCGCTTCGCGTTCTTTAACTCGGGGCCTATTGACAACTTGACACCACTCGATATTTCAATCGGCCTTTAATCAGGTAAGAATCGATAGAAGGCGATACCAATTTTATGAGCTTCTTCGCATTCATGAACGCAAAACGCCAAACCCGAAACTCGAAACAGTAAAACGGAAAACTGTTTACCTTTGCCTAAATGCGCGAAATGAAAAAGTGGGTATTCTTCTCTTTACTTCTTCTCTTTACACTTGTCAATAATATTGCAATGGCGCAATGCTCTATCTGCACCAAAACCGCGCAGCAGATGGGGGAAGGTCCGGCCACGGGTTTAAATGGTGGCATTCTTTACCTCGCCGCAATGCCATTCTTAATCTTCGGATATATTGGCTATCGGTGGTGGAAATCCAACAGGTAATCTCTACTGTCAACTGTCATCTGTCCACTGTCATCTCAAAGCTGTCAACCGTCATCCGTCAACTACAGTGTCCCCATATCAATCACAAACCTGTACTTCACATCACTGTTTTCCATTCTTACATACGCCTCATTGATGTCCTTAATGTTGATGAGTTCAATATCCGCAACAATATTGTGTTCGGCGCAATAGTCGAGCATTTCCTGTGTTTCAGGCAGACCACCGATTAATGAACCGGCGAAACTTCTTCTTCCAAACACCAGTGTGAATGCCGGAACAACCGCAGGTTCAGTTGGAAGTCCAACCACTACCATTGAGCCACTGGCCTTGAGCATTTGCAAATACATATTGTAATCATGGGGAGCAGAAACGGTATCGAGTATGAAATCGAAATAACCGGTTACGCTCTTCACTTGTTCTTCATCTTTTGTATTTACAAATTTGTGCGCACCAAGTCTCCTGGCGTCAGCTTCTTTAGAAGGCGATGTACTGAGAACCGTTACTTCAGCGCCGAATGAATTTGCAAACTTTACTCCCATATGACCTAAACCACCAAGACCTAATACAGCCACTTTTTGTCCCTTTCCAACTTTCCAATGCCTGAGAGGTGAGTAAGTAGTAATGCCCGCACATAAAAGCGGAGCCACACCCTCCAGTGGAAGTTTATCAGACACTTTCAATACAAAATCTTCATTGGTCGTTATCTGATTTGAATATCCTCCATATGTAACGCTGCCATCCCTATCAATACCACTATAAGTGAACACCATTCCATTAGGAGGCGGAGTTGTACAGAATTGTTCCAATCCTTCTTTGCAATTATCACATTCGCGGCATGAATTCACTAAGCAACCCACACCTACCGTATCGCCGATCTTAAATTTTTTCACGTGGTCTCCAACATCCTTAACCTTTCCCACTATTTCGTGGCCGGGAACCATTGGGTAAATAGACATGCCCCAATCATTGCGAACAAAATGCAAATCAGAATGGCACACGCCACAGTATTGAATCTCGATCAACACATCATGCGGACCAGGTATCCTTCGGCTGAAATCAAACGGCACCAGGTCGGCTGATTGTCGCATAGCTACATATCCTTTCGAAGGTAAACTGGTAGCGGTGAGTCGTTCCACCGGCATTTCTTTAATGTCAGGCATAGAATTATTTTTTATTAGTGAAGAAAAAGACAGGGGAACGGGAAGTGGTTTTAGGTTGGGGCTTGGATGCTATTAAGGTAGTGGAATTAAATGAAACCAAGGCCATCGGCCTTATTAATTTGAAAAGAAATCAAGCAACAGATGGGTTATTGGTACTGAGATTTTTTTATTTATCAGGAGCAATACCCGGATATCTGCTTACTAACTCCAATTCATACTCCTGTCTCAACTTTAATTTTTTAATGAAATTATGCAGCTCTGCAGAGTCATCGGGATCAGCATACACCTGGTCGTGCGCAAGAATCACCAGATGAAATGGTGACTTGGTTTTGCCTTTGCTGAATATGCTATCGATTTCCCTTAATAAATCATCATCCTTATTTTTCAAGGAGAGTGTTTTAGGATCGTAGTGCCATTCCAAATCCCAACCCACTACTACAAAACCGGCACTTTGCAACGAGTCGATCGCAGTAATACTTTTTTTCAGGTCGGTGCATTGAAGTGTATCGATACGCCAACTGTTTCTTCCCGGCGTTCGCACAATATTATTTTGAAGATGCAAACTATCGTGGCAGTGTTGAAAGTCTTTTATTACTGAATCAGGGTGCTCGTAAAATTTGTCATATCGATTGTGCCATGCATGCGTGAAACTATGGTTGCAAATATCTACCATAGTATCTGGCAGGAACTGCAGACTGTCCCACATCATTTCCTGATAGCGACTCGCTTCCGTGTGTTCGCCAATCACAAAAAAAGTTACGGGCACTTTTTCCTGTTCAATAATGCTTAGGACATTGCGCGTGCCTTTGTTTGGTCCGTCATCAAACGTGAGATAAACTTTCTTCTTCTTTTTTTTCTTAACAACAGGAGGTGGTTTTTTCTCTTCCACCTTGGCAAGAGAAAGAAGTTTGTTGTTGACGATACTTTTTTCCGTTGCTGGTTTGGTGCAAGCAACCAGCGCGAGAATTAATAAAAATAAACGATTGAAAATAGAAGTGGCTTGCTCAGCTTCCTCTGACGAGGAGTGCATAGTGGCGAAGTATGATTTGAATATGAATTTATATACACGACGATGCGAAAAGCAAATTGCCGTGGTTAAAGATTGTATAAATAGCTATTAGCTGTTAGCTGTTAGCCATTAGCTTGATTAGTGGATTTGATGTTCAAGAGAATTTACTTGCAAGTGGAAAGAATTCCTTCGTCAGCAATGGATTTAATTTCAAGGTAGAATTCTCTTCCCGGAGGATTTTTTAAATCGTCAGCAAAAACAACCAATGCATATCCCCTGCAAAAATCAGCGATTGGCCAGGTGCCGGAATATGTTGGTGCTGAGGCAGATTCAATTTTTCCATTTGCATCTTTCTCAAGGATCCAGCTCCCATATGCATAGTCAAGGCCTTCGGTGGCCTTAGGAACATTCTTCATTGGCGGACTGGCCTGCAAACTCATCAGGGTGTTTACAGATTCTTCTGTTAATACCTGTTTGTTGTTCGCAACGCCTTTATTTATTAGCATCGTCATGAAACTAATCATATCCATTGCGGTCGATCTTGCTCCCATCGACGGATCCGTTGCTGCGTTGTAATCTTCGTTGGTAAATGTAGTACCTCTCATTCCAACGGGACGCAATAGGCGGTCCTGCGCTATCCGATCAAATCCTTTTTTTGATATCACTTCTAAAATTCGACCCACTAGATTATATCCAATATTGCTATAATTAAATTCAGTTCCGGGATTTGTTTTAATCTCTCTTTTGCTGGCATAGGCAATCGCTTCCTCTTCCAAAGTTTTAAACTTACTTTTTTGAAAGAGATGCGCCATATTGAAGTCCGACTCTATTCCCGAGTTATGCGTCAGACAATTTCGAATCGTGATGAAGCCTTTGCTGTATTTTTTATAAAGAGGAATATAGTCGCTTACTTTATCATCCAGCGAGAGTTTACCTTCTTGGACAAAAGTCATTACTAACGCGGCAGTTAACCACTGACTGAACGCTCCAACAGGTTTCTGCGTTTTTGAAGTAAGGTCGGGACCTTCTTTCTTGTACAACAATTTTCCATTCTTCGAAAGCAGGCAAACAACGTTCTTGCTCAACTCCTTATTCTGCCTGAGTTTAGCAGAGATAGACGCGGTATCAACCACTTGTGCCTGTGTGCCAATTGCGAATAAGAAAACAATCAGAGGAAGGACCTTTTTCAACATATATGAGGGTTCGAGTAAACAAAGATGGAAGAAAATAGGAAAAGGTTGGTAAAAGATCCGATCTTTTAAGAAAGATTGGATCTTTGTAATTTCGCTACTATGAATCGCAAACAAGAAGTACTCCAGGACGTGGTTATCAAATTTGCAGGGGACAGTGGGGACGGTATGCAATTAACCGGATCTCAATTCACCAATAACACAGCTTTATTAGGCATAGACCTGGCTACGTTTCCGGATTTTCCGGCGGAAATCAGGGCCCCGCAGGGCACACTGCCAGGTGTGAGTGGATACCAACTTCGGTTTTCATCGAACCACATATTCACTCCCGGTGACGAATGTGATGTGTTGGTGGCAATGAATGCCGCTGCATTAAAAACGAATTTGCTCGCGCTCAAAAAAGGCGGGAAGATCATCGCAAACGTGGACGGCTTCGATAGCAAGAATCTTCGATTGGCAAATTATCCTGAAGGCATCAATCCGCTGGATGATGGAAGCCTTGATAATTATGAAGTGATTAGGATGGATGTTACTAAGATGACGAGAGAGGCGTTGAAGGAAATTCAAATGGGTACTAAAGAAAAGGATCGTGCGAAAAACATGTTCGTGCTTGGATTTCTGTACTGGATGTACAATCGCAGTATGGAAAATACCATTAAGTTCTTTCACGACAAATTTGGGAAGAAACCCGAAATATTAGAAAGCAATATCAAGGCGCTGCAAGCAGGATATAATTACGGCGATACCACCGAAACTTTTACCACTACTTACAAAGTAGAGAAGGCAAAAATGCAGGCTGGCGTTTATCGAAGCATCATGGGAAATCAGGCCCTTGCCTTCGGATTGGTTGCTGCATCTCAAAAAAGTGGATTGCCCTTATTCCTCGGCTCTTATCCTATTACGCCGGCATCTGATATTCTTCATGAATTGAGTAAGATGAAATCCTTCGGAGTACGCACTTTCCAGGCCGAAGATGAAATCGCAGGCATATGCGCCGCCATTGGCGCTAGTTATGGAGGAAGTCTTGGCGTTACCACAACATCAGGCCCAGGGATGGCATTGAAAGCGGAGGCCATGGGACTTGCGGTGATGTTGGAAATACCCTTATTGATTTGTGATATTCAGAGAGGCGGACCTTCAACCGGGTTGCCAACGAAAACTGAGCAAAGTGATTTGTTGCAGGCATATTATGGTCGCAATGGTGAATGTCCAATGCCAATTGTATCCGCGTCTACTCCGAGTGACTGTTTTGATGCGGTATATGAAGCGGTTCGCATTTCGGTACAACATATGACACCGGTTATTTTCCTGAGCGACGGATATATTGCCAATGGAGCGGAGCCCTGGAAATTTCCTAAAACGAGTGACCTCCCTTCCATTGACGTGAACTTCAAAAAAGAATTAAAAACAGACGAGCCTCAATTCTTCCCTTATAATCGTGATGAAAAGCTCGTTCGTCCCTGGGCAGTTCCGGGAACCGCTGGCCTTGAGCATCGCATTGGCGGACTGGAAAAACAAAACATCACGGGTAATGTTAGTTATGATCCGGATAATCATCAATTGATGGTAAAGATCCGCCAGGAAAAAGTGGACAAGATTGCTCAATATATTCCTGAACAAACCATCGACAATGGACCAGAAAAAGGGAAGTTGTTGATTCTCGGATGGGGCAGTACCTATGGGGCTATCAAGAGTGCGGTTGTGGAATTATTGGCAGAAGGATATTCAGTTGCACATGCGCACCTTCGCTATTTGCGACCTTTCCCGCGGAACCTTGGACAGCTTATTAATAACTATGAGAACGTGCTGGTTCCCGAAATCAACAATGGTCAGCTGATCAAAATCATCCGCGATCAGTACCTCGTTGATGCGAAGGCTTATCACAAAGTCATGGGAGTTCCCATCACAAAAACGGAATTACTGATGAAGGTGAAAGAGCTATTTGGCGGGAATAATTAGGCGCTAAATCTTCAACGCCACCAACTGCATTCCATCCTTCTTCCCTTTGAGCTCAATTGCACCGAGGTCTTCCTGTTGCCATTCTTTTAGGTCGACCAAATCGGCAAAAGTCTTGGAGACGACAAATTTCTGATTGAGCTCACTGCACGCAGTTCTTATTCTTGCAGTAGTATTCATGGTGTCGCCGCTCATCGCAATGTCTTTCTTAATCACACCAATTTCACCTACCGTTACGTCTCCCACGTGAATGCCCACCCGAAACTCCGGTGTTACTCCATACATTCTTCTAAAGCGGTTACTATTTTTTTGTAAGAGTCGCCTCGCTTCAATTAATGCGTCCATGCATCTTTTTACGTTAGCTTGACTATAAGTCCAGGAAACAACAACTTCATCGCCCACATATTGATAAATCCGGCCATTGAATTCAATGACGGCGATTGAAACGAAGTAGATGAAGTCGCGGATAAATCTAAAATATTCTTTTGTTCCCAGTTTTTCGCCGATTGGAGTAGAATCCTTTAGGTCCATAAACATGACAATTCTTTTCTCAATACGCGGCTGTAGATATTTGCCCAGGAGGATATCTTTGAATACGCCGGGAGAATATTTCTCGGCCAGCTCCAACACCAGAAGTGTGACGCCAAATATCAGGATCCAATGCGGGATCTTTTGCAATAACCAATAGGTGAAAAAGGCATCGTGAACAAACTCAGAAAATGCTTTTCCAACGGAAAGCTTCGATATTAAAACAGAATAGAAAAAATGGAACAGCAAGTTGAACACAAATGAAATAACCAGTAGTATTAAAGTGTTCACGAAAAAATTTACCCAAAGTGGCACTCGTTTTTGCAGTCGGTCTTGACGAAACACCAGCAAATAACCGATGGCGCAGCTGGTGAGGAGCACAAGCACTTCACGCAGGATTAGTGTAGTCACCTGCCGGTATTCAAAGAAAAGGTGATCGTTTTCGCCTTTAAATACATAATACTTTAGCGTCATGTAGACGGAATCGATAAATGTCCAGGACAAGGCGATTGCCATCATGAGCTTGTACCTGTATTTCTTGATAACAGGCGGGCCGGATTTTATTAATGTTGATAATGACACAAATCTTCAGCTTTATAATGGCATCTGCGGAGAGTTACCGGAAGGTAAAGCTCCCATGCCATTGAGAATTACTGCAATTGCAAATCCGAGTACTGAAACAATAATACCGACCATAAAAACATTGTAGGCAATCCGCAACAGCCGGTATTTTCTTCCCAACACCACACCAAGCTGGTGAATGTCTTTAATTAAGGTCCCGTACAGGTAGTCCTGGTCGCGCATCAACTGGCTCATTCCCCATTCATATTCTTCAAATGACGCTTTATGAAAGTTGCCGAAGAATAACAAGTTGGTTTTTCTATTCATGATATCTTCCCGGCTGAATACACCCTGACTGATCTTCGGGCGGGTAGCGAGTATCGCCAGAACGATGGTGGCAACAGAGAACGTTAGGAAAATGACGGTGGGAATAATCAGGTAGGTATCAACTTCCAGTCGCCTCACCAGAACCGACAAGATTACGGAAATTATAATTGAATTTACTGAAATCAGAATATTCGCTTTTCCATCGGCCATGTTACTCAACTCGAGGTGGTTGTCCGACGTGAGGCGAAGCATTGTTTGAATTCCTCTCGACAATAAATTATTCTTTTGTTTGCCGTCTTTATCTTTCTCCGCCGGAGTCTGACCAAATAAATTGCTCGGCACTACTGTGCTTGGAAGATCATCCTTTGACATTTTTAATTTTTTGCGCAATCGATTAATGTTTTTTTGTTTTCCGCGATCCAATAAATCGCGACAATATTGTGTATAGTATTGATGGCTCTCCAGGAACGTGAGGGCATTGCGGTTCCAGCCACCTGCGGGCTCTGGCACATTGCGAAGTGTGTATTCTTTCTTCAGCAGTTTGTTGGTGGTGCGAAAATCCTTCGTACCCACGTGATATGTATCCGCGTCACAAATAATTTCCTGCAACAGACCCTGCGGGTGACGAGGCATTTTGGTCGAAAGGATCGCGTCGCCTATTTGTCTTGTTACGTCTTCATCGGTAACATACTTCGCAAGGAAATCTTTCATCAATTCCACGCTCCTGATTTCATGGAGCGCTGGCTCTGTGAATAGGTGGCCGGTGTCATGAAACCACGCGGCGGTGTATAAAATGAATTGCTCCTTTTCATCCAACTGGTATTGAGTCGCAATTTCTTTTACATGCTCAACTACATTTTCAGTATGTTGCAAAGTGTGAAAGAGGAGATTTCCCGTTTGATTTTTTTCGTACAGTTCCTTTACAAAGGATTCGACCTTTTTATAAATATTATGATAATCCATTGGTGTGCATTAGAAAGTTATATTGAATTTGGTTCCTACTGAGAAGTTGAATAGCCGTTCCTCTTTTGAATAGCCCATCGTTCCCGAAACAATTACCATGTTAAATGGAACATAGTAAAGTCCGCCGCCATATGCATAATGCCACCTGTTGTTGGGTTCATCCGCAGGATGCCACACTCTTCCTAAATCATTAAACAGCACTAGCCCAAAATCTCCTGGTATTATGTACCATTTTGATGTAAATAGTTTTTGACGGATTTCAAGACTACCATATGCCAGCGATTGTCCGCTGAATCTGTTCTTCCGGAATCCTCTCAAAAAATTATTTGCGCCCAGCGTCAACGCCTGGAAATATTCAAAATCGTCACTGAAAATATGGCCACCTCCTAACCTGAGTACAGCAACTGTTCTGGCTGGAGAACTAAGGCTTGCAAATACTGACATGTCGGAAGTTACTCGTGTCGTACTCTTGCTATTGCCTGTAAGTCCCGCCTGGTAATTCAGTTCGTTTATCCAACGTATTCCTCTCGTGGGGAACAATTCACTGTTCAGGTTATTAAGGTCTATAATAAACTTACCGCCCAAATAGAACTTGTTGCTATAAGTGGTGGTGGAATCAAGGATATGATTTCTGGTGAGGGTACCCAACACTTTGTCGGCGTTGTCTTCATAATTGTTCCAATAATGGAAGAAGGTCGGCCCTATATATATTCCAACCTTGTCGAAATATTTCTTACGTACCAACAGATCGGTAGCGACATATCGGTAACGAACATAATAAAATCTTAATGGAACATCAGGAATTAATTCAGTCTTATTGCCGAACCCAAAGAAATTATTCAATACCGGATCAACAATTTCCGACTTCACTACGAAATCATAATCACGAATAACATGGTTGAATTCACCAGTGTAACGCACCTGGTAAGCGCCTCTTGCAGGCGCCCAGATCGCATAAAACCTTTGATCGGTGGCATACGGCTCTCTCCTGAATCCGAAGGTTCTTCGCCAATAGCCGGCACCAAAAAAGAATCCGTCTTCCTGGTTATAGGCCATCGCTAGTCGCGGCCAGCGGTTTTGCGTATATTCGAAACCGGTTCGATTATACTCATTAGCCTGCACCAGCGGAGAAAAATACATTTTAGTGCGTCTTCCTTTTTGGACATTATTATTCTCCGTGGTCTGGTCGTAAAGAAAATTTCTCGCGCTTCCTTTAATGTTGAAGGTGTCATTTCCCTTCCCGCCAATGATGCGCAATTTTATTTTCGATTTTGCTGATTCATCGACATCAAAAATGTCGTTGCCATTTAATCCATATAGGCGCAATTCACGGGTGACTTTATGCGTAAAGTTTCTGTCGTAAAATTTGAAAGAAGTGTCACCGCTCTCTTTTCGAGCATACACCATCACATGTAAACCACTGTCAGTTCCGCTCACCTTAAAGTATTCGCCTTTGTTACTTCCTACTATATTCACGGAACGCGAGAGAAATCTATAATAGCGCATCCCCTGTTTTTGCATTTCATCGCGCCGACTGATTAATTTGCCTGCAATCTCTTCTCCGCTGATCGGATATATTTCCGGCGGATATCTCCTGATGGCTTGCCAAATAATGGAATCACTCATCTCTTGTTGGAATTGCGTTAATCCTTTGTTCCAGTCGTTCGCATCTAATTGATTCAAGAAATAACGATCAAAATCCCTCGCGACATAGTTTAGCCAGTTTATGCGTGGTATGTTATTTCGAAGGCCTTTGAGGAAAGGCATGCGGTTACGCGTGATGTATTGCATTAGCACACCATCAGAATGGAAATAGGCCTGATCACGATCTTTCGGGATTGGGTAATAAATTTTTCCTTTGCCTGTATCGCCCTCTGCCCATCGCCACTGATCCCAATGCCGGTCAAAATCGGCTACCAACATATCTAATAATCTTGCCTTTAAAAGGTTGTGCTGATCTACCACGTGATCATTATCCTCTATCATCTTCTGCAACACTTTACCGGTGCTTTTTGTATCCACTCCGCTTGGCACGGGATCCTTTTTTTCTAACAAACAAACTGTATTCGCAAACATCGGACGATAATATCCAAGAGCAGGATCATCAGGCACAAAAAACAATTCAGGGCTGGCTTGTGTAACGCCGACTGCTTTTGCAAGCACTGGAACGGTGAGTGGCGCGTATGGATTTGAGGCAGAGATCAGGTCTTGCACAATGTCCGCAGCAACAGAGTTTCTAAAATTTTCAGGGATAGCTTTTTCCGGATCCTTATCAATTGTTCTCAATGACCATTCCTGACCATCCTTATCCTCCAGTTTTAATGATTTGGTTTGTTTACCTCCACCTAAGCTCAAAATTTTGAATCCGCCTTTTTCCTGCGTGACATTAAACATCTTCATTCCAACAGGCTGACTCCATTCTTTTCTGTAGTTCTCCCCCAAAAACCACCGTTGTACCCGAGAAGCTTTTTTGTATTTGTTACTGGCAGCCACCAACACATTATCCTTCCATTCTGCAACTGGCTTTGTTGTATCCTTCGGCAATTCAGGTAGTTTACTGAAATCAAGTAAATGATGGGAATAATCTTTTTTACTGGTGTCGCCTTGTGTGATATAAAAGGAAATGTCAACGTTTTTGTTTTTCGAAATCTCCAACACCGCGAAGCCATGTTCGGAAGAGGCATACATTGTTTTTTTACTTTTCGAAACCCTGCTGGAATTATAGCCGGTGCCGCTAACAATGTAATAATGCCCAGTGTCTTTAATCAATTGAAGAGAATGTTCATGGCCGGCTGCATATATTAGGTTGGGATGTGTTTTGGTGACGCGTTCAATATCCGTAATCATGTTTTGATAATTCGGATGGCGGAGATCCTGAGGACTACCAAATACGCCGCGACTGATTGGATAGATGGATCCAATTATTGGCAGCGGAATATAAAGATTTGGAGAAAGGTCAGTAAAGGGAAAGACGTGTTGTTTCACTCCGTAATAACCGCCATGCGGCCCATTGCTTCGGAAGGTGTGGTGCGTGGCAAAAATCACCAGCTTCTTATAATTGCGAGTGAGTATGTCAGACAACTGCGAGAGTACTTCGTCCTTTGTTTTATAAGGACAGTCAGATTCAATTCCGGGTTTATCATATGGATGAATCCACCACTGGCTGTCTACAATCACTAGTACGATGTTATCACCAATAGGAACTTCTACCGGTCCCGGGCAACCACCTTCCGGAAAGAATTTTACATTTTTTGTATCGAGTAAGTCAACATACAACTGTTCTCTTAAAATAGCGTCATACCCCCCAGGCCCTCCTTGATTCCAATCATGGTTGCCGGGAATCATATATACGCGCGTGGGGGTACCCTTCACGATAGAAACCTGAGAATCCAAAACAATTCTCGCCTGTTGGTAACCGATATATGCATCGTCTGGTAAACCTACCTTATAGATATTATCACCAAGGAACACAACAGTGGTCCTGCTATCAAGTGGCACATTACTTTTGATAGAGCGTGCAACTAAATGTTGCCCATTTGTGAGTGATCCGGCATCGCCAATGAGAACGATGCGATTGACAATACTATCATTATCCTTTTGCGCCACACATAACTCGGACATCCATGCTAATAAAACGAAGGTCAATAGGTATTTCATTTCCGCGGACTTTCATTGTATTTGAACAATAAAATGGTGGCAGGGCCAACACCTGCCGATTCATTTGAGATTAAGAGATCGCCCTGGGGGGTAAAGGTTAATCCTTCCGGTTGTTTAAAAACTATCGGGTCCAGTTGAAACACGTCTTTCACTTTTCCTGAAGGTTCTACAACAACTAATACTTTATTGACAGAAGAAACGATAAATAGTTCACCGGTTTTGGGATGGATTGCCGCCGCCGAAGGCTTGAACTTCGACATCTTATCTCCCAGTTTTTTTTCTATGTTTTTTGCATCGATCACAAAAGCCGGGGAGTCCACGTACTTCATCTGCTTGTAGTCAAAAGCGTAAACACTCGTCATATTTTTCTCATCGGATTCACAGTCCTTACAAATCATCATTAACTCCTGTCTCGTGGTGTCATTATACAGGGTTTCGAATTCCTTCTTGCCTCTTTCAGGCAGATGAAAAGTTTTTACGATTGGTGAATCAGGCCTTGCAAAACGAAACGCCACAATATTCCCGTTACTTTTAATTGCAAAAAACATACTATCGGCCATTGCTATATCTTCAAAATCGGCTCCCGGAGAATACTTCCATTTTTCAACCTTCAGCTTTTTTTCCATTTCAATTTTGTAAAGCCAACCGCGCTCATCATGAATTGCAAAGAGACTTTTATCTTTCGGATAATAAATGATCCCAGAGATTTCGTCCAGCATCGGTGGCAATTTCGCAACGATGGGTTTATTGATGTTGTATCCTTCAGGACTCGGATACAAGCTTTCCTTTGATTTACCGTTGCACCCACTAACGATCCATCCCAAGCCGCAGAAAATTACTAGTACAAATTCCTTGTACACGCGTGGCGCGTTAAATAAATGGTAGATCATGCAATGGAAATATTAAATATTCTTCCAAATTAGAAACAAAACTGTGCCTGTAACAGAATGCAGTCCCATCACGGGCAGGCTCATCCCATAAAGTAAAATTGAAGAAAATAGTGGAATTAATTCTACAACTTATATTCGTTGAGAAGAAGGTTGGAGGCCTCAGTAACCGTGCGGACCTTATCAATTCCCTCTTTTTGGTTATAATTAATTATGGCTCTAAGCCCTTTTAAGCCACTAATGCCTTGAAGTTCCTCCAGGTCAAATCGCTCGACTTTATCCTGCAGAAGTTTTTTGTTTTGCAGGAATTCGATATATGCGAGGTATTCATTGGCCTCTTTGGTTTGCGAATAAACGATGGCGATAGTGCCCGGCTGCGTCAGCCTTTCATTACTCTCTTTAATTCTTACCTTATCAATTCTCTTCTTGATAATTTCATAACGCATGTTATAAGCGCCATCAACATCAAATTTTCGCTCCGCCGTTTTGAAACTGATGGATATTGGGGAGCTGTGTGCAAGGATAAGTTGTGTGGTGCGCAAAGGCAGTCGCAATTCTCCCTCAAGGGAATGGGCCAGTTGAGCAGCCTTTACAAGTGTGGTCAATTGCCAGATCTTTAAATTTTTTAAATAGAATTCATTAAACGGAATGCGCGGCGTGATGGATTGACCAACGTAAATATTATAATCCACACCATCCGTTACAAATCTTTCGAAGTAGTGCGGATAGATGGATTGCGCGTTCTTTTGCTCGGTATCGATGAGCTTAGCAATCTCCGTATTGATTTGTGTGATGCTTTCTTCATATTCCCGGCGGTGATGATACAACATCCGCACGGGGGAGTTAATAAGGTCAAGGTACTCGGTGATTTCTTTCTCCAGATTTGGAATAATCGGTTTGAGATGTGACATCAAGCCTGCCATTTCAATACTAAGAAAATCGTGTACGCTTGTTTCTTCTTCGGCAAAAAGAATTTTCGAGACCGAATCAATATATTTTTCTGTCCGATACTGTAATTCTTCTAACAAAGGAAACTGTGTTTCGGCTCGTGCTTTCTTAATAATATCTGCGGCCAGCTGCAACTGCTCCAGCAGGTCGAGTTGAATTGCATTGTTTCTTTCAATGGAAGAATTTCGAATGTCGATCGATCCATACAATGGGAATACCTGTTCAAAAACGATAGGCTCCATTTCATGCATGGGTGATTTATCTTTTCGCGTCAACTGGTTGAGTGCTGCTTTTGTGAAGCGCCATTCCACTGCTTCCTGCACGGCAGTAAATTGTTCACGTATTATCCTGTCAACCTCATGATCCAGGTGCTCCTGTTTTTTTTGTAGCGCAATGGCAAATAGTGGTATAGCTGGTCTGATGCGTGCCAGGTGATCATAACGCAGCCTCTCCGTGCGGTGGGCGATGATCAATATCCCCAACAACTCTTTGTTCTCTTTACAAAGTGGAGCAACAATTACGCTCTTGAAGTTATGTTCATATAAGATATAGAGAAATGGATACCGCTCGAGCGTGGCTTGATTGATATCAGAAATAACAATTGTTTCCGGTGAATCTGTGAAGATGGCAACAATGTTCTGATATAGGCGGTATTGCTGTTCCTCAGTGAGCGGATATTTTTTTGCCGTGTTGTTGCGGGTCATTATTTCGGACAGTATCAGGTGATTGTTCACCATAAAGAATGGCTTTATGGCCGTGTGCAACTGGTGTATGCCCGCCAGATTTTGCATCTGGTAATCTAACTCGCTAAAAATATCTTCCTCGCCGAAGGAATGTATATTCAATAAACTGTTCTTGATTTTATTGATGATCTCTCGTTCTGTTACTTCTGTTATGCGGAGCACTGCGAAGCCTTGAAACTGGAATCTTTCCAGCGGAAGTTGATTGGTTAGTGTTGGATGATGGAGAAGATGATGTACATCCACACCATCCAATTCTTCTAATGTCAATTGTGGAAGCTCACCTTCTGTCACTACATCAACGAAGCCTGTGTCGATGCACACTTCCATATATCGATCTAATTTTGTTTCGGGGCAAACGAATCGATGAACAGAACTAATAGTACCTGCAGTCTTTACATTGTAGATTTTATTCAGAATTAATTGATATGCGCCGCAGATTTTATCACGTATCATCGTTTCAGCATCTACTTCCATTGGCAGGTCCGCCACTGCATCATGTCCTGAAACAAATATTTTTTTGAATGCTGATGAAGCTAACAGCACTCTATGATTGAAGGGCTGTAATACGGCATACAAATCCCGTTCATCGGATAAAGTCAGCGGGAAAAGCGTTGAGAGAAATCGTTCTATTAACGGTGCATGCGTCTTCAGCGTTTCTTCGTCGCTTATGGGTGCTAATAATTCAGGAAAACCTGAAATCTCATTAATGAATTGCTGATACAATTGCCTGTTCCCGTCGCGACCGTCTTCAATTGTTTTTTTCCAACGTGCCACGAGTGGAGCAAATGATACAACACTTTTTATTCCGCCGGCTGGATAGTTATGATTGGTGCCCATTCCATTTGATTTAGCAGTTCAACGGGCACGATTAGAAAGGTAATTACGCAAAGCTAGAACATTTGGATGAGGGAAGGAAAAAGCTACTCTGTCTCTGCACTAACAAATTAGAGGATGTGCAAATGCAATTCAACTGATCTCTTTATACTAACAATAGTGGCGATCATATACGTTTTCGGTTCAATACAATACTTAAACGGCAATTGAATGAAAAGAACGCATCATTATTACGCGGATTCCCTCTTATTGACCCCGCGGTTGTTTGATGCAAAGGATCCAATTCCCGCATGCGGTCTGCCACCAGCGCAGCAGTCCGTGCTTTATCAGCGGGATAATATTTATAGAATAAGGAGGGCTCAATATAATTGGTGCTTACGTCATCGAGATAATCTGTAATGAGCAGCCGGTATAGGAATTCTATTCGAAACATTCCCCAGCTTGATATGTCCTGCTTAAGCCCAATCCCGAAAGGGAATTCAATCTGCTGCAAAGAATACTCTGGACGCTCAGGGCACTCAATAAATCCCTGGCCTTCGGTATGCATCGGTTGTAAACTAACCCATGCATTTTCCAAATAGGCCTTCGGCTCAAAATGAAGATAGCCGGCACCGCCAATCACGTATGGTGAAAGTGTTGGTACGCTCGACTGAAATAATAGCAAAGGGTGCCACTCTATCAATGCCAGACATTCTCGGATCTTGCTTTGAAAGTGTAAATTCCGTTGACATCGTAACGCGGCAACCGATTCATCATTCTTCAAAACTGAATCAGAAGCCGTCACTTTACCCCAAACAAATTCTAATCTTACTCCAATTAAATCGCGATGGATCACTTCCAGGAATATGCTGCTGCAAAGGCGACTGGCATTCCAATTCACGTCTTTTATGAACTTGTCGCCGTTTCCTTTGTGTCCACCAAGGTCGGTGAGGCAATTCATGATTCCCATTGATATGCCGCCCTCCAATCGCCAGGCTGGTTCCAGGTGCGTCGCGTCGTAGAAATAATACTGACTGATTACATCAAGATGAAATACCAATCCCGCACAAATGCAGAGCAAACACTTTTTCATAACCTGAATGTTTAAAGTTTTAACCGGGTTCCAATCGCTAACGGAACGAGAAAAAAATTTGAGATTGGAGAAGTGGAGAGAGTGGAGGAGAGTCCTTTAGTCAGCCAATCTTATGAATCAAAATTATTTAATTCCCTTTTTCTGGAGATGTTGAAAAAACTTACAAAAAGGTTTTAAACCACATATCTCACATCGTGGATTTCTCGCGATACATACATATCTGCCGTGGAGGATGAGCCAATGATGTGCTTTGTGGATCAATTCCGGCGGCGTAAAGGCCACCAATTGTTTCTCTGTTGCCAGTGGCGTCCTGGCGTTATGGGTGAGTCCAATGCGTGCCGCTACCCTAAATACATGCGTGTCTACCGCCATGTTGGGTTGTTGATCAATAACCGAGGTAATAACGTTTGCGGTTTTTCTTCCAACGCCAGGCAATTGAATCAACTCTTCAACAGTCATAGGAACTTCGCCGTTGAATTTTTCCATTACTAGTTTGGCCATTCCTGCCAGATGCTTTGCCTTATTGTTGGGATAAGATATGCTTTTGATGAGGGGAAAAATTTCTTCGGGGGTAGCTTTTGCGAGCGAAGGCAGGTCGGGATATCGCTCAAAAAACGAGGGGGTAGTCATGTTCACCCGCTTGTCAGTACATTGAGCCGATAATATAACGGCAACCAATAGCTGATACGGATCGTCGTAAATAAGTTCCGTTTCTGCTTCCGGGTTATTATGCTGGAAGTAATCGTATACAAGCCGGTATCTTTCTTTTCTCGTCATCCAAAATCATTGAATGGACGAAAATAGAGAAAGAGGGCATTCGTTCGACTGACTGGAAGGCCAAGCGAAGGATCGTCAGACCGAGGCGATCAGACGAAAGTTATACAGATGCCGGTTCCGTTTGTTTGGCGTAGTTCATTACGCGCAATACTACTTCTGTTCGGGGAGCTGTTAAGGGCATGTGACTAAGATCTCCTACAGATTCCCTAAGGAGTTGTAGTTTTTCACGCAAAGCCCAATCATTTTGCAGAGCTAATTCAATAGCGGCTGTTTTTTCTGGAGAGGTTTCTTGGTATAAATACATGACCAGATCCTCCGGAGTAAAGAGTGTCATAAGCAAACCATTATTGTCCTTAATGTTCCGAAGCCGTCCTTCGGATGTCCGTCCACTAGTAAAAACGCCTTAAGCGAAGCGTTATTGTAAAGTCCTGAAAATATTTGATTTCTGGAATCAGCGGTAAGATAGTAATTGATGAGGTTCAGCGGAATAGCAGAAATACTTGATTATCGTTGTTGCAACGCTTCAGCAAACTGGCAACCGGCAACTGTCAATAGCCAAAGACCTACTAAAACCTGAAAGCGAACTCTTGATAAGGAACTGATACACAGGTGTTTGTCACGATCCTAGTTCGAGTTGCTTCCGCTTGATTTTGGCTTGATGATGTAGACATCCTCATTGTCTCGCTTCATCAAATATTTCTCACGTGCATATTTTTCCAGGGTAGCGGCGTCCGTCTTAAGTTGGTTGAGCTCGGCCTTAGTCTTTTCAATTTCCTGCCGATAGTATTCAGCACTTTTTTGCAGTTCATTTAATTGCTGTCTGTGATGATAGTTCGTTACGAGGTCCCGATCATCAAAAAAAGCAATGAAAGCCACGAATACCATCGTTGCTATAAAGTATTTATTCTTTAGCCAAGCTGGAAGATTGGACAGTATTTTCATAGTTTATAGTTCGAGGTTCAATGTTCGATGTTTGAGGTTTGACGTTTGATATACGTTGGACAACCTCAAACTTCAAACCTCAAACAATTCATTTCCCAAATTTAATTTTTCCAGTCGGATAAACGCCAGTGCTTCCTAACATTTCTTCGATTCTTATCAACTGATTGTATTTCGCCATTCTATCAGTTCTGGATGCAGATCCCGTTTTTATTTGTCCGCAATTCAATGCTACTGCAAGATCCGCAATGGTAGTGTCCTCTGTTTCACCTGAGCGATGGCTCATGATGGTGTTGTATCCATTATGCTGCGCAAGTGTTACTGCGTTGATGGTTTCTGTTACGGTGCCAATCTGATTAACCTTTACCAGCAAACCATTTGCAATTCCTTTATCAATGCCTTGCTGTAATCGCTTTACATTCGTTACAAACAAATCATCGCCCACCAACTGGCATCTCTTTCCAATTGTTTCGCTGAGCAATTTCCAGCCGTCCCAATCATCTTCGGCCATTCCATCTTCGATTGAAATGATGGGATATTTATTTACCCAATTCTCCCAAAATTTTACCAACTCTTCGCTGCTCATGCTCTTTCCATCACTCTTATGAAATACATATTTTTTCTTCTCTGCATTCCACAGTTCGCTATTCGCGGCGTCCATCGCAATTCCCACATCCTTGCCCGCTTTATAACCCGCAGCTTCGATTGCGATTAAAACTGTTTCAATAGCTTCTTCGTTACTTTGAATATTTGGTGCAAAACCACCTTCATCGCCCACGTTTGTGCTGAAGCCTTTTTTCTTTAGCACTGTTTTCAATGCATGGAAGATTTCTACTCCCCACCGCAAGCCTTCGCTAAAACTGGTAGCGCCAATGGGCATTACCATAAATTCCTGGAAGTCCATTTTATTATCAGCATGCGCACCCCCATTCAGAATATTCATCATGGGTATCGGAAGCACTTTTGCATTTGTTCCACCAACATAACGATACAATGGTAAACCGGCTTCTTCCGCAGCGGCCTTTGCCACTGCCATGCTTACGGCCAATAATGCATTTGCTCCAAACTTTCCTTTATTTTCTGTGCCATCCAATTCAATCATCGCTCCATCAATCCCAGCCTGATCGGCCACGTCCCATCCAATTATTTTTGGCGCAATTAAATCTTTTACGTTCTGTACTGCTTTCAACACACCTCTTCCGAGATAGGTTTTTTTATCGCCATCCCGAAGTTCAACCGCTTCGTGCACTCCCGTACTCGCACCGCTTGGCACGGCTGCCCTACCTACTGCACCTTCATCGGTGATTACATCTACTTCTACTGTTGGGTTGCCACGACTATCGAGGATTTGTCTTGACAAAATTTCCGCAATGAAACTCATGATTCAGTTGTTTTTTTAAATTGATTTTTTGCTTTTCTTATTTCATTGGCTCGCCCGTTAGATCCCGGAATATTTCCTCCAGGGTTTGACTTTCGTCCTGCAAAGAAACGATGTTGAGATTATGCTGCAAAGCAAGTTGAAGAATCTGTTTGCGAACAGCATCAGCGTTTGAGGTTTGAAGTTTGAAGTTTGAAGCGGAAAGTTGTTGGACTTCATTCACCTCTTTAATACCTTTCAACCATTCTACATTTACGGGTTCTTTGAATTGAACAATGATGAAATGCTGGTCAGACCGGCCTTTCTGCAGATTCGTCAACCGATCATCTGCAACTATCTGTCCTTTGTTAATAATAATAACGCGATCGCAAATGGCCTCTACTTCCTGCAGGATGTGAGATGAGAATAAAACAGTCTTCCTGCTACCTTCAGCTTTGATGACTTCCCTGATTTCAATAATCTGGTTTGGGTCAAGTCCACTTGTAGGTTCATCCAATATTAAAACCTCCGGCTCATGCAATAGCGATGCAGCTAATCCTACACGTTGCTTGTATCCTTTCGACAACTGCCCGATCTTTTTGTTTTTTTCAACAGTAAGACCAGTCAATGCAATCACCTGCTGAATTTTCTTACGCGAGTCCGGCAAATGATGAATAGCCGCAATGAAGCTCAAGTACTCTTTCACATACATGTCATAATACAGCGCATTTGACTCCGGTAAGTATCCAATTTTTTTCTTTGCATTCAGCGGCTCTTCGGCAACAGGAATTCCGCATACTTCGGCGGTACCGCCATCGGGCATCAGGTAGCCCGTAATCATTTTCATAGTGGTTGATTTCCCGGCTCCATTCGGGCCAAGAAAACCAACAATTTCGCCTTTGCCAATTTCAAATGAAATATTGTTTACTGCTTTCTGCTCGCCGTAGATCTTGAGCAACTGCTTTACACGAATGGACATTAAGCAAAGATATACTGTGAAAAGGAGACGTGAACTTTCAATTTGGAACCACAGACGATGGACTACAGACCACCAGACGATGATGTTCGATACTTATGGATGTTTGCGTAGTCGCTGCATAAATACGACATACAAAATCGTCGCGAAAAATATGTAGATCGGGGTTTAATAAAAAAAAGTACTCTTCGATACTTCGGGTTTAGTGGTCCGTCGTCTGTGGTCCGGCGTCTGTGGTCCTACCGCTTCACAGCCACCGCAATCTTCGAATCCGCTGTTCCATAATATAAGAACCAATTGCCTTTGTATTGAACAAGCCCCTCGATGAAACAAACTTCATTCACCTGC
>Ga0157378_10001110_pt1 | contig 24514 bp, 21 predicted proteins | sample M65metaG_FD_115309 | JGI IMG/M metagenome (GOLD analysis project Ga0157378, IMG submission 115309) | Miscanthus rhizosphere microbial communities from Kellogg Biological Station, Michigan, USA - M6-5 metaG | ecosystem: Host-associated > Plants > Roots > Rhizosphere > Soil | place: USA: Michigan...
AGCTGGTACAGCGATATCAAAATCAGAGCGGCAGTAAAAAACTTCACCAAACCTTTTAAATGCATGGGTTCTTTTAGATTATCGTTATTATATAAACTGATTAAAAACGTCCCTGCACGCGGCTAATATCCGCGAGAGGGCTGCAAAGATATGGTTTTATATAAAAAATAATGCAGCCTCAAGATAAAAATTCAAAAGTCAAAAGTCAAAGGCCAAAAAAGCAGCATCTTTGGTAGAGAGTAGGTAGTCGCGAGGGGGTATTACCCATCCCGGGTTCATGCAATCAAAATCAATTTTTGATTTTTAATTTTTGAGTTTTGAGTTTTTTTACAATCCGCCATTTGCGGTGAGGTCCATGCGGCAGTTGCTGTCAAGGGCAGGAATTGTATTGTTAGGGATGGTATGAAACACGCTGTGAGTCTCCAATTGCCAGTACATGAGGCAGGCGGTATTGGTGCAATGGTTGCCATGGGCCACATCCTGGTGGGGCGTCAGCATCTGGGTGCCGAGGTTCACGAGGCCCAGCAGGTGGCCCAGCTCATGCTCCAGCACGCTGCATTCCAGGCTCACCCGGCTCATCTGCCCTGAGCCGCCGCTGTGGTCATATATATCTTTGCCGATCATGCACACTGAAGTGTTGCGGTATGCAAACCCCAGTATATTCACCGATGTATCGTAGCTGTCGGCCATCATCACATATAGTGCCAGGGTCGTGCCCGATGTATAGGCAGTGCGGTTCTGCTTCTCCAGCACGGCCGCACGTTCTACGGTGATGGAGTCGCCATTGGCGCCTATCTGCGTTTGTGTAATGGTAACGCCGCCCGGCTTTTTACACAGCATAGCCAGGTAGTCGCGAACCCTGGTAATAGTAGCCGTATCCAGCGGAAAGCCTGGCATGTACTGCACCTGTATATTAATGGCGGTGTATTTATCAGCGCTCAGCAGGTCGTGCGCGCTCTGGCCCACGCCCTGGTTGCTGTAGGCATCCGGCAGTGCATCGGGGCTGGTATTGCTCTGTTTTTTACAGGCAAAGAAAAGAAGCGTCACAGCCAGGAAGGGTAATACTCTCTTCATCGAAATTCAAAAGTCATTGTCTAAAGTTAGGGACAATTATGCTACTTTCTCAACGAGTTTCTCTTCAATTATTCCGAAATGAAATGCCCTTTAATTTGGCATGATTCTTGAGAAATAATTATTTATGAAACAAGTTTTTACAATTGCTTTGTTTTTGTCTTCATTTAATGCCGGGGCGCAAAAACTTCATTTTACCGATAGCGCCAATCATTGGGTTACAAAAGGATATGGTGCTGACTGTATTAGTTTCTACCGGGAATACCTATGGGGAAGAGACACCATCATCCACGGCTTAAAATATGTTGAGATGGTTAGTGGAGTAATGTATAATCCTATCAGTTGCACGGGCATGACAATCCATTCTTTGGACAGTTTTTTCATCCGTGAAGATACGTTGGCGCGCAAAGTTTATTACATAAATTACAATATTGCATATTCGCCCGACACCCTAGAGCATGTACTATACGACTATAACTTACAACCCGGCGATACTATTCAATACAAAACCGGAACAGCGAGGATCACAGACAGCGTCACCAGCATTGATTCCGTTCTCATAGCAGGAGTGTATCATAAAGTGATATACATGCAAAACAAAACCGGCATGGGCGTGGCCTACTATACCATTGTCGAAGGCATAGGATGTACTGCCAGCCCGCTATTGCAGACAGTCTTCATCGCCTGCTTTGAGTATGAGGAGAAGCTTATTTGTTATTCAAAAGGGAGTTTCTATCCGGTGCTCAAGCTTCCCGTCCCTTATTTGTGTCAATATTCCGACTCCGGGTACGGCCTGCTAAATGATACTTTTAAGAACTCCGTCAACTGTACGGTGCTCGAAACATCCACGACCCCTGTAACGCAACGACGGATTGTATGTTCCCCGAACCCTGCATCTGACCAACTGAACATAGCTGTAGGCGGTAGTCTTGAACATACAATTTCAGTATTTGACTATACAGGAAGACGCGTTTTTCAGGCAACACTAAACAGTAATTCAAATGCCCTTGCTATCAACACGGCCTTATGGAATCCTGGATGCTACCTTGTTGCCGTACTTTCCCCTGATGGCGCCTTACTTAACGAAAAAGTAATGATCCGACGATAGACCGCAGGTGCTTTTTCCAGTCCCTTCGACCCCATCTGAGAGGCGCCTCATGGAGAAGCCCCTTCAGGGGTTTGGGGTTACTCCCACTCTATCGTGGCCGGAGGCTTGCTGCTGATGTCGTACACTACCCTGTTGATGCCCCGCACGCGATTGATGATATCGTTAGATATGCTGGCGAGCAGGCCGTAGGGTAGATGGGCCCAGTCGGCGGTCATGCCATCTACTGATGTTACTGCACGCAGCGCGCAGGTATATTCGTAGGTGCGCTCATCGCCCATTACGCCTACACTTTGCACCGGCAGCAATATAGCGCCAGCCTGCCACACCTGCTTATAATAGCCACTATCGCGCAGGTGCTGGATGTATATGGCATCAGCTTCCTGCAGCAGCTTCACTTTCTCCTCGCTCACGGGACCCAGTATGCGTATGCCCAGGCCGGGACCGGGGAAGGGGTGGCGACCTATGAAGATATCGTCTATGCCCAGCTCACGGCCCACGCGGCGCACCTCGTCTTTGAACAGCATGCGTAGTGGCTCAATAAGCGACAGATGCATGATCTCGGGCAGGCCGCCCACATTGTGGTGGCTCTTGATGGTGGCCGATGGCCCGCCATGTACGGATAAGCTCTCCACTACATCGGGGTAGATGGTACCCTGACCCAGGAAGCTCACATCCTGTAGCCGCACGGCCTCTTCGTGAAACACGTCTATGAACAGCTTGCCTATGATCTTGCGCTTGGTTTCGGGGTCAGATACACCTGCCAGCTCGCTGTAGAAGCGCTGACGGGCATCTATGCCCCGGGTGTTCAGGCCCAGATGCTTGTAGCCTTCAAGCACCTGCTCAAATTCTCCCTTGCGCAGCAGGCCGTTATCCACAAATATGCAATAGAGGTTATCGCCGATGGCTTTATGAATAAGTGTGGCGGCCACAGTGGAATCCACGCCGCCGCTGAGGGCCATGACCACCTTCTTATCGCCAGCCTGCGCCTTAATACGGGCCACGGTTTCGTGTATGAAGGCTGCTGGCGTCCAGTCCTGCCTGCAGCCGCATATATCGGTGAGGAAGTTCTTGAGTATCTGGCGGCCATCGGTGCTGTGGGTCACCTCGGGGTGGAACTGTATGGCGTACACAGGGTGTTTCGCATAGGCTTCATGGGTCTTAAAAGCGGCCACAGGTATGCTATCTGTTCGCGCGATAAGCTTGAAGCCAGCGGGCAGTTGTTTGATGGTATCGCTATGGCTCATCCAGACCTGGGAGCCATCTGTCACGGTGGCAAACAGGGTCTCATCGGTAATATCCCTGAGGTGGGCGCGGCCATATTCGCGATGGGTGCTCTGCCCTACCTCGCCGCCGCCCTGCTGTGCCAGCAGCTGCGCACCGTAGCACACGGCCAGCACGGGCACCTGCTGCGCTATAGCAGCAATATCTGGCTTCGGTGCCTTGGGATCATTGACCGAAAAAGGACTGCCCGAGAGTATAACGCCCTTAAGGTTAGCGCTGTAATCAATAGCCTTGGTGCAGGGCTGAATTTCGCAATACACATTGAGCTCACGGATATTGCGGGCAATCAGCTGAGTGAACTGCGAACCGAAATCAAGTATGAGAATTTTGTCGTTCATAAACCCCAAACCCCTTCCGGGGCTCTGTTTTTTGACTTTTGAATTTTGACTTTTGACTTAGATTAAGCCTGCGCTGTTGGCGCTCCGAAATTGAACGGCATAGCAGTTGTCTCCTGGTCTTTAATAGTGCCATACTGTCCCTCGAAGCGCTTTACGTTATCTATCAGCGCCTTCATCAGCCGCTTGGCGTGCTGCGGGGTCATCACTATACGCGATTTTACTTTCGCCTTGGGTACATTGGGCATTACGTTTACAAAGTCTATTACAAACTCTGCAAACGAGTGGGTAATGATGGCGAGGTTGGCATAGGCGCCATCCGCCATTTCTTCGCTTAGTTCTATGTTCAATTGCTGTTCGGGTAGTTGCTGTTCTGCCATAATTGTCTTTTGAGGCTGCAAAATTAGGTTATTCCTGCGATTAATAACTTGAGCCATTCTCTTACCTTTGAGCGGTATGCGCTTACTGCCCATCGTTATTGTCGCTCTGCTGTTTGCCGGCTCTTGCAAGCCGCCGGTATATGCGCCCAAGCCAACCGGCTACTTTATGATAGATACCCCGGAGCGGCACGAGTACCGCCTTTTCGACAGTCCGGGCTTCCCCTATACGTTTGAATACCCGGTATATGCCCAGGTGGTGGAAGATACCCTGAGCCACAAAGCCGAGCGGCAGCCCTACTGGATCAATGTCTATTTCCCATCGCTGGGCGGGGTGATAAATATTACATACAAAGAGATTACAAACGAGCAGCCCTTTATGACGCTGGTGCAGCAGAGCGATTATCTATCCTTCAGCCACCACGAGAAGGCCGATGATATACGCTCCTCGGTGTATCGCATCAGTGGCCGCAATGTGAGCGGCATAGTCTATACCGCGCTGGGCAACGCCGCCACCCGCTATCAATTCACCGCCACAGACTCGGTAAAGCATTTTCTGCGCGGAGCGCTTTACTTTAATGTAACCCCCAACGTGGACTCCCTGAAACCCGCCACCGACTTTGTGGAGCAGGATATCCGGCATGTGCTGGAGACGATAAAGTGGCGATAAGGTGAGCGCGGGACGCGATTTATTAATAGCATTATTGAATCCACCTATACAAAACCATGCGCACTCTGTCTATAATTCTCCTGATGTCGTTGCCTGCAATGGTTTTTTCGCAAAGCAACAAGCAATACTTCCCATTTATAGCTGGCGCTGAAAATGAGATAACAGTTTTCACTGAAAGCAAACCAATTTATCCCCGATATAAAAAGATATTTGAAGAATATGGATACTCAGGAAACGGGTATTGCTGGGAAGGGCACATTACTCAAATTCTTGAAAAAATCAATCCTGATTTGCTGAAACATATACGTATGGACCCTGAAGCCGGCGCTTTCTTTGCGTTTGCGGACAGTAAAACAAATCAAATTGCCTTTTTGAAACTATTGAGTCCAATCTTTTCAGATGAAAAGACCTTGGTCTCATGGATCAAAAAAGCAGACCATGACAGAATAAGTGATTAAGAAGCGACCGCTTTAAAAAACTGTTGTTTTCCTGTTGATATGTTCTTAATTTTGCGCTCCCTTAAAAAGGTACTGGTCTCATAGTTCAGTGCCCACCCGTCCCGAAAGGAACGTTCGGACGGGGATAGAATAGAAGTTTTTTATTTAGTGTAGTATATTGGTCTCATAGTTCAATGGATAGAATAGAAGTTTCCTAAACTTTTGATACAGGTTCGATTCCTGTTGAGACTACTTGACAGGAAGGAAAGCTAAAATCCATACGCTTTCCTTCCTTTTTTTTTCTCAAATGCTTTGCTGGCTTAGTTATCAGGAGAAGTACATTATCTTCTTCCGGGGTTCGAACTTCATTATCTTCAATAATTATCTTTTCAGGAAAAGTCGAACCCAAAATTTTCCTTTTATCGCTCAAATCCACGTCAGGAAAGACATTACTTATATTATTTAAAAAATAAAAGCCAAAATCAATAATATCTACCTCGCTTTTATTGTTACTACTTAACTCTACTTGTTTTTTAACTAAAGAGTTAATCTCCGGCTCTATTTTCTCCTTCATTCCTTTAAAATCAGCACTGTCAATCTTGTCGTCTAAGAGTAAATTCCTCGCTTTTTCCAGTCTTCCTTTTAAAGTATCTATTTCCTTTTTCACCTTAATTAATTCTGCGGAATTATCAATTTTAGTATTCTTATGACTATTGTTTAAAATACTCTCAAAAAATTTGATTGCTTTTTTATTATCGCTAACGCAACCAAACATTTCATCTATTAGGTCATTAGCAGGATCAGCCCTAAATCTTTCCTTGCAACCGTCCTTACAATGATAATAGAAATATCGCCCTCCCCTGCCTTTTGATGCACTTCCCGTCAGGTTCCCTCCACAAATCCTACATTTTAGATAACCTCGCAATTCAAGCTCCTTTTTTATTGTACCGGATGATAGAATATTTTTCCTTTTCCTGCCTGCTAAAACATCTTGAACATCGCAAAAAAGGCTTTCAGAAATTAAGGGTTCATGTTGACCCTGCACTGTTATTTCTTCTTCATCTTTGTATGAAGGAACTATAACTTTACCCATATATACAGGGCTTCGCATCATTTCCCAAAATCTTGAACGGCTGGCTTTCAGACCATGTTTATTCATTTCTTTTCGTACTTCCTCAATATGGTAAAGACCTGTTGCTAATTTTTCAAAAGCAGTCTTTACCAAAGGGGCATCGTCATTTGGTTGAATACATGGTTTATTTGCTGCGGTTCTCCCATGCTTATATCCGTAAGGAGCCATGCCCATATATCGTCCATCCTTTGCGGCTCTACGCATTCCAGCGGTAACGTTTAACGCTCTTCGATCATTTTCTACCTCCGGTGATGTAAGGTATAGAGCAAGCATAAATTTTTGCTCGGGGATTTCTAAATTCAAAGGTTGCTCGACAGCTTGGGGTTCAATTCCCAGCTTAAACAATTTACTAATCATTGCATAGGCTTCAGGAGCATTTCTTGAAAACCTATCCCATTTTAGAAATAATAGAATATTGGCTATACTCTTATTTTTCCGAACGAAGTCAATTAATTTATTGAACTCAGGGCGCTCAAATGTTTTTGCCGAATAATCATCTTTAAAGAATGCTACGATTTCTATGTTGTGATAAGCGCAATAGCTTCTTAGCCTTTCTTCCTGGTGGGCTAAACTGTGACCCTTTTCAGCTTGCTCGTCTGTACTCACCCTCACATACAATATTGCTTTCTTTTCTTTCATGCTTCCACTTTTTATATCCATTAATTAATTTTTCATAATTGGGGTCGTAATAGATTTTAAGAACAACCTCGGCTAATACATAAAACCAATCTCTTATTTTCAGAAGTTCCTTATCTGTATATTTGATGTCATCGTCATCCCAAATTTTTCTTACTTCACCAATTGATATTCTATCATCAAAAATTCCGTTGTTTTTTTGTGTTTCCTTTAATTTAACATTTAGCTTTTTTCTCATAAAATAATCTTGAAAAACAAAGCTACGTTCAAGCAAACCCCGCACTTTCGACTTTAGGTATGCACAAGCATCCAATGAACTTTAAAGCGTTAATAATCCTCTTGTAGGCACTATGCGGCTTCTTCAAAATCTTTTGGAAAACCCAATCGTTTAAAAACAACTTCCATTTGCTTAACCGTAAAATACCTTCCTCGTTTTTCGCCAATTTCATCTTCAAAAGGCTCAAGCCAGTTTTTTAATGTGCGGTGGCTGATGCCGTACAGGGTAGCTAACTCCTTGTAGCTATACGCTCTTAGCCTCGTCAAACTTAAATTCATCTCCATATAATACTATCTGTTTTTTACTGGGGTTAATCATTATAGTTGTGTATTATGGGAAGTTGCTGATTAACTGTATAGCTCGATAAATTCATTTGGGTTTAGATGAAGTAGGGATGCCATTCCCTTCATATCCAATTTTTGTTTTGCTTTTATTTCGCTTATCCATTTTCTAATTAAAGAGGGCTGTTCAACCGGCACATCTAATTCTAATGGCTCTCGTCTTCGGATTTTTTGGTCATTAAACTGTTGGACGAGATATCGTTTTTGGTTTGGCGTCAAATACCCTAAGTCATCAGCACGATAAAGTAATGAGATCATCGATGCTTTCCACTTCAGCTTTAATTCTGCGAGTAGTGGAAGGGTAATATCATTTTCAAAATCTTTCCTTATTTCGCTTTCAGGCATTAAAAACTCAGCGGCAAAAAGATTTGCCTCATGTGCTATATCTCTCTCCCAGTTTACATTTGCAGCAGTATGCATTACTAAATGCCCCAATTGATATGCCAAAGAAAACCTCTGCCTATCGCCAAGCATTGCTTTATTGTAAATAATGATGGGGAATTTCGTTTCTGTCAACACACATCTACTATCCACCCGTTCCGTACCAAAGTTAAAACTGGCAATGGCGATGCCATTTTTTTCCAATAACTTAACTGTATCATTAATTAATGGCTTTTCAATTCTCCATGCCTTTCGCACTTTGTGGGCGATTATTTGGGGCGTATCCTTTTCAGTAACCTCAAATAATGGCAATTGTGGGTTCGGAATATCCAAAGTTTTTAATAGGTATTGAACATGAAACCGGATAATGTTAACCTTAGCATTTATTGGTGTTAGTAACCCTGCCGATACTTTTTCACGTTTCCTATAAATGAGATGTTCAGGATATACTTTGTTTTCTTGTTTAAAAAATGACACAGGGAAATTTGTTGCTTCTGCAATTAACTCTAAGAATGGTTCTTTAACAGTCGTGTCACCATTTTCAATTTTCCCGATATTAGCTTTTGACATCCCTATCCTTTCTGCCAATTCTTGTTGGCTAAATCCTCGTATTTCCCTTGCTAATAATATCATATTTCCGTTTGTTGTTGCCATTTTAATAATATTTCCGAAGCAAAATTAATGCCGTTTTTGTAAAATTCAAAAAAAAATCTCTAAATTTGCTAAAATACGGTTGAAATAATGGATAATAAAAGGATAATTTGGCAAAAAAATTGAATGAAGGTTGACTTGAATTCGAGGCTTTTAATAAACATTATCAACCCGGTGATATTGGATTGGTGGAAGTTTGCGAGATTTGGAAATTAAGAAGCTATATTAGCGAAAATCAGCCTGATATTAAATTCCGTGTCTTTTGCAAAACAAAAAAGAATGACATTAGTATATTAAGCAATAAGAGGCATTTTAAGTCAAAAATCAGTTACACGATCATTATAAAAATTAGGACATATGGAAAATAAGGTTTCCGTAAATAATAACGGTGTTGAGTCAGCAGGAATAACTAAAGACTACCAGCAGGCGGTTGTTGAACTTATTTGGAATGGGTTTGATGCAGATGCTTCTGAAGTTTCTATTGAATTTGACGCGAACACTATTGATAATATCCTTGAAGTTCAGATAGTTGATAACGGTAAAGGAATTTCTTTTGAAAATTTATCTTCAACATTTGGGAATTTCCTGGATTCCATAAAAAAATTGTCGTTCCAAAGAACGTCATATCAGCATGGTTATAAAGGTAAAGGGCGGTTTTCTTTTACCGCATTTTCAGGGAAAGCAATTTGGTCAACTGTTTATATCGATTCCAATAGTCAAAAATATTTGGAATATGATATTACAATCACAAAAAACAGCAAGGACAAGTATAAAGACGACAATAAGAAAGTTTCTACGAAAACATCGACCGGAACGACAGTTAAACTGTTAGATTTATTTGGCGTTACTGCCTATAGTTTCACATCTGAAGATTTTAAAAAAATTTTGGCGCAAGAGTTCGGGTGGTTTTTGTTTTTGAATAAGGAGCGGAATTATTCATTAAAAATCAATGGTGAGCCGGTAGCATACGAACACATAATTTCCGATAGCGACATAAATAATTTAACTATCAATGATGAGAACCAAACTCCACATTTATTCAAGATCACATTCTTACGTTGGAATGATAAGATAGGAGATAAATTTTATTTCTATTTTTTGAACTCTCAAAAAAGAGAGGTAGCAAAAGAGTTGACCTCGTTCAATAACAATGCAATTGGCTTTTACCATAGCGTATTTGTTGAGTCCCTCTATTTTAACGCGTTTAACCCAAATGACACAGAACAATCGGGTAATCTTTTTGAGACATCAAAAACTTCTCCGGTATACAAGGCGTTAATGACGCACCTGCATAAGATAGTTCGCGATAAGCAAAAATTTTTTGTACGAGGCGAAGCTGCAGAACAACTTATTGACAAATATGAGAAAGAAGGTGTAATTCCAAAATTCAAGAACAATAAGTATGACCAAGAACGGAAAAAGGATTTGGTGGATGTGATAAAAAATATTTACTGCATCGAACCAAAACTATTTCAGGGGCTAAACAAAGAACAGCAGAAAGTTAGTGTCGGTTTGATCAATTTGCTTTTGGATACAGAGGAACGGTCTAACATTTTAGATTTGATAGGGCAGATCGTAACCATGACATCGGAAGAGAGGCAAGAGTTTTCAAACGTGCTGAAAAAAACAACTATTTCAAATATTTCGAAGACGATAAACCTAATTGAAAACAGATTTAAGGTTGTCGAATTATTGAAAAAGCTTGTTTTTGACTTAAAGGAATTTACGAATGAAAGAGATCATATTCAAAAGGTGGTTGAAGACAATTATTGGTTATTAGGAGAACAATATCATTTGGTTTCCGCAAATGAAAGTTTTGATAGTCTTTTGAACAAGTACATTCAAGTTTTGAATAAGGGCGCAAAAAAGAAGAAAGCGAAAATAGATAATGAAGAAAGCAATAGACGACCGGATATTTTCATTTGCCGCAAGCAGTTTACCACAGACCCACTCGATGAAGATGCGGGAATTGAAGAGAATATAATCGTCGAGTTAAAGCGTCCAAATGTTGATATTGGGAAAGATCAACTTCGGCAAATAGAGGATTATTTAGACCTGATAATTAATGAAGATCAGTTTAATTCCTCTAAACGCTTCTGGAAATTTTACGCCATTAGCAATAGATTGGACTCCTATACAATTCAGCAACAAGAGGCCTTTAAAGATAAAGGAAAAAGAAATTTAGTTAAAGCTATTGGAAACTATGAGCTATATGCAATGAAATGGGATGACGTGTTTATGAACTTTGACCTACGACATAAGTTTATCGTTGACAAGCTACAATTTGATGTCTCAGCAATAAAGGAGGAGTTAAAAAGCAAAGGGATTTTATTTTCTAAGGACAATTCCACTGTAATTACAAATAGTATTATTGATCTTCAAACAGCATAATAGACTACAAAGAAATTTTTTTTAAACATTACATTGATAGGTTAATGAAAGTTCAATTATTCAATCCGAAAAAATCACTAAGTAAAGCTTACTTGAGAGAAAAAGTGAGTAGAGCTGACATTGAATTATTCAAAAAAAACCTTGGAATACTACTTGACAAAATAAACGAACAAGAAAGTGAGGAACATTTAAAAAATCTTGTTTCAGAGTTTTTAAAAGATACTTGGTATAGAGAGCTACACGAGATTAATACAAAGGACAGAAAGGACTTGGTAATTCATACTGGCAAAACATCCAAAGATAGCGTAGGAATTATTCTTGAGGTTAAAAAGCCAACCAATAAAGCAGAGATGATTAGTGAATCAAAGCCAAATGCAAAGGCAATGCATGAGCTGGTTCTTTATTATTTACGTGAGAGGCTGGAAAATAACAATATTGATATAAAACACCTGATTGCAACGAATATTTATGAATGGTTTATTATTGACGAAACTTGGTTCGAAAAACATATTTTCAGAAACAACAAACTAAAAAAAGACTACGAAAATTGGAAATTGAGTGGAAGGGATACAAGATTTTTTTACGAGAGCATAGCAAAGCCACTCATTGATTCAGTTGAAGACGATATTCCTGCTACTTACTTTAACATTGAAACATTTAGAAACGCAATTTTTAGTAAGAAAACAAAGGATGACAGTAAACTGATTGCTTTATTTAAAATATTGTCACCTCAACACCTACTTAAACAGCCTTTTGCCAATGATAGCAATTCTCTTGATACGAAATTTTATGCGGAGTTTTTACATCTTATAGGGTTAGAAGAAGTAAAGGACGGTGGTAAAAAATTGATAAAGAGAAAGGAGAAACCGGATGCGGCTTCGCTTCTTGAAAACACAATTTTGAAATTAAGAGATAGAGATAGTCTATGGAACTTGCCAAACTCGTCGGATTATGGAGTAACTAAAGATGAACAATTGCTCAATGTTGCAATGGAGCTTTGTATCACATGGATTAATCGTATTCTTTTTCTAAAACTATTAGAAGCCCAACTTTTTAAATACCATAAAGGGAACAGGGATTACTTATTTCTTAACTCAGATGTTATTTTTGACTTTGATGAGCTAAGCAATCTTTTTTTTCAGGTCCTTGCCGAAAAACCGGACGAAAGAGATGAGAGTTTAAAAAGTAAGTTTAACAAAGTGCCATACTTAAATAGTTCTCTGTTTGAACGAACACCGCTCGAACGGCAGACTATCGACATAGGCAATTTGGACAATAGGTTGCAATTTCCTTTGTATCAAGCAACTGTTTTAAAAAATGAACTTGGAAAACGGAAAACAGGGAAACTTCCGACATTACGATACCTGTTTGAGTTTTTGGATGCATATGATTTTACGTCCGAGGGATCAGAAGAAATCCAGGAGGAAAACAAAAATCTAATCAATGCCTCCGTATTAGGTCTAATCTTTGAAAAAATAAATGGCTATAAAGACGGTTCTTTCTTTACACCCGGCTTTGTTACGATGCATATATGTAGAGAAACAATTCAAAAAGTTATTGTTCATAAATTTAACGAGCGCTATCAAATAGACTGTGAGAATTTTGATGACTTAAAGAACTTTGTCGGAAAGCGGTTCAAGCCTAAAGATATTCTGGAGTTTAATGGACTAATAAATGAATTGAAAATTTGTGACCCAGCAGTGGGGTCAGGACATTTTTTGGTTTCCGCCCTCAATGAGATTATTGCGGCTAAGGCTGAGCTAATGATATTGGCGGATAAAGAGGGAATACGTATAAATGGATATGAGATAAAGATTGAAAACGATGAACTGATTATTACTTATAATGATAACACGGAAATTTTTGAATACTCTATCACTAATCACTCGATAAATCAGCAAGTTCAAAGGGTTCAGCAAACAATTTTTCATGAGAAAGAAACAATTATTGAAAACTGTTTATTTGGAGTTGACATAAATCCAAATTCTGCAAAAATTTGTCGCTTACGTTTGTGGATCGAGTTACTAAAAAGTGCTTATTATACGGAAGAAAGTGGTTATAGAAGTCTTGAAACTTTACCTAATATCGATATTAATATTAAGTCCGGCAATTCATTAATAAGTCGATTTGAACTGAGTGATGATCTAAAGTCAAGCTTTAAAAAAATTAATTGCACTTTTCAAGATTACAAAACAGCAGTTGAAAAATATAAAATCACTAAGGAGAGAAAGAAAAAGAAAGAAATCTTTGACATAATTGAAAAGATTAAAACTTCCTTTCAAACTTCTTTAGATGAGAAGTTCATTAAGAAGATATCGAAAGCGAGGGGTGCAATAACTAACTTAGAATCTGAAATAAATAGAAAAAAGCAATGGCATGAAGAGGTACCAAGCGCACTTGAAAATAAATTGAAGAAGGCAAAAACCGATCTTCAAAAAGCAGAACAAAAAAAGGAAGATATTTTAAGCAATATTTTATATAAAAATAGCTTTGAATGGAGATTTGAATTTCCAGAGGTTTTGGACGACGAACAAAACTTTTGTGGTTTTGATTTGGTCATTGGTAATCCACCCTATATTGCACTGGAAGATTTAAGCAAAGAACAAAGGGATTATTTCAGAGAAACCTTTACCCTTTTTGAGAGAAAATTCGAAACCTCGGTATTATTTATTGTTGAAGGATTCAATATCTTAAAAGAGAATGGGCTTTTGGCGTTTATTGCGCCCGTAACTTGGCAAACCGGAGAAAATTATGCTAAATTCAGACAGTACATTTTCGACGAAAGGGGGTTGATAAAAATCATTAATCTTCCGTTTAATATTTTTGCTGATGCCTATGTAGAGACTGCTATTTATTTATTTTCTAAAAAACAAACTGAACGATACAGCATATTTAGTTTTGACAAAAAGGCCAATGTAAGATCACTTGAAAATATTCAATTCAATGAGATTGAGAATGGGCTAATAAAACCTCCGAAATTCAAGATAATACTCAATCCTTTTGTTTATAAATTTTTAAACGATTCAGAAGTTGCCTTCACTACACTTGGAGAAATAACAACTTCAACGCAGGGGTTGGCGGGTAGTAGCTTTTCATCTGTTAAAGAACCTAATCCTTCTAAGCATTTCCCTTTTTTAGTCAAAGGAAATGTATATAACTATTGTTTGCAAGTTGAAGAGACATTTTATACAAGCCTTGATGAAAAACCATCTTTAAAAGTATTTTATGAAGCAGTTCCTAAGCTATTAATCAGAAGAATTATTAACAGACAAGATAGACTTTCGGTCGGTTATACAGAGCAGAAGATGGTTTTTAAAAAGGATATTAATCCTTTTATTCCGATTGATAAAAAATTTGATTGCAAGTTCTTATTGGCGATTATGGCCAGCAGGCTTATTTCATTTATTTATCTCAATATTTCTTCTATCGCATCTAAAGACGATTTTCGGCAGACAACTTTAGCTGAGTTGAGAGAGATCCCAATTCCCATATTATCGGGTATAGAGCAAAAACCATTCGTGACGATAGCCAATTACATTCTGCTCTTATGTGCAACCGGAAACGATTCCTCCTTTTTTACTCGATTAATTGACGCTATGGTTTATGAGTTGTATTTACCGGAAGCTATACAAAATGCAAAGTCTAAAGTATTGGAGCACTTATACAACTTGCCTGAGTTAAGTGAAAAAGAGGAGGAGCGAAAATTGAATACTATAGATAGAATTTACAGAGAATTATCCGACCCTAAGCATCCCGTCAGTGCAGCATTACTCAAATTACTTAATGTAGAAGAAATAAATCTTATTGAAGGTAAAATTTGAAACGAATAACCAAAATAGAAATTGAAAACTTTCGTGCATTCTTTGGGTCATACAAGGTTGATCTTCCAAAGGGTGAAAACCTATTGGTTTACGGAGAAAACGGAAGCGGTAAGAGCTCGCTTTTCAAAGCACTAAACAATTATTTATCAAGTTCAAGAGATGCTACTTTCATATTTATTAAAAATCATTATCGTCCGCCTGCCGATAATGGCCTAATCAAAATTACATTTATGGATGCTGATCCTGTGACACATGCTATTCAAGCAGGAACTGTACAGGATCTGGATTTTGGAACAGCATCAATAACCCACCGGGTTAATTTCGTAAAGGATACGGAACTAATAAAAGGTTTTTTGGATTACAGAAGTTTGCTTGATATTTATAACCATGATAAACCCAATCCAAATCTGTTTGAACTTATTGTTCTCAACATTCTGAAAAATCAATTAAATGTTGCGCGCACATTCCGTTTTGGAACAAAATGGGAACAGCTCCAAAACAATTTGTTGCACTCATATACCAGTCGAGTGAGAGCACATCAGAATGCATTGGCGGAATTGCCGGTGTATGAGAATGCCTTAAGAGAAACATTGAGAAGAATTTTTCGTTATCTCAATAATGTCCTGCTAAGCACCTATTTTAATGAGTTAAACATACAATTGCGGTTTGAGTTACAGCCGATTACTTTTAATTATAGTAATTGGAAATCGAAATGGTCGATTACGAAGGACTTTAGATTACGAGTAATCCAAAACGGAAGTCCTGTGCAAGATGATTACAGTGATTTTCTCAACGAGGCGAGGTTATCTGCGTTTGCAGTCTGCATTTACTTAGCAGCCTTGAAAACGAATCCTGAGTTAATTGATTATAAAATTTTGTTTCTTGATGATGTCTTTATTGGACTCGATGCGACGAATCGTTTACCTATTCTTAAAATAGTTCAACACGAGTTCAAGGATTACCAAGTAATTCTTACGACTTACGACCGGCATACATACGAACTTGCCAAGCGGCGATTTGAAATTGAAGTGCCAGACGAATGGGTCGCGAGAGAATTTTATGTTGGGAATGATGTTATTGGAGTGCAGAAGTATGAAATGCCCATAGTTGTTGAGGGAAAAACTTATTTTGATAGTGCAGTTCAATTTCTCCACCACCGCGAAAAACCCGACTATCCGGCTGCATCGAATTATTTTAGAAAATCCTTAGAAGAAACAATTAAGGAGTTAGTTCCTCCGTATGAGACAACGGACGCGGAAGCAACACAAATTCCCGATCACAAGTTGAATAAGCTTGTTTTTGCAACAAAGAATTTCCTGAACAAAACTGGCAACCCTGACACACATATTAATTCAATCGCAGGACTGCTTTCCACACTTTTGCACCCACTTTCGCATCACCAAATCAGCTCTCCGGTTTACAAGGGTGAGCTAATGGTTATTCAACGGGAAATTCCAAAGCTTCAACAACAACTCAAACTTATAGACCACACGACAAATTTTAAGGTAATGTTGGAGTTCAAAAAACACCTAAAGTTAACTTTCAACATAAATGCAGCGGTAGGTCATTTTATTTATTACGAGTTGGTGTCGGAAGAAAACCTGCTAAAAAAGCTAAATGGCGCTGCGTTGCCGACCCTTTCTACTTGTCGTTGTAGGACTGTTAAGTGCTATGGAGAAAATGCAGGAGCACCTTTACCACAGTTTTCTCCCGGTAAAGATGATGTGAGGTTTCACTATTTGTCTCTTGAGAATGCTTACAACGTAATTCATGCCTTTTTGGTTAACCTAAACGGCCCTTTTCCCAGAGAAGCTAATTATTTAGATGCAATCGAATACCACGATGGGACAAATTGGCAACCGCTAAATAATTTGAGAGTATGGTAATCTAATTAAATAACTATAACATGACGATTTACGATAAGATAAGAGAGCAAATCCAATCCGATTTTTTTAAACAAAACTTCCCAAATGATGGGCAGCGTTTTGTAGCATGGTATCTTAGAAATATACACCTTCGAGATATGAATGAAACTCGTGATGACATAACAGATGGAGCAGATGATAAACAAATCGACGCGATTGTGATTGACAATGATAAATCCATAGTCTATATTATTCAGGGCAAGTTTATATCAAATGGCATAGTCGATGCAGAGCCTTTGCGTGAGGTATTGTCTTCTTGGATGCAGCTTAGAGATCTTGAGCGATTACAGGTTGTCGGGAATCCTCGACTGCAGCGAAAACTTTCTGAGGTAGCTCAAGCACTTAATGACGAGTATGAAATTTGTTTTGAGTTAGTTACGACGGCTACATTAACTGAAGCAGCAAAGAGTGATCTTGAAACTTTTCAAATTGAGTTGGCTAAGATTTCTGAAAATGAAGACTGGGATGCAACAATAACCTTAGTTGATGATGCTGAATTAACACGACGGTTTGAATTGTCAATAGAAGCTGATAACCCGTCAATAAATTACACTCTTGATCTATCAGATTGCAAATACATGGTCGAAACCATTGCAGGTACGCAAGTAGTGTTAGCGGCTGTTCCGCTCAAAGATTGCATCCTATTTCCTGGCATCAAAGATGGCTCCCTTTTTCAAAAAAATGTTAGACAGAGTTTAGGAACAAGCAATGCTGTAAACAAGGGAATACGTCAAACAATTCTTGGCGATAAACATAAAGATTTCTTCTTTTTCCACAACGGCATTACCGCCATTTGCAATAAAATGGAAGTTAGCGGAAGTAAGTTAAGAATGAATGGGCTAAGTGTAGTAAATGGGTGCCAATCTTTAAATACGATTCTAAGTTGCAGTGAACCAGTGAAAAAACTTGAGGACACTTTTGTTATGTTTCGCTTTTATGAAATACCTCAAAGGGAAAGGGCGGAACGAATCAGTATTAATACAAACTCTCAAAGTGCAGTTAAACCAAGAGATTTACGAAGCAATGATAAGCGGGTTTTAAATCTAAAACGTTCGTTCGAATTGAAATACCCTTCTGGTTATTTTGTTACTAAAAGAGGCGAGCAAGCCCCGGCAGAAAAAGATAAGAATTTTGTTTTAGACCTTTCCGACTTTGGAAAATACCTTATTGCTTGGCATTCTCAACGACCAAATATTTCTTATGGAGAAACAAAGATATTTGATAAATATTTTGAAATACTTTTCAAACGAGACTATAAACCAGAAAATGCACAAGCCTTAAACGCTTGGATGAAAGAGATAGTAAAAACTTGGACTGATAAAAATCCACTTGGATTGAATGAAACTTTACTTGCGATGAAAGCATATGCGCCATATCATCAGCTATATGCAATTTCAATGTGCTTTGCAATTTCCAATAACATGGCTGATAGAGTACCATCGCCAAGTCGCTGTTTAGAAAAAGCTAAACAACATGGACTTTTAGAAGAGATGGTAAAAATTGGCGGATTGTGTTTGAATATGGCATTAGAGGCAGCGGCAAATGAAGTTCAGCCTTTAAATCGTGTTTTTAGTCCCCAAAATTGGATTAAAGCAAAAACATGCTTAGCAGGAATCAACTTCGCGATAAGAAATTATTTCCAAATGCTACCAATGATTCCAGGTGGTCAACAAGTAAGCCAAAAATTAAAAGAGGGGCTTATTCTTGAACAAGGTGATTTCGAATATAGGTGGGCAGCGGATTAATTATTTTGATCTCGATAACTGGAATTTTTGCCAAGAAGCATACTATATATTTAATTGATGCTTATCTTTATGATAATCAAAGAATATAGTATGGAAAATACTGGTGGTAATCAAAACAATAATTTTGGCCAAGCGTTGCTTGGTTTTGGCCTTGTTATCGGTGCCGGGTATGTTTGCGCCTCCCTCTTAGATGCAATATTTGGCAATAGTAACGATACAGTAAATTACAAGCTAAAAAACAAAGGCCGTTTAGTTTATCACGGTATTTGCTTTGAAGATATTTTGGATGCACGTTTAAATAAACACGCAAATTCAGGAAAGAAATTTGATGAATGTGTTTACGATCAGGCGAAACCGAGACATGTAGCATCATCATTAGAAAAAAAAAGAATTAGAAGAGATAGACCGAAATACAATATTCATCATAAGTATTAGTCTGTTTGATTAGAAATATCGGACAGTAAATACAGTATCGCCCATTGAAAATGCCCTCGAAAAGCATGTGTAGTCATAAAAATAAACACGTTCCCAATTGTCCGGCAAATGGGATTTGAATCCCAAACGACTGTTTTCGATATTCGAATGACAGGCATCTGAACACTGGCAAATTGGAATTGATTTTATTCCTTATGGCTTTGATCTTCATGCAAAAGGTTCATTGCACTCTTTTTTTCTTCCTCAATATCTTCCATTATACTTTCCATATTATGCTCTAATTCGATAATTACCGGAAGCCCCTCTGAATCGTTTATATTCAAATACATTTTGTCATTCTCACCCGGATTTTCCTCCAGTAAAGCGATGTGTGCTATATTGACATAATAGTTTTTCTCAGTACCATACACTTTTATAAAAATGGGTTGCATAACGTATTTTTTATAAAGGTAGTAAGTTTTTGAATTCTCCTGAATGCCATTTAATGCTATTAGTTGCACAAACGTTCACTTCGTTGACGTTTGTTGCAATTCGTTGACGTTCGTTGACGTTTGGAAGCATAATTGAGCATCTTTTGCTGTTTGTTGCTGTTACATGCGCTAAGTGGAAAGTAGCCCTTTACCACAATAGCATCTTTGTGTCCGAAATCAAAAAAACAGATGATTATGAACACAAGAACAATTCCATTAATGCCAGCAGCAAGGCTAAGAGGCAGAACAGAGATTATTGAGTATTGCAGAGGCGCATGGAGCTTTGCCCATACAATTCTATGGCCGGAGCAACAGTTTGATAATGTCGAACTGGAACGTGCGAAAGTTTGCATTCAAAAATACTTTGATAATGCAACAGATCAAAAAAAAGCATTCATTTCATTTTGCCAGCGTGTAATTCTGGCGCATCGGTACATCACTGCGCAGCCTGGTCGCTTCGTACCTAACCCGTCCATTTGGTTCAATGTTAACTATCCGCAAGGATTTGTCGGTACAAATGATTGGCTAAGTAACATCGAAAAGAAAAGGGAAGAAATTCCGGGCTATCTGCAACATATCCTAACAGCAGCCGAACAATACGTGGAATACATCGAACATCCTACCGTAAAGTCATTCAATGCCTGCCGGAGAAAGCTATTAGAGCAAAACGCAAAAAGTCTTCTCCAGTTTTATTACAACTCAATTCTTCATTTCAATTATATCAAATACTAACAGAAGCAAATTATGGAAAAAGAAGCACAGACGAACGAAATGGTTGTTATACCGATGAATGCAATTCAGTTAGCAAAAATATACGGAGTTGGAATAAAGACATTCAGAAAATGGCTGGAGCCTCATCAGGAAGAAATCGGAAAAAAAATTGGCCGGTTCTACACAATAAGTCAAGTGAAATTTATTCTTGAAAAGTTCGGCGTTCCAGGCACAAACATCAAATTATGAATTCCCGGAAAGGCAATGTTAGTGCGATGAAAGCATTGTTAACGCTTTGAGTGCTTACAGATACCCAAACTCGAAAGTAGCCCCTATTGGCCGTTTTACCTTTGTTCCGACAAAAGCAGAAAAAATGATGAAAGACACAGCAAATGCGACTACACATTTCAGCAACGTACTCCTTACAGGGACATTACTACTTGCAAACGTAGATGTGAACGGCTTAGTGGACTATGGATTAAAAGCCCTGTTAGGCGGCGCAGTATGGTTAGGGTACAAGCTTACAGCCGATTATTTGGACAGGAGAAAAAAAGCAAAAAACAATGAGCTTAACTAAGATCATCGCAGGGACGGCAATCGGTGCGGGAGCTATAGCGGCGATAGCATACTTCAACAGGATCAGGCGGGCGCAAGTGCAGTTGCAGGTAATACCTAACGCAAACATTCACCAATTAAGCCTCGATGGACTGACCATAAAAGTTGATGCGCTGCTAAAGAACCCAACCGGGGCAAGTTTCAAAATCAAGTACCCCTTTATAGAGATCAGCCATAAAGGAACGCTTGTCGGTAGTTCGCAGTCCGTGAACAAGGACATCAAGATACCCGCATACGGGCAAGTGCTGATACAGGACATGATGGTAAAAATACCCGTCCTCAGTTTCTTCTCGGTCATGTATGATGTGGTGAAGGAACTACTGAACAAAAAAGGGATTGTTTTTACGATAGGCGTAATCACAACGGTTGATCTGGGCTGGACACAGATACCATACGAACACAAACAGGATTTGACACTAAAGCACGAAAAGAATGGAAGCACGAAAACAGAGGATAATTAAAAGCGGTACGGAGTATGACCATTTGTTTCCGAAGGCTAATGTGGACACAAATACTGTAATGAAAGATGCAGGTGTAGGCGATACGGTAGCATTCATACCCAAAGTGGTAAATAAAACGCTTGACCATACAAAAGGGATAGCAAGCGTATTGAAAGGACGGAATGATTACGAGACCTGCCGAAACATCTGGCATTTTGTGTACGGGCATATTGCATACCGGAAAGACAAAGACGGCTATGAGCAGATAAGAAGCCCGGCCAGGTCATGGCATGACCGCAAGGCAGGAGTGGATTGCGATTGCTATACAACGTTTATCAGCAGCATACTGACCAACTTAGGAATAAGACATAAGCTGCGCATTACGAAGTATCACCGGGATTATTTCCAGCACATCTACCCGATAGCGGAGTTACAAAACAGGCAGGTTGTAATTGACTGCGTGACAGACAAATTCGATTACGAAGTACCATTTAGCGAGAAAAAAGATTACAGGATGGATCTACAGTATTTAAACGGTTTAGACGGATATAGCGATGGCTATATGGACGGCACGGGTGGCATGGAAGAACTCGGCAAGCTGTTCAAAAAGAAAGCAAAGAGCGGCGGTTCCGGCGGCGGTGGCGGCGGCAAGAAAAAGAAGAAAGGCGGCTTCTTCAAAAAAATAGGACAAGGCATAAAGAAAGCCGGACAAGGTGTAAAAAAGGCGGTTAAAAAAGTCAACCTGAAAAAGGTGTTGAATGTGGTCAATAAGTTCAACCCTGCCACAGTTGCCCTGCGCAATGGTGTATTAGCCTCCATGAAGTTGAACATAGGTAATGTAGGCAAGCGATTGCGCTGGAGCTACATCACACCTGAACAAGCAAGGGCGAAGAAAATGGATATGGGCAAGTGGAACAAGCTGGTGGAAGCCCGTAAAAAGCTGGAGAAAATCTTTTACGGTGCGGGAGGCAAGCCTGAGAACATGAAGAAGGCAATCCTGAACGGCAAGGGCAACAAGAACCATGAAGTGCATGGACTGGACGGGTTTGGTGCTTTGTATGACCACAGAACGGGACGTTTTCACCGCCCAATGCCCCGCAAACCCGGAATGCGCCATATCAACCCGATGCACGCACATCACCCGGTAAACAGGCTGCACAAGCACATGCCGCTTAGATCGGTTATCGGAAATGAAATGTTCCAATCCGAAAATCCGGTTGGTGAGCTTGGAGAGTTAGGGGAACCTATTACCGCAGCTACAATAGCGGCTGCATCCGGTGTCATCGCAGCCATAGCAGGAACACTGAAGAAGATTGGCGACATATTCGGGGGCAAGGGTAAGGGGTCGGAAGACTTCAACGAGGAAACCAACAAGGAAGCCGAAAAGGAGATACCAGAAAGCGGCAAGAGCGATGAGGATGCAAAAGCGGCAGCAAGTATCACCGACAGTTCACCCGGCGGCTCCTCATCAGACGGCGGCGGTGGTAGCAGCGATGAAGGTTCCGGTGGCAGCGGCGGTGGTAGCCCTTCGCCAAAAAGCGGCGGTGGCAGTTCCGGTGGCAGCAGCGGAGGAGGAGGAAGCAGCAGTAGTGGAGGTGGCGACGAGGGTGTAAGTAGTACAGGTGGTGGCGGCGGAGGTGGTTCCAGCAGTAGTGGTGGCAGTTCCGGCGGTGGAGGTGGCGGAGGCGCGAGCACCGAAGTTGCGACAACAGGGGGCGGCGGCGATGAAGCAGGTGGCGCAGAAGCGCCAAGCAAACTACCTGCCAAAAAGAGCAGCGGCGGCGGTGGAGATGATGGCGGTAGTGATGAACCCAAAGAGGGCTTTTTTGAAAAGAACAAAAAATGGATCATGCCGGTTGGTATCGGAGTAGGTGTCATAACAGTCGGTGCGTTGATAGCAAAAGCCATGAAGCCGCACTCGCCTACGCCTTCGGCACCACAACATAAGCCGATGCATGGCATACCCCGTAAGCCTGCTAAGAAAAACCATCGCAGGGCAAAGCCAAAAGCGAAACCGAAGCCCAAGCATCATGGGCATACCAAAGGGAAAACGCACCACAGGAAAAAGGGCAAGCTGTCCGCATTAACGGTATAAAAAAACAAGAGTAAACAAATCAATAAATATGGCAAAAGCAAAGAGTGGAAAAGCAAAAACAGGAAACCGCTATGCCAAGAAAGCGCATAACGCCAGCTTTCTGGATAGCATCGGCACAGCGCTGGAAACAAAGGGCGACCCCAAAAATACCGCAATAGAAACTGTAAAGGATGTTGTGGTAGGCGTAGTAGGCGGTGGGCTGGTCGGCGCGGCAATCGGTAAACCCTCCTTTCTCGTTGGGTTAGGGGTAACAGGTATGGGGCATTACACAGGTCATCGTCTTGCTTCACTATTCGGGGTTGGTCTTATGGCAGCTAACGGCTTTCAAAACAAATCGGTATCGGGGGTTGACGGCCTGAGCATGGATGCGGTGAAGGAACGTGTGACCGCTTACAGCCAAAACCTGAAGGAGAAGCTATACCTGGACAAAGTTCCGTTCCTCAACAAGAACAAAGCATCGGAGACCACCAACGGCATGGGAGAGCTGCAATTCTTCAATCACGCCAACGATATGAACGGCGCATACAATGAATTGCATAATGAGCTGGCGGCACTCGACCACATCGAACGGCAGATCGAGAACAGCGGTATAGCCCACATGCAAATGACAGGCATAGGCATGGGAGACATGGAAGGCTACTATGATGAAATGGGCGAAGTCGGTGCTTATGATGACATGGGTGAAGTCGGTGAAGTCGGCGAGGTTGGCGAAATAGGTGAGGTTGGCGAACTGGCCGACATAAGTGACCGCAACCTGTAAGTAAAAGAAGTAAGAAAAAGTAAAGTAACAATCAATCAATTTTTAAAAAACCAAAACAACAAATATGTACGATTTAGAAGGTGTAGAAGAGTACAACAACACAGGCGCATTGCTCGGTATTGACGGCATTGACGGGGATGAGCTGCTCGGTGCGCTCCGTAGGATGAACCCTATCGCGAGGGCAAAGACCATTAACAAGCTGGCACATACCGGCTCACACAGCAAGGGTTCCCGTGCGGAAATGGAAAAGCACTTTGGTGAGCTGCCGCCCAACATCAAGGAAGCATTGGTAAAAGGCGAACTGCGGCTTGCCGACAACGTGATCTACTCCATCAAGCAGGTCAACAGCAAGACGGTCAAGCTGTTTGAAACGCAAGACACAAAAGCAATCGGTCTTCGCAACCTATCA
>Ga0157378_10001113_pt1 | contig 24466 bp, 24 predicted proteins | sample M65metaG_FD_115309 | JGI IMG/M metagenome (GOLD analysis project Ga0157378, IMG submission 115309) | Miscanthus rhizosphere microbial communities from Kellogg Biological Station, Michigan, USA - M6-5 metaG | ecosystem: Host-associated > Plants > Roots > Rhizosphere > Soil | place: USA: Michigan...
CAACTGCAACGATAAGCGAAAGCGTCTCCTGGTCGCCCCCGACCATCAGGACCGACAAGGGAAGCGACATTGGGGAATTCTTTGAGTGAGTTGAAAAATTTTACCCCCCCCCCCCTAGGCCGAATGGTGCAAGTTTTTTCTCAAGCGGCCGCATCCGGAGCAATCCGCCCGGCCCATTTCTCCTCCGACAGCACCAGCTTCCGGCTGAAGAGCTTCTTGAGCAGCTTCAGCGCGCCCGTGCGCCAGAGAACGTAGCCGCCGTAACCGGTGATCACCGAGAACTCGCCGTGCTTGAGGTGCCGCAAACCCTGTTGGATCAGCCAGGGGATGCGCGCCAGGAGGATCAGGATCGGATACGACTTCTGCGGCTCGTTGTAGGCACGGACCTTCCTCAGCCAGCGGTCGAAGAGCTTGCGCGGCGGCGTCCAGACCATCAGCACGTAGAGCAGCACGTTGGCCCAGGTCGGCCGCAGCGCCGTGTAGTTCTCGTTGATCTGCTCCACGTCGAATCCCTCTGCGATCATCTGCTGTTCGAGCGAGGTGTTCGGGATGACCCGCAGCGAGAAGATGTTCAGCGTGAACGGCTTTTTCAGACGGTAGATCAACTCCAGCGTGTCGATGACGTCCTGCCGCGTCTCCACCGGGTTGTCGACGATGATGTCGTACGACGGATTGATCTGATAATCGGCGAACTCGGCCAGGACCGCCGCAGCCTGTTCCACCCGTACGACTGGCGTCGGCCGCTTGTAGAACTTCAGGATCCGCTCGCTGCCGCTCTGGATGCCCATGCGCACGCGGTTCATCCCCGCCCAGGTCAGAATTTCCACCTTGTCGCGCTGCACGTAGGTCGGGATCACGCCGTAGATGCAGAACTCGATGCCCACCTGCTCGCGCCAGCGCGTGGCGAAGTCGGTCAGCTCGCGCAGGGAGATGGCCATGAAGCTGTCGTCGTAAAAGAGGACCGTCTTCAGATAGGGATGGACCTTCAGCGCCGCCTGCACCTCGCCGATGATGTAGTCGACGCCGCTATGCCGGATCTTGCGGTAGTTGGCGTCGTTGGCGATGAAGACGGTGTTGCCGCAGTAGGTGCAATGCAGCGGACAGCCAATCGACCAGACCGCGGGGTAGGCGAGGCCGTTGTTGGCGAGATAGTCTCCGCGCGTGACCGGCCGGAATCCTTTCTCCGGCTGATAGATCCCCTCGGCGCCGCCGTACTTCGGATAGGGAAGCGAAGCCAGCTCCGACGACGACATCAGCGGCCGGAACGGATTGCGTTTGATCTCGCCAGAGGTCCGATCCTTGAACCAGAAGCTGCTGGTCTTCTGGAAGTCGGTGCCGTTCTCGAAGTGATGCAGCCACTCGGCGAAGGCGAGCTCTCCCTCGCCGGTGCAAATGGCATCCACATCCGCCTTGATGGCGTCCTCGGGATAAATGATCGGATGAATCCCGCCCCACATCGAGTAGGCATTCGGGTTGATCTCGCGAACGCGCGTGGCCAGCTCTTAGGTCAGGTCGGCGTAGCCAGTCATGGACGAGAACGCCACGACATCCGCCTGCGCCAGCTCCTGCGCGATCTCCTCGACCTCAGGCGCCCCAAACGACCGCCCCTCTCCCACCTTCCGCACAAACGACTTCCACATCGACCGATACCGCTGCGTCCCGACGTAGAAGGTGCGGGTGTCCGGATTGATCTTCTCGGCATACGCCGCGAACTTCCGAAAGCCCGTAGCGGTAATGCCGTCTTCGAGGGAAACGAGATGGATTTTCATGAGGTTGCGAGCGGTCGAAGCATGTCGGACGCTGATGTTATTCCGATTCGGCGGGCCACTACGGAACGATGATCGCGATACGGTCGCTGAACATCTCGAAGTCACGCGGGTTGAAGGTCAGCAACTCGCGCGCATGTGCTTCGATTGCCGCTGAGGCGATCACGGCGTCATAGACACGCCCGCCAGCAGTAGCCGAGGCCACGCAATCTCCGAGAAACGTCCATGCCTTCCGAGGTGAGAGGGCCACGATGCGAGCGCCGCTGCACGGGTCGCTGTCGACCGCGATCATCGACGGCGCTCGCGAACAGACGCCGTCGCCTCCCTGACAGTGTCACTCCGCAATGCATCGCTCTCCTCGAGTGGAACGGCGACTCGCATGCGGCCCTTCCGGACGACCCGTACTTCGCGTGGGGCCGGCTCGATCTCCACCCGCCCGTCACTTAAGTTAATTCGCAGAGGCTTACCGGGCTCGATCATGCCCTCTACCTCTTCATCCGCCCGATCCAGTCATTGATCCTCTGCTCCAGCACATCCATCGGCAGAGCGCCGGCGCCGAGGAGTTCGTCGTGGAAGGCGCGGATGTCGAAGCGGTCGCCGAGCTCGTGGCGGGCGTGTTCGCGGAGATCGGTGATCTTGAGCGATCCGATCTTGTAGCCGAGGGCCTGGCCGGGCCAGACGATGTAGCGGTCGGTCTCGCTCTGCACCTCGACTTCATCCTCGGAGGTGTGGTCGTGGAAAAACTGCACCACCTGCTCGCGCGTCCAGCGTTTCGAGTGCAGGCCGGTATCGACCACCAGCCGGATGGCGCGCAGCATCTCGTCCTGCAGGCGGCCGTAGTCGTTGTAGGGATTCGTATAGAAGCCCACTTCCTTGCCCAGCTTTTCCGAATAGAGCGCCCATCCTTCGACATACGCGGTGTAGCTCGTGCCGAAGCGGCGGAACTCGGGGAGGCCGGTCAGCTCCTGGGTGATGGCGATCTGCATGTGATGGCCGGGCACGCCCTCGTGGTAGGCGGTCGATTCCATGCTGATGGTCTTGCGCGTTTGTGCCGAGCCGGTGTTCACCTCGACGCGGCCGGGGCGCGATCCGTCCGGCGATCCCGGCTCGTACTGCGCGCCCGAGGCTTCCTTCTCGCGGAACTCTTCGACCGGAGCGACGATCACCTTCGCTTTGGGCAGCCGGCCGAAAAGCTGTGGGAGCTTCGCGTACATCTGATCGATGTAGCCGCGATAGATCCGCAGGATGTCTTCGCGGCTCTTCGCTTTGAGGTCGGGATTGGTGTCGAGCGAGGCGCGGAACGATTTCAGATCGGCGAAGCCGAGGGACTTGGCAATGGCCAGCATCTCCCCTTCGATGCGGGCCACTTCGCGCAGTCCGATCTCGTGGATCTCCGCGGCGGACAGCTTTGTGGTCGTGCTCTGCCGCACGCGTGAGGCGTAACGCCTGGCGCCGTCGGGCAGCGCCCACATGCCGACGTCTTTGCGGCCGTGCGGCGCGTAGTCGTCGCGCACGAACGCGGCGAACTTGACGTACGAAGGGAGCACCGCGGTGCGGATGGCGTCGACGATCTCGGCCTTCAGACGCGCGCGTTCTGCCTCGGGCACGGCGTCGGGGAACTTTTCCAACGGCTGGGCGAAGGGTGTCTTCTCCGGTTCCTGCGCGGCGATGCCGCCAGCCTGTTTGACCACCTTTTCCAGCAGGAACTTCGGAGGCATCAGATGGTCGCGCATTCCCTTGCGCATGTTGGCGATGGTGTCGTCCATCTGCTTGGGGAAGTTGCGAAGGCGCTTGGCGTAGTCGTCGTAGTCCTTCGTGGTGGCGAACGGCAGGAGCGACGGCAGCTGCGCGGCGAAGAGGTGGATGCCGCTGATCTGCGTGACCGGCATCTCCCACTCTTTGAGTCCGACGTCTTCGATGCTGTCGCGCAGGTTGTGGGCCATGAGGGCTTTGTTCACGGCCTCCTGCTCGGAGAAGCCGGTGGTGTCGATGCGCTCGAGCCGCTGCAGAAACTTCTTCGTCCCGGCCAGATCGCGCTTGACCGCGGCCTCGGAGTTATCCGATGACTGGTCGTTGTAGCGCCGGTCGCCGAGGATGGAGGCGAATTCAGGGCTGGTGCGGAGCGTGTACTCCCACTGATCCTTCAGCAGATCGGCGAGCGCTTTACGCCGCTTGTCGAGATCGGCCGCGCTCAGTTCATCGGAAGACGCGGTCGAAGCGAAGAGGATGACGGTGAGAGCGACGAGTAACAGTTTCTGCATTCGCGGAGCTTACTGCGCCCCGCCGTAGTAATGGCAACGTGAACTGCAAGTTTCCTCGATCGTGATGCGGAACAGGTGCGGCACCTTCGGCGCCAGTTGGTTCCAGATCCAGATCGCCAGCAGCTCGGAGGTCGGGTTCTGCAGGCCTTCGATCTCGTTGAGGAGATAGTGATCGAGACGATCGACGATCGGGTCGACGGCGCGCTTCAGATCGGCGAAATCGATCAGCCAGCCGACGGTAGGATCGATCGTTCCGCGTACGGCCACCTCGCCGCGGAACGAATGGCCGTGCATGCGGCGGCACTTGTGTCCCTCGGGTACATGGGGTAGAAAGTGCGCCGCCTCGAAGCGGAAGTCCTTAACCAGCTCGACGACATCAGAGGGCATCGCGCGGATTGTAGCGGCGAGGCACTTCTTTTGCTCCGGGACCACGCGACATGACTCGAAATGCATCGGAGACCGACTCGGAACGCACCCTTGGCACCATCATCAAGGAGCTGACCGAGGACATCACCACGCTTTTCCGTGGCGAGATCGCGCTGCTGAAGCTCGAGGTCAAAGACACGGTAGCCAAGCTGGGCGGCGGCATCGGCCTCTTCGCCGGTGCGGTGTTCGTCGGCCTTTTCGGTCTGGCCTTCCTTTTCGTGACGATCCTGCTGGTCCTCGTTCGACTCGGGGTTCCGGCCTGGCTCTCGGCGTTGATCGTGACGGTTGTCCTCCTCGCGACCGCCGCGGTGATGGCGGTGATGGGGAAGAAGAAGTTCGCCGCGGTGCAGTTCGTGCCGGCGAAATCGATCGAGAGCATCAAGACCGACATCGAATCGATCAAGGCCGACATCGCCCAGACGAGGAGCAAATAGATGGAAGACGAAAAGCAGCAGCTCGATCAGACCATCGAAAGCGCCCGCGACCGCGTCGGTGACCGCATCGATGAGCTGGACCGCCGCATCCGCAAGCAGCTCGACATCAAGAGCATCGCCGCCGAGCACGCGCCGCAGCTGGTGGCTGGCGGGGCTGTTATCGGATTCCTGGTGGGCTTCGGGTTCCCCAAGGTCGTGAAGCGCGTGCTGCAGATCGGGATCCCGGTGGCCCTGATCGCGGTGAGAGTGAACAAGATGCGGTCGAACGGCGACTCTTAGATCGGTGGTCCGGTGCCGCGGCGTGCGTGCCAGAAGGCGAGGATCTGGAGTACGGGCGGCGAGCCGGTTACGCGGTAGTAGATGACGTACCCTACCCGGCGTAGATACACCTTGCGCACATCAGCGGTCTTTGTATCTGTGGCGCGAGGTCCGATTCCAGGGGTACGCGCGAGCGTTCGAGTCATCTCGCCAAAGTCGTCACGAATGGCGTTCGGCGCCGCGGGCCGATTGACCTTCCACCAGGCGTGCGCGTCGGCCAGCTGCCGTTTCGCTGCGGTGTCTACTTCGATTGGGAGAGCTCTTCGTTCTCCCACTCCTTGAGTAGAACTTCCAGCGGAATCCCTTCGCCACGATCCATTCTCGCGACCGCTTCCGCGATGGCCGCATCGAGCTCTTCGTCGATTTCCGGATCCACATTGAACTTCGGCTCTCGCTTGCTCATGACGGAATTCTACCTCGGTGTTCCTAGCGGACGCGCACATATCGGCCTCCGGGAAGCGCCTTGAGCCAGCCGCCCAGCTCGAGCTGCAGGACCGGCTCGGAGAGCGTGGCCACCGACCGGCCGAGTGTCTCGGCAGCGGTGTCGATGTGCGTTCCCTGCTCGCGGCGGAAGACTTCGAGCACTTCGCGCAGCGGCGACTCGGGTTGCGCGGGAGCTTCGGTCGGAACTTTCCAGTCACCGCGCAGCTCGTTGAGGATGTCGGCGGTTTCGTGGACCAGTTTTGCGCCGCATTGAATCAGGCGATGTGTTCCCTCCGAGCCCGGCGAGAAGATCGAGCCGGGGACGGCGAAGACCTCGCGATTCTGCTCCAGCGCTGTGCGCGCGGTGATCAGCGAGCCGCTGCGGCCGTTGGCCTCGATGATCACTGTTCCCAGCGTGAGGCCGCTGATGATCCGGTTGCGGATCGGGAAGTTGTAATGGAACGGCGGCGTGCCCGGCGGAAACTCGGTGAGGATCAGGCCGCGCTCCGCGATGTTGTGAAAGAGACGCTTGTTCGAGCGCGGATAGACGATATCGATGCCGGTGCCGAGGACGGCGATCGTCTCGCCGGAAGCATCGAGTGCGGCCTGGTGCGCCGCGGCGTCGACGCCGAGCGCCAGACCGGAAACGATGGACATCCCGGCGGCGACCAGCTCGCGGCCGAGTTGCGCGGCGACGCTGAGCGCGTACGGCGAAGCGCGGCGCGATCCCACCAGAGCGAGGGCAGGCTTCTGCGCCAGGGCGAGATTGCCTCGATAGAAAAGAGCCAGCGGCGGATCGACGAGTTGCCGCAGCAGCGGCGGGTATTCGTCGTCCGCCAACGTCACCGCGGAGTCGCGCAGGGCATCGACCTGCTTGCGAAGTTCATCGTTCCGCCACGGGACTCCGCCATCGGCACCGTCGATACTAAGCAGCTGCCGCAGCATGGCGGGAGAGGCGTTGCACATCGCCGACAGTGGATCGAAGGCTTTGATGAGGAGACGAATGCGGGCCGGAGAGAGGGGTAACAGGGCATACGCGATCAGTCGATCGCGAAGCGAGACATCGGGCATGGGCGTGTTGGTGCCGCGGGAGGGAGCGATGCGTGTGGGACGCCGCCGCGACAATGGTAATCTCCCCGCCGTGTCCGGTAAAGTCCGGGTTCCAGTTTCATCACCTGCCGCGCGCGGAAGGAGATCGACGATGAAAGGGACGTTTCGCCTCGGAACTCTGTTGATCGCGGTGTCGCTGGCTTTCGGCTGTTCGCATCAGGCCGACCTTTCGCGGCCGGCGGCGCAGGACAACTTCGGCGTGCAGATGGCGCGGATGAATCTCTGGCGCGAGGCGATGTTTCGCTTCGAGCGCGCTATCGAGATCAATCCCGGCGACGCGCAGGCCCACAACAATCTCGCCGTTGCCTACGAGGCCAACGGGGATTTCGAGAAAGCGCGCAAGGAGTACCTCGAGGCGCTGAGGCTCGATCGCACAAACCCCTACATCCAGAAGAACTACAGCCGTTTCGTCGAGTTCCTCTCCCGCAACCGCAAGCGGCAGCAGCCGGGGTCGAAGGCGACGGCACTGCCGCCAAAAGGGACTCCCTCTGGTGCCAGCGCGACCTCGAGTACGAACAACGGCCAACCCCCACCGCCGATCGGCGGTGAGGTACCGGCCACATCGGCGAATCCGCCCGGCACGAAGCCGAGCGATCGTCCGCAGCCGGCGCCGCCGACTCCACCGCCAACGCCGCCGCCAACTTCGCCTGGAGGTGTCGCATGAAACGCCTCGCCGTCATCGTCTTCGCCGCATTCCTACCGCTCACGGCCGTCGCCGGCGTGACGGAGGTCAAGCTCAAGCTGCCGCTCAAGCCGAAGCTGTCGATCACCGGCGATGAGAAGGTGGCCATCGCGCCGTTCGTCATCGCCAATCGCGAAAAGAAGAACGATCGCGCGTCAAAGGTGGACGTGCAGGCCGAGTTTCAGCGCTATCTGAAGAAGCAATTGACCAAGAGCACGAAGCTGCGCCTGGTCGATATGCCGCAGACCCGTCTGCCCGGCACCGATATGAAGTCACTCGAGGCGAACCGCGATTACTGGAAGAGCCTCGGCGCGCAGACAGGTGCGGACTACATCGTCTCCGGCATCGTCGATTTCGACGTCAATGATAAATCCGGATACAAGACTGAGGAGTACACGTCGCCCGCGGACGGTAGAACGTACTACCGGCAGGTCCTCGTCGAGACCACAGGCTTCGTTTTCGACATCGACATCGCTGTCTTCAATGCCGATACCGGGGAGAAGGTGCTCGAAGATAATTTCCGCGATTTCAAGGAATTTGATCAGCGCAATTACGACGAAATCCTCGGGTTATTCGAGAATCTCCGCTCTATGGAGACGCAACTCGTTGGTATTTTCGTTCCCCAGGAGACTTCGGCCACCAGGTACGTGTTTACCGAGTAACGGCTGTTCATGGAGGCTCAATTGAAGCGAACGATCGCTCTGCTGTTTTTCGTCTCCATTCTGTTCGCGCCCAGCGCATACCCGTTCGGGCAGAACAAGATCGTCTACGACAAGTTCCATTGGAACATCTACCACTCCACACATTTCGACATCTTTTTCTACGATGAAGAAAAGCCGGCGCTGGAGAAGGTCGTGGACATGGCTGAAAGCGCCTATGACGATCTCTCGCGCAAGTTCAATTTTCAGATCTCCAAGAAGATCCCGATTATTTATTACGCTACGCACTCGGCGTTCGAGCAGACGAATGTCGATCTCAATTTCATCCCGGAAGGTGTCGGCGCGTTTGCGGAACCGACGCGCAACCGGATGGTCATTCCCATCGACACCACCGACGAGAAGCTGCTCCAGCTCATTCAGCACGAGCTGACGCACGTTTTCGAATACGAGATCCTTTTCCAGGGAAAACTCGGAAAGGAAGTGACCTCCAATCCGCCCACGTGGCTGATGGAAGGGCTGGCGTCGTTCATGGGGAACGACGAGGACTCGAAAGACCGAATGGTTCTGCGAGACGCCGTAGTCAACGATCAGGTGCCGCCGATCTCGCGTGCACAAGGCGGCGGCTATTTCGCCTACCGGTTCGGCCATGCCGTCTTCGCTTATATTCAGCAGAAATACGGATGGGAAGGCCTTCGCGATTTCATTTACGAGTACCGCAACACCCTCGGCAATTCGATCGATAAAGCGCTCAAGCGCGCCTTTGATCTCAAGCCGGACGAGTTCGACTCGCAATTCCGCACCTGGCTTCGTAAACAATACCTGCCGGCCCTTGTGGCCAAGGGCGAGCCGCAGGAGTACGGCGATCCGTTCCGGATCGGGGAAGACGTCAGCAGCGAGGACATTTCGCCAGTGCCCTCGCCGTCGGGCGATCTCCTGGCGTCCTACGCGACGTACAAAGAGGATGTCGACGTCATTCTCTACAACATCCCCGAGCGCCGGCTGCTCCGCAATCTGACGAGTGGCTATACGACGAAATACGAGTACGCGATCGCGCAGATGTTCACGGTCGGTCCAGTCATGGGACGCGATCTCGCGTTTGCCCCGAGCGGCGATCAGATTGCTCTTTTCGTGAAGAAAGAGCGCGGCCGTAATCTGCTGCTGATCAATGCGCTTAACGGGACTCTCGAGCGATCGGTGAAGATGGAGTTCGAGCAGCAGCTCTCGCCGGCCTATTCGCCCGACGGAAAGACGATCGCCTTTGCGGCGTTCAAGGGAAACATCCCGGACATTTATATTTACGACATCGCCAGCGGCGCGATCAAGAACGTAACCAGCGACAAATACTTCGACGGTGCGCCGGTCTTTTCGCCCGACGGCAAGTGGCTGGTCTATTCATCGGTGGTCAATGGCTACGCGAAGCTGTTCAAGCTGAATCTCGCCAATTACAGCGAGCGGTATCAGCTCACGAGCGGCGAGTGGAACGACATCGATGCCTGGTTCTCTCCTGACGGCAAGCGGATTTTCTACGCCTCGGACAAGCAGACCGGCCGGAACATGGAGCAGGCGGCGCAGATCCTTCAGAACGCCGAGGCCAAGGCGAAACCGGAGGGCGCCACGCCACCGGTCGACATGACCAAGTACGCCGCCTACAACATCTATTCGCTCGATCTGACCAACGGCGATGTGCTGCAGTACACCGACGTAGTCGGCGGCTGCTTCACGCCGGTCGTTTTCATCGGCGCGAACAATCGCGAGCGAATGGTTTACGCCTCGTACTACAAGCGCCACTGGCGTTTGTATTCGACGACGACCGACAAGCCGCTGCATGCCGCGGAGAAGACCACGTTGCCGTCGGCGCCATTGCAGGCATCGGCGCGCACACTCTTTCAGCCGCCGGTGGAAGTGACCATCGATCCAGAGAAGATTGAGAAAACGGGCGGATTCAAACTGTTCATCGACGACGTCGAGGTCAATGCCGGCGTGACGTCCGAGAATCTCCTGGTCTCGCGCTCGGTGATTTACATGAGCGACATGCTCGGCGACCGGCGTTTCATCGCCTCGCTCGATTCGGTGTCGTCATTCTCGAATTTCGATTTCCTCTATCTCGATCTGCACAACCGGACGAACTGGGGTTTCCGCGTCTTCGACAGCCGGGCTTTCTATTCGACGCTGAATTCCGATTTCAGCATTGACCGTCATCAGCTTTACCGCCAGACTGGAGCGCTCGGCCTGATCAGCCATCCCTTCGACCGCTACCATCGGATCGATGCCGGCGTCGGTTACGAAGCACGCAATGTGAACTATCCGTTCTACGACGATGCCGGGAACCTGTTCTTCATCAACCAGAGCGACAATTTCCCGCTGGCCACAGCGAACTTCAGCGGCGACACAACCACCTTCAAAGAATTTGGTCCGATCTCGGGTCATCGATACGACATCGGAACGCTGTTCGCGCCAAACCTTCATAAACGCAGTGGTCAGGGAGGAGGGTCGCTGGTCTCGAATGACTACACGCTCGATGCCCGCCAATACCTGCCGATCACATCGCGGGCGCTGCTGGCAACGCGCCTGTTCGTTGGCTACTCACGCGGCTCCGCCCCGAATTTCTACTATTTCGGCGGTCTGAATACTTTGCGCGGCTACGATTACCAGTCGATCATCGGCACACAGGCCGCGTATGCGAACGCCGAGCTCCGTTTCCCGTTGATCGACGTTCTGGCTACGCCGATTATTGCCTTCACGGGAATCCGCGCCAATCTGTTCTTCGACATTGGCGGCGCAAAATTGCCCGGGCAGCCATACAAGTTCTGGAAGGACCGTCGCCTCGTGAACGGCTTGGCGTCGGTCGGCTATGGCATTTCGTTCAATCTGCTCGGTCTCGAGCTGCACTGGGATTTCGCCAAGCGCACGGACCTCCGCAATCTCTATGGCAAGTACCGCACGGAGTTCTGGATCGGACAGGTCTTCTAAGCGTCAAAGCGCGTTGATGTCTTCGGTTTCGAGGATCGCCTTCGGCGCGCCGCCGCGCGCGGCGTTGATCATCGCCCTGCCGATTTGCTCGGTCGTGGTCACGTACTTTGGAAAGAGTCGCCTCAACAGCGGCATGAGCGGGCGGGCGATCACGTAGAAGACGCGATAGAGCCTGGTCTTCGACGTCTCGCCGTGCATCGGCTGAATGAATCCGGGGCGGAACATGTAGGCGGCCTTGAACCGCATTCGGAGAAGCGCGTTCTCAGTGGCGCCCTTCACGCGCGCCCACATCGTGCGTCCGCGTTCGGTGCTGTCCGTTCCGGTTCCGGAGACGTAGATGAAGGTCATTCCCGGGTTGACCTTCACCAGCGCAGCCGCCGCAGCGAGTGTGAGGTCGTGGTTCACGCGCCGATAGGCATCTTCCGACAGCCCGGCTGCCGACACGCCGAGGCAGAAGAAGCAGGCATCGTAGCCGGCGAGTTCGGATTCGACGTCCGAGTAATCGAACAGATTGGGGCGAACGAGCTCGCGCAGTTTCGGATGTTGCAGTCCGATCGCGCTTCGTCCGATCGAGAGCACGCGGCCTACCTCGGGGTCCAGAAGGCACTCGCGGAGCACGCCCTGCCCGACCATCCCGCTTGCGCCGAAGAGCACGACATCCATGACGGCAGAATACCCGACGGCGCTACAATCTCCCACCTTCGGAAACGCTATCGACAAGGAGCAATGCATGCCCGTCACTCATCACGTCTCTCCGCGCCATGGCGACGTTCTTCTTCTCGTCGGCACGATGAAAGGCGCCTTCATTTTTCGGGCGAACAAGAAGCGCGGGAAGTGGGATATGGGCGGTCCGTACTTTCCCGGCAGCGCCGTCTACGCCATGGCCTACGACGGCCGCGGCGACCGGCACCGCATCTGGGCCGGCCCGCAGAGCATGCATTGGGGAGCGCTGCTCCGGTCGAGCGACGACTTCGGTGAGACCTGGACCGATCCGGAAGTGGCGAACGTCAAGTTTCCCGAGAGCGCCGAAGCCGCGCTGAAAAACATCTGGCAGATCACTCCGGGCCGTGAGAACGAGCGCAACACGCTCTACTGCGGCGTCGAGCCCGCGGCTCTTTTCAAGTCGACCGATTCAGGCAAGTCGTGGGCATTGGTCGAGGGACTCTGGAACCATCCGCAGCGGCCGAAGTGGCAGCCCGGCGGCGGCGGGATGTGTCTTCACACGATCCTTCTCGATCCTGCCAACCTGGAGAAGATTCGCATCGCCGTGTCGACGGCCGGCATGTACGTGACGGAAGACGGCGGCGCAACCTGGCGGCCATCGAACAAAGGCGTGCGCGCCGACTTTCTCCCGGAGAAGTATCCGGAGTTCGGCCAGTGCGTTCACAAGGTCGTGCAGTCGAAGCAGCAGCCGGAGCGGATGTTTCTGCAGAATCACTGGGGCCTTTATCGCAGCGACGACTGCGGCGAGAACTGGACCGACATCGCCAACGGTGTGCCGTCGGACTTCGGGTTCGCCATGGCCATTCATCCCGACGATCCCGATTGCGCGTGGATCGTGCCGCTGGAGTCGGACGGGTTCCGTTGCACGCCCGAGGGCAAGCTGCGCGTCTATCAAACGCACAACGCCGGCGGGAAGTGGAAAGCGATGTCGAAGGGATTGCCGCAGAAGGAAGCGTACGAGACGGTGCTTCGCGACGCCATGGCCGTCGACTCGCTCGAGCCGGTGGGCGTTTACTTCGGCACCAGGAGCGGCAAGCTGTTCGGCTCCTCCGATGAAGGGAAGAGCTGGTCGGAACTGATCGACGGTCTTCCACCGGTGGTCTCGGTGAAGGCGGCGCGCGTTTCGCTCCGGAAGAAGGGCTGATGTCGTTCGTCTTCGTCATCCCCGGACCGTTGCGCGAGCTCACCGGTGGCCGCAGTGAGATTCGTGTCGACGGCTCTGCCGGATCGATATCGGGGGCGCTGGCGCTGCTCGGCGATGACTATCCCAAAGTTCACGACCGGATCGTCACCGAGCTCGGCGAAGTCCGCCAGCACATCAACGTCTTCATCGACGGCGACAGTTTCCGCGACCTCGGCGGCCTCGACGCCCCGATCCGCAATGGGGCGGAGATCATCATCCTGCCGGCGGTCAGCGGGGGATAGTGCGGCGCAGGGGATCCCTGCGCCGCACATTTTCGAACGGTCAGTTGCCGCCGCTGAAGTTGATCTTCGAGACCGCCAAGCCGAAGAAGTACTGGCGTACTTTCGTCAGCATCACGCCGAAGGATCCATCCTCGTACGACGTCAGCAGGGAGAACCCTCTGGCCGGATCGGCGAGGTAGGAGATGGTGGCCTTGTACATGCGCTGGCTTCGCGGCGTGGTCGGCGGCCGGTTGCTCAGGTCATTCACGGTCCAGTCGCCGGCGAGATCGAGCTTGTAACGATCGGCGGCGAAGATGTGGTACAGCGCCGTCGCTTCGAAAACCCGTCCGTGAAAGGTGTCGCCGGACTGTTCGCGATTGCGGTAACCGTAGGATGCCGTGAACGAGAGCGGCGCGCTGATGAACTGGCCCTGGCGATTGAAGAGGTTCAGCGTGTGGATGACCGGCAGCCAGCCGCTGAAATTCACCGTTGCATCGATGTCGTGGATGTCCTGGTGAAAGGATTTCGACGCGCTGCCCGAGAAGCCGATGGTTCCCTGTTTCAGGAGGTTCCCGCCTGACGGGAGCGCCCACTGGAACCCGAGCGTGGCCTTGTTGTTGTCGATGAAGGAGGGGTCGTTCTGGTCGGTGGTGTCGATGTCGATTGTGGCCACGGTCTGCGTCGAGCCCACCTTGGTGCCGAGCATGCCGCTGCGCGCGTACTCCGCGGAGTACTGGATCCGAATGGCTCCGGCGCTGCCCGAGGTTGACGTCGAGCCGGAGGAGCCGGTCGTGTCGTTGGCGACGATCCCGCTCCCGGTGCTCGTGCTGCTCGAGCCGCCGCCGTTCGGGTCGCCGCTGGTGGCCGGGCCGACCGACCACTTGAAGCGGAAGTAGTTCGGCGTCGGGCTCAGGACCCGCGCGGTAAAGGTCGCTTTTCCGACGGTCACCGTTACGGTTGTTTCGTTGTTGATCAGTTGCAGTTTTTCGGGCGCTGGGTCGACCGAAGCCAGCTGCAGGATTCCTCGGAGTGTTGCGGTGGTAGTGGTGATGCCGGCCGAATACTTCACCACGGTCATGGCGATAGTCACGCCGCCGGCCGTGATCGATGCGGTATCACCCGCGGCCGGTGTCCCGATCTGGCAGTCATCGGTATTCGCGGGAACTTCGCCGACCGAGATGTTCGTGTTGGAGAACGTGCTCAGGGTGGCTTGTCCGCAGTCTGCAAAGGCGGAGGAGACAGCGGCGGCGGAGAGGAGCAGAACGAGCGTCGCTATGCGTTTCATCGTCGTCATCCTGCCAACGAAGCGATAATCGTGATCACATCGCTGACCACCGTCACCTGGCTGCTGTCTTTGAAATCCTGAAACACCACCGCCAGCCCGGGCACGTTGACGCCTTTTCCCTCGAGGCAGGTGGTGACGCCATTGCCCAGCTTTGCCACGACGTCGTCCGGGATGTCGATCCAGACGATCCTGGCGGTGGCGTTGTTGATCTGGTTCAGACCCTGAGTTTCGAACTCTGAGACGAGGCACTCCAGAATCGTGTTCTTGACCGAATCGGTAGCCATTATTGGTGATCTCCCTTCAGTTTCAGGAGTGTATCCAATGGCTCAGTTCCCTACCTATCCGATTCGCCATCCTCGACATTCTTCAGGTAGAACGAGAGCGACTCCAGGTTGATGCGGAGGTCGACCGATTTGACCTTCACGCCCGGGCGGGCGCGGAGCTGGGTGGGGGCGAAGTTGAGGACGGCGTTGAGGCCGACGTCGGCGAAGGTGTCGTAGACGATCTGGGCGGCCTGCGGGGTGACGGCGACGATGCCGATGTCGACCTGGTGCTCGCGCACGATCATCGGCAGTTCGTCCCACGGGAGGACTTCGATGCCGCTGCGCGACCGGCGTCCGAGTTTGGCGGGGTCGTTGTCGACCAGCGCCACGATCTGGAAGCCGTGATCGTTGAAGCCGCCGTAGTCGGCCAGCGCCATGCCGAGGTTGCCGGCGCCGGCGATGAGCACGCGGCGGGTGCGATCGAGGCCGAGCTCGCGCACGAGGTGGTCCCGCAGGCGCGACACGTTGTACCCAACTCCTCGGGTGCCGAACTCGCCGAAGCAGGCCAGGTCTTTGCGGATCTGCGCGGAGTTGAGGTGAAAGCGATCGGCCAGCTCCGCCGAGGAGACCGTCTTCTGGCCGACGGACTCGAGATAGGTGAGGCAACGGAGGTAGACCGACAGCCTGCCGGTGGTCATCTCCGAGATCGTTTCGCGTTCGTTGGTGTTCTGCCGGTCGTTCGACATGAATCAGGATATGAATTGGAACTAGGGCAGAAGCGCGCGTGCAGCGGCTCCGGCCGCGTTGAAAAGAGGCGTGGGAAAGAGTCCGATGGCGAAGATACCGATCAGCGAGATCAGCAGGGCGCCGGTGCCGAAGACGTCGGCATCGATCGCGTGCGACGTCGCTTCGGCTTCCTTCATGTAGAGGAAGTAGACGACGCGCAGGTAGTAGTAGACCGAGACGATGCTGGTCAGGATGCCGATGAAGGCGATGGTCATGTGGCCGGAGTCGACCGCGGTCTTGAAGATGTAGAACTTGGCGATGAAGCCGGCGGTCGGCGGGAGGCCGGAGAGCGAGAACATGCAGATGGTCAGGGCCAGGCCGTAGAACGGACGGCGGAAGCCGAGGCCGGCGATGTCGTCGAGCGTCTGGGGATCGTTCTGGTTCTTGGCCAGCATCGAGATCACGCCGAAGGCGCCGATGTTCATCAGCGCGTAGGTGATGACGTAGATGCTGATCGCGGCCACCGACTCGTCGCGCAGCGAGAGCAGGGCGATGAGCATGTAGCCGACGTGGGCGATGCCGGAGTAGGCCAGCATGCGCTTGAGATCGCGTTGGGCGATGGCCACGGCGTTGCCGATGATCATCGAGAGGATCGAGAGCGCGGCCACCATCTTCATCCAGGAGGCCTGCTGGATCACCGGCGTCATCGAGGCGAAGATGCGCACCAGGGCGATGAGCGTGGCCGCTTTCGGCGCGGTGGAGAGCCAGCCGGCGATCGGTGACGGCGCGCCCTGATAGACGTCAGGCGCCCAGCCGTGGAACGGCGCCACGGCGAGCTTGAAGCCGAGGCCGGACATCAGCAGGATGAAGGCGATCGTCAGCAGGGGATTGCTCGCGTCGGCAGTGGCGAAGTAGCGCGAGAAGGCGGCGAAGTTGGTCGAGCCGGTGGCGCCGTAGAAGAGGGCGGTTCCGTAGAGGACAAACCCAGTCGCGAACGCCCCCATCAGGAAGTACTTGAGGCTGGCCTCGTTGGAGACGGCGATGCGGCGATGGAAGCCGACCAGGATGAAGATGCAGATCGAGAGCAGCTCCAGGCCGAGGATGACCACCAGGAGGTCGAGCCCCTTGGCCATCATCATCATCCCGACCGTTCCCCACATCAGCAGGGCGTAGAACTCGCCGCGCTCGAAGCCTTCGCGGGCCAGGTAGGCGCGGGCGAAGAGCGCGGCCAGGACCGCGGCCAGGAGGAAGGTGTAGTCGAAGATGGCGGTGATGCCGCTGATCTGGTACGTGCCGCCGAAGAAGTTGCCGCCGACGAGGAGGCGCTCGCTCCAGCCGGCGGCGAGGAAGACGATCACGGCCAGCGGTGCGGTGGCGCCGCGCAGTTTGGGAGCGAAGGCATCCCAGAGGATCAGGACGATGCCGCCGATGCAGAGGATCAGCTCGGGGAGGATGGCGTTCATCCAGCCGGTTTCGAGCAGCGGGGTGAGGTTCAATTTCCACCTCCCGATGCAGGGACGAGGGACGAGGGACGAGGGGGAGCAGCATGAGCGACGAGGTTCGAAGTGCCCTCATCCCTCGTCCCTCGTCCCTGTTTCTCCGCGATCATCGCTTTGCTGGCGTCGGTCTTGTGGACGGCCTGCAGGAGTTGCTCGACGCTGGGGGTCATCTTGCGCAGGAAAGTGTTTGGTCGGACGCCGATCCAGATCATGAGCACGACCAGCGGCACCAAGGCGGCGATCTCGTTCCAGGCGATCTCGGGAACGTTTTTGTTCTCGTCCTTCGTGATCGGACCGAAGAAGACGCGCTGGATGAGCCAGAGCAGGTAGATGGCGGCCAGGATCACGCCGGTGGCGGCGATGATGGTCCATCGCGGCGAGGTCTGGAAAGAGCCGGCCAAGATCAGGAACTCGCCGATGAAGCCGTTCAGGCCGGGCAGGCCGACCGACGAGAGCATGGCGATGATGAAGAAGGTAGCGAAGACCGGCATCGTCTTCGCCAGCCCGCCGTAATCGGCCAGGAGGCGCGTGTGGCGGCGCTCGTAGATCACGCCGACGCAGAGGAAGAGGGCGCCGGTCGACAGGCCGTGGTTGACCATCTGCAGGATCGAGCCTTCGATCGAAGTCTGGTTGAGGGCGAAGATGCCGAGCACGCAGAAGCCGAGGTGCGAGACCGAGGAGTAGGCAACGAGCTTCTTCATGTCCGGCTGCACCCAGGCCACGAGCGCGCCGTAGACGATGCCGATTACCGCGAGGGCGATCAGAAGGTTGGCGTATTTGGCGGTGGCGTCGGGGAAGAACGGCAGGACGAAACGGAGGAAGCCGTAGGTGCCCATCTTCAGCATCACGCCGGCGAGGATGATCGAGCCGCCCGTTGGCGCTTCGACGTGCGCGTCCGGGAGCCACGTGTGCAGCGGGAAGAGCGGGACCTTGATGGCGAAGGCCAGCGCGAACGCGAAAAAGAGCAGTGTTTGCGCGTGCGGGGTGAGCAGCGTGCCGTAGAGCTCCGTGATGGCGAAGGTGATCGTGCCGGTGTCGTGGAGATGGGCGAAGGCGAGATAGATGATGCCGAGGAGCATCAGCAGCGAGCCGGCGATGGTGAAGAGGAAGAACTTGATGGCCGCGTAGATCCGGTTCGCGCCGCCCCAGACGCCGATGACCAGATACATCGGCAACAGCGTCAGCTCGAAGAAGACGTAGAAAAGTAGCAGGTCGGTGGCGACGAAGACGCCGATCATCGCCGCTTCCATGATCAGGAAGGCGATGACGTACTCCTTCGGATGCTTGTGGATGGTGTTCCAGGACGAGAGGAACACCACCGGCGTCAGCAGCGTCGTCAGCAGGACCAGCCAGAGCGAGATGCCGTCGACGCCGAGCGCGTAGTGGATGCCCCACTGCGGAATCCAGTTCAGCGATTCGACGAGCTGGAAACCGGCCACGCCTTCCTTGAATCCGGCCAGGATGCCGAGCGAGGCGATGAAGGTGGCGATCGAGGCCAGCAGTCCGAAGGCTTTGATCGCACCGGCCGCGGTCTTCGGGAAGAGCAGCAGCAGCACCGCCGCGGCGATGGGAAGCCAGAGGGTGACGGAGAGGATGTTGCTCATGCCAGCACCCAGATGAAGACGATCACTCCGAGGAAGAACATCAGCGCGTAGTTCCTCACGTTGCCGGTCTGGAAGAAGCGGAGAAGGTCGCCGATGCCGGCGACGACGTAGCCGAGGAGGGCCAGGAGGCCGTCGATCAGGGCGTCGATGCCGCGCCAGAGAAATTGCGAGATTCCTTCGAGCGGGCGGACGATGGTCTTTCCGTAGAGCTCATCGACGAACCATTTGTTCTCCATCCCGTTGGCGACGGCGGGCATGTTCTGCGCGAACTGATCATCCGCCTCCAGCCCTCGGGTGCGGAAGCGCGATCGCGCGATCCACCAGCCGAGGACGGCGATGGCGCTGGAGACGAGCATCAGCGCGTATTCGACGTTCGGCGAGATCTCGTACTGCGCTTCGGGAACGCCGCCGATTTCCGGGAAGATCGGTTTGAGCCATTGCGCCAGGAAATGGTGATGCGGCCATCCCAGCAGCGCGCCGCCAACGGCAGAAAGCGCGGCCAGGACGATCAGCGGGATGGTCATTGTCGGCGGCGATTCGTGCAGGTGATGCTCCTGGTCGTGCGTCCCGCGGAAGCTGCCGAAGAAAGTCATGTAGACCAGCCGGTACATGTAGTACGCAGTGCAGAAGGCGGCCACGGTGCCAAGGGTCCAGATCAACCAGCTGAACGGCTTCGGGAAGTAGGGGTTGTTCAGCGCCGAGGCCAAGATCTCGTCCTTGGAGAAGAACCCGGCGAACGGGGGGAAGCCGGCGATGGCGTAGGTGGCGATGGCGAAGGTCCAGAAGGTGATGGGGATCTTCGACTTCAGGCCGCCCATCTTGCGCATGTCCTGCTCGCCGCTCATGGCGTGAATCACCGACCCCGACCCGAGGAAGAGGCAGGCCTTGAAGAAAGCGTGCGTGACCAGATGGAAGATGCCGGCGGTGAAGGCGCCGACGCCGACGCCGATGAACATGAAGCCGAGCTGTGAGACGGTGGAGTAGGCCAGGACTTTTTTGATGTCCCACTGCCGGATGCCGATGGTCGCTGCGAAAAGCGCCGTGAGCGCGCCGATGAGCGCGACCACCATCATCGCGCCCGGAGCCAGTCGATAGAGCGCGTTGGAACGGACCACCATGTAGACGCCGGCGGTGACCATGGTTGCGGCGTGGATCAGAGCGGAAACCGGCGTCGGTCCGGCCATGGCGTCGGGCAGCCAGACGTAGAGCGGAATCTGCGCGCTCTTGCCGCACGCGCCGAGGAAGAGCAGAAGGCAGATCGCGGTCAGCAGCCAGTGCTCCACGCCGCCGGCGCTGGCAATCTGCGACACCCTGGCGAAATCGACGCTCCCGAAGTAGGCGAACATCAGGAACATGGCGATGAGGAAGCCGAAGTCGCCGATGCGGTTGACCACGAAGGCCTTCTTGCCGGCGGCTGGTGCGTAATCAGTCTCGTAGTAGAAGCCGATGAGGAGGTAGGAGCAGAGTCCGACGCCTTCCCATCCGACGAACATCAGGAGGTAGCTCGATCCGAGAATCAGAACCAGCATCTCGGAGAGGAAGAGGTTCAGATACGCGAAGTAGCGGCCGTACCCATGCTCGTGGGCCATGTAGCCGACGGAGTAGAGATGGATCAGGAAGCCGATCCAGGTGACCACCATCAGCATGACCACGCTGAGCGGGTCGAGCTGGAAGGCGAGATCGGCGCCGATGTTGCCGGAGGCGATCCAGTTGTAGACCAGATCGACGTGCCGTCCGCCGGTGGGATAGGCGGCGTGGTACTGCACGACAGCGATCGTCCCGGCGACGGCCGCGCCGAGCGAGGCCAGAAGGGCCACGGCGGTGACAAAGCCCTTGCCGAGGCGCTTGCCGAACAAGCCGTTCAGCAGAAAGCCCGCGAACGGCAGGAGGGGGATGAGCCAGAGTGTGTTGAGCATGTACGGGTGTGTGGTGGAGCAGTGATCAGTGGATCAGTAGATTAGTGGATCAGGAACTCAAACTCGGCCGATAAGTCGTGTTTCTGGTCCACTGATCTACTAATCCACTGATCACTGCTTCACCATCACATCTCTCCTCGCATCTGCCGATGCGAGGAGAATCCCGCATCAGCCCTGATCTTTTACTCGTTCCTGGTAGTCGTCCGAGGAGGCCGGGTCCAGCTCCCAGCGGTGCTCGTCGCGACTCCGTTCTTTTTCTCCGACTTTCAGCTCCTCGTCGTCGGCGTACGTGATTCCCATCGCCGCCGCCGTTTCCTCGGTGTCATTCTGGCCGGGAGTTGGCTGGCTCCCTGCCGATGCCTCATCGCCCTGCGACTCGGCCATGTCCCACTGCGCATCGATGTCACCGCCCGACAGCGATGGATCGACGCCGTTGTTCTCGCGCAACCGCTCCGCGAGTTTCTGCGTCCCCGCCTCGACGTCGGGCATGCCCGGCTCGATGCGGTCATCGATGCCATTGCGGTTTTTGTCTCTGCGCTCGTTCTCTTCCCAGTCAATGAGCTTCTCGGTCTTGTCCATTTTCGTGGCTCCTGTTGAGCCTGAAAATGCGACGTTCGTGCCGTGTTCTTGAGGCTGTCGGCTCTCGGCTGTCGGCTCTCGGGAGTTCTAGGTTCCCCGAGAGCCGACAGCTGACAGCCGAGAGCTTGTCTACCACCTCATCAAATTCGCCTCATCCACATCGATCGTGTGCCGGTGATGGAACAGGGAGATGAAAATGGCCAGGCCGACGGCGGCTTCGGCGGCGGCGATGGCCATGACGAAAAAGACGAAGAGGAGTCCGTGGAGTTGGTGGAACTGCCGGGCGTAGGCGACGAAGGTGAGGTTCACGGCGTTCACCATCAATTCGATGCACATGAAGATGGTGATGCCGTTCTTGCGCGTCAGCACGCCGCAGACGCCGATGGTGAAGAGAATGGCGCTGAGGATCAGGAACCAGTGGGTGGGAATCATGAGGATGTGCCTCCCGCGCCGCGGCCGCTCAGGATCAGCGCGCCGACGATCGCCGCCAGCAGAAGGATCGAGACCATCTCGAAGGGGAAGATGTAGGCCTCGAACATCCGGATGCCGAGCGCTCGCGCATCGGAGACGAACGGCCCGTCGGGCAGTTTCGTCACGCCGAACTTGGCCAGGTAGTAGATGAGCGCCAGTCCGAAGGCGGCGCTGGTGGTGTATCCGAGGAACTGCTGCACCGGACGGGTGCGCGGTTCTTCCTGATGCTGCAGGTTGAGCAGCATGATCACGAAGAGAAAGAGCACCATGATCGCGCCGGCGTAGACGATGACCTGCAGCGCCGCCAGGAACGGCGCTTCGAGCAGGACGTACATCACCGCCAGCGCGAAAAACGACGCCACCAGCGACAGCGCTCCGACCACCGGATTCCGATGCAAAACGACCACCGCCGCGAAGATCACGGCGATGGCGGCGAAGAAGAAAAAGATGGCGAAGGAGATCATCGTCAGATCCAGTGCTTTGCGATGAACAGGGCCACGATGACGATATTGATCACCGCCATCGGCAGGAACACTTTCCAGCCGAGTTTCATCAGTAGGTCGTACTTGAGACGGGGAATCGTCCAGCGGACCCAGACGAAGATGAAGAGGAGGATGCTGACTTTCGCCACGAACGCCAGCGCCGAGAGGGCGAAGCCGAGCGCGTTCGGCGGCTCGTTGTACCAGGGGATGTCCCAGCCGCCGAGGTAGAGCGTCGTGATCAGCGCCGACATGGTGGTCATGGCCATGTACTCGGACATGAAGAAGAGCGCGAACTTCATCGACGAGTATTCGGTGTGATACCCCGCCACCAGCTCTGCCTCCGCTTCGGCGAAGTCGAACGGCAGGCGATTGGTCTCGGCGAAGGCGGAGACGAAGAAGACGATGAAGCTCATCCACATCGCCGGCGAGCAGATGTTCCAGGCTGGCAGTTTGATGGTGTTGAAGAGGACGAACGAGCCGGTCTGCCGCCAGACCACGTCCGGAAGCGAGAGCGAGCCGGCCACCATCAGCGCGCTGACCGCAGCCAGCGTGAGCGAAAGTTCGTACGAGATCATCTGCGCCGAGGCCCGGATGCCGCCGAAGAGGGAGTACTTGTTGGCGGAGGCCCATCCGGCCATGACGATGCCGTAAACGCCCATCGACGCCAGGGCGAAGATCAGCAGGATGCCGATGTTGACGTTCGCGATGATCGGCTCGAACAGCCGTCCGCCCGGCAGAATGAATGGCCGCCCCCACGGCACGACAGCGATCGTCGTCAGCGCCGGGATCAGGCCGAACATCGGGGCGATGGTGTAGAGCACCTTGTTCGCCTTCGCCGGCAGCATATCCTCTTTGAGGATGAACTTGAGCGCGTCGGCGAACGACTGGAAGAGGCCGAACGGGCCGACGCGGTTGGGGCCGGGGCGGTCCTGGATCAACGCGCTGCCGCGCCGTTCCACCCACACCATGATCGGGGTGACGTTCAGCATCGCCCCAAGGACGATGGCGATTTTCAGTGCGGAAAGGCCGGCGTCAACCCAGTCGATACCGTGCATGTCGTCTTACGCCTGCACCGCCGCCGCTTCGGCGACTTCGAACTCAGGAATCTGCTCGAGTCCTCGGAACTCGTCCGCGTCGGTGTAAAGCATCGCCCCGATGCGGCGATAGAGCTCGAGGTCGGTCACGGCCTGCCCTTTCGGCGGATAGGCCTGATGAATGCGCTGGACCTTGCCCTGCAGGTTGGTGAACGTCCCTTCCTTCTCCGCGTGAATCGAGGAGGGGAGGAGGACGTCGGCGACGTCATTTAGCGGGTGGTTGGCGTCCCACGACATCACCACCAGGAACCTGGCCTTGCGAAGGTTGGCCACGATCGCCGGGTCTTTTGCGCGTTCGCTGAACATGGCGTCGGTGATGAAGAGGACGTCGATGCCGTCCGCGCCGTTCGTGAGCAGATTCTCGATCGATGAGTCGCCGAGCGTCGCTGCCACGCCACGATAATTCGGCGCAGCCTGCGTGCCGAGGAGCCACTCCGTGCGCGACTTCATCTTGATCGGCTCGATGGCGTCGACCATCACTCCGGCCGAGGCGCCCATCTTCTCGACGAAGAGCTCTTTGGCCAGCCACGCTTCTTCGTTGGTCATGTTCGCGGAGAAGATCGCTGCCGTCTTCGCCGCGCCGCGGACGGCGTTGCCGATCGCTTCCAGCGCTTCGCTCCACGTCGAGATGCCGAGGTAGTCATCCTCGGTGCGCACCTTCGGAACGACCACGCGATCGGTGTCGTAACGCTCGTACGAGAACCGGCCGAAGTCGCACAGCCAGTGATCGTTGACCTCGGGATTGACGCGCGGCCGGTAGCGGAAGATCTGCCCCTGCCGGTAGCCGATGAAGATGTTGCATCCGACGTCGCAGCCATTGCAGACCGACTCGGCCGACTCGAGGTTCCAGACCCGCGATTCGAAGCGGAACTCACGCGTGGTGAGCGCGCCGGTGGGGCAGACGTCGGTGACGCACGCCGACATCCAGTTGTCGAGCGGCGTTCCCGGAAACACGCCCACCTCGGTCGATGCCCCGCGCTTGAAGAATGCCAGCTCCGAGGTCCCGCTGATCTCTTGGGTGAACCGGATGCAGCGCGTGCAGTGAATGCAGCGATTCATATTCTGCACGACGTGCGGGCCGATCGGCGTCCGGTCCATGCCCGGGTAGGTGCGCTTGAACTCGCCATAGCGCGAGGTCACGGTGCCGTAGTTGAAGGAGTAATCCTGCAGCGGGCACTCGCCGGCCTTGTCGCAGATCGGACAGTCGAGCGGATGGTTGATGAGGAGAAACTCCATCTGCCCCTTGCGGGCCTCGTCGACCTTCTCGTTCCAGACGTGGATCTTCATCCCGTCCTTGACCGTGGTCGAGCAGCCGGCCTGCAGCTTGGGCATTCCTTCGATCTCGACGAGGCACATGCGGCACTGGCCGAC
>Ga0157378_10001115_pt1 | contig 24461 bp, 15 predicted proteins | sample M65metaG_FD_115309 | JGI IMG/M metagenome (GOLD analysis project Ga0157378, IMG submission 115309) | Miscanthus rhizosphere microbial communities from Kellogg Biological Station, Michigan, USA - M6-5 metaG | ecosystem: Host-associated > Plants > Roots > Rhizosphere > Soil | place: USA: Michigan...
TCATCGGGACGGCTTCGATCAATGATCTCCTCCAAAGCGACCCCTTTGGTAACCGAGAAATTTGGCAGCGTCCCCGAAAGATAAGCCTCCATCAGTTCGTGCCGGGCCTCTTCAATAATGTTCTCCTGATGTGCCCAGGAGATGTCGACCTCCTGGACCCAGCTGCAGATCAAGGTGCTCCATACTCGGGACTCCTTGGTACGCCGCTCGGTTTCACTGACTTTGGTCTTCTCCGCTGTCACCTTCGCTGCGGCCTTTGATCGCCGCGCGAGTTCGCGCAGCCCGAAGGATGGTAAGAGGTAATCACGAATGGCAAGGGAATGATTGCCGCGAGGGGAATTGAGGAAACCGATCAGGACATCAACGCTACAATGCTCCACCCAACCAACAGGAGATCCCTGCGTTCGATCTCAGCGACATCCGGTCTGCTTCGCCCATGTGAAGACATCCACCAACCATGCAGGTCCGATATCATCCCATGGCGTAGCGCAACGAACTCGTCATCACTGCTCGATGCTACCTGAATACGGCCCAAAGACTTGTCAAATACAGATCTGAGCTCGATAAGTGCATTGACGACCATTCATCTATCGACTATGTTCGTGAATCGAGCTTGGTCTTCAGCATCGAAGATGCGAGAGCGCACCGTCATACCAATTTGAACATCAGATGTTAACCGTCAGTTCTTAGGCCTGCTTGTTCGAAATGGAAGAACGCAACGACAAGAGCGATCCCAACAGCGAAACCGATTGTCAAATTCCACAGCGCAGTTGCAGCCGGGGTGCGAATCAACTTGAACCCCAACGCTGTGAACGCGAAGCGAGGTCTGTTCGCGCCAAGGCACTGACGAAGATGACCCACGCTTAACACACGCGTGTACAATAGGGCTATGCCCATACGGATGAAGGACATAGCGCGCGACCTTGGGTTGTCGGCGATCACTGTCTCGAAAGTTCTTCGCAACCACCCCGACATAGGTGAAGAGACGAGACAGCGAGTCTTGAAGCGTGTGGCAGATCTTGACTACCGTCCCAACGAACTGGCCCGTGGATTGGCGACCGGCCGCAGCTATCTGATCGGTCTCGTAGTGCCCGGGTTGCTCCATTCCTTTTTCGCGGAAGTCGCAATGGCGCTGTCCAATGCAATTAGCGCCAAAGGATACTCGCTCATTGTTGCGTCTTCAGAAGAAAAGGAAGAGATAGAGCAGGAAGAAGTTCGAAAGCTACTGGCGCGAAGACTGGACGGATTAGTTATAGCCTCTTCTGGAATCAGTACCGAACTATTCGAGCGGATGGATAAGCAGGCACAGCCGTACGTTCTGATAGATCGAAGGTTTAATGGATTCAGTACGAATTTTGTGGGAATCGACGATGTAGAGGTTGGTTCCGTCGCGACAAAGCACTTATATGATGTCGGCTGCAGGCGCATAGCTCATATAGGCGGCCGAGTGAATAGCACAGGGCAGGGACGACTTGAGGGCTACGTTTCAGCACTGCAGAAATGCGGCCTTCCATATCGTGCGGAATATGTTGTACGCGGTGCATATGTGGATACACATAGCACCGAACAGGGATATGAAGCTATGAAGGTGTTGCTGCAACTTCCCGAACGCCCTGATGGAGTGTTTTGTCACAATGATCCGCTGGCGATCGGGGCGATGCATGCAATCCTGGATGCCGGTCTACGAATCCCTGAAGACGTCGCGCTGATTGGATCAGGTAATCTCTATTTCAACAATAGCCTTCGGGTGCCCCTGTCGAGCGTGGATCAATGTTCAGCTGAGTTAGGTGAGAAGACTGGAGAACTACTTCTAGACATTCTTCACTCCAAAGTTAAGAATCCTCCTAGAACGATTATTTTAGAGCCAAAATTGATCGAACGTGCCTCCACAAGGCGCTGATAGTCTAAATTCCGCTTCCAAGATTAAATCGCTAGCATAAGTAGGCTGCTTCGACGAGTGTGCCTGCGCAGTTCTCCGTTGCGCAATCTCTCTGCGACCAGAAATAGGAAGGTCCAACCCTTGCAGAGTTGGACCCAATGCAATTCCAATGAGTTTCAGGAAAGCACTTAGAAAATGAATTTGGCTCCCATCTGCATTTGTCGCGCGTTGTTATAGGCGCCGTTGATTTTTCCGAACTGATTTGGATCTCCCCCTACGTCCGTGTTGGGAGTGCCGGCGACGCGATGATTGAACAGATTGAATGCTTCGGCCCTGAATTCGAAACGCCGTGCCTCTCCCCACAGTGGGAATTGCCGGAAGACGGAGGCGTCCATATTAATGAATCGCGAAGACCTGAGCGAGTTACGGCCGGAGCTTCCAAAGGTATATTGCGCCGGTGAAGCAAAGGCCGCCGGGTTGAATCCGTACCCAATCAGTCCGGAAGCAGCAGGTATATTCTTGTGCGGGTCGCCTACAAGATCGGCGTGTTCATAGCCGGCCCACGCAACGTTACCGGTGTTTGCCAAATCGCCGTCGGTGTAGAGTACCGTGTACGGCAGGCCAGAACGAATCGTTAAGAAGTTGTTGAGCTGCCAATTACCGAGAATGTAATCGGCAGCCCGGTTTCCTGTAGACCAGCGCTGTCCTTTTCCCAAAGGAAGCTGGAAGACCGTGTTCTCCGTGAAGACGTGCGTAAGGTCAGTACCCGCGACAGATCGGCTTCCATTTGCCGCAGGGTGATAGGGATCGACGGGAACTCCACCCTCGACGCCGAACCAGCCGTCGCCGCCTTCATTGATGTACTTTGAATACGCGTACGCAAACTGGTACGAAAGGCCGGTGGAATAACGCCTGTCGAGTTGCATCTGGAGCGCGTTGTAAGATGCATTTCCGACGCTCCGATCGTAGAAGGTTGGCCCGATGTAGTTGTAGAGAGCTCTCGACTGCGGATCTCCAGGGCCTGGCGTGAGCGCCGTGTTGTAGTAGCCACCGACGACTGTGCGATGCGATTCCGAGCCCACATAGTTCACGGTGAGAGCCGTATTCGATGTGAGTTGGCGCTGCACGCCGAAGTTGTATTGCTCGGAGTATGCATTTTTGATGTTGGGATCGTAGAACCATTGAACCTGGTTAAATGGTGTTGGCGCAGGGAAGAGTCCTGTTCCGCCAGCCGCAAAAGGATCCTGCTCTGTTGCGTTTGGCGTGATCGAAGTGCTGGTTGGCACGTTGAGGTTATTCGCAATCAACTGACCGATGTCGGGCCAAGCACCTTCAATATTTTGAGCCATCTGTGAAACGGCCGCCCAGTTGTCATACACAATGCCAAACCCCGTGTGAATGACATTCTTGGTACCGACGCGATACGACAATCCAAGACGCGGTCCCCAGTTAGTGGGAACGTTGTGCGCAATCTTCCCACGCGGATCGACGACTACGTGGTCGGGAAGTGTGCCGTCGCCTGGCATACATGGTGCATGACCGCGTTCGGCGCAGGTAGGAGGCACCTTCTGAAGCACGTATGTTCCATTGTTGAAGTTGATGTCGCCGGTTTCAATCCCTCCTTGTTCACCAATCGTTGCGTTGGTGCCATAAGGGGGGATAAAAGTGTAGTCGTATCGAAGACCGGCATTGACAGTGAGCTTATCGTTCATCTTCCACGAGTCTTGACCGTAGAAGCTCATTACGCCACCAGGGCGCGTCGTTTCGTGCACGTTTCGGCGATTGGCTGAATCTGGAACTTCGAGCAAAAACGACGCCAACGCGTCTCCCGTGCCGGCAGGACTAGAGGGATTGTCGGTCGAGTCAGCTCCGAACCCAAGTGAAATCTGCGAGAGCGGGCTCTCGAATGTATTGCTGATAAACCCTCCACCCGCCGTGATCTGGTGTTTGCCGAAGATCTTTGTCATGTTTCCGGCCACCTGGTGGCTGTCTGTCGCCTTGGGGGTGTCGTTCACCGACTCGCCTGCGTTCCCGTAACCGCTGATCCCAGGGCTTGGGAGTAAATTGCCTCCGCCCGCGCCGGCAAAGCCGCCTGCGAAGTTCGTAGAGAAGCCCACTTCACTGAAGATACCGTCGATAGAGCTCTTGAACCGTGTCGAACCGTTGTCTGCGACAGTTGTGCGTGCGTACTGGACCTGCACGATCAGGCTCGGATTGAACGTTCGCACATAGCTGCCACCCCAATTGCGGGCAGGGACCTCATGGTGGAAAGGCAGTCCTGGAACGCCTCCAGACGAATCGACAGTGTCGTTGATCATGCTGTACCGGAACCATAGAAAGTTCTTGACGCCGAAGTGCTGATCCACACGCACATTGAACTCGTTGTTCGCCTGAGTAGTGGGCGTCGTGTCAATCGCGTTTGAATTGGTAGCGGAGTTGTAATTGTCGCCCGGCGCGGCTGGAAACTTCCCAAAAATGAACTTCAGCCAATCGATGTTTGCCTGGCTAACCCTTGACGCGGGGATGAGATTTCCGGCAAAGGGAGCGCGAGAGTAGCACGGCCCAGTTGTGCCCGGCGGGCACGCAACCTGGACTGTCGACTGAGGATCGTAGATCGGATTGGCCGGATTTCCGCTCGGTAAAGTGCTCAAATCGTACACGCTTTGTCCGTTAATGGTCTGCGGAGTCAGTTCGTATTCGGTTGGCACGAGATAGGTGTTATTGCTCGGCGTGCTGTAACGAAAGCCCTGATATGCGACAAAGAAGAACGTCTTATCGTGGCCATTATAGAGTTTCGGCAGCCAGACGGGACCTCCTACAGCGCCGCCAAACTGGTTCTGGTGGAACGACGGCTCAGGAACACCTTTGAGAAACGGACTGGCGTCAAACACCGTGTTGCGCACGTACTCCCAAGCAGAGCCATGGATGTCGTTGCTTCCTGATTTGGTGACGACATTGATGACACCGCCCAGAACTGAGCCAGATTCCGCACTATCGGTATGCGAGACGACCTTCACTTCCTCGATAGCGTCGATGATCGGCGGCACCGCATAGGTGCTCTCCAAGGAGCCGTAGTTGTTGAGGCCGTCTGTCAGAAAGAAGTTGCTGCGATTTGTTTGGCCATTGACGGCTGGGAAAGTGAAACTTGAGTTGGCGGCCACCGGCGCAGCAAAACCACCCGAGCTTGAACTCATATTATTTTGGCCGGTACTCACAGGAACGACGCCGGGAGTGAGTGACAGAAGAGATGTGAAGTTGCGGCCGTTAGTAGGCAAGCTGTTAATTTCCTGGGTCGCCAATTCGGTTCCCAGGTTGGCGCTGGTCACGTCGAGCTGCTGGTTCTCAGCCTCCACCGTTACTGCTGTTGTTGCAGTACCAACTTGGAGATTGAAGTCGTAAGTCCCGGTCTGCGCCGCTGCGAGCAGGAACTCGGCAATCTTGACAGGCCTGAACCCCGATGCACTGGCTTCAAGGGTGTAGTTTCCCGGCGTAAGGTTGGTGAAGACGTACGCACCAGAGCCATTCGATACGGCAATTCGATGGACGGATGTGCTCACGGCTGTCAATGTGATGGTCGCCCCGGGAATGACTGCTCCACTGGGGTCGTGGACCGTTCCGTTCACGGAGGCGGTCGAAAGCTGTGCCCACAGTTGGGCTGTTCCAAATAAGACAAGGAGGGTTGCGAGCGAAAGGAAGCGCGAACATCTCCCTGTGATTGTCTTGGATTTGGTGGACAAAGATCTTTCCATTGCTGACCTCCGAAACAATGATCCTGTGTTGCTATGGGCGCGTGATTCAGGGAATTGGGAAGCCTTGGTACTTGGGTAGGAGCCCGGTTACTTTATGCCGTCACTGTTGCGGTAACTTAACTGGATCAAAGATGTAGTTCGAGTAAAAGCCTGTTGTCAAGAAGAAAATGGCACTGATCCATCAAGAGATTCTGGAAACAAGGTCTATGCAGCTGTTGAATCAATATCTTGCCGGAGAGTCATGATAAATACCGCCGCACGATTTAAAGCACATAGAGTCACCCAATTTCAACCTTGAGGCGGAGAACCTGGTCCTCCTGCTGGTTGACTCAAAAGGTGCAGCGGGAGGAGCAATATTTTTGGGATAGTGGTGTCGTGTCAGATTGGAAATTGACAACACAAAACAGCATGATGGGGAGCTTGGAGCGCGAATGAGAGGGCCACGGAGAGGCAGATCGCATGTTTCCCTGTTCCCAATTTCCTGGGGCAGATCGAAGCTACTCTTGTTTCTGTTGGGAGTCGCCTCTGGAATGGCACACCCAGCGTTGGCACAGAGCGAGCAGGCCAATAAATTGGCATCCGAAACGGCTTCCCGGAATGGCTATGTCGGTTCCGAAGCGTGTGCGCGTTGCCATGCAGCTATCTTCAAGAGTTTTTCTCGGACGGCTATGGGGCGGTCGATGGAAGCGTTCAGCCCGACTGCACTCGCGACCCTGAAGCTACCGGCAGAGGTAAAAGATGAGAGGCTGGACAGGCACTTCTCTGTTTTTGAAAAGGATGGGAAGCTTTTTCAGCGAGAGTACCAAGCCGCCGAAGACGGGACTGAGGTCTTTAGTGATACTCACGAACTCAAGTGGAAGATCGGAGCCGGAGAGAACGGTTTCGGCGGCGTGCTCGAACGAGATGACATTCTTTTTCAGGCGCCGCTGTCGTTCTATAGCCGAGCAGGCAAGTGGGATTTATCCCCCGGCTATGAATTCGGTGACTATGGATTCAACCGTCCGATTTTGGCGGCCTGTTCGTCGTGTCATAGCGGTCGACCGAACCCTGTGAAGAATACCAACGGTCGCTACGGCACCCCTGCGTTCACGCAGCTTCCAATCGGTTGCGAGAACTGTCACGGTCCGGGAGCTGAGCACATTCGCCGGATGGCAATCAAGCAACGCGGGAATTTTGCCAACGTTGCAATTGTGAACCCTGTCGACTTGCCTATGAATCTCGCCAATCAGATCTGCATGTCGTGTCATGAACTCGGGGATGTGCGAGTCTACAAAGAAGGCAAATCGTACCAGGATTTCAGGCCAGGGATGGCTTTGGATGATGTGGTCTCGGTGTTCATGATTCCACCCAAGCCTGCGTCGCCGCCCGACAGCGATCACCTTCAACACTACTATGCGATGACATTGAGTAAGTGCTATCGCAGGAGTGCAGGAAAGATGGGTTGCATTACATGTCACGACCCGCATGTGCAACCGACGGTAGCAGAGGTGCCGGCCAGCTTCAATGCGAAGTGCATGACCTGTCACACAAAAAGGAGTTGCAAACGAACGCCCAATCGAGTGGAGCGAATGCGTTCGGCACATGACAATGGGAATTGCGTTAGCTGCCACATGCCGAAGCGAGATATCCGAGAGATTTCCCACTCGAGCGAGACCAACCATCGCATTCTTGCCAGACCAGACGAACGTTTTCCCGAAGAAGCTCTTCAAGGGACGATATCTGGTTTGCCAGACTTGATTCATCTCGATCCCAAGGATTCGGCAAAGAGCGACCAGGTTGAACCATTGGCTCTGCTGCAGGCATATGGCGAGCTGTCTGCGAATCATCGCGAGTACACTGAGCAGTATTTGCAGTTGCTTACGAAACTGGAAGTGAGCGACCCAGATCACGAAGTGGTGCAGGAAGCTTTGGGGCGTCGAGATTTGTTTGGCGGCAACTATCAGCGGGCGATCGAGCATTTGCAGCACGCATTGGCAATTGGTCCGCCGCAGGCATCAGTCTACGGGGATCTGGCTGATGCAGCGTCTCGCCTCGGGAACGCATCGGAGTCGGTTGACGATCTTGAGAAGGGAATTGAACTAGATGGATTCAATCCCGTCCTGCAGAAGAGCTTGGTGGTGCAGCTAATTGCACTTAAGCGCTATGCAGATGCGCTGGTGGCATTGCAGCGATATCTCGATCGCTTTCCGCAAGACTCGACCATGCGGCGTGCATTGCAGATGGCGGAACGGCTCTCAACCAATCAGAAATGACGGAATTGTCGAAGCGCACAATGGGAAGACTGATCAGAATTGCGGTAGTGACGCTGACGGCGTACGGCACTTTTGCGCTGGCTCAGAACGTGCAGAGCGATGGAGGTAAGATCCGCTTCGAGAACCGGAAGCCTCACTCGGGCGTGAACTTTGTCCTCGAAAACGGCACCGTTCCTGATAAGCCGATCATCGACAGCATTCCCGGCGGCGTCGCGCTGTTAGATTACGACAACGATGGCTACCTAGACATCTTCTTCACGAATGGCGCGGCTATCCCTTCGTTGAAAAAGGACGGTGCGAAATTCGGCAATAGGCTGTATCACAATGAGCGCAATGGCACATTCACCGACGTCACTGAAAAGGCGAGATTGAGCGGGGTTGGTTACAGCCTGGGAGTGGCTGCTGCAGACTACGACAACGACGGATGGACCGACATATACGTTGTCGGAGTGAATCGAAACGTCCTCTATCACAACAATCACGACGGTACGTTTACAGACGTCACCGCGAAAGCGGGTGTGACGGGAGAGGATAAGAACGGCAAAAAACTGTTGAGTGTGGCCGCAGCATGGATAGATTTTGACAACGATGGCAAACTGGACCTTTTCGTAACAAACTATCTGGACTGGACACCTGAAAATTCCCGCGTGTGTGGACCGGTGGGAAAGCGGCTGTCCTGTCCGCCATCGCTCTACATGGGCGAGGCGAATTTGCTTTATCACAACAATGGTGGCGGAACGTTTACCGACGTATCGGATGCGATGGGTATCAGTAAGGAAATTGGCAAAGGCATGGGGGTTGCAACTGCCGATTTCGACGGCGATGGTTGGATGGATATTTTTGTTGCAAATGACAATGTGCGGAACTTCCTCTTCCGCAACAACCATGGAAAGAGTTTTGACGAAGTTGGAGTGGAGGCCGGGGTTGCCTACACGGAAGACGGCATTCCCTTGTCAAGCATGGGTGTGGATTTTGCTGATTATCGGAACGAAGGCAAACCGGGCATTTTTATCACAGCACTCGGAGGGGAAACGTTTCCGTTGTACAGAAATGTCGGAGAAGGATTGTTCAATCCGGATACTTACCCGGCAAAGCTGGGATTCCCAAGCTACAAGATGAGCGGTTGGGGAACCGGAATGTACGACTTTGACAACGATGGATTCAAAGACATCTTCACTGCCAACTCGCATGTAAGCGAAAACGCCGATCTAGATCCCCTGCAGCACTATCGACAGCCAAATGCGGTCTTTCGCAATATGCACGACGGAACATTTACTGATGTGAGTGCAGAAACGGGTGATGCAGTGATGGAGCCGGCTGCGCACCGCGGCGCCGCCTTCGGAGATTTGAACAATGACGGACGAATGGATGTCGTAGTGTCTGCAATAGGCACAGCAGCGGAGTTGCTCTATAACACCAGCACAACAGGCAATCACTGGATTGTGATTAATACAGTCGGTACGCGAAGTAATCGCGACGGAATAGGAACGCAGGTTCGCATCGAGACAATGTCGGGTTCGGTGCAATTTGGCCAGGTGACTACGGCAGGCAGCTACGCAAGCTCATCCGATAAGCGTGTGCACTTTGGTCTTGGCAAGGAGACGGTGATCAAAGAACTGTCTCTTCATTGGCCGAGCGGGGTGGTGCAGGTGCTGCACGATTTGAAATCTGACCAGATTTTGATGGTCAAGGAGCCTGCCCAATGAGGGCGCGAACAGTCAAACCGCAATTCCTTGCAGGTATTGTGATTGCGACCGTGACTGCGATCGGCTCGCAGGCGCAACCGTCGAGTGCCGGATGTGCCGGAGCCGAGGCGCAATTGAAGGCGCTCGAGAGTGAGTTGGATCGGAACGAACTTGATGCTGCACAAAAGCTCCTGAGTGAGTTGCAGGATGCACACCCTGACTGTCCGGCACTCTTGCTGGCGAATGCCCGAATTCAGGCGGCGGAGAATTTCCTTGCTGCAGCAACGCGCGCCTTCTCTGAGTATGGAGAACGGATGCCGGGCGATGCGATAGGGATGGCATACTATGCCGGATTTCTGTTTGATCGCGGCCAGTACGCACAGGCGGATCAGCTTTCTGAGGAAGCGTATCAGCGTGCGCCGGACTCTCCTGTTACGGCGGAAATTCGGGGCCAGATTCTTGCGGCGAAAGGAGAGTCCGAGAAGGCGAGAGATCTTCTCGAGCAGTCATGCGCTAAAGACCCAGACAATCCGAAAGCACATTTCTATCTGGGAGAGATCTACAATCGCGCAAAGAGGCCGGGTGATGCTGCTGTTCATTTTAGGAGAGTGGTGACGCTCGATTCGAAGTTTGCCTCGGCCTGGGATTATCTGGCTTTGAATCTTGAACGCCTGGGAAACGAGGATATGGCTGATGCGGCCTACCACAATGGGCTTGCCGTAAATCAGGAAGGCCAACTGCATTATGATGCATTCCTCGATTACAACTATGGCCGATTCCTGGCCAAGCGCAATCGCTTGGCGGATGCGAAAGATCACTTGGATAGAGCAGTACAGCTTGTTCCCAGCTACCGGGCCACGTGGTATGACCGGGCAAAGCTCTATCTTCAGATTGGGCACTATGCGCAGGCTCGCGATGACGGTGAGCGAGCATTGAGCATTACAGACCAGACAGGTGGAATCTTGAATCTGCAGGTGTACGTCTTACTGGAGCAGGCTTACCGCAGATTGGGGGACACGAAGGCAGCGGAGAAATACGCTGTACTCACGCGGGAGACGGCTCCTCCCGTGCGCAAGGGATACGAGGCACAGGCGCAACCGTAGTTCCGCCTATTTCCCATAAGCATCTTTGTGGACGACACCTTTGCCGTCTTGCACCGTGATGATTTGATCTGCGCTCACGTTTGTGAATGTTTGGATCTGGCCGCTAAGCCAATGCACGGTGATATTGGCTGTTGTGGCGTTGCCTATGCCAAAGTGCAACCGGAAATCACTCTGTGATAGATAGGACCCTCCGCTGCGCACCTCGTCGATCTGCCGTTGACCATTTGCCGAGATCGTAACGCGTGCGCCGATGTCGTCTCGTCCGTTGGCCGTGAGCACGCGCAGGGTTATGGAGTGGAATTTAGTTGGCGCGAAATTCTTCAGAAGCGAAGGCGCTTCCGCCATGTTCACGATCACTACTTCCTGTTGCCCGTCATTGTCCAGATCGCCGACCGCGAGACCACGCGAAGCGTGAGATGTCATGATGCCCGGACCACCAGAGTTCGACAGGTCATGAAACTGGTCGTCTCCGCGATCCCAATAGAGCAGCCGGTGCTGCTTGAAGTGTTCGCCGGAATGGCCGTCTTCCACCTCGGGATAGACATGCCCGTTAGCGATGATGAGGTCGGGCCAGCCATCGTTATCAAAGTCGAAGAATGATGTTCCCCAACTCAGGAAGCGAGTGTTTACGGCGAGACCGGTGTCGATAGTGTCGTCAGTGAATTCGTTGCCACCATCGTTCCGATACAGAGTCGGTGTGTCGTCGGCAAAGTTCGTTTTGAAGATGTCAAGCCTGCCCTTATGGCGAAAGTCGGCTGTGGTTGCACCCATGCCTGCCTGCTCACGCCCGTCTTCATTGTAGGCAACGCCTGAACCGACGGCCATTTCTTTGAAGTCTTTTCCTCCGAGATTCTTGTAGTAGAGGCTGGCAGTCGAGTCGCAGGCAATGTAGATATCCGGCCAACCGTCATTGTCGAAGTCGCCTGTTAGCACGGAAAAGCCGTAGTAGTCGTGTGGCGTGGTGATGTGCATTGCAGCGGAGACATCTTTGAAATGGCCGTGACCGTCATTCTGATAGAGCGACATGGTCTCTGCGGGAAGTCCGCGAGGCCCGCAAAGAACCGGTAGACCCTTCCACTGGCACTGTGACTTCTCACCAGGATGCGGCGTCTGTGAAGGATCGAAATCTACATAGTGTGCGACGACTAGATCCAGGTGTCCGTCTCGATTGAAATCGACAAAAGCGCAACCTGTACTCCAGCGCCGCTTTGGATTCGCCAGACCGCGTTCCTTGGCTTCTTCTCGGAACTTTCCATTGCCGAGATTGTGAAAGAAGGTGTTCGTCCCCCACTCAGAAACGAACAGATCCACGTTTCCGCTATTGTCCACATCGCCCGCGCAAACACCCTGCCCCCAACCGTTTCGATGCAGGCCGGCTTTGGCCGTTACGTCCTCAAACTTCATGCCGCCTTTGTTGTGATAAAGGTGATCTTCGGGTTGTGGACCTTCACCAAAATGGCCGCCGTTCACGACGAAGATGTCAGGCAATCCGTCATTGTCATAATCCACAATGGCTAAACCCGTACCGGTAGTTTCAATGATGTATTGCTTACCCTTGTCTGCGCCGGAAATCGTTTTGGCCGTGAGTCCAGCCTGTTCGGCAATATCGCGGAATTCGACAGTTGGAGGCTTTAGCCCCTGAGGAAGAGGTTTGGCCGGTGCGGCATGGCCATTTCCAGTTGCAACGCCCATCTCCTGCCCGTATGCACTATTCGCTCTGGCGAAGAGAAGCAGAAGGCACGCTAGCCATATCCGGGAAGGAAGTAGACGAGTGAATACTCGGATCGCCCTGGTCACTGGGCGGATTGTAGCATCCCGCGAATTGGACATCGGGAGGGCGCGTTCGCCGGATTTTTGACTCGGCTCTATGGGTCGTCGTCCCGGACGCATGCCCATTTCACCTGTGCTAGACTCCATTCCGTGTTCACCAAATTGCAGTGCGGCAAAGCTTGTAGCACAGAAATGGGAGATTCCAAATCGGGTTCGTTGAGGGCACATGATTGAAGAAGCTGAGAGAAAACCTATGTGCATGAGCAAGCATATCTCCGTGACTCTCTCGATAGTGACAAGCCTCGTGGCCGTGTCTTTGCTCAGCGTAAGTCCGGCAAGATCCGAGACAAAGCAAGCAGGCTGCAAGGGGCCCCCAGAACTTGAGCGTGTCATTGCAACGCGCCCCTCAGCTGCGGCATATGATGCATTGGGTTCTTACTTTGGACAAAATAAGCAGTTTGGCTGCGCATTGGATTCCTTTCACGCTGCGGTTCATCTGCAACCGAAATCGTGGGAAGCGCGCTACGATCTCGCGCTGGCGTTGCTTCAAAGCGGCCAACCCGCAGCCTCGTTGCGCGAACTCCAGACCGCGTCAATGCTAAAGCCCGATGATCCTCAGATCGAAATGGCGACTGGCGTGGCTGCGAACCAGGCCGGGCAATCAGAGCAGGCGGAGGCTGCGTTTCGCCGGGTATTGAAGGTGCACCCGGATGCGGTACCCGCCTTGGCAGGACTGAGCGAGGCATTGCTCGCAGAGAAGCGCTACATGGCAGTCATCAGCGCTCTGAAGGATGCACAACCGGATGAAGTTCTGCAATTGAACCTTGCAATCGCATACTCAAAAAACAATCAGTTGGATCAGGCGCGCGACATCCTTTCTTCGATTGTCAAAGAGCATCCCACTTATGCGCAGGCGCACCTGAACCTTGGGATTCTCTATACAGAGCAGTCGCGCTATCGGGAAGCCGTAGACGAGTTTCAGGCTGCGCTGAAGATCGATCCCAACGATGACATAGCGCGTTCATCTTGTATCAAGGCGCTCATCATCCTGGGTGAAGTTGACTCTGCCCTACCCATGGCGCAAGAGCATCTGCGTCGTAATCCGGAGAATGCGGAAGGGCTCTATCTTTTCGGAGCTGTTCAGCGCGAACGCGGCCAATATACCGATGCTGTGCGTGTGTTGACGAAAGCGGTAACGCTCCAGCCGAATTCGTTCGACTCGCGCTACAATCTTGGCTTTTCGCTGGCCAAACTTGGCAGGCGAGAAGAAGCCCGTAAGCAACTGGAAGGTGCACTCAAGCTGAAACCGGACTCGACTGAAGCACGGTTTCAGCTAGCGTCGGTACTGCGCGCCATGGGATTCAAGAATGAAGCAGAGGCGCAGTTGAAGGCCTTCCAGGCCGGAAAGAACGAGAGCGTCAGCCAGGATGTTGCCGGGGTGAAGGTCAACCAGGCGAACCAATACCTGACGTCGGGCGAAGCGCAGAAGGCGGTCGCTCTGTATCGTGAAGCAATTGTCGCAGATCCGAAGAACGGCAGGACATATTACGACTTGGCAATCGCCCTCGATCGCCTGAGCGATGTCGCTGGCGAACGAGACGCTCTGGAAAAGTCGATTTCTTTGGACGAGCAATTCGCACTTTCACGAAATCAGTACGGGTTGATTCTGCTTCAAGCGAATGAGTTGAAAAAGGCTGAAGCGCAGTTGAAGAAGGCTATAGAGCTTGATCCACAATTCGCTGAGGCGCAAAGCAATCTTGGTGTGCTGTACGGCCGACAGGGCAGGAATGAAGAAGCTGAAAAACAATTCCGCCATGCAACGCAGGACAATCCGCAATATACACAGGCGTTCATAAATCTAGGCTTGATTCTCGCTTCGGAGTCGCGCTTCAGCGAGGCACACGAAGTCTTTCAGCATGCTCTGTCGCAGCAGCCAAGCAATCCGGGCGCGATGACGGCGGATGCATTTGTTCTGATTCGGTTGAAGCGTCCTGACGAAGCTATTGCGCAGTTCCGTCAATTGATTGAGCTGGACCCGCAATCAGCAATGGCGCATTTGAATCTGGGCCTGGTGCTCGCCGATCAGTTCAACCAGGAGGGCGCCCTCGCTGAGTTTACCAGGGCAGCGGAGCTGGCGCCCAACAATGCGCAGGCGCATTACAACCTGGGGCGCGTCCTGCTCGATTTGCAGCGCTACCCGGAGGCGAAGCCGGAACTGGAGAAAGCGGCGGCTCTCGACCCCCAAGAAAGAGACGCCTGGTACCTGCTGGGCATCATCGCCCGGCAGGGGGGAAATGCGGATGAAGCGATTCGCAATTTCCAGCGTGCCATTGCTATCAGCCCGAACTATGCTGAAGCCCACTTTATGCTCGGCAGAGAACTGCAGCACAAAGGCGACGACGCGAGCGCGGCGGCGGAATGGCGAAAAGCACTTGCGCTCCAACCGGATTACAGTGAGGCTCTCTACAACTTGGCTCGCGTTGTGAAGAAGACCGATCCCGCAGAGTCAGAGCAATTAGAAAAGCAGTTTGCAGGCTTGCAGGCACGTAAGCGCGTGATGGATCGCGCTCAAACACTGGGCAATTTCGCGCTAGCCTCGGCCGACGCGCACGACTGGCCGCAAGCGATTTCACAACTTCAAGAGGGAATAAAGCTCTGCAATGACTGCACCGCACTTCCTTTGATGCACAAGGATCTGGGTCTCATTTATTGCCGTTCAGGAGAGTTGGAAGACGGCAGGAAGGAACTACTAATCGCCCAGAAGCTCGCGCCATCTGATCCCGATATCGAGAAAGCCCTCAAAATCCTGGACACCGCGAAAAAACGATGAATCGACACTTCTCCAGTGTCCAGCGAAGCGGTTGCACCGCGATCCAGATTTGTTCCGTCCTGGTATTGATGCTGCTGCAACTGAGCCCGGCGCAAAGAAAGCCGGACGTAAATCACAATCCTGCGACGGGGTCCGGTGCAAGTCTGTTTGTGGACGTAACGTCGGCGAGCGGTGTGGATTTCCACCACTTGGCCCCACATACATTTCACAAGTATCTGATCGAAACGATGGGGTCAGGCGTTGCCTTATTCGACTGCGATGGAGACGGACGGCTGGACATCTTCCTGGTGAATGGTGCGCAGTTTCCGAACACCGTACCAGCGGGCTTCGTGCCTAGAAAAAACGGACCGGAAGACTGGAATCGTCTTTATCACCAGAAGCAGGACAGAACATTTGAGGATGTGACTGAGAAGTCAGGTTTGAAGGGCGTGGGATACGGCATGGGGGTTGCTGTTGGAGATTACGACAACGATGGTCATGAAGATCTATATCTAACTGAATTCGGCGGGAACCATCTGTATCACAACAACGGCGATTGCACATTTACCGATGTGACAAAGGATGCAGGCGTCGGCGGATCCGGCTGGTCAACCTCTGCGGGCTGGGCCGACCTGGATAACGATGGACTTCTCGACCTTGTAGTGCTGCGATACGTGGAGTGGGACTGGAACGACGTGTGGTGCGGGGAGCATACGGCAGAAAAGCGCGTGTATTGCCATCCTGATATGTTTCCGCCAATTTCCATGCTGGTGTATCACAATGATGGCGCCGGTCACTTTACGGAAGCGGCGCATAAATTGGGTCTCGATAAACCAGGAAAGGCACTTGGCATTGCTTTTGCAGAGGATGACAAAACTGGGCGAGTGAACATCGTCGTCGCAAACGACTCGTGGCCCGAGTTTCTGTTCCACCAGAAAGAGGATGGCACTTTTGAAGAGGTCGGGATGGAGACCCAAGCGGCGGTGACTCCAGACGGCAAGACCTATGCTGGAATGGGCGTGGATTTCGCTGACTACGACAATGACGGATTGCCCGACTTGATCATCACTGACCTTTCTTTTCAGCTCTACTCTCTGTATCACAACGTAGACGGCGAAAATTTCGATTATGCGACGCGGACTGCAAACATTGCATCAATTACGCGGCTCTATTCCGGGTGGGGCGTTCGCTTCTTCGATTTCGATAACGACGGCCGCAAAGACCTTCTGATTGCACAGGGACACGATGTGGACAATATTGAAACGCTCTTCCCGGAATTGCACTATCGCGAACCGATGCTTCTTTTGCGGAACGTTGGCGGGAAATTTGAAGATGTCTCCGCACGATCAGGTGATGTATTTCAAAAGAGCTGGGTGGGACGCGGATTGGCAATCGGCGACCTCAACAACGACGGACGAGTTGATGCCGTCGTGACCACGAATGGCGGACTCGCCCATGTGCTCCGCAATGAAACCTCAAGTGGCGGTCATTGGATTACCCTCAGGCTGCGCGGTCACAGGAGCAATCGCGACGGCATCGGCGCGCAACTTCACCTCACTACGGGCACAACTTCGCAGTGGGCAGCGGCGACGACAGCGGGCAGCTATCTCTCGTCCAGCGATCCTCGGGTGCACTTCGGTGTAGGCCCTGCGCGCACCATCGATTCACTTGAGATTCGCTGGCCCTCAGGAATCCGGCAAGTCCTCAAGCAGATCGCTGTCGATCAGATTCTCGATGTTGACGAGCCGGTCCCTGATTCTCCGGCTCCACTCACAAGGTCCAAGTGACGTAAAGGCACGCTCCTTGCAGGCAATGCTACTGCGGCACTGCCTGCGTAGAGATAGGCTCAAGAACACGCTACGAGCTACTTTGTCGTGAGCACGAGTACGGTTGCGATCGGATCAAGCGCCTTGCCGGGCAGAGCCACATCAATGCCGGAGCCTGATTTTTTGACCTTAAGAGGGGTGTGGCTCTTGTCCGCGAGCAGATAGGCGCCGGTAACTTCTCGCGGCGCATTATCCAGATGAAAGCTGCCCTTGGGCCACGTGAAGAGTTCAATGTAAATCTTGTCGGGCCCGGTGGTTGAACGCCAATTCCAGGCAGGGACAAATTTGGGTTTGCCGTCTTTGTCTTTCTCGGTTTTGCTAAAACTGCCGGCTTCTGCGCCAAAGAGTGTTGCCTTGGTGTTGTAAATGGCCTCACCGTTTACGTCGAGCCATTTTCCCATTGTCTGCAGTCTGGCAACTTCGGCTTGCGGCACGTTGCCTTTTGAGTCAGGTCCAATATTGAGCAAATAGTTGCCGCCCTTACTTGCGATGTCGATGAGATTGCGGAGCAGCGTCTCCGAGGATTTGAAATTGGTGTCGTATGACTTGTACCCCCATGTCTCGTTGATGGTCATGCAGGCTTCCCAATCGCGACCGGGGTATCCCTGCGCCGGGATGTACTGTTCGGGCGTTTCTGTGTCGCCGTTGTAGCCACCGCCGAGACGGTTGTTCCAGATGAGGTTGGGATGCTGATTGAGCAGTTCGACGATCTCACCTGCCAGTTCAGGTGACATGTCGTCGGTGGGCGTGTCAAACCAGATAACGGCCGGATATTCGCCGTAGTTGCTGAGCAGCTCCTTGAGTTGCGGAATCGCCTTCTTGTGCAAGTAGTCCGCAAAATTACCGTCCTGCGCCGTATCCCAATGATGATTGGGACGGTCATGCGTCCCGGTCTTGTAGGCAGCTCCGCCCGGAGCGGTCCAGTCCTGATCCTGGGAGTAGTAAAAGCCAAGTTTGATACCTTGCTTTCGGCACTCTTCAGCCAGTTCCTTGAGCGGGTCGCGATGGAAAGGTGTCGCATCGACTATGTTGAAAGGGTCTGCCTTTGAGTCGAACATGGCAAATCCATCGTGATGTTTGGATGTGATGACGATGTATTTCATGCCGGCTGCTTTAGCCAGAGCCACAATGTCATGCGCATTGAAGCCAGTTGGATCGAATTTCGACGCAAGAGCCTTGTAATCGGCAACAGGAATGGAGCCTGTGTTCATGATCCATTCGCCGATTCCTGGCACATGCTTGCCATCCCACGTACCTGCGGGAATGGAATATAGACCCCAATGAATGAACATGCCGAAACGCGCCGTGCGCCACCATGCCATGCGGGCATCGCGCTGCGCCGGTGTTTCAGTGTCCTGGACAGCCTTGACTCGATGCTGCTGCGAAATGTTGTAGTGCTCGCCCGAAACCTGCGCGCGAGCGGCAATTCCAATTCCCGCGCAAGTGATGCAAAGGATAGAGGCAAAAAAATGTCTCGTCGTCACTGTTGTCTCCTTGGATGCAAACAGGTGAGTCTACCCGTTTGAGTTCGTGTTTCTTCTTCAGAAAAGGTTCAATGCAATCACGCTGACGTTCGCATCTGGCGCGGTCGGCGGAATATCGATGTCAATCCGATTTTCGGTTTGCCGGAACTTGAGGGGCTGGCCAGTGGCCAGCAACCGCGCGGAGATGGTTCGCGCTTCGACCCCCTGGAGCGTGCATACGGGCGGTTTCCAATCAAAAACATGGATGAAAAGAGACTTGTCACTTGCGGTCGTTCGAAGTCCTTCGACATTTTGCACGGGTCCATACGTTGTTCCGTAGATGGAATCGCCATTGAGCGACAGCCAGACTCCAATAGCCTTGAGCCTTTCCTGAAACTCGGGGTGAATCTGGCCGTCGGGTTGCGGGCCCACATTCAGCAACAAGTTGCCTCCTCGGCTCGCGACTTCAACCAGGTAACGGATCAGCGTGCGAGATGACTTGTAATCGTGATCGTTCTTGTTATACGCCCAGGTGTTGTTGATGGTCATGCAGGTCTCCCACAGCCGGAAATCTTCAAGGCGGGGAGTTGCCGCGCTCAACTTTTTCGAAACGGAAGGATCAATGCCGGTCAGTGTGATGCCCTTGGTTGGAATGGCAGTGGGAATGAACTGTTCCGGCGTTTCGTAATCTCCATCAACGCCGATACGATCGTTGGTCAATGTGGCTGGTTGTATCTCATGAATCATTTTCAGGACGCGCGCGCCATCGTATTTTTCCTGGTCATTGAGCCCGTCGAACCAGATGAGCGCGACAGGACCGTAACGAGTGAGTAGTTCGCGCAACTGAAGCTGCATGTATGCCAGATAACCTGGCCACGTGGACAGCTCGGGCTGTCCAGTCCAGTTTTTGCTTGCCGGCTGACTGGTGTCACGGAAGTCTGGATGATGCATATCAGGGGGAGAATAGTAGAAGCCTATGGGCATGCCGTCTTGGTGGCACGCGGCGGACAGTTGCGCCACGATGTCATTGCCGTAGGGCGTATTCGTGATCTTGTAGTCGGTGTAAGAAGAATTGAACATGCAAAAGCCGTCATGGTGCTTAGTCGTGAACACCATGTACTTCTGTCCGGCCAGACGAGCCAGATCTACCCAGGCGTGCGGATCAAACTTCGTCGGGTTGAACTCCTTGTAGAGATTTCGATATTCGGCTTCACTGATCCCATCAGGTTCAGGACGCATGATCGGCCAGGAGGCCTCCACGCTTGCCAGCGAGTACGGTCCCCAGTGGATGAACATTCCGAATTTTGCCTTGCGATACCACTCTGTACGATCGTCAACAGATGCGGAAGCCAAGGCGATTTCAGTGAGAACTGGCAGGCAAGAGGTAGCAAGTGCGGATTTCAAAAATGTCCGACGGTTGGACAGGCAAGCGCTCATAGACGATGAAAGATAAGGAGCCATTGCGTCGCTGTCAAGATATTTAGCGAAAGAGTTACCGCAAACGTTGCGGCTGATCGACATACGGGCAGGGAAGGGATCGAAGAGTTGAGCGCTTGTGAGGTCGAGATATTTACTCTGCAATTTTCAAACAATTCTCAGTCCAAATGGAAGACTTCAGCCATGTCAGCCCACCATTCGCCCTCGGCGCGCGTTTCGAGCGGCTGCTGCATTGGTTCCGTGATTTGCCACCATTCCTGGGTTTTCCGATCCGCCGCCATCATGGCCATATCGCGTCTGAAGTCGCTGCCGTGGTACTCGAAATAGCCGAATAATAGGTCATCTTTCATAAATATGGAGTAGTTTCGAATATTGCATCGCTGGATGGTCGCGAGCACTTCGGGCCAAACATCGGCGTGGAATCTCCGATACTCTGACTCACAACCTTTCTTGATGCGGATCACCATTCCATAGCGTTTCATGTCTTTTGACCTCTCGGAGTTCGCGTGGACTCGGAATCGAGTTCTTCATCCGGTCCATCTGGCCAGAGGAGATTATTGGAAAGCGATGAACCAATGCAAGCGCTCAGGGCTAGCTTGACACCCATGTTTGGGGAAGGGTACTATCGGCATTCGCACTTTAAGCGCTTAAAAATGCCGAGCCGAACCTCAGTCGCAACCGAAGGACTAGTAAAAAACAACCTGGCGGAACGGCTACGCAAGGAAATCCTTTGCGGAACCTTGAAACCGGGCGAGCGGATAGTTGAGGGCAAATGGGCCTCTCGATTTGAAGTGGCTCAAGCGTCTATCCGAGAGGCGATTAATATCCTTGCCCAGGCCGGCTTTGTAACGAAAGCTCCCGGGCGAAGCGCTCAGGTGATCCATCTTGGCGAGAGTGATGTTGCCCACATCTACCGTGTAAGGGGCGCTCTCGAAGGCCTGGCTGCACGGCTCGCGGTCGAGACCCGAGCTAGCCTATCCGAGCTTCAGGGAACGATGGACATCATGCGAGAGACAGCTGGATCGGGCGATCGCGAGCGTCTTCTGGAGTACGACCTGCTCTTCCACCTGCAATTGTGCGAACTTTCCGGCAATCCCTGCCTCATCGAGCATGCTCGCCGGATTCTCGTGCCCTTTTTCGCTTTTGTCGCGATGCGGGTTTCGACGAGCGGACAGTCATCTGCTGCATGGGAGAAGGATTTGGAAGCTCATCAACGGATCATAGATCTGTTGCGCGAAGGCGAGGGGGAAACCGCCGAAATGTACGTGACAAAAGCGATGGAGCGATTTGCAAAAACCGCATACGACTATTGGGTGAATCGGAGCGAACATGCCAGGTGAGTTCATCGGAAAGGTAATCGTGCTCACAGGCGGTGCTGACGGCATTGGACGTGAATGTGCAATTGCCTATGCGCGCGAGGGAGCAGCCGTGGCGCTCCTGGACCGAGACCAAGAAAAGCTCCATCGTGCCGCAAAAGAATTGCCTTCGGATACCATGGCTGTCCAGGTGGATGTCACCGATGGGCCCGAAGTCAAGGCGGCGATGGAGGCGATAAGCGCTCGCTTTGGAAGGATCGATGCGGTGCACAACAATGCCGGAATCGCGAGCCCTTCCAAACCGGTTCATGAAACCGAAGAACATGAATGGGACCACTTGATGCGAGTGAATGTGAAATCGGTCTTCTGGACGACTCGCTATGCCTACGATGCCTTAGTTGCAACCAAAGGAGCGATTCTCAATACTGCAAGCATGGTTGGACTCATTGGGCAAAATAACCATGCTGCGTATGTTGCCACCAAGGGCGCCATGATTTCTCTAACCAAGGCCATGGCGCTCGATTACGCGCCCCAGGGAATTCGCGTAAATGCGGTGTGTCCTGCGAGTGTGTGGACGCCTATGCTCGAGGCTTGGTGCGATGAACAGCCAGAACCTTCGCGGATCAGGCGGTCTCTTGACGAAATGCATCCCCTCGGCGCCTGCCCCCATGGCGACGTGATTGCCGATGCTGCTGTCTTTCTCCTTTCATCGCGTTCCCGCTTCATCACCGGTTGCATTTTGCCGGTGAGTGGAGGCGCGGAACTCGGCTACAGACGCTGAGGAGGGACGCGATGCCAACTTGCACGGTGAAATCTGTTCAGGTGGTCGATGCCCGTTACCCATTGCCGCCGGGGGCAGGAAGCGACGCCGTCCACACAGACCCCGTTTATGCTATGGCGCTTACTCACTTGAAAACGGACTGCAATCTCACAGGCGTGGGTTTGGCGTTCACGCTGGGAGAGGGCAATCGGCTAGTGTGCGACGCGGTTCAGATTCTCAGCCAGCGACTTGTGGGGATGTCAATTGATGCAGTAATGGCAGATCTTGGCCGATTGATGAGCGAATTAGCGAACGATCCGGCGATGCGTTGGCTGGGGCCGCACAAAGGGGTCGTTCACCTTGCACTGGCTTCAATCAACAATGCATGCTGGGATCTCTGGGCGAAAAGCCACGGAGTCCCGCTATGGAAGCTCTTGCTCGATTTGAGTGAGGAGGAACTGATATCGACCCTCGATTTGAGTTATCTGGAAGATGATCTGACTGCTTCCGAAGCTATTCAGATATTGCATAACGAACGCTCGACACGGGTAGATCGTGAATCAGTTTTGAAGAGCGGTTATCCCGGCTACGATACCTCGGTTGGCTGGATGGGTTACGACGACTCGAAGGTGCGGGAGTTAACGCTTCAAGCGATCGACAGGGGCTTCAGAGCCTTCAAACTGAAGGTTGGTTCAAGTGATGAAGCACGCGATTTGCGTCGTGCCGCGATGTTACGTGAAATCGCCGGCGACCGGGGAATCCTAATGTTCGACGCGAACCAGAGGTGGAATCCGCTCGATGCGCTTCGCATGTGCAAGAAGTTGGCCGCATTCAAGCCACACTGGATTGAAGAGCCTACGCATCCAGACGACATTTACGCCCATAGTGAATTGGCACGCGCCATCGCGCCTATACATTTGGCTGCCGGAGAACATGTGCCTAACCGCGTCGTTTTCAAAAATCTCCTTCTCTATAGCGGAGTGCATTTTGTGCAGGCGGACTGCACGCGAGTTGCGGGAGTAAGCGAGTTTCTCGTGGTGAGTCTGCTCGCGAAGAAGCATCGGCTACCGGTTGCGCCTCACGTTGGTGATATGGGCCAGATCCATCAACACCTGGTGCTGTTTATTCATGTCGCAATGAACCATGAGGCCGTTTTCCTTGAGCACATCCCTCACCTGCGCAATCATTTTCTTTTTCCCGCCCAAGTCGAAAGGGGTGTTTATGTCGTCCCCCAGAACCCCGGCGCTTCCACTGACTTGCACTACTCCTTGACAAGAGATAGTTGAAAACATGACTTCAGTTGAGCCAAATCCTTTGAACCGGTTCTGTCCACGACCAGGTTTCCAGAAGGGGTTGGGATCACTCTCCTCATCGCAGAGGGACCGCATTTCTCAAATTGCAGAACTTCGCCGAATTTTTCGCCGAAATGTGCGCCTTACACGCTCCGATCGCTCCAATCGCTCCTTTCTACTCCGTTGAAAACATTACTCCGGCCTTTAGTTCTCGGCTGTTAACCGAAGGGGCTGTTTTGCTCGATCTGGAATCGGAACTCAAGGGCTCCCAGATTGGCATTGACTGATGCGGATTCATTCAAGGGAATTCAAGGGTACGGAACGGGGTATCTTAGTAAGTATTGCTCGTAAATGCCGCAGATTGAGAGCATGTGACTGCCTGGGGGGCAGCCAATCTGCAATCAACTACTTACGGTTGAAATTCCTGCCTATCGCTTTCTCCGGCGTGCCGCAGAATGTGCCGTACGTCTAAGACCTGACGCACGATGGATCGGAACCAATGGGCGCGGTCGGGTTCACCTACGCTCTCGCCTTATTCGGATGTGTACAGCGGCGGATGGTCCTTCATTTCGCTATGCCTGCATTCGGGTCGATTCGCGCCGGAATCAGGCAGGCGAGCGCCGCCACAGCCAACAGCGCTGTAGCAACGGGCACAAAGATCGCGGGATCCAGCGGCTTGGTTTCGTAGAGCATTGACTGGATCAGGCGAACCGCCCAGCGGGTTCTCTCCTGGAAAATACTGCTGCACCAATTGGCGCTTACCGTAGCCGTCTCCGGATGCCCGGCGCGGTCGTCGTTGGTAAAGAAGCGCCCACTGAGGAGCGGGATCTCGAGTGCGGTGAAAAAGCCGGGGTCTGCTTTTGCGTAGAGTGCGACAGGCAGCGCCTGCTTAGGCGGTATGGGTGGATGTTCGCGAACCGTGAAGGGGTCGTAAGCCGGATTCCTCCAAGGCCGCGTCCTCATGGCAGCGCCTGCTGGGTAAAAGCTTTCAGCTGCAGCTTCGCAAGGAGTCGATCCCGATGCCGATTCTCGCCCTAGTGCTTGCAAAGGCAGGCCCGAAGGATCTGAAGACCCGAATTCTGAGGACGCGAAACCAACTCAAGCATAATTATGCGTGCCA
>Ga0157378_10001116_pt1 | contig 24460 bp, 18 predicted proteins | sample M65metaG_FD_115309 | JGI IMG/M metagenome (GOLD analysis project Ga0157378, IMG submission 115309) | Miscanthus rhizosphere microbial communities from Kellogg Biological Station, Michigan, USA - M6-5 metaG | ecosystem: Host-associated > Plants > Roots > Rhizosphere > Soil | place: USA: Michigan...
AAATCGGACATCAACGTCACGCCGCTCGTCGACGTCGTTCTGGTGCTCCTCATCATCTTCATGGTCATCACGCCGGTCGTGCAGATGGGCTATCTCGTGCGCGTTCCGCCGAAAGCGCCCCCCGGACTCCCTCCGTCCGCGGTCAACGATCAGATCATCCTGCGCCTGATGCCGGACAATCACATCTACATCAACAAGGATGAAGTGACCCCAGGCGATTTTCCGATCCGCATCCGCGACATCATGCACGGCAACCAGTCGAAGATGGTCTTCTTCCAGGGCTCTCCCGACGTCGACTACGACGCCACGATGAAGTTCCTGGACATGGCCCGCGCCAGCGGCGCCAAGAACATCGGCATCATCGTCGAGGCCGCGCAGTAAGTTCGAGCGATCACAGACTTCTGAAAAAGCACGGCCGCGAGGCCGTGCTTTTGTTTTCAGGGAGCCGGGAACGCGCCGACCCCGAACTGAATGCTGATCGTGCTGATCGTCTCCGCCGGCTCGCTGGCCAGCGTCGCCGTGAACGTGCCGTTTGCCTCCTGGCGCAAGTGAACCTTGGCCGTCAGGGTGCCGCCCTGGATCTGCGCGCGAGGCACGCCGGCGTTCAGTGTTGCGGTAGCGGCGCGGTGCTGTTGCGCTGCGTCGTCTTGCAGACGTTCGGTGATCAGCTTCTCGAGGACGTCGCGGCGAATGCGCCATGGTCTCGCCGCATCCGCGTTGGCCTCCACAGAAGGCACGGCGTCTGGGAAGGCCGCAAGGAGCCGTCCCTTCGCAGCTTCATCGAGCAGGATGACGACCGGATCGCGAACCGCACGGACGCGGCCTGGGGGCGGCGCCGGTGGAGGGAGTTGCAGCAGCGCGTCGATATTCTGCTGCAGGATCGCGCTCCGCTCGTCGGGCGACAGCCCCAGTGCGCGCTCGCGATAGCGCTCCTCCGGCACTCCGAACTCCGTCGCCAGCGCGAGGTACTCCTCGCGCTGGCGGCGGTCTACCTCGGCTGCCGATCTCGACAGCTCTGCAACGAGTGCCGCGGTCAGTTCGGACAACGACATTTCCGCGGCCATGGCCTCTTCCTAGCCGCCGCCGACTGCCGGTAGCGCCGGCTGCGCGGGCGGAGGTGTCAGAGGAAGCAACGGGAAGTAGTCGGTGATGAAATCGATGTGTACGCGGCCGGTGATGTTCGTCTCGACGTTCGTCACCGAGGTCGATTTGTCGTTCACCACCTTGACGCCGTAGTGACTGCTGGAACTGCCGCTGCCGTAGCCGCCGGAAATGCTGCCGGCGATTGACGAACCGATGGCGCGGAGCCCCAGGAACGACCGCGTGTTGGTGGTGCGGCTCCCAAACAGTGACGCATTGACATTGAACGATTGGTAGTGCGATGCGGTATCGACGTCGGTCTGCGTGGAGCTATGCTCGGATGTGTCGGTCGCCGTTACGTCGAACATCAGCGCCGTCTCGACGAAGCCCTTGTTCGGGATGACCTTCATCAGGCCCATCTGCAAGAGTGCCTTCAACTCGTCGAAGGAGCGGCTCACGCCGCGGAGCAGCAACGCCTTGGTGAAGTCGAAGAGGTCCTTCCGGGCGATCGTGATGGCCGCCGTACTGGTCGATTCTTCATTGGCGAGACCATCCGTCAGTACCTTGCGTGGGCTGGAGATTGTGGCGCCGTCGATGGTGACGCCGTCATAGATCTTGATCAGCGATTCCACTTTCGTGCGAACGATTTCCACCGAGCCGGTGGCCTTCCAGCCGTTGGCATCGAGCGCCGTCGCCGGCGGATTGCTGACGAACTCCGGCACGACGAACTCGTTCAGCTACTTCACCGAAGCCGTATCGGCGTCGCCGAGGGTCTTGTCCTGGTAGTCTTTCAGCGTTCCGGAGACGGCCGTTACGAGGTCGACGTAGGCGCGCATCTGTTCCGTCGCCGTATCGACGAGCGTCTGAAAAACGCCGTGAATGAGGCCCGTTGTGAAATCGACAAAGCTCTGGAATGGTGCGCCCGCAGCGCCGCGCGCCGCTCGTTGTGCAGCATCCTGTTCGGGGGTAGGCATGATTTCTTCTCCTAAACTTGTCAGCGGACGCTACGCGGGACGGATACGCTCCGTCACCTTCACATGATTACGAACGCCCGAACTGCTGAAGCTGTCAGGTAGTGACGGAGAGAAGGAAAACGTTTCGCCGCGGAGCAGAGTCGGCGGACATGGGAGCGAAGCATCGACACATCTGAACCGCTATTTCGCCGTTCGGGCCGGCTCGCGCAGATCGTTGCCGCGCTCAGCCTGTTCGTCGCGCTTTACCTGGCCACGTTCTTTGCGGTGGGGTACTTCGCCGCGCTCGCCGGCGCTTACTTCAATCAATGGGTTTCCCTGCTCAGCGTCTGCGCGGCGACGTTCGGGACGATCGGCATCCTCGAGAACGGCGGCTGGAACCTCGGCTTTTTCGTTCCACCGCGTCTGATCGTTCGCGAGGCGCTTCTCGGATGCGGGGTGGCGGTCCTTCTGATCGGTGCGGCCGACGGGCTGGTCATGCTCACCACGCGGCTGCGGCACGTGGCCGGGAACGGCTTTCCGTGGATCGAATTGATTGTGGTCTATCTCCCCGCGGTCTTTCACGAAGAGCTGCTCTTCCGCGGCTACCCGTTCCAGAAAATCTGGCGAAGTCATCGCCTCGCCGCGGTGCTCTTCTCATCGTTCGTCTTCGCCGCGCTTCATGCCGGCAACAACGCCTTTTCGCTGCTGGCGATGGCCAACCTTTTCTTCGCCGGCATCCTCCTCGCGCTGGCCTACGCTCGCTACGAGCGGCTCTGGTTTCCGATCGGTATCCATCTCGGCTGGAACCTCCTCTCCGGCCCGATCCTCGGCTACAACGTCAGCGGCTACGTCTCCAGCGAGACCGTCCTGCGCACCGTTGGCCGCGGCGCACCATGGCTCACCGGAGGGCTGTTCGGGATCGAGGGGAGTATCTGGATCGTGGTCGTGGAACTTGCCGGCATCGCCTTGCTGTTACCACGGCGTCGGCACCTATAATCGCGCCGCCCGAAGTCCTGAACGCACCCACCAGGAGGATTCGAAACCATGCATCACCGCACCCTCACGGCCCTCATGACCGGAGCGCTGGCGCTCGTCACCTTCGTCGCATCCGCGGCGCCGATCGATTATCCGAAGACGAAGAAAGTCGACCAGGTCGACGACTACCACGGCACCAAGGTCGCCGATCCCTATCGCTGGCTCGAGACCGACGTGCGCACCTCGAAGGAGGTTGCCGACTGGGTCACCGCCGAGAACAAGATCACTTTCGATTACCTCGGCGCGATCGCCGAGCGCGAGCCGATCCGCAAGCAGCTCACCACGCTGTGGAACTACGAGAAGTACACGACGCCGTACAAGCGCGGTGGCCATTACTTCTTCTCGAAGAACAACGGCCTGCAGAATCAGTACGTCGTCTACACCGTCGACAAGTGGGGCGACACGCCGCGCGTTCTGCTCGATCCGAATTCGTGGTCGAAGGACGGCACCGTGGCCCTCGGCGGCGTGGCCGTCAGCGACGATGCGAAATACGCCGCCTACTCCGTCGCCGAGGCAGGCAGCGACTGGCATGTGGTCAGGTTCATTGATGTCGCCTCCGGCCAGCAGCTTCCGGACGAGCTGAAATGGGTCAAATTCTCCGGCCTCTCCTGGACGACGGACGACAAAGGCATCTTCTACTCGCGTTTCCCGGCCGTTGAAGAAGGGAAGGCATACCAGAGTCTCAATCGCGATCAGAAGATCTACTACCACCGGCTCGGCACACCGCAGGCCGATGACGTGGTGGTCTGGTACGACCCGTCCCAGCCGGAGTGGAACTATGGCGCCGGCGTCACCGAAGACGGGCGCTATCTGATCATCACCACCACCAAAGGCACGGCCGCCAGGAACCAGGTCCACGTCAAAGACCTCGGTAACCCGTACGCCATGCCGGTCACGATCGTCGACAAGATCGAGAACGACTACTCCTTCGTTGGCAACGACGGTCCTGTCCTCTACTTCCGCACCGATCTGAACGCCCCCAAGGGCCGTCTCATCGCCATCGATCTCCGCAATCCGGCCCGCGAGAACTGGAAAGAGATCCTTCCGGAGAGCGATGCCACACTGCAGGGTGCCGATTACACCGGCCACCGCTTCGTGGCCAACTACCTCCGCGACGCGCACAGTGAGATCCGCCTCTTCGACACCGCCGGCAAGCTCGTACGCACCGTGGAGCTCGACGGCATCGGCAGCGCCGGCGGCTTCGGCGGCCGCGCCGACGACAACGAAACCTTCTACACCTTCTCCAGCTTCGCCACGCCGCCCAGCGTCTACCGCTACGACATCGCCACCGGCGAGAAGCAGCTTCTCTTCCGCGCCAAAGTGGCCATGAACCCTGACGATTACGTCGTCAAGCAGGTCTTCTATACGTCGAAGGACGGCACCAAGGTGCCGATGTTCCTCTCGTACAAGAAGGGCCTCAAGCTCGACGGCAACAACCCGACGCTGCTCTACGGCTACGGCGGATTCGACATCTCCATGACACCCGGGTTCTCCATCTCGCGCCTGACGTGGATGAACATGGGCGGCATCTACGCCGTCGCGAATCTGCGCGGTGGCGGCGAGTACGGCGAGGCCTGGCACGAGGGCGGGATCAAGCTGCACAAGCAGAACGTCTTCGATGACTTCATCGCCGCGGGCGAATACCTCGTCAAGAATGGCTACACCAAGCCGGCCAAGCTCGCCGTTCAGGGTGGCAGCAACGGGGGCCTTCTGATCGGCGCCGTCGAGAATCAACGGCCTGACCTTTTTGGCGCGACCCTGCCCGCCGTCGGCGTCATGGACATGCTCCGCTTCAACAAGTTCACGGCCGGCCGCTACTGGGTCGACGACTACGGTTCCTCCGAAAATCCCGACGAGTTCAAGGCTCTCTATGCCTACTCGCCGTACCACAACATCAAGCCGGGTACGAAGTATCCGGCCACGCTCATCACCACCGCCGACACCGATGACCGCGTCGTGCCGGGGCACAGTTTCAAATACGCTGCGGCCATTCAGGAAGCCCAGGCCGGCCCCGCGCCGGTGCTGATCCGCATCGAGACCCGCGCCGGACACGGCGGCGGCAAACCAACCGGAAAGATCATCGAAGAAACGACCGATCAGATGGCGTTTCTGGTGAAGAACCTCGGCATGAAGCTGCCGAAGGGGTTCTAGGAGATCCCATGAAAGACATCGTCATCCTCGACGGCGCCCGCACGCCGATGGCCGAATATAACGGCTCGTTCAGCGACATCAGCGCCATCGACCTCGGCGTCGTCGCCGCCAAAGGCGCGCTTGCGCGCAGCGGCGTGGCGCCGGAAGAAGTGAACCACGTCATCGTCGGCAACGCCTTGCAGACTTCGGGTGACGCGATCTACGGCGCGCGTCATGTCGGCCTCAAGGCCGGCATCCCGAAGGAAGTGCCGGCGCTGACGCTCAATCGCCTCTGCGGTTCCGGCATCCAGTCGATCATCAGCGCTGCCGAGCAGATCCAGCTCGATGAAGCGACCACGATCCTCGCCGGTGGCATGGAGAACATGTCGCAGGCGCCTCACGTCATCCGCGGCGCGCGTAAAGGGCTCAAGCTCGGCCAGGGCGCGCTGGAAGACTCGCTGATGGTGGCGCTTCTCGACAGCTACGTCGGCCTCTACATGGCCCAGACCTCGGACAACCTGGCGCGCAAATACAACATCTCCCGCGAGGAGCAGGACCAGTTCGCGCTGCGCAGCCAGAAGCTGGCCGCGGACGCCGTAGGACGTTTGCAGGACGAGATCGTGCCGGTTTCTGTTGGCCGCAAAGGGGAACAGATTACGGCCGACGATCACCTGCGTCCCGACACCACGATGGAAGGGTTGGCCAAACTGAAGCCGGCCTTCGCCAAAGACGGCTTCGTCACTGCCGGCAACGCCAGCGGCATCGTCGATGGCGCGGCGATGGTCGTGGTCACCTCGGCCGACAACGCCAAGAACAAGAAGCCGCTCGGCCGCATCGTCTCGTGGGGCATCGCCGGCTGCGATCCCGACATCATGGGCATCGGCCCGGTGCCGTCGACGAAGATTGCGCTGAAGAAGGCGGGCATGTCGCTCGATCAGATCGACCTGATCGAGATCAACGAAGCCTTCGCCGGCCAGATCCTGGCGGTCTCGAAAGAGCTCGGCGTGGACATGGAAAAACTCAACGTCAACGGCGGCGCCATCGCCCTCGGCCATCCGCTGGCTGCCTCGGGAACGCGCCTGGTGATCACGCTGCTCTACGAGCTGCGCCGCCGCCAGAAACGTTTCGGCCTTGCCTCGGCCTGCATCGGCGGCGGACAGGGCATCGCCATCATCGTCGAGAGTCTGGGTTGATGATGTTCAGACCGCGGCGGTTTCGGGGAGCACAGACAGGAGTGTCTGTGCCACATCGGCCCTCCGAGCATCGACAGCAGAATCAATGTGGCACAGACACTCTTGTCTGTGCTGGTCTGTTGCTAACCTCGCTGCTCGTTGCATCCGCAGCCTTCGCCGTCGACACGGTCCGCATCGCTCCGATCATCAATCCTCCCGTCGGCACCGCGGTTCACGGCGCTGCCGAGCTCCAGATCAGCGGCACGAGTGTCGTTCGCGGCGTCGATGGTAAAGAGCTCTCGAACAAGCGCATCTCGCAGATAGATCGCGAGGAGTACACCGACACCACCACGTCGCGCGACGCTGCCGGCATTCACTCGCGCCGCGTCTACGGCCGCGTGCTGCACGGCGATGACACCAAGAGCGAGTTCGGCGCCATGAACGGCCGCACGCTGCAGTTTGTGGTGAAGGGAAAGAGCATCGACGTCACGCCCGGCGACGGCAAGCCTCTCGACGACGACGAGCGCATCGGCCTGGTCGAGCTGGCGCAGCGTTCCCTTCGCGTGGAGGCCAGCAATCTCTGCATCGCCAATTTTCCGTTGGCCGTCGGCGCATCGTGGAACGTTCCCGCCGCGCAGCTGGCCGATTGCTACGACTCCCTCGGTCACGCCGTGAGGACGATCCCCGGCCGGGCCACCCTTCGCGCGATCGAACAGCGTGGCAGCCACCAGGTCGCCGTCATCGAGCTCTCGTTCGTCCGCACCGTCGACCGCATCGGCGCACTGGTCTTCGACACGCCTGCCGACGCCGCCGTCACGTCGACCATCGAAGTCACGATCGACATCCCCGCCCGATGGAGCCGCGTGACCATGACCACCCTCTCCGGCGTCACCCATCCAAAAGGTCCGGACGCGCCGTCGCTCACCACCGAGGTACGGGCGAAAGAGATGCTGACGTCCGAACCGTGAACGCCTCCATGAACAGACGTAACGTTATCAAGCTGGCGATGCTGGCGATCCTCGCGGGAGGCGTCGTCGCGCTCTACTTCTCGCCGCTGCGCGCCTACCTCACCAAAGCGCATCTGAACGACCTCATCGCCTGGCTGCGCGGCCTCTGGTATGGCCCGCTCGTGCTCATCGCGCTTTACGCCGTCGGCTGCGTATTCGCCATCCCGGCCAGCATCTTCGTCATCTCCGCCGGCGTGATCTGGGGATGGAAGCTCGGCGTGGTCTACGCCATCGCCGGCGGCATGCTCGGTGCCATTGCTTCATACTACGTCGGCGGCTTCCTCGGCGAAGGCCTGCTCGAAAAATTCGGCAGCGCCGGCCACGCCGTGCGACGCCAGGTCGAGAGCGCCGGCTTCACCTCGATGCTGATCGTGCGCCTCATCCCCGGCCCGCCCTTCGCCGTCTGGAACTACGCCGCCGGCATCGCCCGCATGCGCTTCCGCGACTACTTCTGGGCCACGCTCCTCGGCGTCATCCCGTCCCACATCGTCTTCACCTACTGCGCCGACTCGCTCGTCAACGGCACGATGACGCAAGGCGATGCGCTCAAACGCCTGGCAATTGTCTGCGGCCTACTCCTGGCGCTGATTGCGATTCCGATCGTGATCAAGAAGCGTCTCGGCGCCAAGGTCATACCGCCCGAGGTGTGACCTCGGGCGGTTCTCGAAAACGCGACCTATCGTCCGTTGTTGCACCCCGCGCTGGTCGTCTGGCAATTCGCGATGGCTACGGTGATCCGGCCGATGGCGCTGCTGGTTGTGATTCCGTTGCTGACGCTGAAGGAGAACGTGTCCAGGCCGAGGAAGCCGGTGTTGGGGGTGTAGCTCACCTGCGCGTCCGACAAATCGTAGGGGACGGTGGTGATCAGTTGGTTCAGGCTGTCGCGGAGGACGCCGCCTGAGGGGAGCGCGGTGATCTTGTACATGAGCGGCGCGGTGACGCCGGGTGTGGCCAGGGAGAGCATCGGGACGTTGTTGCTGGTCAGGTTTCCGCTGGCGGTCGTGCGCACCTGAAGGCCGCGGGCTGGTCCGGCCAGGCTTTCATTCACGCGGCCCTGGATGGCGAAGAACGAGAAGCCGTTCTGCGCCGAGGCGCGCACCTGATCGAGAACGCTGAAGCTGAACGTGCCGTCGCTGCCGATGGGCATCGATGGCGGGACGGACATGAGCGCGTCGGGGATCTGTTCCGCTGGCGCCTCGAAATCCGAGTTGGTCAAACTGCCGTCGCCGCTGGCGGCCACCCAGTAAAAGGATGTGTCGAGTGAATCGACCGTGCCGCGGTTGGTGGGCAGAATCACCTGGGCGCTTTGCAGTGCGCTGGCGGAGCCGGTGACGTTGGTCATATCCCACTCGAACTGCATCCGCACGGTTCCGCCGGATCCGGCGGTGCCGGCTTGGCCGACGCCGGCGCTCATGAAGACGGGGGCGGAGCCGGGAAGGGCATTGACGTTGTCGCCGAGGTGATCGCCATTCGCATCGGCGACATTGCCGGCGATCGCGACCGGCTGGAGGAAGGCCGCCAGCGGCTTGGCCACGAAATGGCGGCTCGCGGTCATCAGTGAGCTCGGGCCAAGCGAGAGAACCACGCTGGTCTCCGGTTCAGTCGACACTTCGACGTCGTGGGCGATCGAAGGCGGATCGGACAACGCCGTCTGGACGTTGATAAAGAACGACGCCGCGTCGCAGACGTTGACGCTGGCGATCGTGCCGCAAGCCTGGAACTGGAACGAGTCAGGACCGGTGTAGCCCGGATCGGGCGTGTAGACCACGGTGGCGGTGCGCTCCGGAGACTCAGAGCCCTGCGTGACCGCGCCGAGCGAGCCGTGGAACGGGCCGGTGCTGGCGACGATCGAGAACGTGAGCACGACACCGGCGGGCGCCGTGCCGCGGAGCAGCAGCGTGGCCGGGACGTCTTTCGTCGTCTGCGCGGCGCTGTCCGTCGCCACCACCGTCGTCTGATCGGGCGGCGGCGGATCATCGGGCGTGCCATTGATGGTCACGACCGCATCGCCGGTCGCTCCAGCAGGATCGGTCACCCGGAAGGTGAATGAGTCGGCGACGTTTGCGGCCGCCGGCGTGTAGGTGACGTTCGCGCTGGCCGGCGAAGCGGACACCGGCGCGGAGAGCGTTCCCGCACTCGGCCCCGAGACGATGCTGAATGTCAGCGCGCCACCCTCGGGATCGGAACCGGTGAGCGTGATCGCCAGCGGGGAGGAGCCGGTCGTCGAAACGGACTGTGGATTCGCTACCGGCGCCAGATTGAAGGCGCTGTTGATGGTGAGATGGCAGGCCTGCGAGACCTTGATGTCGCGGGCGATGAAGGCGCCGGTTGCATCGACGGACTGACTGAAGACGATCGAGCCGGCGGTGGCGTAGATATTGGCGAACACGCTGCTGGCCTGTGAGACCTGGACGGCGGCAGGCGTTGCCGTCATCGCACCGTTCGTGCCGTTGATGCCGTCGACCTGAATGCGGATCGCCGACGCGGTGAGACCCGAACCGGTCTCGGACTTGACGATGGAAGCATTGCCGAGATTCAGTCGCCCGTTGACGATGATGTCGGTCGGCGCGGCATACCGCAGCGATCCGGCGTTCCCCACCGTGATCGATCGGAACGAGTAGCCGCCGCCGGTGAGATGGACCGTGCCCGAATTGCCGACCACGAGGTCGCCGTAGGCGCCTTCGTCGAGCGTGACCTGGCCGCTGTCCGCGACGGTGATGTTGTTCGAGCCGGCCGGGCGGATGGATACGGTCGGAAGGTTCGCAAAGACAGGCAATGCCAGCGGTGTGTGCAGCGTGCCGGTGATCGTGCCTTGATTCACGAGGGTGTTGTAATAGACGTCGCCGTGCACCGCTGCAGCATGATCGAGGTCGACCGACGTCGCGGCGAGCTTGTACCCGGCCGGAGTGGTGACCGAGTTGTCGAGCGACAGCGCCTTTTCGCCGAGGAACGGAGCGGTGGCGGCGTCGTTCACGATCAGATCGCCGGAGACCACCACCACGGCGTTGTCGATCTGAATGCTGTGGGTCGCCAGAAGAACGGCGTTGCCGACGCCGGGCGAGATTTGCGTTTGCTGGGCAAGCAGCGAAGACGCAAAGACAAGCGTGGCGAAAAGAAACAGAGAACGATGTTTCATCGCGATGACTCCCTATTTAATTGTCTGGGGCCCTGATTAGATGTACCGGATCGCATAAACGTATGTCCGGATTGGCGTTGGCGCACGCTTTCCCGCGGTTTTGTTACGCGGCCCTTCCTTTTGCTGCCGGTGACTTGCCTGCTTCATCGAAGCGGCTTCAGCCGCAAGTCGTTGTAACGAAATGAGATGTCATTTCTTCGGCAGAACGACCGCCGGCCGTACGAGCTGCGGCTGGATCCATTCGAAATAGGCGTGGATCTGCCTTTCGTGCGCAGCCGACCATTCCAACGTGCCGGGCAGTTCCAGGAGTGACAGGGCCATGCCGGCGAAAACGTCGACCAGGCCGGCTTTGCTCATCGAGGTGAAAAAGGGCGTCTGCACGCGCGACGTGAAGTCGTCGTGGCCCTCGCCAGCAGACTCGACGAACATGACGATGAAGTCACGCAGCTGCCCCTGCGCCTTCTCCATCTTCGTCTGCTTCTTCTTGTCGATGGCGCTGCCGGCGTGGGCGATGGAGAGCATCATCTGCATGGCCCCGTAGTCGCCCTCCTCCTTGCGCTCGTTGGGATCGATAGTGATGTTGGCGCCTTCCTTCGTCTCGGCGAATCCGCGATCGAGAAGTTTCGAGAGTCGCGTGGCCGCGGTCAGGGACCGACCGGTTGCGGGCTCGACGGCGAGAAAGTGGAGATAGGACATTGTCGCCGGGACGTAAAAGCCCTGGTTCTCGAAGACCTGGGCGAGAGCGAGATGCGCCGAGGCATGCGCGGGGTTCTTCTCGGCATCGTGTTTCAGCAGTTCGCGGCCCTCGTCGGTCTTGCCGTGCTGGATGAGCGTGACGGCGAGGTTGAAGAGCAATCCCGAATTGTCCGGCGCCTCCTTCAGTCCTCGGCGATACATCTCGATGGCCTTCTCCGAGTCGCCGAGCTGATCGAAGCAGTTGCCGAGCATCCCGAGGACGAGAGGCCGATTCGTCTTCGTTTCCGCCAGCGGCTCGAGCGTGGCGCGGCATTTCTCGTTATCACCCTTCGCCGCATACGCCACGCCCAGCTCGTACGCAGCGGTGGCATCGCCGGGATCCTCGGCCACAACCTTCTTGAGGATGGTGATGGCTTCATCGATCCGGCTCTGATCGACGAGCGTCGTGGCGAGATTGATCTCCTTCGTGTGCGTCTCGTCCGCGAGCGAGGAGAACGCGGCAAGAATGAGGGCGATGGCGACGGATGTGCGCAACATGTGAGCAGTGTAGGCTTTCCCTGAGAAAGGACCTTTCATGAAGATCAACTCGCGAATTGTCGTCATCGCCGGTCTGTCGTCTCTAGTTATCGCCCTTGCTGCATTCGCGGTTTCGAAAGCCGCGCCGGAAGCGACGCAGATCCGCATCGGACGGATGTGGCACGGCCGCGTGCCGGAGTCGAAAGCCGCTGAGTATTACGAGTACCTGAATCGCGATGGGATCGACAAGATCGAGAAGATCCCCCACAACCTCGGTGCCGACGTCATGACCAGCACCCACGACGGCATCACGGAGTTCGTAGTCATCAGCTACTGGCACTCGCTCGACGACATCAAAGCCTACGCCGGAGCGGACATCGAGAAGGTGCACAACCTGCCGCGCGATGCCGAGTTCCTCATCGAGCCGGAAACGAAGGTCCGGCACTTCATCATGCGACGCAGCGACCGGCACGGCCGCTGACTACCCGGCGTGTAAGCACGACGCTCATGCGAACGTCCAAAGGCAATCATGAAGAGCCTGGGCGTGGTCATCCTCATCGCCTGCGTGTTTCCGGTTGCAGTGGTCGCGGCCACCACGCTGACCTGGGTTCCCGGCTCGTCGGTCAAAGTCGAGCAGATGATCGGCGACTGCGACTACACCTCGCAGGCGGCCACCGGTCAATGCAAGCCGACCACGAGCCGGACTTCGACGCGCGCCGCCCTTCTCGGCACCGACCTCGGCGCGTCGTTCGAGTCGCAGGGAAATCTCATCTTCCTTTTCGGCGACAGCTTCGGCCCGACCGAGGATTACTCCGCCTCGGACACGATGGCGTCGAGCACGAGCACCGATCCGGCCCAGGGTCTCTTTCTCGACGTCTTCACCAAGACCGACGGCACGCCGTTCTTCGTGCGCGTGCCGGGGGTAAGGCTGGGCGGGAACGAAGTTCCCAACGCCGGGATCCATCTGGATAAGGGGACGTTCATCGTGTGCCACACCAACCTGGACAGAACTCTCCCGACGCCGGACATCAACGCCTACTCGGTGCTGACGCGTTTTGACGAGACGACGCGGACGTTCACGCTCTTGCGCACCATCTCGACCAGGCCGAACGGGAAGTTCCTCACTCCTTCGCTGCATGCCTCGGGGAGCGACGTGATGATGTTCGGGCTCGGCGCGTACCGCGCCAGTGATGTCTACCTGGCCACGATTCCCGCCAGCAGTTTCGACACCGGTGCCGGCACGCGATACTTCACCGGCATGGTGAACGGGCAGCCGGCGTGGTCGAGCTCTGAATCGGCCGCGGTCCCGGTGGTCACGGAGAAGGGCGGCCCGAGCATCGGCAATGTTTCGGTCATCTACGCGCCGGCGTTGGGTCTCTGGCTGATGACGTACGACGGCGGCCGCCAGTCGCCGTCGACGACCGGCGTCTATTTCACGTACGCGAAGGATCCGTGGGGTCCATGGGCCGAGCCACAGCTCATCTTCAATCAGAGACGCGACGGTGCGATCGGCAAGTTCGTGCACGATCCCACCATCACGCCAAACGACGGCCTGAACGGCCCGACCATCGGCGGCAACGACCCCCGCACGACTCCAGGCGCCTCGTACGCGCCCTACATGATCGAGCGTTTCACTCGCCTGTCCGGCAGCACGCTGTCGATCTACTACGCGCTCTCGACGTGGAACCCGTACACGATCGTGTTGATGCGGGCCGATTTCACGACCGCGCCGGCGCGGGGGAGGGCAGTGCGGCACTGAGCGGAGGCCGACTGCCACGGCTGGGACCCCAACTTAACGGTCACCGAAAACCCACGAGAATGGTGAAGCGGCTCGCGTCGGCTGCAGCGGCAGAGTTATGCGCCGTCCCGGTGCTCTTGGTTGCGGCCAACCAAGCGTTATTTGCTGAGCCCGACCATAGGACCCGCGACGATTCGCGATTCCATATATTCCGGTCCACCCTCCCAGACCTCTACCAAGCCCTGACGTACCGGTGAACCCTCCAGCCCTCCGCCGAATGCAAATACATACGAATAGCAACCAAAGCTGGCGTGCGCTCCTTGCGTCATGACGTTGACAACGTTTCCTGCCCACCTGATGAGTCTCGGAACACGGGCTCGTTGTGCGTCGAACGACGCCTTTCCACGCCGGTCCGTCTTGCGATCCTCCGCCGTGTGTATTCCGGCCGAGTAATCGTTGCACGACCTCCTGACGGTCATGCCGGGAAGCGGTTTCCCAGATTCGTCCAGAACAGTGACGTTCCACGTTGGGCACACCAAATACGACGTCGGATACAGAGCAGCTATTGCTACGATCGCTATGAGCGCGGTCACGAGTTTGCGCATGGGGTAAAGCCGCTTGTTCGGAGCACTTCGGAAGTGTCATCCCGCGGCGCATAATGTATTGCCGCTCAGCCGCGGCAACCGCACGCGAGATCGTAGCACCTACGATGAGAGAGCAGGAGCAATTAAGATTAAGTTGGGATCACATCTGGAAACTCAACTTAACGCAGCTCGGATCTGATCGATGGTGCGACGGAAGTCGCCGTCGCTGGCGTAAAGCGCCTTCGCGGTTTGCCTCAACTTCGCCTCTCGACGACCACACGCCAGCAGTTTCGCAAAACGGCGACGATCGGCGTCGTCACGGTAGATGTCGCGCCCCATTGCCGCGGCTGGTGACAAGCCAGATCGGCGGCGACAGGGCTTGATGACGAGTTAAGCTGAGTCTCTAGATGTGACCCCAACTTACCCCCTCCCCAGATGTGACCCCAACTTACCCCCTCCCCAGATGTGACCTCAACTTAATCCCTCCGTTAGCTTGCGTCGACTTCGAAGACGACCGACGTGCTTTCGTGGCGATTGCCAAGAGCGTCTGTCACATATCCGATGACGTTTACCGGACTGGAGATCTTCTTAGCGGTCAGTTGAGATCGGAAGTAGTCGACCGACTCCATGAAGGCGACGCCCGCACCATCCGTGAGCTCCGCGGGGAGTGCAAGTCGTGGCGGAAAGATTAGCAACTCTGGGTAAAACGCAGGTGCCGATATGCCGAGTTCCGGTGCCTCGACGCCGGCTCCCCAGATCGTTGCCGGCCGTTCATGTGGATTCGACACGCTGAATACAAATTTGGGTGTTCTTCCGACGTCGGCTTGGACAAATTCCCCCACGGCCAGCTTCACCAGAAGTCTACGCTGACCCTGATCGGCAGCTACGAGACCAATCTGACGCCGCGCTTCCGCCTCGCGATCTACTTTCCATCGCTGCAGGAGCTCGATGGTGAACTGAGTGACATCGCTGTCGATTAGCTTTGCGCAGTTGTGACATAGCCAGATTCCATTTGCGGCTGCGGCGCGTTCTTCGGGCGTAAGCAGCGGGTCGAACCTGGGTCCCCCCTGAGACGCCCCGGTGATGTGAGCAGCGACGCCGACATTAATTGCTTTGCTCTCATCTTCCTGTGGACCGGCTGTTGGAGCTCCGCATTCTGGCCGCGAGCAACGATACCCAACCCGTAAAGCCAGAGCGCGCTTGATGTGTTCCGGGAAGTCGTCGCGCATTAGAAGAGAATACCAAGACTTCGTCGGGGTGCGTTGCCGCAACGGCTACGCTCATTTCAGTCCGCTAACGGCTCCAAGCTCACCGGCTTGGAGCCGCACGGAAGATATGCCGCACTTGGGACGCAGCAACGAGAGGCTGCACGTCGGAGCAACGAAAAGTTAGCCGCCCGTGAAGTTACGATGTAGTTCGGACGTCGAAGAGGAGCTCGGCGGTTTCATAAGCTTTTACTGGGGTGGAAAGCGCTTGTGAGCTCCCACGGTACGGATCAGCTTGAAGTCGAGGGTCAGAAAGTACTCGGCTCCGGATTCATCGACGCACGGACGTAAAATGCGTCAATGAGTTGGTTTCATTTAGGTGATTTCCCTGTGAGCACCGCAGGCGATTCTGATCACTCCCCCGGGTGATACCGCCGCTCGATGTGCCCCTTGAGCTGATCGCGATAGTAGTAGACCTCGCGCAGGTTGCCGGTGGCATAGCGTCCGGCTTCGTCGTTGAAGTGGGGCGACGACGGATTGCCGCTTTCGCCGCCGGCGGTGACGGCTCGGGCGCGTACGCGTTTTCCGAATTCGACGACGGCGACGAAGCTGTTGCCGCTCGTGCCGTACCACTTCTTCGTTCCGGGATAGGCGCGGGCGCCGAATGAGGCCAGCGAGCCCCAGCGGGATGACGTGAAGCCGACGGGGATGCTCGGCTGCGCGTCGTCAAAATGCGGCGGGTCGATGTCGTCGTTGATCCGTTGGAAGCGGTTGATCTCGCCCCACGGCGTTTTCCAGCTGCCGAAATCGGCGGTCAGTTTGCCGCACGCCGCCGCGAGCGCCTGAAGCCTCTCGCCCGACGTCGCGTTCGAGACGGAGTAATGGTCGGGCGTGACGCCCGCCGCGCGCGCCTCGGCGGCCACCTGCCTTCCCAGCTCCTCGGCCCAGAAGATGGCCAGCGAGGTCGGCACCGAGGAGATGGACCAGCGGTGATCCCAGCCGCGGAGATGATCGATCGGTTCCGCCAGCTTCGATTTCAGCGGATCGCTTGCAGGCAACTCGGCGTACGCCTTCAGCAGAGGCGGCAGCAGACTGTCGAATGCCGGCAGATCGCTGTCGAACGCCGCGGCGAGCAGCGAATCGATGGTGAAATCCTTCTTCCCCGGCAGCACCTTCAGCGCGTGATAGCCCCGCGGCGTCTCCTCGACGCCGCGCTCGACGTAGAGCGGATAGTCCGACCGCTTCGGACTGTTCGGTCCGGCCGCGGACCATGGCCAGTTGTTGCTGTTGTACAGCCAGCCGTTGCGCGGATTCAGCAGGTTCGGCGACTCGTCGACGGAGAGCACGCCGTGCCATTCCGTCGCTGGATCGCTGCCGTCGACCGGCTTCGTCCAGTCGAAGCGACTGTCGCGCCGAGGAATGAAGTTGGAGTGGAAGTAGGCGATGTTGCCGGAGGCGTCGGCGAAGATCGTGTTGTTCGACGAGTCGGTGTGCAGGGCCATCGACTTGCGAAACGACTTGTAGTCATGGGCCTTGGTCCGGATGTACGACTGAATGAGCGCGTGCATCGGATCCTGCATCAGCCGGACGCTGATCCATTTGCCGTTCGCCTCGCGCACGATGGGGCCGTGATGCGTTCGGTAAACGGTGAATGTCTTAGTGGCCATCCCGCCGGTTGTCTTGTAGGGGATCGTGATCGTGCTCGTCTTCAGCGGCCGATGCTCGTTCCCGTATTTGTAGTAGACGACGCGGTTCCCGTCTTTCGTCACCGTCTCCGCGTATTCATCGATGTTGTCTACGCCGCTCGACGTATGCATCCAGCCCGCGTGTGCATTGAATCCCTGGTAGATGAAGAACTGGCCCCAGGTAACGGCGCCGTAGGCGTTGAGGCCCTCATCGCTGACCATCTGCAACTCGGAACGAAAGAAAAAGGACGTGTGCGGATTGATCAGCAGCAGCGCGTGGTGCGAGGCGGTGTTCGAGGGGGCGATGGCCACGCCGTTCGACCCCGTTGGCTCCGTCGACACGCGGAGGTCCGCGGCGATCGGTGTGCTCGGATTGTTATCGTAAAACGCCTGCAGCTCCTTGAGATTGACCTGTTCGATGTCTCCGCCGATGCTTCCTTCGCTGAATGTGATGGCCATCCACGGTTCGAAGTGCGTGATCACCTTCGATTTCACCTCGGGATGCTTAGCGAGGTAGTAGTTCAGGCCGCCGGCCCAGGCATCCATCAGCGCTTTCAGCCAGGCAGGACTCTGCCGGTACTTCGTTTTCATGTCGGCGGGATCGATGAACAGCTTCATCCGCAGGTCGCGGTAAATCTCGCTCTCGCCCTCCGCCTCCGCCAGCCGGCCCATCGACAGCAGGTAATTTCTCTCGATGCGATTGAAATCATCTTCCGCCTGCGCGTAGATCATCCCGAACACCGCGTCGGCGTCGGTCTTGCCGTAGACGTGGGCGATGCCCCAATCGTCGCGGATGATCTCGACGTTCTTCGCGTGCCGCGCCCATGCGGCGGGAGCCGCGTGGGCGCCGAGCGCTGCGGCGGCTATGAGAAGGATCAGTAAGAGTCGTTTCATCTGTGAGCGTCACCGCGGCAACTGCGGAATTCTCCCCGGCGTCCACGGCGCGCCACGTTCGTTCATCTGTTTCTCCACGCTGGCCAGGTCGACCTCGATCAGCTTGTGCAGGCGGTCGAGGAGCGGGCCGGCCTGCTGCTGTGCGATGGCGAGCGACTCGCGATGCGTGGCCGTCGGAGGCATCGTCGTAGTCAGGCCGTTGACGGCGGTGTTGACGCGGTCGAGAAGCGATGGCTGGCTGGGCTCATTGGCGCGGCGCAGGATCGGATCGCCGTTGAGCTGATCGGCGATGTCGCGCAGGGCTATATCGATGCTGTTCACCTGAGCTACTAATTTGGGATCGGGTCCGGCGATCTCGTCGAGGCCGCGGCGGATGTACTGGATGCGGGTGAGCGACTCCTGCGTGACGCGGGCGGCGCCCATGAGCGTGCGCTGCAGGGCGGCGGCTTTCTTCTGGAAGTCGAGGACGGCGGCGCGGTCGCCCTCCTGCATGATCGAGAGATAGAGCGGGACGACGTTGAAGGTCTGCGGCGCGCCGAGCGCGGTCTCGACGCCGTCGACACGCTTGGCGATGCGGACGGTGTACTTGCCGGGCGCGACGAGCGGACCGCCCGGCGGCGGCGAGAAGACGTCCGCCTCGGGCTCCTTCAGCTCGATCGGCGACGGCGGCGGATAGCGAAGATCCCACGCCACGCGATGGAAGCCGGCCTTCGCCGAGGCGCTGACGCGGCGGATGACGTTGCCATCCTCATCGGAGACGATCATCACCACCGACGGCTCGATCTCCCGCTCCTCGGCGCGCAGCTGGTCGAGCGTCGGATACGGCGGCAGCGCGTGGCCCGGCTCGTTGCTCTTGTCCTGATCGATCTTCGCCTCCGCGGCCCGGCGCTGTTTGCGGCGGCTCTTCAATTCGTCTTTCAAGTAGTAGGTAAAGATCGCGCCGAACGGCGGATTGGATGCCGTGAAGTACGACTGTCCCTGAAACGACTTGCCCGGCAATCCGAGTTGCGCGCGCTCGACGAAGAGCTCCGCGTCGCGCGTCGGGAAGAGCGTCACTTCGTTCGCCGCGACGGCCGGCGTCATGGCGCGCAGCGGCTGGACATTGTCGAGAACCCAGAAACCGCGGCCGAAGGTGGCGATGACGAGATCGTCGTGCCGCTTCTGGAACCAGAGATCGCGCACGGAGACGGTGGGGAAGCCGCCCTTCAGCGGAATCCACGCCGCGCCGCCGTTCTGCGAGATGTAGAGGCCGTACTCCGTGCCGAGGTAGAGGAGATTCGGATCGACGCGATCTTCGACAAGGGCGTAGGTCATGCCGCGCGACGGCAGATCGCCGTTGATCGAGGTCCACGTTTTTCCACGATCGCTGCTCTTGAGCACGTACGGTTTGAAATCGCCGGTCTTGTGGTTGTCGAAGGCTGCGTAGACGACGTTGACGTCGTGCTGCGACGCTTCGAGGCGGGAGACGTACGTCATGTCCGGCACGCCGGCGATGTGATCGATCTTCTGCCAGTGCGCGCCGCCGTCTTCGGTGACCTGAATCAGCCCGTCGTCGGTGCCAACGTAGATCAGTCCCTCTTTCAACGGCGACTCGGCCAGCGAGACGATGTTGCCGTACCACGAGGTCGATGCGCCCTTGGCCACGGCGTCGACGCCCCACACGCGCCCCATGACCGGCAGAGTGTTGCGGTCGATGTGGCGGGTGAGGTCGGGGCTGATCGCTTTCCAGGCATTGCCGCGGTCGTCGCTGCGGAAGAGGTATTGCGCGGCGAAGTAGATGCGGTTGCTGTCGTGCGGGCTGACGATGATGGGCGAGTCCCAGTTCTTGCGCAGCGGATCCATGCCCGGACCCGGCTGCGGCTCGATGTCGAGCGCTTCGCCGTTGCGTTTGTCGAAGCGCACCAGGCCGCCGTTCTGCGACTCGGCGTAGATGATGTTGGAGTCCTTCGGATCGGGGACGGAGCGGAAGCCGTCGCCGCCCTGCGTGACGTACCAGTCGGCGTTGACGATGCCGTGTGCGTCGGTCGTGCGCGCCGGCCCGCCGAGGGAGAAGTTGTCCTGCGTGCCGCCATAGACGCTGTAGAAGGGGAGGGCGTCGTCGGCACTCACCCGATAGAACTGCGTGATCGGCAGATTGGCCTTGAAGTTCCAGTTCTCGGCGCGGTCGAACGATTCGTAAAGACCGCCGTCGCAGCCGATCAGCAGGTGATCGCTGCTGGCCGGATCGATCCAGACAATGTGGTTGTCCGGGTGCTTCCACTTCTCGTCGAGCCGGCGCCAGGTTTTGCCGCCGTCATCGGAAACGCGGATCCAGACGTCGGCGGAGTAGATGCGGTCGTCGTCATTCGGATCGACGAAGATCTCGCCGTAGTACTGCGCGCCGGGCGCGGAGTAGTCGTTGACTTTTTTGAATGACGATCCGCCGTCTTTCGAGACGAAGAAGCCGCCCGCGCGCCGCGTCGACTCCACCGTGGCGTAGATGACCTTCGGATTGTGCGGCGCCATGGCCAGACCGATGCGGCCCATGTCTTCTTTCGGCAGTCCGTCCTTCAGCTTCGTCCAGGTCTTGCCGCCGTCGGTGGACTTGTGGATGGCCGACTCGGGGCCGCCGTCGATGAGGGTGAAGACGTGGCGGCGGCGCTGGTACGCCGAGGCGTAGAGGATGTCGGGATTCGTGGGATCGAGGATGACGTCAGTGACGCCGGTGTTCTCGCTGATGGTGAGCACGGCCTTCCACGTCTTGCCGCCGTCCGTGGTTTTGTAGAGCCCGCGATCGCCGCCCGGCGCCCACAGCGGCCCCTGCGCGGCGACGTATACGACGTTGGAGTCGCGCGGATCGACCACGATTTTGGAGATGTGCTCGGACTTTTCCAGACCGACGTTTTTCCAGCTCTTGCCGCCGTCGACCGATTTGTAAACGCCGTCGCCCATCGACACGGAGCGCTGGCTGTTGTTCTCGCCCGAGCCGACCCAGATCACGAGTGAGTCGTGCGGATCGATGGTCACGCATCCGATGGAGTGCGACTTCTCGCCGTCGAAGATGGGGGAGAAGCTGGTGCCGGAGTTCGTAGTCTTCCAGACGCCGCCGCCCGCCGTGGCGATGTACCAGATCCGCGCATCTTTCGGATCGACGGCGAGATCGATGATGCGTCCCGAGGTGAGGGCGGGCCCGATCTCGCGAAGGGTCAGTCCGGCGAAGGTTTTCTCGCCGTACTTGTCTTTCGAGTCCGGCGTATCTGCTTTCTTCGCCGGCTGGGCGAAGAGGGCGAACGAAAGGAAAATCGCGAGGATGAAGGTGAGCCGTTTGGCCATCGATGACCTCTCTTTTGATGTGGCGTTTTGAGGCGGGGGAATCCTAATCGAAAGGGGGACGAATCCGCAGATGAGAGGTGGCCGGTTTTCATCTGCGTAAATCTGCGTTCATCTGCGGATCAATCAGTTCTCGCGCGGACCGAACATTGTGGCGAAGCGTTTGTGCCGAGGGGACGAATCCGCAGATGACGCAGATGTACGCAGATGAAAGCTGTCAACCATTCTCCATCGGCGTAAATCTGCGGATGAGTCAGGTCCCGGGCTGAATGAACCTTGTGGCGAAGGATTCGTCCTCGATGACCGGGAAAGCATTTATCGCAGAAGTCCGACGAACTCCTCGACGCTCAGCCCGTCCTGGCGAAGAATCGCGCGCAGCATTCCTCGATCGAGCTCGCGATGATCGGGTACGACCAGCTGCGTGAATGGCTCGCTCCGCCGAAGAATCACGTGGCTTGATTGCTGGCGGCGAACCGTGAATCCGGCGCGGGTGAGCGCATTGATGCACTCCCGGCCCGATACCCGCGGCAGTTTCGTCAAACCGCGACCACCATCGTTTCGAACAGGTCGGGAGGAACAGGAAGATGATCCTCTTCGAGAGCAAGGACGTACTCGCGAATCGCATCGCGCGCGTTGGTGATCGCTTCCTCGCGTGTCTTGCCCTGCGACACACAGCCGGGAAGACTCGGGCACTCTGCGACCCAGTAGCCGTCTTCACCGGGATAGATCACGACCTGTCGCATTTCAGCCTCCTGAGGTTGTTCGATTTTACTCTGCTCAGTGCCGCACGCTGCGCCGGCGCGGCGGGTGCTCGAGCCGCAGATCGCGTCCCAATCCGCGCGTGGCCAGGTAGAACGGCTTCGTCGTTCCGCGGGCGAAGCCGGCGGTGAAGGCGAGGGTCGTGGTGGCTTCGCCGCGGGCGGCGAAGTATTCGAGGATGGCCATCTCGTCGTCGGTCAGGAGGCGATCGCGCGAGATCACCACTACGGCCACATCGAAGAACTTCTGCGCCGCGACGGCGTCGGGCAGGCGCGGTCCGTTGACGGCGATGACGTCGTTGATGGTGATCGTGCTGCTCGGCAGCGTGCAGCCGCTGCACGGCGTTCCCTGAACCACGATTCCGGGCGCGACGGCGGACGCGGGGAGAAGGCCCATCAGATAGAGATCGAAATCGCTGAACTCCTTCGTTACCGGCGCATCGGTGATGCGCGCGGTCGTTGATGTCACCGCGGTCACGTCGTAGGGGAAATCGCCGCCGACCGAGGAGCCGGGGATGTTGAATCCCATGACGCCGTGAGCCATCGTCGACGGCGGCCAGTGCGGCCCCGGCAGCAGCGTGCTGTTTTTCAGGAAGAGCACCCACTGATGTCCGAGCTCGTGGCAGAACGCGGTCTCGCCGGCGTCGAAGAAAAAATCGACCGGGTAGACGGTGATGCCCTGCAGTTTCCCGGCGCTTCCGAACGACGGCGCGGAATTGAATTTCGTCACGCCGATGCCATCGACGTCGTTGCGCACCTGGAAGTGGTAGCGGTTCGACGGATACGACGGCTCGACATAGACGATCTGCAGGAAGTCGTAATCGTCGTGGTAGTAGCCGTAGAACTGCTGGGCGGCGGTCTGCACATGATCGGCGTCGATTCCCGGCCGGAAGAGATTGAGGATGCGGGTGGTGGCGCGGGCGTTCCCGGCGAGGGTCTTGATGGGGATGGAAGGGACGCGATCGTCGAGAACCTGGATGAAGCTGTTGTACGACGCCAGCGTGGAACCATCCGAGGCCAGGAGACGGATGAATCCGACAAAGTTGTGGTTCACGTCATCGGCCGCATAGCCATCGAGCGCCTTGGCCGCGGGAACCGAGGCCACCCAATGACCCGGCGTCGATTGGGACATCGTCAGCGAGCCGCCGTTGGCGTAATCGAGGCGCATCGCCGAGAGCGTGCCGTTGGTCTGGACCTCGAGCGTCACGGCCGCCGTGCGATCGGTACGCACGGCCATCGGGTCGTATTTGTTCCAGACGATCGTTTGCGCGCTTGCGGAGACGGCGAACGACAACGCGAGGAACGCAAGGACGCGAGGCATGCGGAGTCAATGATAGTTGGAGAGCAGGCGTCTCGCCTGCTTCCGCCGGGCGTCCTCGCCCGGCGGTGGGTCGTTTCGCCAACCTGAAAACGCGAATATGCAGATCGCTCCTGGCTCAAGGCGACATTCAGGTTTCAAACCTCGTCCCCACCGACGGGCGAGGACGCCCGTCGGGAGCAGGCGAGGACGCCTGCTCTCCTTATCACTGCCCAACCTCCGCGACACTCACTGTGTTATATTGCCCGACCCGCGTAGTCCAGCGGGGCATCGCCATGATCGAGATCCAGATCGTCCCGAGCGACATCCGTCGCCGCGTGCGCTACGTTTTCTTTGACCGTCGCCGCGTCGTGGCTGGACTGGTCCTGCTCTCGATCGTCCTGGCCGGGCTTCTCGGCTCCATGGCCGCGGCTCCGACGGTCATCCGCCGCGTCTACAAGGACAACTTCGTCAAGTCGATGCGCGATGAGCGCGACATCCAGCGCGGGCGCCTGCAGGAGAACGTCGTGCAGATGACGTCGCTCGAACGCAGCCTGGAAGAGCAGCGCATCCGCGTGGAGAAGCTCGTGACCGTCTACGGTCTCGATCGCAACCTCGGCGTGGGCGGTTTCTCGCTGCCGATTCACAGCGCCAAAGGCGATCCCAGCGAACTGCACATCGAGGACGCCCATCACCGCGAGACGGCGCTTCGCAATGCCATGCGCCGGCTGCAGGATCAGCTCGACCTCCTCGGCCGCTACGAGACCGAGAACTCCGATCTGGTGCGACACACGCCGTCCATCCTGCCGTTGCCACCCGATCAGTTCGTGCTCACCTCGCCGTTCGGTTTGCGCATTTCGCCCTTCACCCGTACCTCCGATTTTCACAAGGGGCTCGATCTCTCGGCGCCCACCGGCACGCCGGTCTACGCTACCGCCGACGGCGTGGTCAGCTTCGCAGGACGCTATCCGCTGCGCGAAAGCGTGGCCTGGTGGCGCTTCGGCAACGTCGTCGTGGTCAATCACTCCGATCGCTTCATCACCATCTATGGCCACTGCGACACCGTCAAAGTGCACGCCGGACAGACCATCAAACAGGGCGAGGTGATCGCCTCGGTGGGATCGACCGGCTGGAGCACGAATTCGCATCTGCACTACGAAGTGCGCAGCGATCTCGAACAGCCCGGCACCTACATCCCCATCGATCCGCGGATTTACATCCTCAACTACCAGTGGAACAATGAAGCGTCCCTGCTCATGAAGTCG
>Ga0157378_10001118_pt1 | contig 24448 bp, 23 predicted proteins | sample M65metaG_FD_115309 | JGI IMG/M metagenome (GOLD analysis project Ga0157378, IMG submission 115309) | Miscanthus rhizosphere microbial communities from Kellogg Biological Station, Michigan, USA - M6-5 metaG | ecosystem: Host-associated > Plants > Roots > Rhizosphere > Soil | place: USA: Michigan...
CCCCCCTCGCCCATCGTGAGGTGGTGCGGAGGATAGAACGACTGCGTGCTGAGATCGCCCCAGACGCCCGTCGGGGCGGTCAGGAGTTGAGAGTTGAGAGTTGATGGTTGAGAGGGGTCGGACTCGAAGCGGATGAGCGGATGCGTGCCGGATTCGGCGATCTTGAGCAGGTGGTCGAGGCCGAGGGATTTCGCCTGTTCGACGGGCATGGCGTAGGTGCAGCCGAGGGCGTCGCAGTTGTCCTCGATGAGCCAGAGGTCGTGCTGCTGGCAAAAGGCGAGGACGGCGCCGAGGTCGAATGGATTGCCTAGGGTGTGGGCCATCATGACGGCCTTCGTCTTGCCGGGCACGAAGGCGGCCTCGAGCTGATCCATGCGGGCGTTGCCGGTGGCGGGGTCGTTGTCGATGAAGACGGGGACGGCACCCTGCTGAAGGATGGGCGCGACGGTGGTCGGGAAACCGGCGGCGACGGTGATGATTTCGTCGCCGGGGTGGATGCGCTTGTGATCGGGCAGCTTGTGGGTGGTGAGCGCGGAGATCGCAACGAGATTTGCGGACGAGCCGGAATTCACGAGGAGCGAGTGCTTCACGCCGAGGAGCTGGGCCAGCTCTTTCTCAAAGGCCTCGCCCTCCGGCCCGAGCGTGAGCCAGAAATCGAGCGTGGAGCCCACGGCGGCCTCGACTTCGTCCGGGGTGAAGACGCGTCCGGCATAGGGCACGGTCGTCTCGCCGGGCACGAACGGCGCGCGGGCGGAGTCGTCCCCGGGGCGGTTCGCAGCGTGGACGAGGTTGGAATACTCGCGGGTGAGGCGGAGGATTTCGGCTTTGAGATCGGCTGGCGTCATGATGGCGAATTTAAAAATTGAGGCTCGCGCTAAGGCGCTGAAAGAGGATGCGAGGTGGGCATCCTAGTTTTGCTTTTTTCGCGTCTCTGAGTCTCCGCGCGAGTTCACCCGGCCCAGGGCAGGCCTTTGGCTCTCGCGGCGGCGCAGTAGGCGGCAATGTGTTCGTCGCAGAGCGCGGCGGCGGGCTCGCCAGTGTTTTCCCTTACATACCAGCCGGCGGTCTGGGCAATGGTGGTTTCGAAATCCCAGACCGGCTGCCAGCCCAGGAGATGGAAGGCTTTGTCGATGGCGAGGTTGAGCTTCGACGCTTCGTGCGGCGCGTTCGGATCGGAGCAATCCTCCCATTGGCCGCCAGCATGCTTGAGGAGTTCCTCGACGAGCTGGGCGACGGTGCGGTTGCTGGTGAGGTTGGGTCCGAAGTTGAAACTGGCGCGGAAAGGCTTCGTATCCGGGAAGCGCAGCCGCGCGGGATCGTCGAGGATTGCCCCGAGCCAGAGATACCCGGAGAGCGGCTCGAGCACGTGCTGCCACGGGCGGGTAGCGATTTTGTTGCGGACGGGAATGGAATCCCCAGCGCGAAGGGCGCGAAAGCAGTCGGGCACAATGCGGTCCGCCGCCCAATCGCCTCCACCGATGACATTTCCCGCCCGGGCGGACGCCACCCGAAGAGGAATTTCCGCCGCGCCGCCCTCGAAAAACGACCGGCGGTAGGCGGAGATGACGAGCTCCGCACAGCCTTTCGATGCGCTGTAGGGATCGTAACCACCCATGGCGTCATCTTCGCGATAGGAACTGAGCCATTCCTTGTTTTCGTAGCATTTGTCCGTCGTGATCATCACGGCGGCCACCTTGGGCGAGGTCTCCGCGTTTTTTCCCGCGAATTGGCGCAATGCCTCGAGCACGTTCACGGTGCCCATGACATTCGTGGCGAAGGTCTCCACGGGAATGTCGTAGGAGAGGCGGACGAGCGGCTGGGCGGCGAGATGAAAAACAAACTCGGGTCGGAACTCGGCGACGAGCGCCGACAATGCGCCCAAATTTGCGAGATCCCCGCGCACGTCGCGTGCGAGCAGGGGTGACAAGCCGATCTCGTCGAACAGCGTCTCGTGCGGCAACGGATCGCGCGAGTAGCCGGCGACCGTTGCCCCGAGGTCGAGCAGCCAGCGGGTAAGCCAGGAGCCCTTGAACCCGGTGTGCCCGGTGACGAGGACGCGCCGGCCGGCGTAGGCGCCGGCAAAGGAGGTTTTTATGAGGGGATTCACAGGAACGAGAGGAATAAAGGGGATAAGGAATTGCGGAGAATGCGGCCGCCGTGCCCCATCCTTTTCATCCCTTCATCCCTGTCAAATTTACCAGACCTTCCAGGGAGCTGCGTCGGCGTCCCACATTTTGTTCAGCATCGTGAACTCCTGGAACGTATCCATCGGCTGCCAGAAGCCCTCGTGCTTGAAGGCGGACAACTGACCATCCTCGGTGAGGTGTTTCATTGGGCCCTGCTCGAGCATCATGCCGGGATCGTCCGGCAGATACTTGAAGAGGTCGCGCTTGCAGACCATGTAGCCGCCGTTGATGAAACCGCCCTCGGCCTGGGGCTTTTCGTTGAAGCCGTGAACGGTCGAATCGGGGTCGATGCCGAGTTCCCCGAAACGGCCCGGCGGATGAACAGCCGTCATCGTGCAGGCTCTCCCGGCTTTCCGATGGTGCTCGATGCTGGCCGGAATATCGACGTCGCCAACACCGTCGCCATAAGTGAGAAGAAATTCTTCGTCGTTCCCGAGGTAACGCTCGACCTGTCGGATGCGGTAGGCGGTCATGGAATTTTCGCCCGTATCCGCGAGCGTGACGCTCCAGTCCTCCTCGTCGTGGCGGTTGTGAAATTGCACGGCGGGATTGCGACCGAGAAGCATCGTCGTGTCACAGGTGTTCCAGAGGTAGTTACGGAAGTAGTCCTTGATCATCTCGCCCTTGTAGCCAAGGCACAGAATGAACTCCTTGTGCCCGTAGTGGGCGTAGGTCTTCATAATGTGCCAGAGGATGGGCCGATTGCCGATGGGCACCATGGGCTTGGGCCGAAATTCCGTTTCTTCACGCAGACGCGTGCCTTTACCGCCGCAGAGGATGATGACTTTCATGTTGGAAGATGGGAGTTGGGCGAACGCGTAAAGCCCAGGCCCGAGGCCCGATCAAGAAATTATGAAGTGTGTCGCGCCACGGGCGAATCTCACCCGTCGCAACTGCTGCCAGGCGCGCCGCTAGGCCGATCCGATCGCGTCGCTCTCGCGGCGCTGGGCGGGCTTGCCGATGGCGAAGACGCGGAAGCCAAGGGTGCGGAGCTGCGCGTGCGGCAGGACGTTGCGGCCGTCGAAGACGAAGGCCGGCTTGTGCATCCCGGCGTGGATTTTCTCGAAGTCGAGCGTCTTGAAGGCGTCCCACTCGGTGACGACCGCGAGCGCGTGGGCTCCGGCGGCGGCCTCCTCCGCGCTCTCCGCGATGATCAGTCGCTCGTTCTCCGTGCTGCCGAGCACGTCGCGACGAATCTCGTCGGCGGGCACCTTGGGATCATAGACGACGACGGTCGCGTTTTCCTCGAGGAGGTCGCGAACGACGGAAATCGCCGGGGATTCGCGCGTGTCATTCGTGTCTTTCTTGAAGGCGAAGCCGAGGACGGCGATGCGCTTGCCGGAAACGGTATTGAACAAGGTCTGGACGATCAGGTGGGCGAAGCGGCGCTTCTGCCAATCGTTCATCTTGACGACGCTGTCCCAATACGCAGCGACCTCGGGCAGGCCGAAGTGCCCGCAGAGATAGACAAGGTTGAGGATGTCCTTCTGGAAGCAGGATCCGCCGAAACCGACGGAGGCCTTCAAAAATTTCGGACCGATGCGCGAATCGGTGCCGATGGCGTGGGCGACCTCGTCCACGTCGGCGCCGGTGGCCTCGCAGAGCGCGGAGATCGAGTTGATCGAGGAGATGCGCTGGGCGAGGAAGGCGTTCGCGACGAGCTTCGAGAGCTCGGACGACCAGAGGTTCGTCGTGAGAATGCGCTCCCGCGGCACCCAGCGGGCGTAGATGGAAACGAGCTTTTCGACGGCGGCGTTTCCCTCGGGCGTGGTTTCACCGCCGATGAGAATGCGGTCGGGTTGTTGGAGGTCGGCGATCGCAGTGCCCTCGGCGAGGAACTCCGGATTCGAGAGGACCTGAAAGCTGCCGCTCTTCGAGTTTGCCCGCAGGATGGTGAGCATGGCCTCGGCGGTCTTCACCGGGATCGTGCTCTTCTCGACAATGATTTTCGGCCCCTCGGCGACGGCGGCGATCATGCGCGCCGCGCCTTCGATGTAACGCAAATCCGCCGCGCGGCCCGCGCCGACGCCGTAGGTCTTCGTCGGCGTATTGACGCTCACGAAGATGATGTCGGCCTTGCGAATGGCCTCCTCGACGGCGGTGGTAAAGAAAAGATTGCGCCCGCGGGATTCGTTCACGACCTCGTCGAGGCCGGGTTCGTAAACAGGCAGGTCGCCCGAGTTCCAGGCGGCGATGCGCGCCTCGTTGATGTCAACGACTTCGACGCGAATGTCAGGGCACTTGGCCGCAATCATCGCCATGGTGGGTCCGCCGACGTAGCCGGCACCGATACAACAGATGTTCATGGTTGGTAGTTGGGAGATAGTAGTTGGAAGATGGGAGATGGGATTTAACGGCGGCGTTCGTTGGCGGCGATGAGGCCGGAGAGAAGGCGGGCGGCGATCTCGGACTGTTCGCGGAGTTCGATGGCTCTCACAGCATGGGCGGGATAGTTGTCCTCAACCACATACAATAGGGAGCGCACTTCGCCGCAGGAAGCTCGCGCAACGTTGTAGGCTTGGGTCTTCTCGGAAGCGTGATGTCGCTCGAAGCCCTCCGCGATGTTGGACATCACCGAGACGGCGGCCCGCTGAATTTGGCCAGCCAGTCCAAAATCCGGCCTCAAAGTCTCTCCACGCGTGAGCCGATAAACGGCGCTCACCAAAGTGCGTGCCCGCTGCCAGGCCTCCACGTCCTCAAATCTCATCCCCATCTTTTATCTTCGAGCTCCCAGCTTCCACCATTCGTATTTCAAATTTGCGATTTGAAATACGAAATCGTCCGCTCAATGCCTTCCTCGAGGGGAACGCGTGGCTCCCAGCCGCCGAGGTATTTTTGGGCGAGGGTGATGTCCGGCCGACGTTGCTTCGGGTCGTCCTCCGGCAGCGGACGGTGGACAATGCTCGAGGGACCGCCGACCTTTTTCAGAACGAGCTCGGCGAGCTGGAGCATCGTGAATTCGCCAGGGTTGCCAATGTTCACCGGGCCGACGGTTTCCGTCTGCGCCATCAGGCGAAGAAAGCCTTCGATGAGGTCATCCACGTAGCAGAACGAACGCGTCTGCGAGCCGTCGCCGTAGATCGTGATGTCCTCGCCCTTGAGGGCCTGGACGATGAAGTTCGAGACGACGCGACCGTCGTTCGGATGCATCCGCGGGCCGTAGGTGTTGAAGATGCGGACGACGCGGATATCGACCTTGTTCTCGCGGTGATAGTCGAAGAACAGCGTCTCGGCGCAGCGTTTGCCCTCGTCGTAGCAGGACCGGCGACCGATGGGATTCACGTTGCCCCAGTAGCTTTCCGGCTGTGGATGAATTGCGGGGTCGCCATAGACCTCGGAAGTGGAGGCCTGAAAGACGCGGGCCTTCACGCGCTTGGCCAGGCCGAGGCAATTGATGGCGCCCATCACCGAGGTTTTCGTGGTCTTGATGGGATTGTATTGGTAGTGCGGCGGCGAGGCGGGGCAGGCGAGATTGTAGATCTGATCGACCTCGAACTTGAACGGATCGATGACGTCGTGTCGAATGAGCTCGAACTGCGGATGTCCGAGCAGATGCGCGATGTTCGATTTCCGCCCCGTGAAAAGATTGTCGAGGCAAAGGACGTCATCTCCGCGCTCGATCAATCGATCGCAGAGATGGGAGCCGAGAAAGCCGGCACCGCCGGTGACGAGAATACGCATTTTGGAAATTGGAAGATGGAAGGTGGCAGCTGTGAGAGGAATCCCGATCTTCTATCTGCTATCTCCGATCCGCCGACTACAGGCTTCCCGCCAGACGTTCGCGCTGAGCGAGCTTCCAGTCGGCATCGGTCATGAGGCGGACGAGTTCGGCGAAACGGACCTTGGGCTCCCAGCCGAATTTCTCCTTCGATTTCGCGTAATCGCCGATGAGCAGATCGACTTCGGTGGGGCGGAAGTAGCGTGGATTGATTTTCAGCCGCGTCTTGCCGGTCTTTTTCTCCACGCCCACTTCGTCCACGCCCTCGCCGCGGAACTCGAGTTCCATGTCGAGCTGCTTGAACGTGAGATCGATAAACTCGCGCACGGTGTGCGTCTCGTTGGTCGCGCACACGTAGTCGTCGGGTGTCTCCTGCTGGAGGATGCGCCACATGGCATCGGTGTATTCCGGCGCAAAACCCCAGTCGCGTTTCGAGTCGATGTTGCCCATCACGAGGCATTCCTCGAGGCCTTCCTTGATGCGACCGGCGGCACGGGTGATCTTGCGCGTGACGAAGGTCTCACCGCGGCGGGGCGACTCATGATTGAAGAGAATGCCGTTGGAGGCGTGAATGCCGTAGGCCTCGCGGTAATTGACGATGATCCAGAAGCCGTAGAGCTTCGCGACGGCATAGGGCGAACGCGGATAGAAGGGCGTCCTCTCGGTCTGCGGCACCTCCTGCACCTTGCCGTAAAGCTCGCTGGTGGAGGCCTGGTAGAAACGCGTCTTGTCCTTGAGCCCGACTTCCTTGATGGCGTCGAGAAACCGCAGCGTGCCCATGGCATCGACCTCGCCGGTGTATTCGGGCACGTCGAAGGACACCTTCACGTGGCTCTGCGCGCCGAGGTTGTAGATCTCGTCGGGTCCGACCTTCTCGAGCATGCGGTTGAGATTGCTGGAGTCCGTGAGGTCGCCGTAGTGCAGATTCAAACGCTCATGATGATACAGGTGCTCAATGCGGGCGGTGTTGAAGCTGCTCGAACGACGAATCATGCCGTGGACCATGTAGCCTTTTTCAAGAAGTTGCTCCGTGAGATAGGAGCCGTCCTGACCGGTGATGCCGGTGATGAGTGCGGTTTTCATGTGGAAGTGCCGTTGTCGAATGAGGTATGGCCGGCGGCCTTATTGAACGCTCGCGATCGGCGCCGGCTCACCGAAGATCGCTCGCATGAGGCTTTGGAACCGGGCATGCACCTCGGATTCCGTGCCAGTCGGGCCAAGAGGCAGATATGCGAGAAGAATAAAAACCGGAGCATCGCGCCGGCCATCCAGAACCGGTTGCAGGCGAGTGGAAGCCCAGATTTTCTGCGTCGTCGCAGCCGGCCGATCCGCAAATCGCCGAAAGACCGCGCTGTAAGCCAGCATCTGAAGATCGCCGCGGCTCACTTCCCACTGCGTAACCTCGGCAGTGACCGAGCCGAATTTCTCCACCCCATAATCGGTGCGCTTGCCAATCGTCCAGCCGGCCGCCTTCAGGCAGTTTCCAGGATTGTGCATGCTCTCGACCCCACTGACGACAGATCGGTCGGACCATTTAAGCGTCGTCACCGCCTGCGGACCCGCCTCTCCCGTCCAGAGCAGGGTGCGCCCGTATGAGCATTTGAGCATCTCCATCGCGGCATCTCCGATTTCTTTCTCGGAATAGGTGGCGCCGGAATCGGAAATCGCCTTCTCGAGACGGGAAATGACAACTTCACCGGATGCGGGAAGCGGATTGGGCGAAAGTTTGGATTCCTGGGAATGATACCACCCGGAAGTCAGAATTTCCGCTCCCGCAAACCACACCAGCACCACGACCGCGCAGCCCCAAAGGAACCTCGAATTTTTCGAGAAGCGGGGGGAAGTGCTTGTAATGGTATCGGAATCCACGTTCGCCGTAAATTCAGGCATCGTTCGCAGGGTGGCAACGTAAAACCATGATTAGAATTTTTCCGCCACCCGGAGAAAGAGCGGCAGGATTTGCGTGGCGAACCGATGCCAGCGCCGCAGTTTCTTCGTCCGCCCTTCCGCGAATTTGCGCGAATCTCCGGCAGGGGCACTCGTCACAGCACTTTCCAGGCGCTCGAGATGATCGACCCCTCGGTGGAGATGAGGCTCGACGGATTCCCGGAGGTATCCAAAAGCAAGTTTGCGAAGCTCGACTTCCGCCTCGAAGTGGTCCCGTCGATCCCCGGCCACGTAAATCGTTCGCACGGCGCCCATGTCGCGCAACCAGCGCAGGCCCTGACTCGCCGAGCCCTTGCTGATATTGAGCCGCTCGATGATCTCGTCCATCGCAAGCGGCTCGCGACTGCCAAAAAGCAGCCCGTAAATCTCGCCGACCGACCGGGGAATCGAGAGCGCCTGCGCGGCACGCACGAAAAGCTGGACGCACTCCCGTTGAAAGGAATCAAGGCCGATCATGACCGGCAATTCAGAGGAGTCCGCCACGATCCTAAAGGGTAAAATGCCACATTGAAGGCCTTGGAGAGATGCTGCCGCCCTTGGTGAGGAGTCGCTCCTCATCAATCAGCGGCGTTGAATTTTCGACGAACCGGTCCAAAGACTGCGCGACCAAGCTCCAGCCTATGGTGACATTCATTTAGTTCAAGGAAAAATGAACGGAATGAGCAATGCGGGCCAATCCTGAAATTCAACCTTGAATCCGCCCTACACCGGATCGTGCAAACGGCCGCCGATGCCGCCATCAATGTGCAGGCAGGCGCCGGTGATGAACGCTGCATCTGGCGAGGCCAGGAAGATGGCGGTCTTTGCCACTTCCCACGGCTGGGCAATGCGTTCGAGGGGATGCTTTTTGGCGAGTTCGTCGAATTCCGCGGACTTCCCCTCGAAGCCCGCGAGCAGCATTGGCGTCGCAGTCGCGGCCGGATTGATGGCGTTCACGCGCACCCGCGGCCCGAGATCGACGGCCATCGCGCGCGTCATGCCGACCAGCGCCGCCTTGCTCGTGGCATAACATACGAAACCCGGCTTCGTCGCCACGGAATGGATGCTGGCAATGTTGATGACCGAGCCCTTCGCGCGTTCGATCTCCGGCAGCAGCAATTGCGAGAACAAGAACGGCGCGATGAGGTTCGTCTGCAACGTCTCATCCCAATCGGAAATCTTGATGTCGTCGGTGCGGTTGAGAATTTGCGAGGCAGCATTGTTGACGAGCACATGCAATCCCCCCTCGGCAACCAGCGGGGCTACCGCCGCGCGCACGGATTCGCGCGTTTCCTCGCTCCGATAGAGGTCCCGCACGTCGATGTTCAAAAAGTGATCGCAGGTGCATTCACCGTCCTTGCGATCGGTCGCGATCACGAAATAGCCGGCGCGACGAAATTCCTCGCAGAGGGCCACGCCAATGCCGCCCAGGGCTCCGGTGATCAATGCTGTTCTCATGGGAAGATATTGGAAGCTGCAAAGACTAGCCCTGCTTCTCGACGTTTCGCAGGAAGCCGTCGAGCAATTCGATCGCGCGCTCGCTCGTGCGCACGACGGCGTCGATAGTGTTCGAGCCGTTGTGGGAGCCGAAGAGGCACTGGTCGAAGCCGCGCAACGGCGAAGCCGCCGGCAGCGGCTCGACCTCGAAGACGTCCAGCGCCGCGCTGGCCACCCGACCATCCGCAAGCGCCGCGGCGAGGGCGGACTCGTCGATCAACGGACCGCGGGCGACGTTGACCACACGCACACCGGGCTTCACGCGAGCGAGTTCGCGCTCCCCGAGCATGTGGCGATTTTCGGGCGTGAGCGCGCAGGTGAAGACGAGGAAATCCGCCTCCTCGATGCGCTCGGGCCACGCGGCCGGTTCGACGGATTCGAGACCCGGTGCAGGTCGGAAAAACGGATCGTAGGCCACGATGCGCATGTCGCTGGCGAGCAGTCGCCGGGCGGTATTGCGGCCGATGTCGCCAAAGCCCGCGAGCCCGACCGTCTTGCCGGCGAGGGAGATTCCCGATGGCTTCGGCCACTGACCAGCGCGGATGCCCGCGTTCACGGCGAAAGTTTCCCGCGCCAGCGCGATGACGTAGCCGACGGCCATGTCGGCCACCTCGCCGCCAAACATGCCGGGCGTATTGGCGATCGGAATGCCGAGCCGTTTGCACGCGGCGAAATCCACGTTGTCCACGCCGACGCCCCATTTTACCGCCGCCTTCAAGCGTCCCGCCTGGCCAGCCTCGAAGACCGCCGCCGTGGCCGGATCGTCGCCGATGATCCAACCGTCGAACTGCGGGACGAGTTCGATCAATTCCGCCTCGGGCAGGACCTGCGGAACTTCGGGCGTGACGAGTTCATAGCCAAGTTCGGCAAAACGAGGGCGGAAACGCTCCGCCTGACGAAGCATCGGAGGACAGGTGAGAAGAATTTTCATTCGGAAATCGGAGAGGATAAAAATGAGAGCGAAGAAGGTCCTCGCTCGGGCTTCATGCTTCGAAACATTCGCTTCAAGCCGCAACCATGGCCCGGGCGAGCGTCTCCGCAAATTCCCAGCCGGCTTGGTCGTCGATGTCGGCGGACTCGATGCGCGGGGTCTCGAACATGAGCGGTCGCGCGCCAATGCGGGCGTTCGTCCCGGCGAAGCTCTCGCGGTTGAAGATGTAGAGGTTGGAGTTTTCCTCCAGCCAGGGCTCGAGATCCTGCGTCCGCAGGAGGACGTTCGGATCGTGATTCACCGGCGAGCCGTCCTCGCGGTAGAAGCGGGTCTGGAACCGATTAACGGTAAACAGACTGTCGTGTCGCCCGGAGGCCACGCCCTCCTCGTAGGCGGCGAGCGCCCGCCGAATCGTCACCGGGCGCAACAACGGATTCGTCGTGTGCGTCATGACGTAGGCGGAAGCGGACACATTTGCGAGATCGTCGGCCAGCACGAGATTCATGCTCACGAAATCGCCGCAGATTTCCGGCTTCCGATCCCGGATGACGACGCGCTCGCCGTCGACGAGGCCGTTCGCGGCAAGAATCTCGCGGGCGTCGGTGTTGATGACGACGGCATCAATTTCCTCGACGCTCAGGAGCGCGTCGAGAATCCAGCGGAACAGCGGCTTTCCGGCAAAGGGACGAAAATTTTTGCCGGTCACGCGCGCGCTGTGCGCTTTCATCGGCAGGAGGGCAACGGTGGAATAGTCGGGCATCGGAACTTCGTTAATCGCCCGTATCTAACGCCCTCTCCGCCCCGGCGGGAAGAATTTCCAACGCAAAAGGCGGGCGCTCCAGTTGATGGAGCAGTTCGATCTCGGCGGGGTGCGTTCGATTGGGTGCGAAGAGATCCCAGTGGATCGGAACGAGGGTGCGAACGCCCAGGTCAGCAGCCATTTGGAAGGCCTCGCGCACGCTCATGTTGCCGACGATGCCATCGCGGTCGCGGTAGTAATTGCGCTCGTTCACGGGCAGGAACGCCCAATCGATGCGCTCGCCGGCCAGATCCGCAAAAATTTCCCGATGCGGGATGGTGTCACCCGCGTGATAAACCATCATGCCGCCGACGCGCAGCAGGTAGCCCACGTAGCGCCACTCGCCCGCGCCGTCGCGCTCGAGCTCCGTGTGCGCCGCGGGAACAGCGCGAATGTCCAGACCGGGAGTAAGTTCGAGCCAATCCGTCGGCGGCGGCAGGATTTCGCGGCCCCCGAGACCGATGCCGGCCAGCACGGCGCGGGACTCGTAGGGCGCCATGAATTTTGCCTGCGGCGAGGCCGCCGCCAGCGGACGGAGCGTCGCGGGATCGGAGTGATCGAGATGTGCGTGCGTGAGGAGAATCCATTGAACATCGCCGAGTTCGTCGGGAGACACGACGATGGGGATTTGCCGCGTGAGGGCGGGGCCGAATTGCTCCGCGACGCTGTCGGAGAGATAGGGATCGACTACAAGGCGCACGCCGGCGGCTTGGATTAAAAAGCCGGCCTGGCCCAGAGCCTGAATTTTCATGGAGCCGGAATCTGCGCCGCGCGGGAGCGGGCGGCGCGCTTTTCGAGGAACTGGGAGATCAGCCAGAGGCAGACAAGCACCACGCCAAGAATCGCAAAGCCGGCGGAGTCGTGCCATTTCTCGGTCGCGGCGATTCCGTGGAAAGCACCCTGCCAGCTCAGGAACACAGTGCGCACAATGTTGAGCACGAAGGCGATTCCGACCCCCACGATCACCAACGCGAATCGGCCGAAGATCGGCAATTGATAAAGTCCCCCGAGAAAAACCGACGCCATGAGCGTGGACTGCAGGGAGCGAATGCCGCTGCAAGCCTCGCTGACACCGAGCGTTCCCGTGGGCAATTCGATAACGTTTCCATTCGCAATGGCGGGCACGCCGCAAAAACTGACAAACTCGGCGGCAATTTCCGCGTTCAGTCGCATCATTCCCTGCACGAGCAGACTTTCCGCCCAACTCGGCCACGGCACGCCCACCAGGAGGAACAAGGTGGGAAAGGCAAAGCGGCGCACGCATGGCCAGCCGCCCGCGAGATAGTAGAGCCCTCCCGAGATTCCAATAGCCGAACCGGCCATCATCCACGAAACCAGCCGCCAATCGCTATTTGCCTCGCCCACGAGGCGCAAAATCGGCTGGGGTAGCGCAAAAAGCGCCACGCAGAGGATGCCCAATATCGGATGACGGCCGGGATCTCGGTGTTCCAATGTTCCGAACCGCTCATACACGAGATAAGCCGCGAGTAATGGCACCGCCCATCCGTAATAATACTGCGCATTGACCGACCACTCGATGCTGCATCGGAGGAGGGTCGGCAGCCAGACCAGCGCGACAATTGTCAAAACGATCCCGTAAGTCCGCGTCGTGTCCGAACGCCCCTCGGTGGAGCGCTCCCCGGCAGCAGCGCTTGAAGATTCCGCGATCATGGCGTCGGCTCCTTGCGAACTGACCGCATCAATTCCTCCAGCTGGACCGGAGACTTTTGACGGCTTTCTGTTTCTGCCTTCAAGGTGGAGAGAATACGTTGAACCTCGGCAGGATCGCTCCTGCGCTGGATTTCGTTGGTGAGTTCGGCCTCGATCTTCTGCGGTCGGACATCGGGATCCTTCCGCTGAACGAGAAGCTGCTCCGCTTCTTCCGCCGTGGTCGCCTCGCCATTCGCGACGCCTCTCCAAATCGCGCGCAAGGCTTTCTCCTCTGAAAAAAGGCCGCCGGAGAGTTGCGTGGATCGATCGAAATATTCCAACGCCTCATCCTTCCGGCCATTCGCCGCAAGCACCGCCCCCACATAGACGGCGCGAGCCGGGTCCCTGCGGTCGGGCATCGACATTTTATCGATGACGCCCATGGCCTCCTTGGAACGGTTGCTTTGCAAAAGGGCGATGGCATACGCCGTGGCGGCCTGAGCATCCGAGGGATCCGTCGAAAAGTAAGTCCGTTCGGCGATCTTGAGCAATTCCGGGGTATCGCCCTGTCGCACAAGAGCGCCAGCGAGCACCCAGTTGCTGGCCACATTGATGTCGTAGGGATTGATGCGCATCAGCCCCTGCAACGCTTTATAGAGCCCGGGAAGATTTCTTACGCCTTTCTCGTGCTGGACCAGCAGCCACCACACCGACGCCTCGCCCGGCGCGGAGTCGGCCAAAGCGGACAATGCACGCCCGGTCGCACTGCTCCACCCCCGAGCACTGGCCAGCAAACTCAAGATCTGGAGAGGCCTTGCGTGGCCTTCGGCGGCATAGACCGCCTCCTGCCAGGTTTTGTCGGCAGACGTGTCTCCGGCGCGGTCCTGTTCGAAGGCGGTATTCGCAAGGGCGAGCACGTTCTGCGGCAGGTAAAGCGGCGATTTCGGATTCCGCAAAAGCTCAAAAACCCGGTCCCAATCCGAGGTTGCCAGATAATACGAAAATAATGCGGATTCGACCTCCGGCTGAGCGCGGGTCTCCGGCGGGAGTTCCGCAACCCAGCGAGCGGTTCCGGCGGAATCCAATCGGGTCGAGATCAACCATCTCATGATCGGGTCGAAACTTTCCGGATGGCTGTTTGCGTAAGCCCTCAGGTTCTGCACCGTGATGGCCAGGGTAAAGCTGTTGGTCATGGCCTCCAACTGAGCATAGGTGAGCCGATCCTGAATGGTGGCGTCGGACCTCCCAACCAATCGACTTGCCAGGCGATCCGCCTCGTTGAAGTCCTTTTCCTCCGCCGCGAGCGAGACCAGCTTCCTCAAAGCCGCGCTCGCGAACTCGGAATTCCCTGCGGCGATTTGTTCCAACTGGGACCGGGCCTCCGCGCAAGCCGCGGGATCAGAACTGGCGGCTCTCAGGGAGGTCAAATCGAAGGACGCCCGCTGATCTCCTGGCTTCAACTCCAGCAATCGGGAGAGCGCTTTCTCCGCCGCTCGATCCTGCTTTTTCACAATCGCAATCTCCGCCTCGATCCGCAGACCCTCCGGTGTGCTTTGCAGCGCTTTCGGCATTCCCTGAAAGACCTCCTCGGCCTCATAAACTCGCGCGAATTTCAAGGCCGCTTCAGCCTGATTATATCGATATTCGGCGACAGCAGGCTCCATTTTGGCCAACCGCGCCCAGACATTAATGACCTCCGGCGAGCCCACCTGATCCAGAAATTTTGCCAGAGCCTTCCAGGAAGCGGGATTTTCCATCCCGGAAAGCAAGGCCTTGCGAAAGGCGAGAGACGCGGAATTGTAATCTTTCCGTTCGATCGCCTTGTCGGCCATGTTGAGGAAGAACCACATCTTCGTGGTCCGGTAGGCGGGCTGGATCCATTGGAGGGAAATCGCCCCAATCACCAGCGCCGCGAGAAATCCCCAGAGACCGATCTTGTTCCACAGGCTCATCCACCGATAGCGCTCCAAAACCCGTCGGATGAATGTCGGCTTGGCCGAAGGATTTAACTGTTCGGAAGATGCCATGAAAAAGTGCGAACCAGCCTATGAGCCATGAAGGGGCAAACCTTTCGCACCTGCCTGGAACGGCGACAAGCGGAATCTGGCGTGCTTCCGCTTGCCACCGGGAAGCAAAAACCTGATTACGAACGGCGCATGCGGAACACTTTCGGAAACAGCCTCCTGACCACGAGTTACAGCCTCTTTCTCGCTTGGTATGTCTTTGCGGCGGCGGCCTACGGGCTCACCCGCGATATTCCTCTGGCCATTTTCGAGTGGGGCATGGGCGGCACCTTCTCAATCTGGCTCGTCGCGCACATCCTCCTCCGGCGAATGCCTCGCACAGGCATCTATCCGTGGATCGCCGTCATTGCGGTTCTGGCGTTTGGGTGGTTCGTGACAAGCATGGCCATCCTCGATGACGCCATCACCGACGACCGCCTGCCGGGCTGGGACGCATGGATTCCTGACACGCTCCTGACAAATTGGAGTTCTTACGACGCTGGCCTTTCGTCCGTCGCCATGATCCGCACTTCAGTGCTTCTGGCGGCAATGCTCCTGGCCATCGACATCTGGCGGGATCCCCGCTGGGCTCGCACGCTCATCGCGACCATGCTCCTCTCGGCTTTTGCGATGGTTGTCTTCTTCTTTCTCCAACGAACTTTTGGAGGCCCCTTTCTTCTCAGTGATCTGTTTAACAAAACGACTTTGACCTTTGCCACTTACCGCTATTGGGGAAACGCGGCTTCCTATCTCAATCTTTTCTGGCCCCTCGCCGTCGCCGTCGCGTTCTTTGCCGCGATCCGGAAGAGCTTCCTGTGGCCGTTATGGTTTATCCCCGCCGCGGCGGTCTTCGCGGCGAACTTTCTGAACATTTCCAAGGCCGGCAATGTGCTCGCGGTTATCGGAGCCATCGCCCTCAGCCTTTTTCTACTTCCCAAGGCGTTACTCGAACTGAAACGCGGCAAGCTCAAGATTCGAAGAGGCCACTTCCTCGGAGCCCTCATTCCGATTATTCTGATCGCAGTCGCCCTGCCCTTCGCCATTCCCTGGAAGCGCTGGGAATACCTCAGCAACGCGGGCGTCAGTGGGACCGACAGGCCAAAAGCGTATGCAAAATTTCTGACGATGCTACCCGATTCCGGCTGGATTGGCTTCGGGCCGGGAACTTTTCAGCGAACATATCGACGATACGTCAAAGATGATCCCGAGGTGTCCCACACACCTTACTGGGTCGCTCATGAAGACTACCTTCAGACCGCAATCGAGTGGGGCTACCTGGGAACCGCCCTTTGGGCGTTCGTGCTGATTCCAGGAGCGGTTGCCGTCGGCTGGAAGGCTTGTCGAAAATCACCGCGCCCTCCAAGGGAAACAACGACTTACCGCATCACGCTATACGACCACTTTTCCGCGTTTTTTTCGACGCTCCCCGCGCCGACCGAGCCGGCCTTCGCCTGCGGGGCTTTCGTTGCAATTCTCCTGACCGCGCTCCATTCCCTGGTTGATTTCCCGATGCAGATCGCTTCGCTCCAACTTTATTTTCTGGCCCTGGTCGCGCTTGGCTGGAGCTATCTCGTTCGTGAGAAATCCGACTCGTCGGAGAATCCAGAGTAAAGGCGACTGCTATTTTTGCAAACGGCCCCGTTCACGTTCATTTTCCTCTCCTTGAGTTTTTACGAGCAAGGAAACACGCCCCGCAAGCCGGGCGCAACATGCCATGCCCGAAGCTATGATGCGTCCGCATCGACCTGCCGATCCGCGCCATAGGCACGCCCAGCATCGCTATAGCCGTAATAGTAATAATCGTTGCCCGGAGGCACCATGCTCAGGATGGCCCCTGATGGCACCCGCTTGAGTCGTTTCAAAAGGTCCACCGATCTCCGGACCAACCGGCGCGGCGTCTTGTGCGACCGCACAACCATTGCGATCGTTTTAAAATGTTTGGAAATCGTCAGCGTATCACTCACGGCAAGGATGGGCGCGGAATCCACGATGACTTGCTCGAACCCCTGACGGGCCAACTCGAAGAACTTCTCGACCTTATGCCGTCGGAGGAAAAGCTCACCTGAGTTCTTCGTCACCTTGCCGGCGGTAATCACGCTCAGATTGGGAATCGCCGTTGCCTGGATGATGTCTTCGAAATCGGCCTTGTCGTTGAGGAAGTCGGACGCTCCCAAATGGCGTTGACGTCCAAAAAGCCGATTTTCCAGCACGGGTTTTCGCAAATCGGCCTCGATCAAAAGGGTCTTGGCCCCCCGTTGGGCCATGGAAACCGCCAAGCTGAGAGAGGTCGTTGACTTTCCTTCTTCAGGAACGGCGCTCGTGACCAGAATGCTATGGGTTTCATCCTCGAGAAGGAGAAGGGACGCACGCAAAGTCCGGTAGGCTTCGCTCGCCGCGGAATAAGGATCCTCGAGCAAGGGAAGGGAAACCTGCGCCGAATCGCCTCCCTCGGAAGACGATTCCTTGCGAGCCTGAGCCGCCTTTTTCGTAATCTTGGTTTCGTAAAGGGGAATGGCGGACAGGACCTGGAGACCGACGACCGCTTCTAGCTCGTCCACGGATTTGAACGATGTGTCCAAACTCGCAAGGATGAAAATGGTGAGCGAAGCCGCTGCCAGGGAAAGAAAGATTGCAATAGCCAGCACCTGAACAGGCTTGGGTTTCACCTTATAGGCAGGACTTGCCGAATCCACCACCTGGATGAATACCGGTTGACTCCTCGCCTGCGAGGTTTCTTCATTAAGTTTCCGCAAAACGGCTTGGTAGGAGAGATTGTCCGCTTCGATCTCTCCCTTGAGCTTATCCGCCTCGATCGAGAGCGCTTTGGTTTCGATCACCTTCTTCTCCTGTTCGTCGGTCGCTTTTTGCAGGGAGTTTTCGGTCTGAACGGCCGATTGGTAACTCCGCTCGACCGTTTCCGGAGCACGGTAGAGCTCGGCATTCAAAGCTTCCTGGAGCGAGGCCTTCTGGCTTTGCACCTGTTTCAAGGCGGGATTCTGCGCCCCATATTTCTGCTGCGCCTGGCTGACTTGGGAGTCCAACGTATTGAGCTGGTTGCGTAGGCTTTGAATTTCCGGCAATTGCGCCACGCTGGAGATCTGAAGAAGAGCTTCCGGGTTATCCCGGTATTTGGCGATCTGCTGATTGTCGGACTCGAGCTGGAGTCGGGTCGCCTTGGCGGCGGCCAGCCGCGTGTTCAATTCGATCATCTGAGCGGCGATGATGTTCATGTCGCCATCGACCGAAATACTGCCCAACTTGCGCGTGTATTTAATCAGATCGTTACGCGATTGCTCCAATTTGTCCGCCAGAGATTTCTTCTCCTCGATCAAGTAACTGAGATTGACGCTCGCGGCCGCCAGCCGTTGCTCGCCTTCCAGCGCGACATACTCCCGAATCAGGGCGTCCACCATTTCCATGGCGACATGCGGATCGGGATGATCAAACGAAATCGTGAGCAAGCGGGTTCCTTGAATGAGCTCCGCCTTAGTGTTTGAAAGGAGGTAGTTTGTAAATTCCTCCTCTTCGATGCTGCCGTCGAGTTCGGTGGATTTGGTGAAATCCGCCCGACTCTTCAGATTCATTCGCTGCACCATTCGTTGCATCAGCGAGCGACTGACAAAGCCGAGCTGAATCGTTTGCAACATCTCCAACCCCCGGAGATCCTCCTGATCACTGCTGCCCGACATGGTCGGCGTGGCATCCATCACGCGTTGCTCAACCTTGATTCTCGCGATCGACCGATAAATCGGGGTCGCGTTACTCAAATAAACGACGGCGGCGACAATTCCCGCGATAAGGTAAAGGATGATCAGCCAGAGATACTTTTTCGCCGTCTCCCAAAGGCGGCGATAGTCGATGGAAAAACCCGCCTGTTCCTCTGCCGTTTGCTCTGGCCCCAGTTGCTGGGGCAGGAACTCCGAAGGCAATTTGTTTTCTGACATTAAAAGAGTGTTTCTTGAACCGTGATCAAGTCGCCTCGCTGAATGAGGAACTGTTGTCCCTGCACGCTCAACATGTTGATCGTGTATTGAATCGTTCGGCCATCCTGTCTTCGATTGACGCGAATATTGCGGAGATTTCCGATGCGGGTGTTTCCACCGGCTCGGGCGATGGCCATCGGCAGAGTAAATGCATCTTCCTCGTAGGGAATGGGATAAGCTCCGGGAGCCCCCACCTGCCCAAGAATGGTATAGCTCTGCGGAGCATATTGAGTCACCGCGATCGAAACTTGGGGATTGACCAAATATTTCTCGGCGAGCCGCTTGGAAATGGCCTGCTCGGCAGCCCCCAAGGTCATGCCGCCGATGACAACCCGGCCAATCAGAGGAAAGCTAATTGAGCCATCCCGGGCGATCTGCTGGGCCGTCGCCATGTCCGGCTCCTGAAATACCGTCACTGAAACGGTATCATTCGGAGCAAGCTCGTAGTTCTTGGAACCGACCACGGAACCCGTAGCGGGCGTCGGCAAGACTTTCTCAACCACCGGCGCGGCGCATGAAGCGAGCAAACAACAACACGCGCAATAGAGAAAGTATCGAGACATCACTCGGTGGAAAAATTCAAAAATCGGAAAGGCATTGGAGGCAACATTACCTCCACGAAGGATATATTTCCAAAAAAAAGGCGGACTCAAACAGAGTCCGCCCTTTGAAGGTTTTCCAGATTAGGCGAGCACGACCGCCGAACCAGTGATCATCGCTTGGTAAGGAGTCGGGGTCGGAGCGGGCGGAGTGTATTTGTCTACATCCTTTTGATTTTTGCTATCGATCTGCGCCTTTTTGGAATCCGGAAGGTCAGAGCTTTGGACGATCTTCGAGACTTGCGTCGCCATTTTCTGAGCGTCAGATTCGGAAAGCGCCCCGGTCTTCAAGCCTGACTTGACATACGAATTGGCTTTTGAGGGATCGAGAGCTGTCAGCTGCTTGACCAGCTTCTGCACTTGAGAGGCAGGTGCATCAGGCCCCAGCTTTTTGAGCTGTTTTTCTAATGCCTTGGTCTTCGAGGGATTCGACGACTTCGCGAAAGCAACCGTTGGAGTCGCAAAAAAGACAGCCACGACACTCAGGACAATGGCAGTAACAATTTTAGAGTTCATATGATTTGTTCTTTTAAATTTTTCCCTAGCGAAATCCTTTCGCCTTTCGAGGAGTAGAGCTTCGCTTGTGCCAAGTCAACGGGGAATTATTATAAAATCATCCCTGCAGCGACGGTTTCGTTAGTGCCGGGATGGACCAACACGAATGAACCGGTGATGCGGTTGCGGCGATAGGCGTCGTGGATGAGCGGGGCAGCGGTGCGGAGGGTCACGCGGCCAATGTCGTTCATCGCGCAGGACTGCGGCCCTTCAATCTTGTGCAAGGTATTGATGTCCACTAAGTAACGAACACCCTTAATGACCGCCTGGGTCTCCCGGGTCGTGTGCCGGAGGACGTATTTGCCGCGGTCGGCCATTGGCGTCTGCGAGAACCAGCAGATCATGGCTTCGATGTCTTGCGAAACCATGGGCGGATTGTTCGCCTTGACAATCATGTCGCCGCGCGAGATGTCGATCTCATGCGCCAGCGTCATCGTAACAGACTGCGGTGCAAAGGCTTCCGCCAGAACGCCTGAGTCGGTGTGAATTTCCTTGAGCTTCGTGGTGAAGCCGGAAGGGAGCACGGTCACCTCGTCGCCGGGCTTGAAGACGCCCCCCGCCACGCGACCCGCGTAGCCCCGGAAGTCGTGCCACTCGTGCGATTGTGGGCGAATAACCCATTGCACGGGAAAGCGCGCATCGACGTGGTTATGCTCGCCGCCGACATAGACCGTTTCGAGATGATAAAGCAGGGAGGGGCCTTGATACCAAGGCATCCGGTCGGATTTATCGACGACATTGTCGCCGTTGAGGGCGCTGATAGGGATGGTCGTGATATCGACGAGGTTTTCCAGTCGAGAGGCGAAGGCCTTGTATTCCTCGACGATGCGCTCATAAACAGCCTGGTCGTAATCGACGAGATCCATCTTGTTGATCGCGACGACGACGTGCTGGATGCGCAGCAAGTCGGCAATGAAGGAATGCCGCTTCGTCTGTTCGATCACGCCCTTGCGCGCATCGACGAGAATGATCGCGAGGTTCGCCGTCGAGGCGCCCGTGACCATGTTGCGGGTGTATTGAATGTGGCCCGGCGTGTCGGCGATGATGAATTTGCGCCGCGGAGTGGCAAAATACCGGTAGGCGACGTCGATGGTAATGCCCTGCTCGCGCTCGGCTTTGAGGCCGTCGGTCAGTAGCGCGAGATTGACGACGGCGTCGCCCCGGCGACGGGAGCTTTCCTCCATCGCGGCCATCTGGTCCTCGAAAATGCTCTTGGAGTCGTAAAGCAGCCGCCCGATGAGCGTCGATTTTCCGTCATCGACGGAACCGGCGGTGGTGAAACGCAGAATGTCCATTAGAAATACCCTTCCCGCTTGCGGTCTTCCATCGCGGTCTCGGAGCGCTTGTCGTCCGTGCGCGTGCCGCGCTCGGTTTGCCGGGAGGCGGCGACTTCATCGATGATGTCCTCGAGCGTGCTGGCGGTGGATTCCACAGCCCCCGTGCAGGTGGCGTCGCCGATGGTGCGAAAGCGCACGGTTTTGCGCTCGACGGTCTCGGTGGGCTGCACCGTCACGAAATCGGTGACGGCGAGCAGGCTGCCGTTGCGCAGGAAAACGTCGCGCTCGTGCGAGAAATAGAGGTTCGGCAGAGGAATTTCCTCGCGTTGGATATAGAGCCACACATCCATTTCCGTGAAGTTCGAGAGCGGAAAAACGCGGAAGTGCTCACCGGGTTGCTTGCGGCCATTGAAGAGATTCCAGAGCTCGGGGCGCTGGTTCTTCGGATCCCACTGCCCGAATTCGTCGCGGTGCGAGAAGAAACGTTCCTTCGCGCGGGCCTTCTCCTCGTCGCGACGGCCGCCGCCGAGGCAGGCGTCGTATTGATTCTCCTCGATCGTGTCGAGCAGGGTGACGGTCTGCAGCTTGTTGCGCGAGGCGTTCACTCCCTTTTCTTCCACCACGCGACCGGCATCGATGGAGGCCTGGACGGATCCCACGACGAGGTCGGCGCCAAGCTTGGACACGTATTCGTCGCGGTAGGCGATCGTCTCGGCAAAATTGTGCCCCGTGTCGATGTGAACGAGCGGGAACGGCACCTTCGCCGGCCAGAACGCCTTGCGCGCGAGGTGCGCCATCACGATGGAATCCTTGCCGCCGGAGAAAAGCAGCGCCGGCTTGTGGAATTGAGCGGCGGTTTCGCGAAGGACGTAGATCGCCTCGGCTTCCAGTTGATCGAGATGGCTTAAATTGTAGTCAGGCATACGAAGATGGATCGGTCGCAATCCCGGTGCGGACGGACTAGATCGCAAATTGGGGGCGCAGGAGCGCCACCAGTCGAGCCGAACATTCGTCCACGGATGCCGCCGCCGTGTCCAGCACAAGATTCGCCGCCACCGGCTCCTCAAAGCCGCTATCCCGGCCGGTGAAGTTCGCAATTCCGCCGGCCGCAGCCTTGCGGTAAAGGCCCTTGGGATCCCGCTCGGCGCACAAGTCGAACGGCGCCCGCACATAAATTTCGAGGTAGCCGTCGCCCACGATCTCCCGCGCCATGACACGGAATTCCTCCCGGGGCGTGATGAGCGAGACCAGCACGATGACGCCCTGGCTCGCAAAAAGTTTCGCCACCTCCGCCGTGCGACGGATGTTTTCCCGACGGTCCTCGTCGGTGAATCCAAGGTTGCGATTCAAACCGGCTCGAAGGTTGTCCCCGTCAAGAATGACGACGAAGCGGCCCTCCGCCTGGAGCGCGCTCTCCACCGCCGCGGCGATGGTCGATTTCCCCGATCCCGAGAGGCCGATCAGCCAGGCCACCACGCCGCGCTGCCTGAGCAGCCGCTCTTTCTCCGCGCCGGGCAGGAAGCGGTGAAATTGCGGGTGGATGTTTTCGGGCGTGCTCACGGACCGGGCATTTCAAGCGACAAATGGCCGCGAGGCAAAAACAAACTGCCCCCGCCGGGAATCGAACCCGGATTTAAGGTTTAGGAAACCTCCGTTCTATCCGTTGAACTACAGGGGCGATGCGTTGCGGCCGCGAAACTAGCGCGCCCGTTCCATCATTTCACGTTTCAAATTTCCCGTCGTCACGGCGGTGTTTCCGATTTGGCCGAAGCGATCGCGGTCAGGTAATAGTCCACGTTGTATTCGACAATACCAAGCTTGTGCGTGGCGGGAAGCCGTCGCAGTCGCCAGGTCTGGGCGGCAAAGTGGTCGTGAAATGTCGTCCGGGCCGCTCCCGACTGCCATTCCCGATGCTGCCACTGGACCACCAGCTTGACCTCCGCCGAGTTCCCGTTCGGAACGATGCTCGAAGCGTGGAGAATATGCTTCTCGTCAAAATACTGGTTCAGGCAGGCCTCATACCACCGCGTGAAGCCGGCGTGGCCGGTCACCGTCCCCTCCGGGAAGCGCATGACAAGCTCCCCATCCAGGAGTAAGGGCAGCATCGCCTTGACGGGAGCGTGCTCGTCGAGTTTGACGAACCATTCCGCGATAAACTTCCTGACTTCGACCTCGGTGACCTTCGCATTTTTCATGGGGGAGCGTCCGTCCGTTCTTCGAACGGAATAATCCGGGCAAACATGCCGACATTGCGACCAAAATCCCGCCGTCACGCATTCTGCTTTTCCTGGCCGATTCCGCGTTTCACATTTCGGACATGCTCCACGTCGTGCTGATCGAGCCGGAAATTCCGCCAAACACGGGCAACATCGCCCGGCTCTGCCTCGCCGCGGGCGCCCGCCTGCATCTCGTGGAGCCGCTCGGGTTCTCGCTCGACGACAAGGCATTGCAGCGCGCGGGAATGGACTACTGGCACGAAGTCGACGTCCGTCGATGGCCGGATTTCGCCGCGCTCCAGGCGGAAGCCGGCCCCGCCGCGCGCTTCTTTTTTCTGACCACAAAGACGCGGCGCGTTTACTGGACCGCGCATTTTCGCGATGGCGATTATCTTGTTTTCGGCCGCGAAACACGCGGGCTGCCCGAGTCGCTGCTCGCCGCCAACGAGCCCGATTGCCTCACCATCCCGATGACCGATGAAGCGCGCAGCCTGAACCTGGCGACCGCCGCCGGCATCGCGCTTTACGAGGCGAAGCGGCAGATCGCGATGGCAAGCTAGCCTTCTCTCGACTATCCACTCTCAACCTTCCGAAATGCCCGCCATCGAGGTCAGCAGTCTGAGCAAGATTTATCGCGTCTATCGCAAGGAAAATGGCGTGCGCGGGGCGATCAAAGGCTTGTTCAAGCGCACCTACGACGAGACGGCCGCCGTCGACGGCGTGAGTTTTTCGGTCGAGCCAGGCGAATTTGTTGGCTTCCTCGGCCCCAATGGCGCGGGTAAGACGACGACGTTGAAAATGCTCTCCGGTCTCGTGCAGCCGAGCGGCGGATCGATCGAATGGCGCGGCGAGACGATCACGCGCCAGCCGGCCTACACCATCGTCGCCAAGGGTCTTGCGCTCTCGCCGGAAGGCTGGCGGCTGTTCGTGTCGCAGACGGTGGAGCAGAATCTGCGCCTCGGCGCCGCCGTGCTCGCGGACAAGTCGCGCATGGCGGCGCTATTCGAGCGCGTCTACGCGATGTTTCCTCGCCTCGTCGAGCGGCGCCACCAACTCGCCGGCACGCTTTCGGGCGGCGAGCGACAGATGTTGGCGCTTGGCCGGGCGC
>Ga0157378_10001121_pt1 | contig 24431 bp, 22 predicted proteins | sample M65metaG_FD_115309 | JGI IMG/M metagenome (GOLD analysis project Ga0157378, IMG submission 115309) | Miscanthus rhizosphere microbial communities from Kellogg Biological Station, Michigan, USA - M6-5 metaG | ecosystem: Host-associated > Plants > Roots > Rhizosphere > Soil | place: USA: Michigan...
AGACGACGAACGAAATCGTCGAGCGCCTTCTGCTGGAACTGCCGAAAGGGTTCCTCGACCCGGCCAGCCGCGCGCCGTGGAGAGGAGCGCGCACGTGAGAGCGCTGGTGGTCAGCGATCTGCATTCGAACGCCGAGGCGCTGCGCGTGGTGATGAACCGCGTCCGCCGCAAGAAGTTCGATCAGGTCATCTGCCTCGGCGATTTCGTCGGCTACGGCGCGCAGCCGAACCAGGTCCTCGACACCATGCGCACGATGCGCGCGCCGAAGCTCTACATCCGCGGCAATCACGATCGTGTCGCCGCCGGCCTCGATCACGCCGAGGGCTTCAACAACGCAGCCAAGGCGGCCGCGCTCTGGACCCGCGATCACCTCTCCGCCCGCAATCGCCATTTCCTGGAGAAGCTCCCCCTTGGGCCGCTGGAGCGCGAGGGCGTGCTGATCTGCCACGGCGCGCCTCACAACGAAGACGAGTACGTGTTTCACGAAGGTCACGCCCGCGAGATCTTCGATTCCAGCACCGCCCCGATCATCCTCTACGGCCACACCCACCTGCCGGTGATCTTCTCCATCGACCGCCAGCACCGCGTCCACGGCGTAGCCGTCCGCGGCGAAGTGGTCGTCCGCCTCGACACCGAGCACCGCTACCTGATCAACCCCGGCTCCGTCGGCCAGCCGCGCGACCGCAATCCAGCGTCGTCGTTCGTAATCTTCGATTCGAAGAAGCTGACCGTGCAGTTCTTCCGCGTCGCGTACGACGTCGGGAAGACGCAGGCCTCGATTCTGAAGGCCGGCCTGCCGGAGATCCTCGCGCAGCGGTTGCAGTATGGGACGTAACCACTTCACTGTCATCCTGAGCCGCCGGAGCCGTGTAGCGCGAAGCGCGGAACGGCGGAGGACGGTCGAAGGACCCCTTACGAACTTGCCTTGTGAAATCCCCCGCCCATCCGGGTTATCAGCTGGGGGTCCTTCGGCGTCCTCCGCCGCGTCGCCGCAATGCGGCGGCGGCTCCGACAGCCTCAGGATGACAGCTAAATTTTGGATCCCACGACGATCATCCGCTCCGAATCCTCGCGAAACGCTCCTTCGCTGAAATCGCCCCAAATGCTTTCAACATGAAGTCCGGCGTCGGCAATATGTTCGACCTCCTGCCGCGACCACGAGCGCAACAGCGTCGTGATTCCGGAGTAGCTCGCCCGCCAAACGAAGGGAGCATCGGTGGGAGTCCACGATTCGTCCGCAGTCCGCCTTGGCTCGTGCCGATACAAGCCCTCGAGCACAACCTGCCCACCCGGCGCCAGATGATCTACGATCAGCCGCAGGACCTTCGCGCGATCGTCATTTGAGATCAGATGCGCCATCGGATCGTCGGCCAGCACGATCAGATCGAACGTCGAAGTAAGCGCGAATTCGCGGAGATCCGCGGCCACGAACTGCGCGCGCGGCGCTTTACGCCGCGCCCGAAAAAGCATTTCCAACAGAAGATCGACCGCAGTCACCTCCGCGTGCCGGCTCAGCACCTCGGCGACGCGGCCCGTCCCGCATCCGAGCTCCAGAATTCGCCGCGCACCCCAGCGCTTGGCCATCGACTCCCAGAACGGCAGATCGCCGCGGTCGGCCAGCGAGGCGTCGTAGAACGGCAGAATCGCGTCGTAGTAGCGCCGGATCTCGTCAACGTCCGTCATCGGGATCGTTTGATGCAAACCTCATGGCCCGTTTGATTTTCATCACCGGGACGCCGCCGACCGTGGCCGAGGGGAGCGGAACGTGGGTCGGAATCTCGGTCCTCCGCGATGCTATCGTCGCGCTCGGGCACGAGGTCACGATTCTTGCGCCGAAGCCGCGCGCCGGAGAGTCGACGCTCTCGCGCATTCTGTTCAATCTCCGAGTGCGCAAGGAACTGCAATTCAAAACAGCCGACGCCGTGATCGGCTTCGATCTCGATGGCGTCTTCGCCTCACGCCGCCACGTCGCCGCGATCAAAGGCGTCCTCGCGGACGAAGCGCGACACGAGCACGGCGCCAGCCGCATCGCTCTGGCGATTCAGGCCCGCCTCGAACGCTGGCACGTGCAACGCGCCGACCGCGTGATCACCACCAGCGCTTACTCCGCTGATCGCATCGCGAAGTTCTACGGAGCGAAGCCGGAGCAAATCGTCATCGTCCCCGAACTGATCGATCTCGATGCCTGGCAAGTGGCGTTGTCCAAAGCGCCAGTTGACGAAGGCCCTCCGCGAATTCTCTGCGTCGCCCATCTCTACCCGCGCAAAGGCGTCGACACACTCCTCCGCGCATTCGCCCGTTTGACGACCGACGCCCTCCTCCGAATCGTCGGAGCCGGTCCCGAAGGCGAGCGCCTCGAACATCTCGCGCACGATCTGAACATTGCCAACCGCGTTCATTTCCTCGGCCATCTCCCCTTCGCCGCCCTCGTCGCCGAGTACCGAAACGCCGCCATCTTCGCCCTCCCCACCGAGCAGGAAGGCTTCGGCATCGTCTTCCTCGAAGCGATGGCGTCGTCGCTACCGATCATCGCCACGCGTGTGGCCGCCGTGCCCGAGGTCGTGGGTGATGGCGTCACCGGATTGCTCGTCGATCCTGGCGATGAAATGGCGCTCGCGCAAGCGCTCGAACAGCTGCTCCGCGATCCCGCTCTTCGAAGCCGGCTCGGAAACGCGGGAAGGGATCACGTGGCGAAATTCGCGGCGCCCGCCGTCGCGCGTCGGTTCCTGGAAGCGGTGGGAATCGCCGTTACATCCTTCATAATCTCCAGCAGTGGCTCAGCAAAAACTTCTCGATGACTTGCGCGAGCAACTCGCGAAAGGCGACGTGCTGGTCGTCGCCGGGACTGGCGTATCCATTCAGGCGTCCGGGAACCAACCGCGCGCGAGTTGGAAGGGCTTGATTCTCGATGGCGTCGAGCATTGCGTCGGGACCGGCCTCCTGGTTGAAGACGACGCGCGAGCGCTTCGCGACAAGCTTTCCGGGAATGCCGCCGGCGACATGATTCAGGTCGCGCAGACCGTATCCGAGATCCTGGGCGCACCAGACGGAGGCGAGTTCCGGCGCTGGCTTTGGGAGAGCGTTGGCAAGCTTCCCCTTGTGGATCGCGACATCATTGACGCGATCCACGATCTCGACGCACAGATTGCGACCACGAACTACGACGATCTCCTTACGCGAGCCGCGGAAGTCGAGCCCCTTCCGTGGACCGACATTGCGCTGGCCCACCAGAATGTCCGCGGCGATCTGGAAGGTGTCCTTCATCTTCACGGCTATTACCGTCAGCCGGAGTCCGTGATCCTCGGAGTGGACTCGTACGAGACGATCCTTGCGAGTCACGGCGCGCAGGCCATTCTGCGGGCGCTGGTCACAAACAAGACGCTTCTCTTCATCGGCTGCGGCGACGGTCTCTCCGATCCGAATTTCGGCTCTCTCCTCGAATGGATCTCCGAGGTCTTCGGATCGTCGATCTACCGTCACTACTGTCTGTGCCTGAATCGCGAACGAGCGGCATTGCAGAAGCGTTTTCCCCCCGGCAAGCGGCTCTTCTACATCGGCTACGGCGACAAGCACTCCGATCTCGCTCCCTTCCTTCGCAAGGAGCTGCTTCCCGCGGCCCCGCACGAGCCGGTCGCGGCAATGCTTCCTGGCGCCGGCTATTGCATCGGCCGCGAGGCCGAGGTCGAAGACGTGGTGGCGGCGCTTCTCGCGGACAAACCGGAGCCTTTGCCGATCCTCGGCGGACCGGGGATGGGGAAGACCACCATTGCCTTGAAAGCATTGAATGACAAGCGCGTTGCCGGCCGCTTCGGCGCGCGCCGCTGGTTCGTCCGTTGCGATGATGTGAAAACGCGCGCGGAACTGGTCGCGGCCATTGCCCGGCAGCTGGCGATTCCGATCTCGCCGGCCGTCGAGCAGGCGGTGATGTCAGCTCTCGCGTCCGGTCCGGCCGTGCTCGTGATCGACAACTCCGAAACGCCGCTCGACGGGGAAAGGAACGAGGTCGGAGCACTGCTGGCAACCCTTGCCGTCATCGAATCGCTGGCCCTGATCGTCACGATCCGCGGGCAGACGCGTCCGCCGGGCGTTCCCTGGCGAAGCACGATGGAGGCGGAGCGCCTCGATCCAGCTACGGCACGCGAGGTATTCATCGGAGTCTCGGGCCGCCGGCAATTCGCCGCCGATCCCGATCTTGAAAGACTGGTGGGTGCTCTCGACGGCATGGCGCTGGCGATCACGCTCATGGCCCGCTACGCCCAGGCGTACGAAACGCTGGAGCCGGTCTGGACGCGCTGGCAGACCAAACACACGGCGATGCTGAAGGAGGGGGCCGGCCGGCTGGAGAACCTCAATGTCTCCTACGCTCTGTCGATCGAGGTCCTTTCCTCCGAGGCCCGGCGGCTGGTCTCGGTGCTGGCGATGCTGCCCGGAGGAATTGCCGCGATCGACCTCCCGCAGGTCTTCGACGATCCGGACGAAGCGGCACACGAACTGCGCGGCCGCGCGCTCGTCTTCGAAGAAGCCAAGCGTCTGCGCATGCTCGCTCCGCTGCGGGAGTATGTTTTCGCCGAGCATGCGCCTGACGACGAAGATCTGCGTCGCGTCGCCGCCCACTACCTCGGGCTCGCGGCGAGCGAAGGCAGGAAAGTCGGCGCTGAAGGAGGATTGGGCGCGGTGTCCCGCCTGGCACCGGAGGTTGGAAACGTCGAGGCGATGTTCCTCTCCGGCGAGCGTGCCGGCTATCGGTCCATTGGGCGCGCTGTCTATGGATGGGCCGAATTCATGCGCTTCACGGGAATGGGCTCGACGTCAGTGCTCGAAACCATTGCGCGCAAGACCATGGAGTCGGGCGATCCCAAAGACGCCGCACGATGCATTGAGAGCCTCGGGGACATCGCACTGACGCGTTCGGATCACGAAGGAGCGCGAACGCGCTACGAAGAGGCGCTGCCGCTGTATCGGAAGGTGGGGGACGTGCTCGGGGAGGCGAATTGCATCCGGGGCCTCGGCAACATCGCATTGAGGCGTTCGGATCACGAAGGAGCGCGCGCGCGGTATGAGGAAGCGCTGCCCCTGTATCGGAGCGTGGGAGACGTGCTCGGGGAAGCGAATTGCATCCGGAGCCTCGGCGACATCGCACTGATGCGTTCGGATCACGAAGGAGCGCGAGCGCGGTACGAAGAGGCGCTGCCGCTGTTTCGGACGGCGGGGGACGTGCTCGGAGAGGCGAATTGCATCCGGGGCCTCGGCGACATCGCACTGAGGCGTTCGGATCACGAAGGAGCGCGAGCGCGGTACGAAGAGGCGTTGCCGCTGTATCGGACGGCGGGAGACGTGCTCGGGGAGGCGAATTGCATACTGAGCCTCGGAGAAATCGCCTTGGAACGTTCGGATCACGAAGGAGCGCGAGCGCGTTACGAAGAGGCGCTGCCGCTATATCGGAAGGTTGGGGACGTGCTCGGGGAGGCGAATTACATCCTGAGGCTCGGCGACATCGCCCTGGAACGTTCGGATCACGAAGGAGCGCGAGTGCGCTACGAGGAGGCGCTGCCGCTATATCGGAAGGTTGGGGTCCGTGCTCGGGGAAGCGAATAGCATCCAGAGCCTTGGCGACATCGCACTGATGCGTTCGGATCACGACGGAGCGCGAGGGCACTACGAGGAAGCGCTGCTGCTGTATCAGCGCATCGAGGACCGGTATTCGATCGGATGGACCCATCGACGCCTCGCCCGCCTGTCCTCCGATCAGTCACGCCAGGCACACGTTAACGCCGCGCGCGAAGCGTGGCGTAGCATCAAGCGCGATGACCTCATCGCGCAGCTCGAAAAAGAGTTCGGCACCGAGAATCAGTGACCTACTCCCGTGACGTGCTGTCCTCGCATGAGGAGAGCCAGCGTTATCACGCGAAGCCGCGCCGGAGCTAACCCACTGAAAACAAGAGTGGAATACTCATCCGTTCCGTGGCACGTCCCCCGCACTTCGCCGGGCAGCCCGAGAGGAAATTCGCAATGCGCAAGCTCATCATTCTTCTTCTTGCAACCATCGTCGTCGCGCTGCCGTCGTTTGGCCGCGACCGCAGCCACTCCTACATCACCTACGACGACGGCGACACCACCATCCGGCAATCCGAGGATGGGCGCGACGTCGATTCGCGCGTCAACATGCCGGTCTTTCCGGGCGACCAGATCACCACCGGACGCCGCGGCCGCGTCGAGATTCGCATGGCCGACGGTAACGTCATCGCCCTCGACCGATCCACCTCGGTCGTCTTCACCTCGATCCTCGACTCGTACGACGGCGATTCCGATCAGACCATCGTCGAGCTCAAGTACGGCCACGTGGCCATCCAGCGCGACGACGAAACGCGCCAGCTGCTCCGGCTCGATACCGCCAATGCCAGTTATGCCGCCAGTGACATCGCCATCTACGCCGTCGAAGCCGATTCCAAGAATCACGACCGCGTGACCGTGTTCGACGGGGCGATGGAAGTGCGCACGCCGGCGCGCACGACGCGCCTGCGCGAAGGCGAAGAAGCGCATGTCGATGACGAGGGGATGTACGACCTCGTCGCCGCCCGCAATACGTCCGACGAATTCGAGCGCTGGTTCATCCAGCGGGCAGGGAAGTACAGCTCGGCCACTGCCCGCTATCTCGATCGTTCGCTGGCGTACTCCGAGTCCGAGCTCGGATCGAACGGCGCATGGTTCTTTGCCGCCGACTTCGGCGGCTGGTGCTGGCGTCCCAACGTCGCCGCCGGGTGGCGTCCTTACTACAACGGGTACTGGCGCTACAGCCCCGGCGGCGTGCTCGTGTGGGTCTCGTACGACCCGTGGGGTTGGGTGCCTTACCACTACGGCCGCTGGGCGTACGAAAGCCGGTACGGGTGGGTCTGGCTGCCCGGCGCTGCCTATGCGCCCGCGTGGGTCTACTGGATGTACGGCCCGAGTTATATCGGCTGGGCGCCGATGGGTTGGTACGACTGCTATCGCCCCTACTACGACTGGGCTTACCGGCCCTACCAGCGCGCCGGATTTGGCTATGGCGGCGGCTGGACGGGCCGGGTCAACCCGGGCGTGGTCGATCTCCGTCCGTGGACGTTCGTGGTGCCGAATCAGCTGATGAATCGTCACGTCGACCAGGCTTCGCTCGCCGCCGACGCGATCCGCGACCGGCTGCGCCGCGATGGCAGCGTAGGCCTCGTCAGCAGCGGGCCGGCGCGCTTCAACCGAAACGAAATCAAAGATCCGAACGCGGCGGTTGGCGGCATCTTCCGTCGTGGTATCGGTAGTGGTACCGGCAAAGAGGGTTCCGGGTCCGCGGCGGATATGACTCCGTTTTTCCGCCGCGACCCGGAGCTTTCCAGCGCCGTTCGCGAGCGCGTGGTCCGCGCGCAGCCGGTTCCCGCGGGTGGTGGCGTGATCATCACGCCTCCCGTCCGCACCGGCGCACCCTCGGGCGTGCCGACTCCGGGAACGACGGGGACTCTCGAAGGCCGCGTGAATCGTGGCGCCGACGGGACCGTGCCTCGCACGGAGTCGCCGATCATCGGACGTGACGGCCGCTCCACCCAGCCCGGCGGCGAGCCCGCCTCGGGCGGAGTGCGCCGCGGTGATGCGCCGGCGACCGTCATCGCTCCGAATCCGAATGGCACGTCGACCGATTGGCGCCGTGGCCGGGCAATCGACGGCAGTCTGCGTCGCAACGATCCGACACAGACTCCGGCGGTAACTCCTTCGGTCGATACGACGACGAAGCCGCCCGTGGGAACCGACTGGCGAGGTCGCGCCGTCAATCGCCACGACGACGGCAACCCGTCGTCGACGCCGGCTCCTTCGACTGGATCGAGAGGCGACGTGCCGCGCCGCATCATCGACGGCACCGGCGGAGCGCATATCTCTCGCGATCACTCGTCATCCGGCGGAAGCTCGTCCAGCGGCAACTCGTCGTCGCCGTCGCACACCGAGCACTCCTCCCCGCCGCCGGCATCGCATCCCGATCGTTCGTCGTCGCCTCCGCCGTCCCACGACAGCGGATCCCACGACAGTGGATCGCATCCGGATCGTTCATCGTCTCCACCGCCGTCTCACGACAGCGGATCGCATAACGAAGGCAGAGAACCGAAGAAGAATTAGCGTCCGGTCCAACATCTTCGGATAGCGGCGGCCCTCAGAAATGAGGGCCGCCGCTTATTTTTAGACTTGCGGTTGGAGGACCCGCAGTCGGAAATTGAAGACCTGGATCGATGTGGCTGCGAATCGTGGCGCTCGTGCCGCGGTGAGAGGTAACGATCGCTCAGTGACGAAAGATGGCGTTGGCCACGCCGACAAACGCGATCGCCGCCGCGACCAGAGCGAGTCCGGCCGCCTCAAAACGGCCGGCGGTAACACTGAGGCCGGCCAAGATGAACGCCACGATGCCGCTGACCATGGCGCACAACACCGCGGCGCCGCCGACGCTCGTTGCTCGTGATTCGTTGTCCATGAGCTTTCCATGCTACATCGAGCCGGCGGCTTATCTTCGGATCTGTGTCGTTCCCCGATCCGATGGGTCACTGAGGCGTGACGTTCCTCCCGCGATCGAAGCCTTCGTGCGGTCGGGCCGTATCGATAGCAAGGAGGCAATCATGTGCATCGTACGAATCACCGCAATCCTGGCACTGGTTTACTCATTGTCACTGGCGGCTACCGGCGACGACGGGATAGGCATCGATCCAAACGGAGGCAGGGCCACAAACACGATCGATCATCGCTGCACCATCGATCCGAACGGTGGCTGCACCGCGGCATCGATCGACCGAGGAGCTGGTCTCGATCCAAACGGCTAGGAAAGCCGCAACTTACTGCGACCGTACCGGCGCTTTCCCAGTGTTGAGATAGTCGATCAGGATCTGCATGCGGTGAGGAATGAAGCCGTCGCGCATACCGGCCGAGATCCGGTAGCGCTGGCCGCCTTCTCCCGCTTCCGGACTGTCTTCGGTTACCTGCTGAATGCCGTCGATGGACTTCGGAAAGATCACACCCTCGCCGACGTCGCCACCGAAAAAGTGACAGCCGACGCAGTTCTGCGTTTCGGCCCGGCGGACGATCTGCTCCGGCGTCAGAGTGCTGCCGATCGACGTCAGCTTGGCCTGGATCCGGTTCTTGAAATCGGGAGCGGTCAACTTCGTGCGATTGAACGGCGTGACGTATTCGAACTCTTTAGGGGAGTCGAGCGGATCGCTCTCCGCCATCAGATAGTCGCGCGGAATCTCCATGAAGTATTCGTTTGCGTTGCGGACAGCCAGGTTCGGCACCTGCTCGACGAACGCGTCACGGAGCGCCTTCGCCTGCGCGCTGTTGTTCGTAGTGTCGAAGAGATCGCCGAAGACCATGTTCGGCAGGACGTCCGGGGTCATGCGCAACGTGCAATCGTTCCCGTTGCCGCAATCCTTCGTCACGTGGAACTGATACATCCGCGGCGCGGCGCCAATCTCGGCGACCTCGGTTGTGCGAATGCCGCCGCCGGTCACGCCGAAGTGATCGGGATCGATGACCGGGGCTACGCCGGGGATGCCGTCGAAGTAGAACTGTTCGAGTCTGGCGCGGCGCTCGGAGATCGAATCAACCTTGGTCAGATCAGCCCAGAACTGGGCAATCGGGCGGCAGCCGGCCAGGCCGGCCGCCGGGTTGGGGTTGCGCAAAACCGGCTCGAGGATGATGTGCAACAGCAGCCCGGGGCCCATTTTTCTGGCAAAGATGATCCGGTATTGGCCGCAATTCGATCCGTCGGCCGGTGTGGCATCGAAGCGATTGACCAGTGCGATCGGGATGTACTCGCCGGCCGTGAACGGCGTTGCCGCCAGCTCCCCCTCGGACGTCGGACAGCGCCTCGGGAATCCGTTAAATGAGAAAGAGCCACTGGTCAGGAAGTCATCGCAATGCGGCCCCGTCGGGTCAGCCAGCCCCGGCTTCGGATTCTGGGTATCGAACCACTGCCGGTAAAGCTGCGCCGCCGTGAGGCCGTGCACGCCGCTGCGGGCAATGACCTGATCGAGGAATCGCTGAAAGGTAAATCCCTCCAGCAACGCCACATCCGTTACCACCATCGACCGCCGCAAATCCAGCGACGTGATCGGCTCCGGGGGCGCCGCTACCGGCGGATTCGCGGCACGATGCCTCCCCGTCGCAGCGAACGCGAAGAAGGCGGCAAGCGAGAAGGCAACAGATGCGATCAGGCGATGGCGCATGAAGGTCTCTCTCCTGTTTTCTTCTCCTACGGCTGACGGCAGGCATCGGTTCACTGCGAAAAACAATCGCCAGTCCCGCGCGATCCCGGCAGGGTCGCGTAGATGCGCCCTGGGAAGTTCGTGCGCGGATCGCAGGCCGGTGATTTGGTCGTTAACGAGACCGCCGTCGTAGAGGTCTTGGCGGAATCAGCGTCTTCAGCGCGTGCGTGACGTAGTCGTCGATGTCTTTCTTTTTCGTAAGCCGCAGGTGTAATGCGCCGATGTAGGCAGAGTATGCGAGCAGCGCCCGCGATCTGGCCTCGCTCCGTTTCAGTCCGGCCTCGGCGTACGCCTCGATGAGGAACTTCAGGCGGCGGTTGGAGATGCGCCGGATCACTGGCGCCGCTTGCGGGACCGTCGATGACGAGAGTGCGACGTACAGCCCGTGCGCCTCGCGCTGCTCCATCGCCTCCTCGAACAGCGCCGCCAGGCGCGCGCACGGATCGGCGATCCGGCGCAGCTCATCGAGCGTGGTCTGATCCCGTTCCTCCCAGCGCTTCAACGACTTGTCGATGAGCTCCTGCAGACTGGCGAAGTGCCAGTAGAAGCTGCCCTTGGTCACGTGGAGGGAGCGAGCCAGCTTCGGGATGGCCAGCGAGGCCAGGCCGTCTCTGGCGATGGCGGCCAGGGCGGCATCCTCCCAATCCTGGATCGTGCGGTTCACCATACCGGTCGGTATTGACTCCGAGTCACGGGCGGAATTATAGTTCCATACCGATCGGTATGGAGCCCCGACTCAGATGTCGTATGGCCTCGGACGAAGATCGCTCCGAGATCTACAGCCTGCGCCATGAGATCTACGCGCGCGAGCTGCGGCAGCATCCCGAGAATGCCGAGGAGCGGCTCTCCGATTCGCTGGACCGCGACAACGTCTACGTGGTCGCCGCGATCGACGACGCCATCGCCGGATTCGTCAGCATCACGCCGCCGCGGAACGGTGTCTATTCGATCGACAAGTACCTGCGCCGCGAGGAGATCCCCTTCCCGCTCGACCAGCGCACCTACGAGATCCGCATCCTCACGGTCATGCCGGAACATCGCGGCGGCATCGTCGCGACGCTGCTGATGTACGGCGCGCTCCGCTGGGTGGAAGCACACGGCGGCACGCGCATCATCGCCATCGGACGGCGCGAGGTCCGCGCGATCTACATCAAAGCCGGCCTGCAGCCGTTCGGTCCCGAGTTTCGGTCCGGCGCGATCTCCTTCGTCCCCATGAGTGGCCTGGTGCCGGCCATCCGCGAGCGCATCGATCCTGCGTTGCTGGTGCGCCTGGACCAGGAAGCGGCGTGGGATCTGCCCGTTCCGTTTCACAAGCCGGCCGAGTGCTTTCACGGCGGCGCGTTCTTCGAAGCGATCGGCGACGGCTTCGAGAATCTCCATCGCAGCGCCTCCGTGATCAACGCCGACGTCCTCGACGCCTGGTTCCCGCCTTCGCCGCGTGTGATCGGCGCGTTGAACGAGTACCTGCCGTGGCTGCTGCGCACCTCGCCGCCGGTCGGATGCGAAGGGCTGATCCGGACGATTGCCGAAACGCGCGGTGTCGATTCCGACTGCATCCTCGCCGGCGCCGGCTCGTCGAGCCTTATCTACCTGGCGCTGCGCGAATGGCTCTCGCTGCACTCGCGCGTGCTTCTGCCCGATCCGACCTACGGCGAATACGCGCACGTGCTGGAGAAAGTGATCCGATGCCGCGTCGATCGCCTCACGCTCACGCGCGACGATCACTACCGGCTCGATCCGCGTCGGCTACAACGCGCCGGGTATGAGCTCATCGTTCTGGTGAACCCGAACAGCCCCACCGGCGCACACGTGCGGCGCGATGCGCTCGAAGATTTTCTTCGCGATGTCCCGGCTACGACGCTGGTGTGGATCGATGAGACCTACGTCGAGTACGTGGGCGCGGACCAGTCGCTGGAGCAGTTCGCCGTCACCCGCGAGAACGTCGTCATCTGCAAGTCGATGTCGAAGGTCTACGCGCTGAGCGGCGCGCGCTGCGCCTACCTCTGCGCCAGCCCGCACCTGCTGGAGAGGCTGCGATCGATCACGCCTCCGTGGGCGGTCAGCCTCACCGGGCAGGTGGCTGCCGTCGCCGCGCTGCGTGATCCCGATTACTACGCGGAGCGATACCGGCAGACCCACGAGCTGCGCACACGGCTGCGTGATGACCTCATCCAACTCGGGCTCGACGTCATGCCGTCGACCGCGAACTTCCTTCTCTGTCATCTTCCGAAGGACGGACCGTCCGCGGCAGATGTCGTTGCCAGGTGCCGGCAGAGCGGACTCTTCATCCGCGACACCGCGACGATGGGAGTGCGCGATGCCATCCGCATTGCCGTGAAAGACCTCACTACGATCGAACGGATGACGGAAATCGTAAGCGGCGCGCTGGCCATGCAGTTCGTCTGACCGTTTCCGACGAGTGCGGCGCGTAACCTGCAGAGGAGCCTCTCCACGTACGATCAGAATTGATCAGAAGGAGTCCCCCATGAGAAGCACCCCAAGATCCATCCTCTCCGCGGTTGGTTTGTCCGCGGCGATGCTGCTGCTGGTCCCGATTGCGCACGCGCAGGACCTGACCCAGGCCGAACAGCCGAAGAAAGAAGAAAAGGACAAAAAGAAGGACGAGAAGAAAGAGCAGAAAGAGCAGAAGAAGGACGATAAGAATCAGCAGCATGAGGGGAGAGGGCGACAGCACGCGGTGCAACCGGCCCCACAGCCGGTGATTCAACCGGCGCCGCAACCCGTTCCGGTGCCGCAACCGGTTCCTCAACCCCAGCCGCAGCGCCAGCCTCGGCCCGTGCCGCAGCCGGTGATTCAACCGGCGCCACAGCCACAGCCCGTCCCACAGTCGCAACCCGGCTGGCAGCATCGTCAGCAGCCGCAGCCCGTGCCGCAACCGCAACCGACGCCGGTTCCGAGGCCGCAGCCGGTCTATCAACCTGCGCCGCAGCCGATTCCCGCGCCGGCGTTTGATCGGCGGCGCCTGCCGCCGGAGCATCAGCGTGACCTGATCGAGCAGGAGCGGCTGCGGAGATCGCAATACAACGAGCGCCTCCAGGCGCAGCAGCTCGCGCAGCAACAGCGCGCGCGAACCCTTCAACAGCAGCGGCGCAATGCGCAGTATCGCTATCAGCAGCAGTATCTCGAGCGTATCCGCCAGCAGCAGCTCGCGCTGCAACGTGCGTACGACTACAACCGCGACCCGTATTTCTACACCGCGCCGAGCTTCCGTTACTCGCGCGGCGGGCGTTACTACCAGGTCAATCGATACGCAGCGCAGCTTCTGCAGGACGCGGTGAACTTCGGCTATGAGCAGGGCTTCGAGGCCGGCCGCGCGGATCGCGAGGACCACTGGCGCTTCGATTATCGAAGCTCGTACGCCTACGAGGATGCCGACTACGGCTACACCGGTCTCTATGTCGACCGCGACGAGTACGCCTACTACTTCCGCGAGGGATTCCGCCGCGGATACGACGACGGCTATTACCGCCGTTACCGTTACGGCGTCCGCGTCAGCGGCAACCTTCGGGTCCTCGGCGACGTCCTGCGGGTGATCATCGACCTCCGACCGCTGCGCTGATCACTTACTGATCTGCAGCAGGTGCAACGACGCTTTTGATTGGGCGGCCGGCATGGGCCGGTCGCCTTTGATCATCAGCCAGAGCAGCTCGTTGAATCGCGCGTCGTCGATGCGGTCCGGCGCGCTGAAATCCATCCCGTCGGACAACCTCGCCGCGGCAGTCTTCGCCGGATTCATCTCCTCCATGTTCGCTTCCGGCGTGATCGCGGAGTACGGCGTGAGGTCGGGCTTCGTCCCGAAGACCTCGGCGAGTGAGCGGCTGAAGTAGTCGTACTTCGACAGCCGGTCGAGCCCGAGGATGTCTTCGATCGCGGCGATGACGTCAGTGGTATTCGCGAAGCGGTGAATCGTTCCGGGACGGTTGTAGGCGGAGATCACCAGCAGCGGTCCGCGGTGCGAATCGACATGATCGGGGCCGGCCTGCGAATCATCCTCGAGTACGAAGACGACCGTGTCGCGCCAATACGGCGACTTTGACAACGCCTCGATGATGCGGCCGAGGGCGAGATCGTTGTCGGCCATGTACGCGCGCGGCGTGTGGTACTTCGGATTGCCGCCGGCGGTGTGATCGGAGGGCAGGTGCATTACCTCCAGCGCCGGCATGTTGCCATCGGCGGCGAAGCGGCGATGCTCCTCGATCCAGGCGTCGGCGCGTTTCTGATCGGGGATCTCCACGTTATACGGCGGATACGTCGGGCTGATGTCGCCGCCGAGGTCTGCCTGCGTTTTGGGCCAGCCCTGCGGCGCCACCATCTCGCCGTAATCGCGGAACGACACGCCCGCCTTCTTGGCCATCGTCCAGAGGAAGCCGTTCTCCGGCTCGTCGATCTCCTCGCCGTCGACGCTGGCGCGGCGATCGGAATAGACCGAGGGCACGGTCTTCTCGCCGTAGTCGGTGACGTACGCCGCCGTCGACCAGACGTGCCCCTGCGAGCTGACCTCGGCATTGGTGAAGAAGCGATCGAAGAGGCCGAAGCGAAGCGCCAGCGCGCGATGATTCGGCGTCGACGTCCTGTCGAAGAAGACCAGGCTCGGATCGCCATCGCCTTCTTTCAGATCGCCGAAGATCTGGTCGTAGGTGCGGTTCTCTTTGATGATGTAGACCACGTGCTTGAACGGCGGATAGCGCCGCGGCGGCCGCGCCTCGGTCCAGTTGTTCGCGCCAGCAACGCGGCGCGAGTAGTCCGTCAGTGTGTTCGTGGTGGCAATGATGCGCAACGTCCCGTTGAGCTGCCCCAGGTCGTAGCCGAGCTTGCGCTGGATCCCCTGGCCCGGCGTCGGGCCGTCGGGATTGGCGTGACTGCCGTGCCCCTTCCCGTTGAGCACGAGCAGTTCGTTGCCGGTGCGAACGACGGCGGTCGGATACCAATCGGTCGGAATGCGTCCCGTCAGTTTGGAAGTGGCAAGGTCGAAGACGGCGACGGCGTTGTTGTCGCCTTCGGCGACGTAGAGCCTCTTGTCATCCAGCGCCAGCGCATTTGGCGTGCTTCCCTCGGATGGCCCAGCCGGCGCGCGATCGCTCAGCATGCGTACGACCTTGTGCGCGTGCGTGTCGACGATGGCGATGCGATCGCTTCCCGCCAGTGCCACGAAGAGGCGCGAGCTCGATTTGTTCGCCACGAGCGCGGATGGATGTCGCCCTACGCGCAGCCGGCCTTTTGCGAACAACGTCCCGTTCGCGCGCGCATGAAACATCGAGATCGTGTCGTCGCCCCAGTTCGAAACGTAGACATTGCCGTCCGAGGCCACTTCGACCGCGTATGGGTAATGATCGGTCGGCAGCCGTTCGATGTCGGATGTCGTCAGATCGACGACGGCGAGCGCATCGCCGACATTCTCGGCGACATAGAGGTAGCGGCCGTTCTTCGACACCGCCAGGCCGGCGGGATAGCGCGAGCCGGTCTTGTCCTCCTTCTGTTTGCCGAGGACGATCTTCCGTTCCAGCGCGGCCACACCGTCCTTCCATGTGTAGCAGAAGATCGAGTCGTCGTTCCCGCCGGAGACATACAGATGCGCGCCATCCGGCGAGAAGGCCACGCCGTAGAACGCCGCATCCTGCGTGAGCGTCTGCGTCACCGCGCGCGTTTTCAGATCGACGATCTGCAGCCCCTGCTCGCGCCAGCCGCTCAGCACGACGGCGAGCTTTTCGCCGCCTGGCGCGAGCGCCATCCCCAGAGGCATGCTCCCGAGGTCGATCGCGTGACCGGCAGGATCGAGGCGAACGCCGGTCGCCAGCGGGGAGGTGAATTGTGCGGATGCGGCCACCGCGGCGCAGAAAAGGAGAATCGAAGCGCAGGTTGTCTTCATGATCGATGAGAAGGATACGGCCATCCAGTTCTCAAACTTCACAGAGCGTTTGATCTTCTCAACGATCCCGAAGCTAACCCGCACAGACAAGAGTGTCTGTGCCACATCGGTCCTGCTTCCTGCGCGTCTCTGCTCTGTGGCAGGTTTAATGTGGCACAGACACTCTTGTCTGTGTTCCGCCCTCGGCAAAAGCATCGTTACATCGCGTTCTGTGACCTATGCGCCGAGGTGAATGAGACGCTCTTGGGCGTATCGTACGCAGGATTTCAGGAGGCTTGCCTTGAAACAAAGCATCCGATTCCGGCTCAACGGAAAACCTGTGGCTCTCGACACGGACGACGATCGGAAACTGCTCTGGGCATTGCGCACCGATCTCGATCTCACCGGCACGAAGTACGGCTGCGGCGAAGGATTCTGCGGCGCCTGCACCGTCGCCGTCGATGGCGTCGCGGTCCGCTCGTGCCAGACGCCACTCACCTCCGTGCAGGGGAAGAACGTCGTCACCATCGAAGGCATCGAGCGCGATGGGAAGCTTCATCCGCTGCAAAAGGCATTCATCGACCACGGCGGATTCCAGTGCGGCTACTGCACGTCGGGGATGCTGATGAACGCCTGGGCCTTCCTGCAGAAGCAGCCGCACCCGTCGCGCGACGCCATCGTGCAGGAGATGGGCGGCAATCTCTGCCGCTGCGGCGCTCATCAGGGGATCATCGCCGCGATCCAGGAAGCAGCCGGGAAGGGTGGTGCGCGATGAGAAGGCACAACTCGGACGTCGACGTAGACGACCTTCATCGCGCGGTGCTTTTCTCCCGACCCGAGGCCGCGATCGATCAACCACGCGGGTTCTCGCGCCGCTCGTTCTGCAAGCTCCTCGGCGGTGGAATCGTCATCCTCATCACAGCCAAACCGGCGAAGCTGTTCGCGCAGCGGCGCGCCTATCCGGAGGATTTGAACGCATACCTGCGCATCGACGAGAACGGCGCGGTGACGCTTTTCTCCGGAAAGATCGAGATGGGCCAGGGAATCCACACCTCGCTGGCGCAGATGGCGGCCGAGGAGTTGGGTGTGTCGCTGGACGCGATCACCATGGTCATGGGCGACACCGATCAGTGCCCGTGGGATCAGGGAACGTGGGGATCGCAATCGACGCGGATGTTTGGCCCGGCCGTGCGCGCCGCCGCAGCCGAGGCGCGCACGGTGCTGATGAACCTCGCGGCGAAGAAGCTCGAGGTGGAGCGCGACAAGCTGGTCGTCGAGCATGGCGTCGTGTCCGTCGCCGGCGACCGCACGCGCAAGGTGACCTATGGAGAGCTGGCCAGCGGCAAACAGATCGCCCGCCTCGTCGACGAAAAAGCAACGCTTCGCGCGCTCAAGGATTTCAAGGTGATCGGACGGCCGACCAAACGCCTCGACGGCCACGACAAAGTGACCGGACGCGCCAAGTACGCCGGCGACATCCGGCGCCCGGGCATGCTCTACGCACGCATCCTGCGACCGCCGTCGCACGGCGCCACGCGGAAGTCGCTCGATACCTCGAAGGCAAAGGAGATGAGCGGCGTCACGGTGGTGGAGAAGGGCGACCTCGTGGCCGTTCTGCACGCCGATCCGGAAGGCGCAAGCAGGGCCCTCGGTCTCATCAAATCGGAGTGGGACCAGCCGGCGGCGGCGTTCGATACCGAATCGGTCGGCGACTACTTCGTGAAGAACGGCGGCGATGGTGAAGTGCGCGCGGCGAAAGGCGACGTATCGAGTGTGACGGAGAACGTCGTGCATTCGACCTTCCGCACCGGCTATCTCGCCCACGCGCCGATGGAGCCGCACACCGCCATCGCGGAGCTGAAGGACGGGAAGATGACGGTGTGGGCGGGGACGCAGAGTCCCTTTGGCGCGCGGTCGCGCATCGCCCAGACGCTGGGGCTCGATGAGAAGAGCGTCCGCGTGATCACGCCGTTCGTCGGCGGCGGATTCGGCGGCAAGAGCGCCGCCGGCCAGGCGGTGGAGGCGGCCCAGCTTGCGCAGATCACCGGCAAGCCGGTGATGGTGGCCTGGACCCGCGGCGAGGAGTTTTTCTTCGATACCTTTGGTCCTGCCGCGGTGGTGAAGATCAACTCCGCGGCCGACGACAAGGGAAAGATCATCAGCTGGGATTACCACGTCTACGCCGCCGGCGACCGCGCGGCCGAGATGTTCTATGACGTGCCCAACGTCAGCCTGAAGACGTACATCGGCCGCGGCGGACCGCGGGTGCATCCGTTTGCCACCGGTCCCTGGCGTGCTCCCGGCGCGGGGACGAACGTCTTCGGTCGCGAGTCGCAGATCGACATCATGGCCGCCGCGGCGAAGATCGATCCGCTCGAGTTCCGGCTCAGGAATGCGACGGATGTCCGATTGCGCCGGGTGCTGAAGGCGGCGGCCGAGGCGTTCGGCTGGAAGGCGGCGCCCGGCCCGTCCGGCCAGGGCCGCGCCATCGCCGTCTGTTCCGACGCCGGCGCGTACTGCGCGCTGGCAGCCGAGGTGGCCGTCGATCGCGCCACCGGCGAGATCAAGGTCAAGCGCGTCGTGGCCGCGCAGGACATGGGCATCGTCATCAACCCCGAGGGGGCGAAGATGCAGATGGAAGGCTGCATCACCATGGGGCTCGGCTACGTGCTGAGCGAAGAGCTGAATTTCAACGGTGGCGCGATCGCCGACCGCAACTTCGACACCTACGAGTTGCCGCGGTTCGGGGCCGTGCCACGCATCGAGACGGTGCTGATCCCCAACGACGACCTCGCGCCGCAGGGAGGCGGCGAGCCGGCCATCGTGCCGATGGGCGCCGTCATCGCCAACGCGGTGTTCGACGCCACCGGCGTGCGCCTGTTCCGTTTGCCGATGACGCCGGCGAGAGTGCTCGCGGCGATGAAGGCATGAGCGATGACCGCTATTCGGGTTTCGACTACAGCCGGCTGATCGCCTGGGATGAGCGGCTGAAGCGCGAGTGGCCGCTCTTCGACGAGCTGTTGCGCGGCGCCCCTTCGAAACGCGTGCTCGACCTCGGCTCCGGCACCGGCGAGCACGCGCGCTTTCTGGCCGCGAAGGGTTTCGATGTCACCGGCGTCGATTCGTCGCCGGCCATGCTGGAGAAGAGCCGCGCCGCCGAGGATGCCGGAGTCCTCTTTCTCGCCGGCGACATGCGCGAGATCTCCTCGGTGGTCGAAGGCCGGTTCGGCGCGGCCTTCTGCGTCGGCAATGTTCTCCCGCATCTGACCGGCGAAGACGACATCACCCGTCTCGCCACCGGCCTGCGCCGCGTCCTCCTTCCTGACGCGCCGTTCCTGCTGCAGATCATCAACTACGACCGCCTCGAAGCGAAGAACGAGCGCGCGCTGCCGGTCACATTACTTCCCGATCCCGACGACGAGAAAGCGACGATCATCTTCCTCCGAACGATGGACCTCCAACCCGACGGCCGCGTGATCTTCATGCCCACCACCCTCCGCCAACGCAGCGATCGCGAGTCGCCAATCGAACTGGTGACGAGCCGCCGCGTCGAGATCCGCGGCTGGCGACGATCGCAGATCGAGAGTGCGTTCCGGACCGCGGGATTCGGATCGATCGAAGTTTTCGGCTCGTACCAGAAAGCACCGTTCGATCCGGCGGAGTCGCGGGATCTGATATTCATCGCGCGGTGACGCCCGCATTCGTCACCATCCTCTGACGTGATCGCTGTCCTCCGAACTGTAATGTTCCAACCCACATGCTTCGCCGGTTCGAGATCGCTGCACTCCTGATCCTTCTCAGTGCTGGACAGATCGCGGCGTGCTCGATGAAGAATCTCGATCCGAACGATCTCGTCGAGAACACGCCGGTTTACTCCGCCAACGGACGATTCTGCGTCGTCGTTCGCTGGCAGGAGGGGATTGCCGATTTCACCAGCGTGCAGGCCGGCGTCTTTTTTCACATGGACGATCCGGCTCCGGCGGAACACGAGGATCCTCCGCCGCGCAAGACGGTGATCGCGGCGCTTTACGAAACGGGCACCAGCGGGCGCCGGCTCGTGGCCGAGATTCCGCTCGATATCAACAAGACCGGCCAGGTTCTCGTCGCAGACTCGGGTCGATACCTCGTAGTCGGCACTCCTCGGAGCTGCTTCAGTGGCGTGATCGCAGGAGAAACCCTGGTTACGATCTACGACTCGGATGGATCTCAGAAGGGCTCGCTCACGGTCGATGACGCATTCACTCCATCGGACGTTCTTCAACTCACGATGCACCGCATCGATCCGGATATCCAGCTGCGGCACGAGAGTCAGGATCGGGAAGTCGTCATTCTCTCGATGCCACGACCTCGGGAAGAAGGGAAAGAGCTGCGAAACGAGGAGCGCCGCGTCGACATCGCCACCGCCGCGCCGCTCGATCCCAAACGCGACATCTATCCTGTGCCTCGCGGTTATGCCACGCCGGCCGATCCTCGGTTGGTGACGCGGGTCTACGATCCGACCCCGACGCGCTGCGGGACGGTCTTCGCTGACCCGGGTCTCGTGCGCATCGATTCGACAAGCCTTTTCGCGCGGGCGGTCCGCGGGTCGCTGCCAGAGTTTCCATCTGTGGCGGTGAAGGCCCGCATCCGCGGCAACGTGCGAGTGGAAGTGGTTGTCTCCGAGAACGGTGACGTCCTCTGTACCCGAAACACGCCGCTTCCTTTCGGCCTCGATCGCGCCGCCGCCGATGCCGCAAGCCGATGGAAGTTCCGGCCGTTCATCGTCAGCGGTCACCCGGCCAAGGCCGTCGGCGAGATCGTCTTTCACTTCCAGGATCTCGACGAGGAGGCGTGGCAAGAGGTGCTTCGTCACTCGCCGCCGTCGGGCGAGTGACCTCTCAGAATTTCACTTCCTGACTGGAGGCCCGCACGTCGCAGGTCTCGCAGAGCCAGCCGTGCGATGTGAGTTTGAACGGGCCCTCATTCTCGTCGCGGAAAAGCGTTCGGGTCTCGCGGCACCAGTCGCATCGAACGACGTGCGGGTTGCCGAAATGGGGATTGGCCAGGAGAAATGCCGCGGCCACCTCTTTCTCGTCGGCGACCAGATCGTCGCTGCGAAGGACTTTTCCGGCGGTGGCGCGAACGATTTGTCGGGTCATGGAATCCTCACGCCGCCGGCGCCGCCACGGCGGCTTCGATGGCCCGGCGCGGCGGAAGCATCATGTGCCAGCGCGCCACGACGTCGTTCGGGATCACGAACTCGAAGACCTGGCTGAAGCAGCGCAGACGCAGGACCTTGCCGCCATCGACGGCGGTGCCCGTGGCCAGCTGGGTGTCGTATTCGATCTCGCGAACCCACTGCAGGTCGAGCGAGGCCTGCATGTCGGAGTTCTCGTAGAAGAACATCGATTGGGTGACGGCCAGAGCGACCGGAAGATGCCGGTTGCCGTCGACGAATTCGCCCGGACTGACCATGCGCGAGGTGGCCCGGCGCTTGTCGTTGAGCTGCGCGATCCGATCGACGCCGAGCCGCCGGTAGAGGTTCCATCCCAGAATGGCAAGGACGACAAAGGCTGCAATCGACAGGTAAGTCATCATGACGTGCTCTCTCCTTTTGGATTGCGATCAGGCGCGCGGCTTGGCTTCGTTGACCTTCAGCGCCTGGCCGTTGACGTCGCGCCCATCGAGCGCCGTGATGGCGGCCCTGGCCTCGTCGTCGTTGCTGAAGTCGATGAAGCCGAAGCCTTTCGACTCGCCCGACTTGCGCTCGACGGCGACGTTGGCCGAGATCAGCTTGCCGAACGGAATGGCGAGATCGTTGAGCTGCGCATCGGTGACCTGTTTGGAGAGATTGCCCACATAGAGTTTCATTTGGAGCTCCTGCCCGGCCGCAGCCGGCAGCTCTCCCGACGCGGATATCCGGACGGGAGATTGGGAAGCTAAGAGGGGTGAGTCCAGAGGTTCTGACTTAGTTCAGAAGGACTGAAGGGCCGAGGAAGTTTCCCCGACGAGCAGCTACCATACGCTGTTTGGGCGGGGGAGTCACGGAGCAATTTGGGAGGGAGGAAGGGGGTTATGGGGCGACTATCGAGGGGCAGTGCCTTCCTTTTATGACGTTTGGTTGGATGCCAGGCGATCCCGTCACACAATCGCCGTCCGCCTTCTGCTGGTTGCCGTTAGCCAGGCAGGGTAGGGAACCGCATACCTCCCGGCTCTCCTTGAGGTATGAGCGCACAGATCTACCGCTTGCGTATTGTTGGGGATGACTCCTTTGTTGCGGCGCTGAAGCGAGAACCTGACATCACAATCGAGAGCGAGAGTCCCGCGAAGGATGCGACTGTGCTCGGGTTCGACCTCGGCACAATTGCGGCCGTTGTCGCACTCGTTCATGGCAGCTTCTACGTCGGTGAGCTCGGCATCAAGCTTCTCGATGCCCTCTCAGAGAGCCGCGCGAACAAGGTCGTGCTACAGGGACCGTTCGGGACGCTCGAACTTGTCAAAGATAATCCGGTGAGTCGGGATGAGTTGCGGACGTTCCTGCATGCCGCGCAGAAGTTGAGCCAATGACCCAGTACGACTTCGGGGGATTCGATCCAACGTTCTTTGGCGTCTCGCTCAACTTCAGCAACCTTGGCGCAGCGCGCCTCTTTGACCGTTGGCGGAAGACCCAGGTGCCCCTGCCTATCGCTGACCTGCCTGTCGACGATCGCTTCGAAGCTCTCTCGCTCTTTTCCGTCCTAGCTCATGAGGTGCGGCACTTCCATGATGCACTGCTCGCGCCCTACGGCGCTATGGTTTTCCATCGACGCATCCAGATGCTCGTCAATCTGCTCGAACTGTCCACGTACCTTTTCGACGATCATTTGAATCCGAACGTCAACTGTTTACCCGTACCTCTCGAGCGGTGGTGGCGGCTCACGGAGTCGCAGCGCACTCAGTGGATTGCCGGCCTCCCGCCGCGCGCTGACGGTACGCCGTGGCAACCAATGAACGTTCCTCTCTTTAACGACCGCACCACTCCACTCATGTCCGGCCCGCGCCCGCGTACATTGGAATCGCTCGACGAGTTGCTTCATGCGGTATCGCGGGCACGCGCGCAGATCAGCGACCTCACCTTCAATCCTCAGACTGTCCGCGGCACTGCCTCCTTTCAGCCGTGGCAGGTGTTCGAGCTGTCTGGCCTCTTCGTCCAGTTTCAGGAGCTTTGGCAGATGTACGGCCCAGAGGAGGTGCAGTTCTTCGGTGACTACATCATGCGCGAGCGCACGCCGTATGCGACTGCGCTCTTTGTTGCCGGAAAGCTGTGCGGAGCGGTGGGACTTGAGTTCAACTGGGGGTTTCTTAGCATTGTCGCGGGTTGGTGCCTTCTGGGGAGCTACAAGCGCGACGGTTGGAATGCTTGCCCGAGCGTCCGCTTCGCACGCCTCACGGAACTCCTCGCCGAAGACGGCGTCGATCTCGAACAGCCGATCGAACGACTGTTTGCGCACTGGAGTCAACGACTGCGCGTCTCGACGATTGAGGAAGCCGTCACTGAGACGCGGGCGTTGTACTCGCGCATTCCATCGCAGTTGGAGGCGAAGGTGGCTAGCGTGAAGAACTCCTTTGTTGCTAAGGAGTACGCGGAGCTGCTGATCCGCACGACTGCGGATGTAGCGCGCGCGAGCGCGGCCATGGCGGATGCGTTTCTTCACGCGCCTGAGACTTACCTAGTCCCGTACTCATATAACCGAGCATCGGATCAGTTCGTGAACCCAAGCTTGCGCTTCATATTCGAGTCGCTCGGCGCGGACATGGATGCCACTCCAGAAGAACTCGAACAGCGCGGATGGATTGTCCGGTGGGCGCTTCAGCGTGATGGTCGTACCGTCGTCCTCTCGTATATCCAGCCCCTGGAGCTCAGCCCGTTGAAATTTGTCGCACCCGAAGACGCGGCTCACCTTTCAGACCTCTTTGGCTTGACGGAGTTCGTTTTCAGTGAGCTTGGGCACGAGCGCAGCGACGTGCAGCGCGCAGGCCGAGTCTTCTTTCATGAGGCACAGATCGAGCCGATTCAGGTTTTCTGAGTCCGAAGAATCTTGACATCGCCAGCAATGATGACCGCAATCATGGGGTAAGAGTCCGGAAGCAATGCTTTGATCGCTTCCACTGCTCACTCCCTACACCCTACCCCAGCAACATCTCCAGATCCTCCACCTCCAGCTTCCGCAGCACGCTGTTGTCCTCGGAGATGATCGATTCGGCCAGCTCGCGTTTTCGCGCTTGCAGCTCGAGGATCTTTTCTTCGACGGTGTCGCGGGCGATGAGGCGGTAGGCCACCA